>ERZ1292645.412-Hain-H14-02um-R2-412-length-15954-cov-8_pt1 | contig 15954 bp, 19 predicted proteins | sample MGYA00564401_ERZ1292645 | MGnify/ENA primary metagenome ERZ1292645 (study PRJEB36523, sample SAMEA6512644) | groundwater metagenome | collected 2019-01-09 | study: AquaDiva: Metagenomics assemblies of 32 groundwater samples | reverse complement strand
TGCCCTTGCCGAAGCACTCGCCGATGTTGGGGCAGGTCGCCTCCTCGCACACGGTGTGCAGGCGGTGCTCGCGGAGGATCTGCTTGATCTCCTGGAAGCGCTGGCCGTTGCCGAGGCGCACGCGAATCCAGTCCGGCTTGGCGAGCGGCGCCGCCGGCACCACCTTGATCGGGATACGCGCCGTCTTGGCCTGGCCCTTCTGTTTCTCTCCGATTTCGTTCATGGCAGCCTGCGTAGCAAACATTGCGCGAGCTTCTCACCCAGTAGTTCCGGCGCATCGGTGATGCCGAGTTCGCACGCTTGTGTTACCGCCAGACCGGAATAGCCGCACGGGTCGATGACGCGGAACGGGGAAAGGTCCATGTCGGCGTTGAACGCGAGCCCGTGGTAGCAGCAGCCGTTCCTGATGCGCAGGCCCAGCGCCGCGATCTTGGCGCCGTTGACGTACACGCCCGGCGCCTCGGTCCGTCCTCCGCCCGTGATGCCGTAAGCGGCGAGCAAGTCTATCACGGCCTGCTCCATACTCCGAACCAGCGGCCGCACGGTGAGGCCGCGGCGCCGCATGTCGAGCAGGAGGTAGAGAACGATCTGCCCGGGCCCGTGATAGGTGATCTGGCCGCCGCGGTCGACCTTGATCACCGGGATGCCGTTCGCCACGCGCGGCAGGTGCTCGCGGCGCCCGGCGACGCCGAGCGTGTACACCGGTGGATGCTCGAGCAGCCACAACTCGTCGGGTGTTGCGGGCGTACGCTTGGCGGTGAACTCCTGCATCGCGCGCCAGGTCGGCTCGTACTCGACGAACCCGAGCCGGTGCACGCGCACTTCGGGCGCGCGCGCATGCGCGGCTGCTGGCGTTTCGGCTGCGATGGCGGTCATGGCCATGATGATATTGTAAAAACCGCGCGTTGAGCGGCGGCAGCTCTGTCCGCTCGAACGCGCGGGGCTAAACCGGCGCGCTGCGTCCGGTTTAGCGGTTGTTAGATGATACGAACGGTAGCAAAATGCCGCAACCTGAATTGCTTCGGCCACAGCAGGAGATCGCGTTGGACAGAAGAATGCTTCCAGCACTGGTGTTATGTGCGGCGCTAACGCAGGCGGCTGACGCCGGCGCACAAGCGACCGGCGAATACGGCACCGACCTCGCGCGCGTCTACGGCGTTTATCAGCTCGTGACGGCGATTAAGGAAGAATGCGATTCCAGGCATCCCGGCCTCCGGAAGTCCAATGAGGCGGCGTACGCGGCGTGGAAGAAGAGACACCAGGCTTTGATCGACGAGCTCGAGCGGCGGTTGACCGCGTTAATCCGCGGTGCTTCGACGGACGAAAAGGACTACGCCAGGAACATCGGCAAATACGAGGGCGCGATGCTCCAGCGCAAGCAGGAGCACAAAGACGCCTTCCTCGCGCAGGGCATCGAACAGGTGGAACGGGAGTGCAAAGAGTTTCCACAGTACCTCAAGAGCGAAGACGCGGATCTCGGAAAGAGGTTTACGGAAGAGCTGCAAAACATCCGCAAACGCAAATGACCGCGCCAGCGGTCATTTGCGTATACAATTGCGCCGCCTTTTTCGACCGAAACGGGGGTGACCGATGGGCAAGGGAGACCACCGCACGCGCCGCGGCAAGCTGTTCCGCGGCAGCTACGGCAAGACGCGTCCGGGAAAGAAGAAGAAGAAAAAGAAGGCGCCGGCGGCACGGTAGCGTTCAGCAATCAGCGTTCAGCGGTCAGCTTGAAACAAGAAAATCGCTTGGGTCGAATGCTGATAGCTGATAGCTGATAGCTGATAGCTGATAGCTGATAGCTGATAGCTGATGGCTGATGGCTGACCGCTGAAACTAGAGCACCATGACCACCATCGGGTGGTCGCACAGCTCCTGGTAGAGGCTGTCGAGCTGCTCGCGCGAAGTGGCGCGGATCACGCAGGTGATGCTGAGGTACTTGCCGCGCTTGCTCGTTTTCATTTCCATGGTGGCGCCGTCGAAGTCGGGTGCGTGGCGCCGCACGATCTCGAGCACGTTCTGCGCGAAGCCTGCCTGCGTGTGACCGAGGATCTTGATCGGGAAGTCGCAGGGATATTCGAGCAGCGTGGGTTCGAGCATGGCGTCGCGCATCAGGCCGCCTGCCGCATCACCTTGCGCTTGAATTCCTGAAAGGCCTGATGGATCATCTTGAACACCGCGCCCGGCTTGCCGCTGCCCACCGGGCTGCCGTCGAGCGTGGTGATGGCGAGCACTTCCTTGGAAGAGGAGGTGAGCCACAGCTCGTCGGCGCTTCGCACCTCGTCCTCGGGTATCTCGCGCACTTCGCTGGGCACGTTCTTGGCGGCGGCGAGCTCGAGCACCACGTCGTAGGTGATGCCGGGCAGCACCAGATGGTTCTTCGGGGGCGCGAGCAGGACTCCCCGTTTCACCACGAACACGTTGCTCGCGGAACCCTCGGTGAGATAGCCGTCGCGGAACATCACCACTTCCTCCGCTCCCGCGTCGAGCGCATGCTGGCGCAGCAGGCAATTGGCGAGCAATGAGGTGACCTTCATATCACAGCGCAACCAGCGGTAATCGGTGGCGCTGACGGCGGTCGCGCCGCGCTCCACCATTTCCTTGGTCGGGGTCGCGAGCGGGCTGCTCATCATGAACACGGTCGGTTTCGCATCCTTGGGGAACGCGTGATCGCGCTTCGCCGCGCCGCGCGTCACCTGAAGGTAAATCGACTGGTCCTCGCCGGCATTGCGCGCAACCAGGTCGTGGATCAGCCGGGTCCATTCGGCGTCCGCCATGGGATTGGCGAGGCGTATGGCGCCGAGGCTGCGCTGCAGGCGCCTGAGGTGCTCCGGCAGGCGGAAGGGATGCCGCGAGTAGACCGGGATCACTTCGTAGACGCCCTCGCCGAAAATGAAGCCGCGGTCGAGCACCGGAATGCGCGCTTTTTCAAGCGGCATGAACTCGCCGTTCAGATAAACGATGTCACTCATGCTTGGCTTCTCAATTGCGGCCCAGCGCGCCGTTTAAAGTCTACACTTTAACACCGGCGGCTAGCGTCTACCTGAACAGCAATCGCAGCGTGTCCCAGCCGCGTCCGAAGATGCCCGCGACCGGCACGTTCTCCAGCGCCACCACGGGCAGCTCGCGGAACGGCTTGCCGTCGAGCGTGAGCTTCATGGTGCCGACGCGCTGCCCGACGCTGATCGGTGCGAGCAGCGGTCGCAGGCTCTCGATGGTCGCGTTCAATTTCTCGCTCTGACCCTTGGGCAGCGCCAGATGCAGATCGGTGAGGAACCCCGCTTTGACGCTGTTGGCCGAACCCTTGAACACCTGTAGCGTCGCCACCGGCTGGTTCCCGGAGTAGAGACGAACGCCGTCGTAGAGCTGAAAGCCGTAGTTGAGCAGCTTCTGGCTTTCAGCCGCCCGCACCGCTTCGCTTGCCGTGCCGAGTACTACCGAGAGCAGGCGGCGGTCGCCGCGCCGGGCGGACGTGATCAGGCAGTAGCCCGCGTTCTCGGTGTAGCCGGTCTTCATCCCGTCCACGGTCGGATCGGTCCACAGCAACCGGTTGCGATTGGCCTGGGTGATGTTGTTGTAGCGGTATTCCCTCTGCGAGTAGAGCGGATAGTACTCGGGGAAGTCACGGATGATCGCTGCCGCAAGCAGCGCGAGATCGTGCGCGGTGGAATAGTGCTGTGGATGAGGCAGACCGGTGGCGTTCACGAACTGCGTGCTTTTCAGTCCCAGGCGCTGCGCCTCGCGGTTCATCATCTGCACGAACGCCTCCTCGCTGCCGGCGATTGTCTCCGCGAGCGCAATGCACGCATCGTTACCGGACTGCACGACCATGCCGCGGACCAACTCGTCCACCGTGACCGGCTTCCCCGGCTCGATGAACATGCGGGAGCCTTCCGCGCGCCGCGCGCTTTCCGAAACCGGCACCACCTGTTCCGGCCGGATCAGCTTCTGCTTGAGCGCCGTGAACGTGATGTAGGCCGTCATCAGCTTCGTGAGCGAGGCGGGCTCCACCCGTTGCTGCGGGTTGTGCGCCACGAGCAGCTGCTCGCTGTTGAAGTCGAGCAGCAGATAGGCCCTGGCCGCGATCGCGGGCGGGATCGGAAATGCGGGTTGCTGGGCGAGGAGCGCGGGGGAAAGAGCGAGCAGCAGCGAAACGAGAAGCGGACGCATGGCCTTTAGAGCCTCTAACATAATGAAACGCGCGATGCGCTGGCACGATTTTGGTTCAGGGCGCGAAGCAAGGCCCGCCGCTTAGACCGACTAAGCAAGGGACTTGCGACAAAGCCATGGGCCAAAACTCGCGCCAGCCCACAAGGGGTTGCAGCCAGAATCGGCGCTGGCTTTGTCGCTCGGCTTGCCAATATCGACATATTGGCTGCACCTCGCTTCGCGCCATCACCCATTCTGGCAGCAACGCACGCGTGTTTCATGGTGTTGGAGGCTCTGTAAAAACGGACGCAGAGCGCCGTTTTAACTCTGCGTGTTGGAACGGACGCGACGCGCCGTTCAACACGCAGGACATAAAAGAGACGAGTCAGAGGCGGCTCATCCGTTTCTGACTCTTGTTTTTTGAACAGTAGTATGCCGGATATTCGACTACCTGACGGCTCGGTCAAGAAATTCGACCGGCCGATGACCATTGCCGAGCTCGCGCAGAGCATCGGCCCGGGGCTCGCGCGCGCCGCACTCGCTGGCAAAGTGAACGGCAAGCTGGTCGACACCTCCTATCGCATCGAGTCGGATGCGGAAGTTGCGATCGTCACCGACAAGGATCGCGAAGGCCTCGAAATCCTGCGCCACTCCACGGCGCATCTGCTGGCGCATGCGGTGAAAGAACTGTTTCCCGAAGCGCAGGTGACGATCGGCCCGGTCATCGAGGACGGCTTCTATTACGATTTTTCCTACAAGCGGACGTTCACGCCGGAAGACCTCGCGGCGATCGAGAATCGCATGCAGGAAATCGCCAAGCGCGACATCAAGGTCGAGCGCAGCGCGATGCCGCGCGCTGCCGCGGTGAAGCTTTTCAAAGACATGGGCGAGCACTACAAGGCCGAGATCATCGCGTCCATCCCGGACGGCGAGGCGATCTCGCTTTACCGCCAGGACAATTTCATCGATCTCTGCCGCGGCCCGCACGTGCCATCCACGGCCAAGCTCAAGGTGTTCAAGCTGATGAAGGTCGCGGGCGCGTACTGGCGCGGCGACTCGAAGAACGAGATGCTACAGCGGATTTACGGCACGGCCTGGGCGAAGAAGGAGGAACAGGATGCGTATCTCCAGAGGCTCGAAGAAGCCGAGAAGCGCGACCACCGCAAGCTCGGGCGCGCGCTCGACCTGTTCCACACCCAGGACGAGGCGCCCGGCATGGTGTTCTGGCACCCGAAAGGATCGGTGATCTGGCAGCAAATCGAGCAGTACATGCGGCGCGTGCAGGGCGAGAACGGCTATGTCGAGGTGAAAACGCCGCTCGTGCTCGACGTCTCGCTGTGGAAGCGCTCGGGGCACTGGGACAACTTTCGCGAGTACATGTTCTTCACCGAGTCGGAGTCGCGCCACTACGCGGTGAAGCCGATGAACTGCCCCGGCCACGTGCAGGTGTACAACCAGGGCCTGAAAAGCTACCGCGACCTGCCGCTGCGTCTCGCCGAGTTCGGTTCCTGTCACCGCAACGAGCCCTCGGGGGCGCTCCACGGGCTGATGCGGGCGCGCGGCTTCACGCAGGACGACGCGCATATCTTCTGCACAGAAGCCCAGATCGAACCGGAAGTCATCCGCTTCATTGACCTGCTGCAGCGGGTCTACGCCGATTTCGGCTTCGATGAGATCCTCGTCAAGTTCTCGACCCGGCCGCCAAGACGCGTCGGCACCGACGAGCAGTGGGACAAGGCCGAAGTGGCGCTCAAGACCGCGCTCGACCACAAGGGGCTCGTCTATGCGCTGCAGCCGGGCGAGGGGGCGTTCTATGGCCCCAAGATCGAGTTCTCGCTCAAGGACAGCCTAGCCCGGGTTTGGCAGTGCGGCACCATGCAACTCGACTTCTCCATGCCGGGCCGGCTGGGAGCGGAGTACGTGGCCGAGGACAATTCGCGCCGCGTACCGGTCATGCTGCACCGGGCGATCCTCGGCTCGTTCGAGCGTTTTATAGGGATACTGATTGAGCACTACGGTGGAGCGATGCCGCTGTGGCTGGCGCCGGTCCAGGTCGTCGTCATGAACATCACCGAGCATCAGGCGGACTACGCCGAGCGCGTGGTACGCGAGCTCGGAAACGCCGGTTTGCGCCCCGAGGCCGACTTGAGGAACGAAAAAATTTCCTATAAAATTCGGGAACATAGTTTGCAAAAGCTGCCCTACCAGGTCATCTTGGGTGACAAGGAAGTGGCGGCCCAAAAGGTTGCCGTGCGCACCCGCAAGGGCGAGGATCTCGGCCAGATGAGTCTGGCCGATTTCATCTCCAGGCTCAGGGCCGAGGAAGCCCGGCTCGGGCGCGCGGCGTAACGAAAACGGGACACAGGAGGTTTTCATCGCTCAGGAAAAGGAACCGCGGATCAACGGCGAGATCACCGCGCCTGAGATTCGCGTCATCGGTGCCGACGGCGAGCAGGTCGGGATACTGAGCCTCGCCGCCGCCAACAAGCTCGCCGAGGAGGCCGAACTGGACCTCGTCGAGATCGCGCCGCAGGCGACGCCGCCGGTGTGCCGCGTCATGGACTACGGGAAGTACAAGTACCGTGAGAGCAAGAAGCGGCACGAGGCGAAGCTCAAGCAGAAGCAGATCGTCGTCAAGGAGGTCAAGTTCCGGCCCGGCACCGACGAGGGCGACTATCGGATCAAGCTGCGCAATCTGATACGCTTCCTAGAGGAGGGTGACAAGGCCAAGGTGACGCTGCGGTTCCGCGGACGCGAGATGGCCCATCAGGAGTTAGGGGTGCGGCTGATCGACCGGGTGAAAGCCGATCTCGAGCCGTACAGCACGGTGGAGCAGTACCCGAAGATGGAAGGCCGGCAGCTGGTGATGGTGCTGGCGCCCAGGAAGGGCGGCAAGAGTCCCCAGCGTGGTGCCGCGAAAGCGGCGGCGAAGAAGTCGACGGCCCCCGCCAGGGCAGCCGCCCCCAAGGTCACGGCGGAAGCCGCGACCGCTATTGCGAAGAAGTAGTTGTCCGGGCTCGCGAAGTCTCCTGACAGGAGACGCCCGGCGCTAAGCTAAAACGCTGAAACAGGAGTCATCATGCCGAAGTTGAAGACCAAGCGCGGCGCCGCCAAGCGCTTCAAGAAGCTCGCCGGCGGCGGGATCAGGCGCAGCAAGGCGTTCCTGCGCCACATCCTCACCAAGAAGAACACCAAGCGCAAGCGGCACCTGCGCGGCACCACCGGCGTGCACTCGGCGGACCGGTCCTCGGTGCGCGTGATGCTGCCGTACTAGGAGGTCACCATGCCACGCGTCAAACGCGGCGTCACCGCTCGCGCCGCTCACAAGAAGGTCCTGCAGCAGGCGAAGAGCTACCGCGGCCGCCGCAAGAACGTATTCCGCATCGCCAACGAAGCGGTGATGCGGGCCGGGCAGTATGCCTATCGCGATCGCCGCAACCGTAAGCGCGTATTTCGCGCGCTGTGGATCACGCGCATCAACGCGGCGGCGCGCGAGCACGGGCTGACCTATAGCCGGTTCATGAACGGGCTCAAGAAGGCGGCAATTGCTGTGGACCGCAAGGTGCTCGCCGACATTGCTGTACTCGACAAGCTGGCCTTCTCCAAGTTTGTCGAAAAGGCCAAGGCCAGTCTCGCCACCTGAAAATCAGGGACTAGGGTTTAGGGGCTAGTAACAATCCCGATCCCCTATGCCTGAGTGGAAGAGGCTGAGCTAGCCTCTATTTTCTAGTCCCTAGCCTCTAGTCTCTAGCCCCTGGTATGCAAGACGTTGACGCCATCGTAGCCGAGGCGCTTGCGCTGTTCGAGGGCATCGATGATGCCGACCAGCTCGAGCGGGCCAAGGCGCGCTACCTCGGAAAATCGGGCTCGCTCACCGAGCTGCTCAAAGGGCTGGGCAGGCTGCCGGCGGCGGAACGTCCAGCGTTCGGCAGCCGCATCAACGCTGCCAAGGAGCGCCTCGAGACGGCGCTGCGCGAGCAGCGCGAGCACATCCAGGCGCAGAAACTGGATGCGAAGCTCACGGAAGAAGCACTCGATGTGACGCTGCCGGGCTGCGGTCTGGGCAGCGGCGGGTTGCATCCGGTGACCCGCACCATGGAGCGCATCGAGACGCTGTTCCACTCGATGGGATTCGAGGCGGCCGACGGGCCCGAGATCGAGACCGACTACTACAATTTCACCGCGCTCAACCAGCCGGAGAACCACCCGGCGCGCTCGATGCACGACACCTTCTACCTGGCGGACGGCAAGCATCTGCTGCGCACCCATACCTCGCCGATCCAGATCCGCTACCTGGAGAGCCACCGCCCGCCGATCAAGATCATCGCGTCTGGACGCGTTTATCGCAAGGATTCGGACGCCACGCACTCGCCGATGTTCCACCAGATCGAAGGATTGTGGGTGGACGAGCGCATCACCTTTGCCGATCTGAAGGGCGTGCTGGTGGAGTTTCTGCGGCGCTTTTTCGAGAGCGACGACCTCAAGGTGCGCTTCCGGCCGTCGTTTTTCCCGTTCACCGAGCCTTCCGCCGAAATCGACATGAGCTTCGGCGGCGGCTGGCTCGAGATGGGAGGGGCCGGCATGGTGCATCCCAACGTGCTGAAGAACTTGGACATCGACAGCGAGCGCTACCAGGGCTTTGCCTTCGGGCTCGGCCCCGACCGGCTGACAATGCTGCGCTACGGGGTAAACGACCTGCGGCTGTTCTTTGAAAACGACCTGCGCTTCCTGAAGCAATTTAATTAAACCGCAAAGACGCGAAGACGCAAAGGTAACGCAAAGCAGGACACTTTAATTGCCAAGACGGATACGCAAGGTTTTTTTATGATGTTCTTTGCGAAAACTCTGCGCCTTTGCGTCTCTGCGGTGAGATTTGCATGAAGTTCTCGGAAAACTGGCTGCGCACCTTCGTCAACCCGCAGCTGGCAACACGCGAGCTCGCGGAAGCGCTTTCCATGGGCGGACTCGATGTGGAGCAGATCGAGCCCGCAGCGCCGCCATTCGACCAGGTCGTGGTCGGTGAAGTGGTGAAGGTGGAACGACATCCCGACGCCGAACGCCTGACGGTATGCCGGGTGAATGCGGGGGGAACCCCGCTTACCATCGTGTGCGGCGCGCCGAACGTGACAGCCGGCATCAAAGTGCCGACCGCACTGCCCGGAGCGAGATTGCCCGGGGCCACCATCGAGACCGCCAAAGTGCGGGGAGTGGAATCACACGGCATGCTGTGCTCGGCGAAGGAGCTTGGGCTCGCCGAGGACGCCGCGGGACTGCTGGTGCTGCCGGACGATGCTGCGGTCGGAGCCGACGTACGGAAGCTCCTCGATCTCGATGATCACCTGCTGACGCTCAAGCCCACGCCCAACCGCGGCGATTGCCTGAGCATCGTCGGCGTGGCGCGGGAAGTGGCGGCGGTAACCGGCGCAGCGCTGATCCTGCCCGAGGTCAAGACGGTTCGCGCCGCAATCGCCGATCGGCTGGGCGTCAATCTCGATGCGCCGCAGGCTTGCCCGCGCTACTGCGGGCGCCTGGTGCGCGGCGTCAACGCCCGCGCCACGACGCCGGAATGGATGGCACGACGGCTCGCGCGCAGCGGCATCCGCACGATCAGCGTGCTGGTGGACATCACCCACTACGTAATGCTCGAGCTGGGGCAGCCGCTCCATGCGTTCGACGCGGCCAAGCTCGAGGGCGATATCCGGGTGCGATTTGCCAGGGCCGGCGAAAAACTCGTGTTGCTGAACGGCGCGGCGCCGCAGCTTACGCCGGATTTCCTGATGATCGCCGATGACAACAAGACGGTGGCGCTCGCCGGCATCATGGGCGGGCTGGAGACCGCGGTGAGCGATGCTACGCGCGATGTGTTTCTGGAGAGCGCTTTTTTCAGCCCCAAAGCGATCGCCGGCAAATCGCGCGTGCTGGGCTTTGGCTCCGACTCCGCTTACCGCTTCGAGCGCGGGGTCGATTTTGCGGGCACCGCGGCGGCGCTCGAGCGCGCCACACAACTGGTGCTCGAGGTCTGCGGCGGCAACGCGGGACCGATCACGGAAGCGCGCGCGGCGCTGCCATCGCGTGAGCCGGTACGGCTGCGGCTGGCACGCGTCGAACGACTGCTCGGCGTGCGCCTGGATGGGACCGAGGTGAGCGACATCCTGCGCCGGCTGCGCTTTGAGTTTACCGCTGCCGGTGGCGAGTTCCGCGTGACCCCGCCGAGTTATCGCTTCGACATTGCAATCGAGGAAGACCTGATCGAGGAGCTGGCGCGCATACACGGCTACGACCGGATTCCGGCCGCCATGCCTGCAGCGGCTGCCGAGATGCTGCCGGCACCGGAAACGCGGCGCGACGCTGCCACGCTGCGTCGGCTGCTCGCCGCGCGCGACTACCAGGAAATCGTGAGCTACAGCTTCGTGGATACAGCTTGGGAGCGCGATCTCGCCGGCAACGCCAGTCCGGTGGCGCTTGCCAACCCGATCGTGAGCCAGATGAGCGTAATGCGCTCGAGCCTCGCCGGCGGCCTGATCAACTGCCTTGCCCACAATCTCAGCCGCAAGCAGACCCGTGTACGGCTGTTCGAGATCGGCCGCTGCTTCATGACGGACGCATCGGGGGCCTACCGGCAGCCGGTGCGCGTGGGTGCGATTGCCTACGGTGACGCGCTGCACGAGCAGTGGGGGAGCCCCGCGCGGCGTGCCGACTTCTTCGATATAAAGCGCGACGTAGAAGCGTTGTTCGCGCCGCGCTCCGCGGAGTTCAGGCCGGCGGAACACCCGGCGCTGCATCCCGGCAAGTCCGCACAGATAGTGTGCGAGGGCCAACCGGCAGGCTGGATCGGGGAATTGCATCCGCGCTGGCAACGGAAGTATGATTTACCGCTCGCGCCAGTCCTGTTCGAGCTCGAATACGAGTCGTTAAGCGAGCGGGGACTGCCGGCGTATAACGAGATATCAAAATTCCCGCCGGCTCGGCGCGACCTCGCCGCTGAAGTCGACGAGGCAATAAGCTATGAGGCGGTATTGGAGGGTTTGTGCCGGCAACAGCCCCCCATCGTGGCCGAAATCGGGCTGTTTGACATCTACCGCGGAACCGGTGTAGAAGCAGGCAAAAAGAGTCTTGCATTCAGGGTGTTATTCCAGGATACTCGCAAGACCTTGACCGAAGCGGAAATCGAATCCGCCGTCTCGAAGCTACGCCAGGTATTACAGCAGCAATTCAACGCGAAACTCCGTTGAAAGGGGAAAACATGACTTTGACGAAGGCCGAACTCGCGGATCTTCTGTTCGAGAAGGTCGGGCTCAACAAACGCGAAGCGAAGGACATGGTTGAGTCGTTCTTCGAAGAGGTGCGCCTCGCGCTCGAAAACGGGCGGGGCGTGAAGCTCTCCGGCTTCGGTAATTTCCAGCTGCGCGACAAGCCGAAGCGTCCGGGAAGAAATCCCAAGACGGGGGAGGAGATCCCGATCACGGCGCGCCGCGTCGTGACGTTTCACGCATCGCAGAAGCTGAAGGCGATGGTGGAACAGAACTATCATGGAAACAAGCCATAGCCCCAAGCTGCAGCTTCCGCCGATCCCGGCGAAGCGCTACTTCACTATCGGTGAAGTGAGCGAGCTGTGCGGCGTAAAACCGCACGTGCTGCGTTACTGGGAGCAGGAGTTCACCCAGCTCAAACCCGTCAAGCGCCGCGGCAACCGGCGCTACTACCAGCACCACGAGGTGCTGCTCATCCGGCGCATCCGCGAGCTCCTGTACGATCAGGGCTTCACCATCAGCGGCGCGCGCAACCGGCTCGGCGAACTCGTTACCGAGCCTGCCAAGGCGTCGCGTGCAGCGCGCGCCAACCTCGCTTCCCTGCGCAAGGAAATCAAGAACGTCCTCGAGCTGCTGCGCGCCTAGGATTTTGCCGGACTGCGTCCGCCAAAATCCTTAACTGGAGTTTCTTTCAAAAATCAAGGACTGGATAACGCCGCGGATGGTCGAGGTGTGCACGGGCGAGACACACTCCCGGGCCGGCGGGCTGCGCAGGGACCTTGTTATATAATCCGCGGCGTCGGGGCGTAGCGCAGCCTGGTAGCGTACCGGCATGGGGTGCCGGTGGTCGTGAGTTCAAATCTCACCGCCCCGACCAACGAATTTGTCGGGCTACGAAGCCGCAGAGATGCGGCTTTTTTGTTTGCCTAGTTCTTCGTCCGCACCTGCGGGCCGAGGTGCGCGCAGTCCTCGTCGGTCTTGAGACCCGCAGCACGGATGCCGTGGACTGCCAGCTCCTCGTCGCGCTCCTGGGTGTCGCCCGTGATCCCGACGGCCCCGATGACCCCCGGTTTCCGCATCTCTACCGCGCTCTCGCCCGGCGCGGCGCCGTGATGCTTGCCATACCGTCGTCGTTTCAGCGCGAGACGGGCAAGGCGCACTGGCATTCGCTGCTGCGCGCGCAGGCGATCGAAAACGAAAGTATCGTGATCGCCCCGGCTATGTGCGGCGATCATCCCGGCGAGCGCATGACCTACGGCCATTCGCTGGTGGTCGACCCGTGGGGCGAAGTGCTCGCCGCCCCCGACGCGTAGTGGCGCTCGCGTCAGGGGTCGAGGCGCCTGCTATAATCGGCGCACGTCAACGCATTGTGCGGTGCGGCGCGCCGCTCGAGCGCCGGATCGGGACCAACCGAACCGAAGGAGGGGCTCCATGGGGTACTCATTGCAGGATTTCTGTCGCGATACGCGCGAGATACTGAAGAACGGCTCGAGCCGGGCACAGATCGAGAAGGTCAAGACGCCCATGGAGCGTTTGCTGGTGGACCCGCAGTTTCTCGCCGAGTACTTCAATGACCAGCATCCGCAGGGCCTGAAGCGCATCTACGTCGATTCGCAGCTCGGGTTCGAGGTGATGAGCTACCGTTACGACAAGGCGCGTGCGTCGCAGCCGCACGACCACGGGGACTCGTGGGCGATCTACGGGCAAGTACGCGAATACACGGAGATGGCGGTATGGGAGCGCACGGACGACGGCTCGGATCCGGACCACGCCACGCTCAGGGAGAAGACGCGCTATCGCCTCAATCCCGGTCAGGCCGGCGTTTATTACGGACGGGAACTGCACTCCATCGCCATGCCGGACCATTCCCGTTACCTGCGCGTCACCGGAACCGACCTCGAGACGATCGAGCGCCTGAGAATCGACGCCAAGGCCGGCCGCATCGAACGCATCCGCGCCCGGCAGACCGGCGCCGCCGCCTAGCGGCGTCAGGTTTGACCGTACGCGCGCGGCCGGTGCGGGAGCCGCCCGCAGCTGAACTCCGGTTGACCATTCCCTGAAACGATGCGCATCCTGCTGAGCAACGACGACGGCTACTTCGCGCCGGGCATCGCGCTGCTCGCCGAGATGCTTGCGCCCCTCGGGGAAATAACGGTGGTCGCCCCGGAGCGCGACCGCAGCGGCTCGTCCAACTCGCTCACGCTCGACCGCCCGCTCACCGTGCGCCGGGCGCAGGGTCGGTTCTATTACGTCAACGGCACGCCTACCGACTGCGTCCACCTCGCGGTGACGGGGCTGCTGAAGCAGCTGCCCGACATCGTGATCTCCGGCATCAACCATGGCGCCAACATGGGGGATGACACGATCTACTCCGGCACCGTTGCGGCGGCCACCGAGGGATTTCTGCTCGGCATCCACTCGATCGCAATCTCGCTGGTCGCGGAAGGAGGGGACCACTTCCGGACCGCGGGACGCGTCGCAGTGGAGCTCGTCAGTCGTTTCCAGAGGCAGCCGTTTGAGCAGCCGGTGCTGCTCAACGTCAACGTGCCGGACATCGAGTACGGGCAGCTGCGCGGCTTCCAGGTCACCCGGCTCGGCCGGCGGCACAAGGCGGAGGCGGTGGTGAAGTCGACCACCCCGCGCGGCGAGACGGTGTACTGGGTGGGCGCAGCCGCCGGCGCGCAGGATGCGGGCGAGGGCACGGACTTCCACGCCATCGTCAACAATCGCGTCTCGATCACGCCGCTGCAGGTGGACCTCACGCGCTACTCGCAGCTCGAGGCGATCAGCGAGTGGCTCCAGAGCCCCTAACATAATGAAACACACGCTGCGCTGTAGATGAACACGCGACACCCCGGCATCGGCATGACCTCGCAGCGCACGCGGCTGCGCATGGTCGAACGCCTGCGCAGCCAGGGCATACGGGACGAAACGGTGCTCGCGGTGATGGGGGAGGTGCCGCGCCACATCTTCGTGGATGAGGCGCTTTCCAGCCGCGCCTATGAGGATATTTCGCTTCCGCTCGGCTTCGGGCAGACCATTTCGAGTCCCCACACCGTGGCCCGCATGACCGAGCTCGTGCGCGCGGGACAGCCGTTGCAGAAAGTACTGGAAATCGGCACGGGCTGCGGCTACCAGACCGCGATACTCGCCAAGCTCGCGACGCAGGTGTACTCGATGGAGCGGATCGCCGCGCTCGTCAGGAAAGCACGAAAGAATCTACGCGAGGCCGGCATCGCCAACGCGCATCTGCGCCACGGCGACGGACAGGTCGGCATGCCGGGAGTAGCGCCATTTGACGCGATCGTCCTGACCGCAGCGGCAACTCAGGCGCCCGCTGCCCTGCTCGAGCAGCTCAACGTCGGTGGTAGAATAGTTTTGCCGATGACGGGCAACAACGACCAGCATCTTTGCGTGATCGAACGCACTGACAGGGGCTACATCGAGCGGCGCATGGACGCGGTGAAATTCGTGCCTTTGCTGCCGGGCGTCGGCTAGTCAAACGCCCGTTCCAGGTTCCAAGTTCAAAGTTTAAGGTTTGAACCTCTAGCCTGGACCTTGAATTCTAAACCTTGAACCTTGAACCTTGAACCTTGAACCTTGAACCTTGAACCTTGAACCTTGAACCTGATGCCAAAGTGATCCGGTTGTCCTTGAAAATCGGTGTGGCGTGCGCAGTGCTCGTCCTGGCGTCGGGCTGCGTCGCCAGGCGCGGCGCGCCGGTGGTGGAACGCGCGCCCGAAGCGAGGCCCGCCGCCCCGGCCAAGCCCGCCGTGACCGCAAAACCCGCGCCGCGCCCGGCCGATCCACGTCCGGAGTTCTACACCGTCAGGAGGGGCGACACCCTCTACACCATCGCGCTCGACCACGGACTCGATTACCGCGAGCTCGCGCAGTGGAACGGAATTGGCGATCCAGGCGTCATTCGTATCGGTCAGCAGCTCCGGCTCACGCCGCCGAAGTCAACGGCAATGGTGGCGCCGTTGAAGACCGCTCCCGGAATAGAGGGACGGCCGCTCGACGGGGCACCGGTCCCGCCTGACACGGCCGACAATGTGAAGACCCAGCCCAAGGCGGTGCGCGCGCCGTACTCCGAGCAGACGTACGCTCAGCTCGCGAGCCTCAGGCCCGAGCCGGCGGAGGCGGTCAGGCCCGACCCGCGTTCTCCGCCCGCGCGTGATGATAGCGACGACAACCTGAACTGGGGCTGGCCTGCGCGAGGAAAGCTGATCAGCAGCTTCAACGACAGCGCCAGCCTCAAGGGCATCGGCATTGCCGGCAAGCTCGGCCAGCCGGTGCTGGCGGGCGCCGCGGGCAGGGTGATCTTTAGCGGTACGGGCATTCGCGGCTTCGGCAAGCTGATCGTGATCAAGCACAGCAACACCTTCCTCAGCGTCTACGCGCACAACAGCGAACTGCTGGTGAAGGAGGGGCAGACCGTCGCCAAGGGCCAGAAGATCGCGGAGATGGGCAACAGCGACACCGACCAGGTCAAGCTCCATTTCGAGATCCGCCGCTTCGGCAAGCCGGTGGATCCGATGAAACTGCTGCCCCC
>ERZ1292645.410-Hain-H14-02um-R2-410-length-15987-cov-4_pt1 | contig 15987 bp, 33 predicted proteins | sample MGYA00564401_ERZ1292645 | MGnify/ENA primary metagenome ERZ1292645 (study PRJEB36523, sample SAMEA6512644) | groundwater metagenome | collected 2019-01-09 | study: AquaDiva: Metagenomics assemblies of 32 groundwater samples | reverse complement strand
GCACCGCGGTGACCCTCGCGTTGACGCTCGGGCTAGCTCCGCTACTCAGTGATCTCATGATCAGTCCTCCTCATCCATCCTGTGGTCGATGTCATCGCACCAGTGACACTCTTCGCACCAGCAGTCCAGCTGCGATCCGCAATCCTCGCAGGTCATGATCGACCCCACTTCTTCTCAAGTTTGGCGACTGCCAGACGTGCCTCGTTGTACTGACGGAACCACCCGTTCATCGTGGTCCGCTTGTTCGCTCGGTCCCAGATGACCCACCGCAACCCCTGCTGGTACACCTCTGAGCCGGGCTCCAGCTGCATGATCTCGAACTTCACACTGTCTCCCTGTCGTTGAGGACCTCACTGTATCACGATGTGAAGGCAAAGAGAAGGGGCTCACCGACCGACAGGGGGAGACCGGTGAGCCCCAAGGAGAGAGGATCTCCCTCAGCTTAGCACCTTCGCAACGACGTTGAGCGCATTGACCTCTGCCGCATCGAACATCGTCCGACCGCGCAGCTTGTACTTGGTGATGAGGTACGTCGTCGCATACCGATCGATCGTCCGCACGCTGACGCCGAGCACATCGGCAGCTTCCTGCCTGGTCATGTACACCTTGTTGTCTTCCATGCTCCCTAGTGTCGCACACACGGCTTGACACGTCGCTATCAGTCCACGTATTGTGGAGTCATCGCCAGACAGAGAGGGACGGAATGGAACTCAGGGCTGAGGTTCAGCAGCTGATCGATACGAAGAAGCCCGGGGACAGCTTCACCGTGGATGAGTGTAACCTCATGACGATCGAGCTGATCAGTCTCCTACAAGCCGCGGACATCGACGTGCGCACCGCGGCCGAGCTGGTACACCGTTACCGAAACGCCAACTGGTACGCAGGGTACGACGCGGGCTACAAGGCGGGAGCCGATCACCATGAGTGACTATTCACCGCCCGGCACGTGGATGGGGAGCATCGTCCCGGTGGATGTGCGGGGTGAGTGGCTGGGGTGCGCGGGGAAGTACTGGCGGCTTGGTGTTCTCGACTCTCTGAAGACCGTCAGCAAGACCCACGAGATCTCAGCCGTGGTGCACACCTGGGCATACGGGGAGCGCATCGACAGGGACGCACGAGCAGCAGCGAGGAAGAGGAAGTCGTGAACGACTACACAGTCTGGGAAGTCTCCGTATTCGTGGACTTGGACTTCGGGGGCTTCTGGCACGAAGTGGGTCGCATCACTCAGAACCGTCGACTCACCGACGAGCGGATGTTGGCGGACTGCGAGAAGATCATCGGGCGCTGTGCCGCCCGACACCCCGGCATCTACCGCATCAAGAAGATCGTCGAGACCGAGATCAGTGTGAAGGATTACGGGTCATGATCGAGTTCAGTGGGTTCGTCGTCAGCCAGGGTGAGATCATCGAGACGCACAACCTCACCGACAACGAGCAGCAGGATCTTCAGGAGACCGTGGACACCATCGCGGTGATCGAAGCCATGGAGGACAAGGCGTGACCGAAGAGCACAGCAAGACCGAGGATGAACAGCAGCTCCCGTTCGACCCGGAACCGCTCATCGACTTCTGGACTGAGGTCGCTGCGGAAGATTGGAAGACAGACGAATGAGCAACGACTACCCCGACCCCGACCCAATGCCCGCTCCCGGTTCACCCGAACTCAGCCCCACCTGGTGCCACACTCACGGCAAGGACAACTGCGATGAGCACTGACGGCTGGGACGGTCTGAGCCCGCAGGAGAGGGCCGACGAGTTCGACGCCTCCTACGAGAACCCCACTGCGTACGCAGCCGAGGAGTTCCCGGATGGCGCACCGGGTCCAACGATCCTTCCGGACCACGCGATCGAGAGAATTCCATATCCGCCGAGTAGCTGAGCATCACCGCCCCGATGGTCGCAGGACTGGTTCGACTCCAGCCCGGGGTACGCAAACGACAGGAGGAACCATGATTCGCAAGGCAGTACGAGACCTGCTGCACACCATGCCCGCAGAGGGATGGACGTTCGAGCAGGTGGACAATGAGACGTTCCTAGGGCTTCTGCTGGCCAAGCTGACCGAGGAGTCCGCGGAAGTGCAGGATGCCGTGAAGAACGGCGCCCGCGAGGACATCGTCAACGAGCTGGCCGATCTGCTGGAAGTCATGGATGAAGTGGCGCAACGACTCGGCATCAACTCAGATGAAGTCGCTGAGGCTCAGTACCGGAAGGGTCTTCGACGCGGCAGGTTCACGGAGAACTGGGTGGGGGAGAAGTCGTGAAAGCCGACACTGAGGTGTACTCGCTCATGGTCAGAGCAGACATCCACCAGGACATAGCCCGTGAAGCCATACGAGATCTCTTGGCTGAGCACGCCCGAGAGCTGACAGAGAAGATCCGCGGGGCGCACTCCGGGAAGTTGCCTGATCTTTCGTGGGTAGTGAACGCGTCGGACGCAGCCGACCTGATCGACCCCGACAAGGAGAAGTCGTGAACCTGAGCGAAGCTGAAGCGCAGATCAAGAATCTCCGGGTGATGTACGACGTCAGCGAATCCCGGGTGAACGATCTGATCGAAGAACGAGACGGGCTTCAGGGTCTGCTAGACGCGGTGGCCGAGCTGAGGCACGAGAGGGATGTGCTGCGACTCCAGCTCAAGGCAGCGGAAGCCGAGCTCGAACGGTCGGAGTCCAACCTCTCCAACGTCCGGAGTACCCAGCACTCTCAGCACAAGACACTACGAGCCATCCGAGCCGAGGCGTCCGTGTCGTCGGACAACACGCTGAAGACCGCGGTGCAACGCATCATGAAGGGACTGGAACTGTGACGTACATCAACGGTGGAGAAGGGCCGGCGGAGGATGACGAGGAAGAGCAGGATCTCGTAGGCCAGAACCCGACCGGTCGCAAGCGGAAGTCGTCTGCCGGCACCAGGCGGAAGAAGGCTCGCAGGCTGTTCGAGAAGAGGAGAGAGTCGTGAGGTGGACCATCCGCAAGACGATGCACGAAGCGATTGAGGAGATGATCCGAGACGTGCACTCCAACGCGATCCACAAGGTGCGGACTCTGATCGCTGTTCGGCTAGTTGAAGCGACTGGGCAGAAGCATTGCTGCAACGGGTACCGCCAAGCTCTGCAAGACATGAGCCGAGAGATCGAAGGGATCAAGCCGTGACGAGGCCTGGTTGGAACGCCTACTTCCTGGCGATCGCGGAGGCCGTGGCGCAGAGGGCGGACTGCACCCGCTCGAAGGTAGGCGCCGTACTGGTGAACGCGCGCAACGAGATCCGCGGCACCGGCTACAACGGCTCACCCGCCGGCCTCCCCGGCTGCCTCTCAGACGGAGCGTGTCCCCGGGGGAAGCACTACCCGATGGAGCCCGCAGTAGACACGGTGTTCAGGTATTGCAGGTGCGGTTACGACTGGCCGTGCTCGAAAGCCAGCGAGCCGGACAGCGACTACAGCAACTGCATCGCGGACCACGCGGAGCGCAACGCACTGCGGCACTCCCGGCCCGAGGACCTGAAGGGCGCCACGCTGTACGTGACGCGCCCCCCGTGCCCCGGGTGCACGACGCTCATCACCGCGTGCGGCATCGTCCGCGTGGTTCATCCCCTCGGGGAAGACCTCCTTCCCGAACCTCCCGGGAAGGACATGCCCGAGTGCACGCATCCGCACATGGAAATTGTTCGGGACGCGGGTGGAGTACTCGTAGAAGTATGTGACGGCTGCGAGTTTGAGCAGGAGTACGAGTGCACGCACCTGGACAACCAGGTCACTCTAGACAAGGCAGACCCAAGCCGTCTGATCGCCTGGGTGTGCACGTGCGGCGCCCGGAAGGAGCACGGGGGGAAGTGGTCCACCTCCGAGGAGTGCACGCATCCGTGGCAGGCGCAGACCGTTATGACCTCAGATACTCCCAACCGAATCATCATGGCATGTGAGTCTTGTGGTGACGTGACGTACGTGGAGGGCGGACGATGAACCTCAAGCTGGTAACTCAGAGGGTGATAACGCTGGAGATCAGTGAGGCGGACGCGGAACGATTGCTCGCTTCTCTGACCTCAGTTCTTGATGTTGGCCGCGTCGACGCATCGTTCCCCGGCCCTGCCGACGAGTTGCAGCAGGAACTCCTTCGGGTACTCGATGGCACCCGGTAAGTGGACCGACCCGGATCTCTACGCCGACCACGCTTCCAAGTCGAAGTGTGGTCGGTGTGGGGCTCCGATCATCAAGGCTCGTGTTGGCTTGGTGATGGCGCTGGACGTGCGGGTTGACCCGGAACCCGTGCTCGACGATCGTTGGGTACTCGGAACAGACCGGATGCTCTGGTGCCGCCGCGGTAAGCGGATGATGTGGCACGATCACAAGCGGTGTGGGAACGTCATCTACGCCGACCACCAATGCGAAGGGGACGCGATGAGCGAAGAGGATCCGTTCGGGATCGACGAGGCACCGAAGAACAAGAAGCCCGCATCACCGTACGTAGGGACGATCCATCCGGTTACGGGGAAGGTCGTGGGCCGGCACGCGAGGGTCACCAACTTCATCAAGGGCATCGCCGATGACTTCGGGTTGCAGTTGTGGATGCGGCGGATGATCGTCAAGGGCCTGTCGGGAATGCCCGACGAGCTGTACGAACTCCGGGAAGAGCTCGACGTCAGCCGGGACTCGGGGCGCATCGACGAGATTTGTGCCACCGCGAAGGCAGCAGCTGGCGGTGACGACGCCTCGAAGCTGGGCACCAAGCTCCACACTCAGACCGAGTACGCAGATCGGGATGAGTGGGATCGGGTCGAGTACCAGCATGCCGGTCGCATGCACGAGTACCGACACGAATTGGATACGGCTGGCCTCACCATCATCCCCATGCTGATCGAGCGTCGCGTCATCCATCTCGGTCTTGGCCCGTCGCCAGTCATCGGGAAGTTCGACCGCATCGTGCGCACCGCGGACGGGGATCACGTCATCCTGGACGTCAAGACCGGCGCTCTCGATCCTGATCGGTTCCTGGAGAAGTGGCTGGAGATGGCCGCGCAGATGGAGATCTACCAAGACGCGGTCAACATCCACGGCGTGTACGACACGGTGAACAAGCGGTGGGCTCGGGTGCCACCGGTCAATCGCGAGTACGGCATCATCGCGCACCTGCCCGCCAAGGGTGAGGGCTGCCGCCTGTACACCGTGGACCTGGAAGAGGGCAGGGAGGTGCTGGCAGCGCTTCAGAGGCTCCGGCAGACGCGGAAGGCAAAGGGGTTCGTCCGCGCCTACGAACGCCCGACTACGGTCGACGTGGACATCTCCAAGCTGGCCGAGGGGATGCAGGAACGAGCGGCTCTCAAGAGGTCGATCATCACCCCCGACGACTTCCCGTTCCTGATCGACACGGCGTTCACCAAGTCTGCGTTGCTCGATCTGATGGGCAAGGCCAAGCACCTGAACTGCTGGAACGCAGACCTGGCCGACCGCTGCAAGGCTCGCCTCGAAGTCATCAACAGTAGGGCTTGACACACAGAGCCAAGTAGCGCATAGTTAAGACAAGCAAGAAGCCCCCGGGGAAGAGGGAAGGCACAGACTCCCTGACCCCGGGGGAACCAAGCTCCTGCTGAACATCAGGTCAGCATCGGGATCACGGCCCGACAGGAGCACGAGGTACCGGGGGAAAACTCTTCGGGCTGTCGGTCCAATGCCGATACCCCCGGTACCGCAAGACCCCCGAGGGAGGTCAGAGGGAGATTACTCCCCGAGTCTCCCGGAGCGCCTAAGACTACGCTCCCTCCCTCGGGTTTGAAGGGGAACTGAGGAGCCGACGATGGCTAAGCCTGAGGTCGGAGCACACGGCAAGATCTGCTGCGAGGTCCTGAAGGGCGAGGGCGTCACGGTAGCGGGGACAACTGAAGAAGGTGTTCTTCTCAAGTTCGACGACAGTGAGAAGGTCTGGCCACTGGGAAATGCAGCGGTCGAATCGGGCAGGTTCGTCGAGTTCGAAACTTCCAGCGAGAGCTGACGAAGTGGGCGGCGTAGCTCAACGGTAGAGCCTCCCTTATCGGGAGAGTATGCGGGTTCGAATCCCGTCGCCGCACTAGCCGATCGACAGGTCGGTGAGCAAAGGAAGCAAAGGGAGCAGCCAGCATGGAAGATCTGTTTGGTGCCGAACGTCGTCTCGGCCTGAAGTTCCCGAACATCGGAGACGAGTACAAGGGGTGCAAGATCCTCGGGTACACCCGGGAACAGCAGAAGGACATGGAGTCCGGCGACCCCATCACCTGGGATGATGGCACGCCCAAGATGATGGTTGTCATCGAGCTCGAAGTCCCCGGCATCATCGAGAAGGGTGACTACGACCGGTTCACCAAGACTTGGTCGCAGGTTGAGGACGACGAGGGCAAGCGGTTCCTCTTCTGCCAGGGCGGCATGTTCACCGCGGCCAAGAACTGCGCCAAGGAAACCGGCATCAGGATTCCGCCGGTCGGTGGGTTGCTGGACGTGAAGCACACTGCAGTGGGGAAGGCTTCCAACCCGAAGCACAACCCGCCGAAGCGCTACGAGATCACGTGGAGCGTTGCGGCACCCGAGGACCCGTTCGCGGTCTGAGCCTGATCGTTTGAGATTGTCCCAGAGGCTGAGAGGTCTCTGGGATTTTCTCGGACTATCGATCACAGAGAATGTGGGGCAGAGATGACAACGAAGAGAGAGTTCGGCAAGCGCCTGAAGCTGGCGAGGGAGAAGCAGGAACTGATGCAAAAGGATGTGGCTGAGTACGTCGGCCTCACGCCCAACGCTATCGGCAACTGGGAACAAGGCCTCAGCTATCCGAGCGCCGGATTGATCGTCGATCTGTGCGTGGCTTTGAAGATCAGTCCGAATTGGCTCTTCGGGGCACCGGATTGGCGACGATGACTGAGTGTGCCGGCCACTGCTGGGTGGCCACCTGGATCAACGGTCGGTACGTGAACAAGTGCATCAACTGCAACGAGGAGAGGTAGAGATGGAAGACTGCGTGCACGTCTGGTACACCAAGGGGTGCGAACCCTGCGAGAAGCGAGGGCCTCAGCCGCACCGGGCGCTGACTGACAGCGCGGGTACGTGCTACATCTGCGGAGATCAGCACACCGACGTGGACGTCGACACTCGGGGATCGATGGGTGACTTCACCTTCGATGGTGAGCTGTTCATGTGGGGGCCGCACGAGTGGATCGTCGGCCTGACCGTGGTTCTCGACGAGCAGGACACGGTGATCGCTACCGGGGTCAGTCCCGACGACGTGGTTGAGATGGCGCTGTACCGGCTGGAGACTATGCGCGACCTGGTCGACATGTTCCTGTGCGAGACGTTCAAGGAGGGGCAGTGAGGAACAACCACTACGCCGCGGAATTCCGGCACCACCGGAAGCTGTGTGACAAGTGCAGCAAGGGGAACAGCCTGTGCACCACGGGGCACCTCCTGTGGATGAAGATGACCGAGTGGAAGAGGGCGACCAAGTGATCGAGAATCTGTTCGTCGCATCGGGCACCGCGGGGTGGTGGTCCGCAGCTTATTTCGGAATGCAGTGGAGTAAGCAAGCGAGCACGGCCACCGCGGTCTTGTTCGGCGGTCTCCTCTACCTGATGTTCGAGTACTCCAAGACCGACGGGGAGAAGTGACATGGGGTTCAACCTGCTGACGAACGAGGCGGCTTCGATCAGTCCAGAAGAAGTTCGGCACGTACAGCTGCGGGTGTGCGGCGCTGCCAGGGACGCAGCCGAAGCTAGGGAGATGCTGGACTTCCTCGGCATCCTGCCGGGCCCGGGCGAAGACCCTGGTAAGCCCGAACACTACGAGCTGTGCGTACGCTGGAAGCACAGGCTCACCCCCGAGAACACCGTGTTCGGAGACCGCGGTGGACGCAAGTGCAAGGCCTGCCGTGACGAGATGGAAGCCAAGCGCAAGACTGCTCCGGTATCGGTAGCGCCTCCCGGTCGTGGGCAGGATCCCAACTTCTGTAGGAACGGGCACCTGAAAGTTCAGTACGGATACCACACCCGGAAGAACGGGTTGCGCGAGTGCATGAAGTGCTTCTGCGACAGGTCCATCCGAGAGCGCGAGATCAGGGCAGCTCGACGCACCGGCCCCCGAAGGAAGGACTGCACTAACGGCCACGAGTTCCTGCCGGAGAACACCAGGTTGGGTGCCAAGGGCCGGCGGATGTGCACCACCTGCGAAGACGAACGGCGCAAGAGCTTGACAACGTGACACGATGAAGCCATGATGAAGACACAACACAGACAGGAAGAGACGAAATGAATACTCAAAAGATCATGCGGTACGCGGCGATAGGCAGCATCCTGACCGTGGCAGCTGTATCGATCGTGGTGTCCGCCAACGACGCGGACGGCGTCGAGCAGTACTCGACCGTCGACGACGTCTACAAGGGCGCGGGCTGGGCAGCCTTCACCGACTACGGCGTGTACAGCATCGACGTCAACCAGACGTACGTGATCACATACGGTTCGACTACCGCTCGGACCAAGCTTCAGCCGATGGTGGAGAAGATCGCCACCCAGCTGCGGGGACTGGGCTTCAAGGTCTTCAACACGACCGCGGTGGAGACGATCCCCGCGACGGGTTGCCTGCCCAAGAACCACATAGCCATCGGGATCAAGTACCGTCCGACCGGAAAGAGCGGCGCATCCCAGGGCCTGCCGTGCTACAACACCAACGACCACAGCCTGTTCTCCGGGCGCGTCTGGGTGAACAGCGAGTACAAGCAACTCGGCGGTACATGGGTGATCAGTGACAAGCTCTGGAAGAACCTCTTCCCCCACGAGTTCGGACACGCCTTTGGTCTGGCTCACGCTCCGGCCGGTGTGAAGAACGCGGCGGGCGACACTCCTGCGATGACCGCTCCTAACGGCGGCTTCAACACGGCCAGCAAGTACGGCACCTTCACCAGCTGGGACCTGGCTGGCCTCGCGCAGCTGAAGGAGAACTACGATGCCTAGGAGTCTGTGGGCGTACCGCACTTCGACTCGGATGCGGCGCTGCGACTCCGAAGCGTGGGAGTGCTGCCGAGTGATTCAGCCTGGGGAGAGATATCTCCGCATCTCGTTCCCTCCCGGTGGTGAGTTCGGCTACTACATATGGTGGCACCAGGACATCTGCTCGTCTTGCATGGCCCCGGAGAAGGAGAACTACGATGGCTGACGAACCGCTGAAGAGTTACCACACCGCTCGCATCAGGAAGTACTGCGAGGACACGCATCGCCCACCGTTCCACCACATCGAGCCGGGAGAGAGGTATCTCCGCACCGCACTCCCTCCGAACTCTGAACTCGGCAACGAGCACTGGTGGACCATGAACATCTGCAAAAGCTGCATGGCTCCGGAGAAGGGGAAGAACGATGTCTGATATGTGGAGCGTCGCCATCACCCAGGACGACTGGGAGTGGTTGAAGAACTCGATGAACACCCACCTGTCCAACGCGCTGGGTGCGGTGCATGGACCGGACACCGATGCGGGAATGGCAGCCCTGCCGCTGTACACCGACGAGCTGTACTGGTTGTCGAAGAGATTGACGCGCGAGGGTTCGGAGCGTTCTGGGCTGGCGTTCGCCCTCTACTCCGCGGTCTCCGCATCGCACTCCGTCCGGATGGCTCGGGAGTGGTCGGACAGGAACGAGAAGAGTTCGAAGGAAAGTCTTCAGGATCTCGAACGGCAGCTCCGACCGCCGAGTCTTCAGGATCTCGCACGGCAGCTCTGCCCCCCGCCTCTGCCATCCGATGACAGAGACGGATACCAAGAGCTGGATTACCCAGATCACTGGCCGTTCGAAGGCTGAACACAACAGAAACCCCCGGAGCTTCGGACTCCGGGGGTTTCTTCATGACGCCATCCGCATGCCCGCCAGCTCCCGGTTGAGGACCCACACGGGACCCACGCCGTTGTGTTGCAGCGTGACGTTCATCGTCTGGCCGGCCAGCATCGGATGCATCCAAGTCGCGGTGTACTCGAAGCGGCTCTGCGCACCGGACTGAAACTCTTGGTCGGTGACGAACACTTCGGTGGTGCTGTTGAGTCGCATCCGCAGAACGAGGTTGGTCCAGTTAGTAACCGGCGCCGTGATGAGAACGTGGAACATGTAGAAGCCAGCCGTGTTGATCATCAGTGCAGTGGGGGACTGCACCGTGTTGACCATGTTGTCGGTGTCCTTCAGCTGGATCTGGAAGGCGAGCGACGTCTCGATGTTCGGCTGAATCGTCTGAGATCCGCTCGACCTCATGATCCCCATGGCCCGCGGAACCGTGGTGGCCGGAGCGAGGTTGGCCGTGATGTCGTCGTCGATATCCTCGGCCAGGCTCTGGAGATCACCGGGGATGTTGACCGGGTCCGCCGGCAGGGGGTACGGATAGCCGCGGTTCGGTGTGTTGGCAGGCATGCTGTCCCCTCAGAGAATCGTGTTGCCGGTCATGCGGGTGATGTTCATCTGGAACATGTTCACGGTGGTGGCCACCGACGAACCGGCCAGCAGGTTGACCACCGATCCCGCCGGCACGTTGCTCAGCATCTTTCCCTCCACCGTGATCTGCGTGCTGGTGCCCGCGCGACGTCGCGTGTTCATGCAGCGGACGAACCCGCCGATGCCGAGTTGCACGAGGCGCACGCCGTTGTTCGGGCCAGTGAAGGTGACGTTGAACCCGAAGAGGTACAGCCCCTCGGTAGCGATCGTGATGGTGGGGCTCGGCACTACGATCATGTTGGTCGGATCGTAGATTTCGGTGGCGAAGCTGAGGGTGATGAGCGCACCGGCACCGATAGCCGTAGCCACACCGGTCGTCTGCACCTTCAGACTCGGGGGATTGTTCCGCGCCTGAGTGATGTCCGTCAGGATGTTCTGGACGTCGGTGTCGATGTCCGTGGCGAGGTCTTGGATCTGCGCCGGGAAGTTCGTGGTGTCGGTGTAGCAGGGGTAGGTGTATCCCCGCGGTGTGTTCTGCGGCATCTTAGGTCATCCTCCTCGCGGTGACGAAGTCGAATCGTATCGAGCTGACTGCGTTGGCAGGGAACTCACAGCGCAATCCGACGCGCATGAAGCCGCCGTTCGTCATGGCTGCGGGGACTGAGATGGCCCCACTCATGAATGTGTAAGGAGGCTTCTCCCTCAGGTTCTGGACTCGCTGCGCCATCGTGTAGTCGTCGGTCAGGGTGGCGGACTGGAAGGCTTCTACGTCGGTGGAGAACCAACAGGCCATCAACTGGACGTGAGTGGGCGGGGTGGTGAAGACACCAGTGGGCGCGATGAAGTTCGCGTTGGCTGCGTACACCGACAGGAAGTACGACTCCCCCGGCTGGACTGCAATGGCGTTCGACGTGAGCACCACATCGAGAGCAGCGCCCGGGGAGTTCGGGTTGATGTTGACGACCTGCCCGGACTGGGGTGCGTCGGTGTCTGTGTTGACGTTGACGCTAGCCGGGTTGGGCCCTGCACCGGAGATGGTCCCGAAGCTGAACCAGTTAAGCGGGATGGTGCCGGGTGACGCGGTTGCAGTGGGGATGGAGTCTTCGAATGAGGGATTCAGAATCTGGTTAAGGCCGGCACCCGCGTATCGTCCGAGCACGAGCCAGCTGCTGTCCTGCTGAATGACTGCGACCAGGTCGCCTTGAATGGGCGGCTGGTACCAGTCGAGATACGCAGCTCGAAGTTCGGTGCCACCGACGTTGACCTGAACGAACTGCGGATCCCAGTCGGTGACGATGCCCGTGCGCACGATGGCGGAGACAGGCTTCGCACTGATCAGCGCGTCGGTGAGATTCGTCGGCATTACAACGGCCCCATTCTGACGGCGGAGAACTCACACTGCTCTACGTCCAGGGTCACGGTGCCGACAGTCCTCAGCGACACCTGCATGAGCCGGCCCGCGGTGAGCCGCAGGATGACCGAGCCGTTCACCTCTCCCGGCAGCGTCGTGATGTTGAAGTTCGTGGCGAGCCCCTCGCTCGATAGATCCCCGATGCCCTGCACTGAGAAGACTACCTTCAGGTTGTCGAGCGGCGGGGTCGGTCCCTGATCCACCTGCACCCAGCTGGTGATGAGATAGATGCCGTCGGTGCGGGTACGAATGCCGAGCGTCTCGTTCATCACGGCGCCGGGCGAGTTGTCGAACCGCAGGACGGAGAAGCTGATCGGATCACCCTGCTGAATCGTCTGCGCAGCGCCAGCGATGTGGCATCCGTCGGGGGACAAGAGGTTGTTGTCCACCGTGTTGAACAGGTTCGTCACGTCGGCGTCGATGGTGAGCGCGAGGTTCGCCACCTGCACGATGTCCGACGCGTCCTCGGTTATGGGTGGTGCGCACTCAGGGAACGGATACAACCGCGGTGATGTCTGGTCCATCATGACTCCGATACGGGCGGGTTGACGGAGGAGCGAGTCGTCATCGACATGGTCGAACTGGGGGTCAACCCGATACGCCACGAATCGATGACCTGAACGGTTTCGATACCGCGGTACCTGATGCGGATGGTGTCCCCCGGTTCGAGGAAGTGGAACGCGGGAGTTTCAAGAGTCCACTGTTCGGTCAGCGCCAGCGATGCGGCCAGCTGTTGGCGAGCGAGGGCGTCCGCTTCCGTACCGGACAGAGGAGTCTGAGGTTTGAGGATCTGGGACACCTTGCCGAACAGCCCGCCGAACATGGTCGGGGATCCGGTCGCGATATCCCTGCGTCGAGCGATGACGGGTTCCGATCCATCCATGCGTTCCGAGATGACCGTGATCGAGTTCGCCGTAGCGTCTCGGGTGATCGTCTTGTTCGCGTTGATGATGAGGCCTTGCTCATCACTGGCTGTGCCGTCCACGAGGAACGCGACAACGGTGCCCGTGATGTACGGGTACTCGCGAATCACGAACTGCCCGTTGCCGAGCGTGTACCAGCGCGCGCTGAGGGCGGCAGCCAGGTCGTCGAGAGCTCTGCCTCGGTCGTCGTCCCAGATCAACGGCGGGCACGTGGTGTCGTCGACGTTGTTGGATCCGAAGACCGGACCGTTCACGGCTTCGGAGATGAGGGATTGCATCTGCTGCACGATGGAGACGTTGGGCTGAGAACTCTGCGGCTGCTCGAACCGGAAGGCGAGCACGTCCGCAGCCAGGTCGTCGGCACGCAACGAGACCGACCCATCTCCACCCAGCGTCGCCTCGTAGATCCTGCCGGTGAACAAAGGGAAGAGCTCGGTAGTCCCGTCGAGATACCGCGGCCCCGACTCCACCATGACGGTCGCTCGATACGGACTGAGCAAGTCGGTCGGGTTGTGCGGGAAGAACTCGAAGGGAACTTGAAGATCCAGGTTGCGCGTCACCCTGCCGGTCAGCGCGGCGGAGACGGAGCCGTCAACGATGGGGAGGCCCCCGACAGGAGTCACCTCTGTTGATCCGTGGAACACCCGGATCCTGGTGACCTGCTCGTGGGGCCCCTTCACCACTGCGTTGTACGCTGACGAGATTGGGAGGACCATGCCCCCAGTCTACTGTCAGATGCCCTGCACCACGTCACCCCAAGTCAATCCGGACGCGGTCAGACCTGCGTAGGTAACGAACGCATCATCGACCACACACCACGTCTGGCCGGCCACGCCTTGGATGTTGTCGATAGCCGGGCTGTCCACCACTGCGAGAGGCACGGACCACAGGCGCCAGGGCTTGCGTTGATCCCGACTGATGTACTCCATCTGGAGATCACCAGGCTGAACGAACCGGTCGGGCCAACAGTAGATCGGCGGGGCCTGAATGAAGATCGGACCGCCGGCTGTGAACAGCTGGTAAATCGCGTCGATGGCATCGCACGTACGGGACGCGAACTGGATACTGGTGGTTGGCGCCTTCCTCCGAGAGAAGACGTCCGCGGGAAACTCGTCTGCCAGCAGGGGGAAGAGGGCGAAGTCACCAGCGCGGTTCTCGCTGCCGAACTGAATGAGGGCTATGGGTTCCTCGGGCGGGGCGCAGTCGGGGTCAGCTGGCGGCGTGGGGACCATGCAGAGGTCGAGCCTGATGTTCGCCCAAGGCCGGCCGGGATCCTTCAGCCAAACGAACCCGCTCGAATCCACGGTGGACATGCACGTGCTGACGAATCCATCATTGCTGGTGCCGCGGTAGGTGACCGGGGTGTCGAGCGGCATCGTCGTGTCGTAGTAGTACCCCTGCTGGCAGAGCAGTCCGTAGTTGATGAACGCCTCGAAGGGTCCGCCGTTCACGGATCGCTCGATCAACACCGACGTCTGGGTGCCGGCCTCACCTGTGTAGTCCATGGTGATGAGGTTGACCGCGAGGTTGTTGTCCGGTGTGCACGTGATGGGCATCTCAGCGCCTCACTCCCTGGGCTGTGACCCGGTCGCGCCGGGTGTTGTTGGCACCGATGCGTACGTCGATGTGCTGGTCGATCACCTTGTTGCCGATCATCACGGTCACGTTCGGAGTGCCGAGATTCTCGCCACCGAAAGTCAACCCGTGGCTGAGAGCCTGAGCCGGAGCGACGAACGCACTGGTCCTGCTGTTCCGTGCAACCTCAATGGGGTTGAACCCCATCCGCGCGGTGCCGAGAGTCTGCGAGATCGTCTTGCGCAGCATGCCTTCCTGACCCTGGATACCCGCCGCGAAGTCGCGCATGAGGGCAGCGCCGGAGTACGTGGTGTAGCCGTGTCCGGAGAACGGTCCCTCCTTGGCGGGGGAGAACGGCAGCAAGTTCCGTGCACTGCTGAGCACTCCCTTGACGGCGTCTTTCACCGCTCCGGCAGCAGACTTGATGCCACTGATGAAGCCTTGCAACAGCGCCTTGCCGGAGTTGTAGAGATACGAACCAATGGCGCCGAGCGCGGACTTGGCTTGGCCGGGGACTTTCTTGACCGCGGCGATGACCAGCTTGATGGCAGCCGATACGCCCTTGTAGATGTTCCGGAAACTGTCGATGAAGAACGTAGCGAAGCCTCGAACCAACGCCTTAGCCGCGTTCGTCGCCGCGGAGAAGTCGCCGCGGAGAAGAGCGGTGATCAGTCTGATCGCCGGGATCGCGATGTTGTTGATGGCGCTAGCCAGGTTCTTCGCGACGATGGCAACCAGCTGAGCGATGATCGGAATCACCGTGGTGATGATCGCCCCGAGCTTCTTGATGATGGCGACGACGACCGGCAGCAGCGCGGTGATGAGCGGGGTGATGGCCAGAGCCAGTTGAAGTACCGCTCCGATCAGCGGCATCAGTGCGGGGAGAAGAGCGGCGATGACCGCGGTTGCTACCTGGACGAAGACCGCTGCGATCTGGACAGCCAGCTGAAGGAGCGGGGTGAGGACGGGGATCAGGGCAACGATGATCGGCAGCAAAGCTCCGATCAAGGTGCTGGCCAGTTCGAGAATCGGTGGAAGGAGTTGGACGAAAGCCTTGACCAGAGTGCCGATCACCGGGGCCAACGCGCTGATCAAAACTTGAGCGATCTGCAAGACGGGTGGCAGCAGTTCCGAGAAGAGTCCTGCAATCATTCCCAGGATGGGGCCGAGCTGTCCACCCAGTGATCCAACCAACTTAATGATCGGCGGAGCCAGCTGTACGAAGATGCCCGCCACCTGAGCGATGATCGGGATGAGGGCATCCGCGAACTTGCCAGCCAAGTCCGCGATGATAGGGATCAACGGACTGAAGGCAGCGAGTACTTCTCCAAGGCCAGCTCCGATCGCAGACAACACCGGGCCACCCAGTTCCGAGAAGGCGCCGAGGAGCTGACCGAGGAACGGTAGGACTGCGTTGATGATATCGAAGATGCCTTCGAGCGCTGACGCTCCACCGACTGCACCCGTAGCCAAGCCTTCAAAGAATCCTGCAAGCGCGGGACCCAATTCCGTAATCCCCTGAGTGATTGCGTTGAAGGCGGGCGTAGCAGCGGTGATCAATCCAGCCAGCGCGGGGACAAGGCTCTTCAGCAAACCGGAGAACGCAGTACCCAGATCTCCGATGAGCGGGGCAGAATTTGCGAAGGCTGATTTCAACGAGGGGGCGAT
>ERZ1292645.409-Hain-H14-02um-R2-409-length-16007-cov-8_pt1 | contig 16007 bp, 1 predicted proteins | sample MGYA00564401_ERZ1292645 | MGnify/ENA primary metagenome ERZ1292645 (study PRJEB36523, sample SAMEA6512644) | groundwater metagenome | collected 2019-01-09 | study: AquaDiva: Metagenomics assemblies of 32 groundwater samples | reverse complement strand
GAATGCCGGGCCGCATAAAGCAACAGTGCGCTCTATAAGCGGCTTACCGAGAACTGCCGCTTCATAAACCTGCAAAACTGCCTGGAGGTTTAAGATCACCGTTCCTATATTTGCTGCCGAATATCCATAGGGGAATTTCTGCTTTAAAATAGTAGGCACCAGCATCTCGTCGTAGCCCTGGGGATATTTCGGCTCGAGAATACAAAACTCAAGCCAATCAAATTTAACCGTAAGCTTATTTACCTCCTCAATGATTTTCTTGCACTGGCTGTTTAAGGCAAAATAAACTTTAGCCCTGGGCATTATCTTATGGAGTATTCTTATGCCTTCAATCAGATACAGGGTATTTTTTCCCTGTAATAATACGTCTAAAGAAATATTATACGGCTCGGAGCCAACGCCGTGCACAATAAGATTTTCCACATCTTCGGGATGGATTACGGAACTGTGGAATCTGGTGGGAATGCCCTCGCGGTCAATGGCAGTCACTCCGGAAAGATAAAGCACTTTCTCAAGCTCCGGGACAGATAACTGCTCCCAGTTACCGGCTACTCCTGGAACTTTCTGATAATCAGCTGTGCCATCGCCTTTAATGCTAACCATCAGGCAGTCGCACTTAAAATAATTGACCCGCCTGACTTCTTCTACTATGCCGTTAATGGTAGCATGGACAGGAGAGGCAACGCCCTTTTCAATATGGCTGATAATCTGTCCTGCAGAAACCTTCTCGCCAACCTTAACTAAGCAGTCGCCCTCAGCGCCAAATCCCTGGCGCAGCGGCACGGTTACCCGCGAGGGAACCATTGTTTCTTCTATGGCCGGCCGGGGCTGTCCTTCAAAATTGGCAAATTTATAACCGCCTTGAAATCTCTGAGCTTTGGGCATTGCTTAAGTTACCAGACTTTGTTAATAATTTCACAAATAAGAATAAAAAATAAAAACAACTACGTTGTCTTATCAAAGAATGTTATCAATATACCCCAAAAAAATTACTTGTCAAGGAAAATCTGAAAAAAGTTAGGCGGGAGCGGTATTCAATACTATGCTTAAATCCTTTATCACCTCAAGCTTAATAATCCTAAAAGTGACTCCCTCTTTAAAGAAACCTGCAGCATCAAAATTCTGCGGGTCAAATAAAAGGGGCATACTTACGGGCTTAGACAAATCCGATGCAGAAACATCTATGCCTTGTAAATCTATGCCGCCGGGAGTAAAATCTGCTTTAGGCGTTATAACATTTTCAGGCGCTTTTTTGGTTGAAACGTTAAACTTACTTTCTATCCGCTCTAAAACCGGATTTCCTGCTCTTAAGGGGCTGGAAACCGAGCGGGGGAACTTGATGGCCGCCTGTGCCGCGGCAAAGTTAGCAAAAGGAATATTTTCGGGATTAACGCTTACCGTATCAATTCCCGCGCGTTGATAAAATTCTATAGACGGCTGGTTATCGCCGTATCGGACAGCACTTACCTTGATTTCAGGATTAACCTCTTTTGCTCTCCTTATAACCTCTCTTATTAAAAGGCCCGCATTCTCCTCAAAAACCATTTGGAAAGGATCAAACGGCCATATTCCCTGCTGGCGATAAGCAGCAAGAAACCCCTTGGCCGCATCAGCCTCAAAAGCGCCCAGGACTCCCTCGGTCAGGCCCTTGGTATCAATGACAACTTGTCCGGACAAGGAAGCGATATTTTGGACGGTAATCGCGGCGCTGGGCGTCTCAATTACAGGAATAACTTTATAGTCAAGCGTAGCTTTGGCATCCCCTAAAACACCTTGAGCAATCTTATCGGTAAACTCTTTTGCCTGTTTGAATTCAGCAGCATTGATAACCATCGGCCAGAGAATTCCTAAATGGATATTCTTTCCTGCTTGTTTTTGTTTAACTGCGGCAGAAAAAATTGCTTTAAGGAGATTAGCGTAAAGTTTAGGATGAGTGGTAAGCGCAAGCCGTATGCCTCTATTGCCCAGGGCGGGATTGGCCTCCTCTAATTTGGAAATCATTCCTTCCAGGCGGCCCTTTTCTATATCCAGAAGGCCGGCAAGAGCCTCTTCTTCTTTCTCACTCAGGCCCTTAAACAGGGCCCCCAGCTCTAAATCTAACAACCGGATATTTATTACCTCGCCATCAATAGCCTGGCCAAAGATACCTTCAAAATATCCTCGTTGCTGGCTCAAAAGTTGGCTTAAGGCCTCATCTTTTTTCTCATCTGTGGGAGCTAAAACTGCTCGTTGCGCTAAGGTTATAACATTACTGCCTAAAAATAGCTCTTCTGTGCTAAGAAGGCCGATACCGTTTGCTTCCTGCTTATGATGCCTATACCCTTGATTAATCTCTGCTTCTTGTTTATGCCCTTGATTAATCTGGGTGGCGGTATTGGCGTTAAAGATTATCTCTAAGTCTTTATTTTGGTTAGCCCAGGCCAGGAGGGCTTCGAAATTATCTTTTGTTTCTTTCGGCATCAGGTCAATATTTATTTTACCATCCTGAAAAAGCCTATTAATATCTAAACTTACCAAAGCCTCTCTTATTGCCTCTTGTCTTCTCTTCACATTTTTACTTACATAAGCCACTGCCTTCCCAAGCTGGGCAGAGATATCCTGCTCGCTGGCAATTTCTGCCACTGCCGAAGCGAGTGGTGCCGGCGATGGTAATTCTTTTACTTTTATTACCGGCTCTGAAACTAAAGGTAATCCCTTTAAGGCCTCCTGGGATGCGGTTAGGCGGGCAATGGGTATCCGTCGTGAGCCGCCGCTAACGTAATCTAATCCCACGCGAGATAAAATATTGCGGATAGATTCTGGATTCAGGCCCTGCTCACCACAGATGCCTATTTTTAGTTTTGGATTAACCTGACGCCCCTTATAAACCGCCATTTTTAGAAACTCTCCTACCTCAGGAGCAATACTAACAAAAGGGTCTACAGGTAAAATTCCTTTTTCCATATATCCGGGGATAACAAATGCTCCGGCATCATCCCGGCTAAACTTATATGTTCCCTGGGTAAGGTCATTGGTGCCAAAGGAGAAAAATTGGGCCTTCCGGGCTATCTGATCAGCATTCAAAGCCGCAGCAATAAGCTCAATCATCGTGCCTACCAGATACTCCTGGCGCCCAAACCCTGATTCTTCAGCTACCTTAACAATAGATTTCTCGGCTAATTCGTATTCCTGAAGATTTCCCACTAAAGGCACCATAATTTCCGGATGGACATCAATCCCTTCTACCTTTACTTTCCTGACCGCATTAAATATTGCCTTGGCCTGCATCTCGATAATCTCCGGCATAACTATAGAGAGGCGCACCCCTCTTGTGCCAAACATCGGATTTTCTTCCTTGAGGTTATTGATTCTTGCCTTTACTTCTTCAGGGCCGATTCCTAATCTCTGGGCTAATTCATTTATTCTTTTAGTATCGCTTACGCGGGGCAAGAACTCATGCAGAGGCGGGTCAATCAAACGAATGGTTACCGGCCTGCCTTTTAAGATAAGAAAAATCTGCTCAAAATCCGCTTGTTGAAAAGGAAGGAGTTTATTAAGTGCCTGCTGGCGCGATTGCGCGTTAGAAGCAAGAATCATCTCCTGCACCGTCTCCAGTCTTTCCGGAGCAAAAAACATATGCTCTGTGCGGGCTAAGCCGATACGTTCTGCTCCGTTAAGAACCGCAGAAAACACATCCAGGGGCTCTTCAGCATTGGCAGCCACACCCAATGTCCGGAATTCCTTTTCCCAGTTTAGAAGTTTTTTATACTTCTGGTAAAAACTCCAATCTTCCGGGGTCAAAACCACATCTTTATATTTAGCAATATGTGCAAGGTAGTTATTTTTATATTGCTCATACTGCTCTCGCAATGATGGGTTTTCTTCCCGGCCTATCCAATTATCAAGCCGGGCGATTATCCCTTCTAACTCTTCTAAACCTTCTACATTCCTGGCCTGCTCAATAAGCGAGGCAATAGTGGGAAGTTCGCCTTCTATAACTTCACCGGTAGCCCCATCTATAGAAATCCACTCACCTTCCTGATAAATCTTCCCCTTTACCGAAAAAACCTTCTTTTGGTAATCTATGGATATTTCTCCTGCTCCCACAACCGCCGGCTTGCCAAATTGCCGGGCAACTACAGCTGCATGCGAGGTCCTTCCTCCCCGGGAAGTCAGGATTCCCCGGCTGGCTATCATACCGTGTAGGTCCTCAGGAGCTGTTTCTAAGCGAACCAGAATGACCTTTTTCCCTTCTTTAGCCCAACGTACTGCTTCTTCAGAGCTAAATACCGCCTGGCCCATCGCCGCACCCGGAGAAGCTCCTAAACCATTAGTGATAAATCTTCCTTCTTCTTCTATCGCTCTTTTCTTTAGCCCGGGGTCAAATTGAGGATTAAGCAGGATTTCTAAATCATTGGGATTAGAAATACGTTTAATTGCCTCTTCCTTAGAAATCAATCCCTCTTCAACCATATCCACTGCGGTAACTATCGCCGCTTTAATCGTGCGCTTGGCATTGCGGGTCTGCAAGAAAAAGAGTTTTCCTTTCTCTACGGTAAATTCAATATCCTGCACATTATGATAGTGTTCTTCTAATTTTTTCTGAATTTCTTCCAATTCTGTAAAGACCTTTCCAAATGCAGGATGAGGCTTAAGCTCTTTTTCGGTAGACTTACCCATTCGTTTTCCTGCCACTACGTCTTCGCCTTGAGCATTTGGCAAGAATTCCAGATTAAATCTTTTCTCGCCGGTGGCCGTATCGCGGGTAAAGGCTACTCCTGTTCCGGAATCCTCTCCCATATTGCCAAAGACCATCGCCACCACATTAACTGCAGAGAAAGATTCCTCCAGCTTAATCCCCTCAATTCTTCTATACTCTAAAGAGCGTGCTGTTATGCTGGATTCCTGAACCGCTAGAATTGCCAATCGCAGCTGTTCGTAAGGGTCCTGAGGGAATTCCCTGCCCTTTTGTTCTTTTATTTTCTCCTTATATGCCTTTACCAGCTCCTTTAAATCCTCTACTGTAAGCTGTGTATCTTCTTTATATCCTTTCTCCTCTTTTTCTTTATCCAGGAGCTTCTCTAAATCCTCAACCCCCATTACCACCTTGCTATAAAGCTGAATAAACCGCCGGTAAGCATCCCAGGCAAAACGCGGGTTCTGGGTAAGCTCAGCCAATCCTTCTACTACCGTATCGTTTAATCCTAAATTAAGCACTGTATCCATCATTCCCGGCATAGAAACTGCAGCTCCTGAACGCACAGAAACAAGCAGAGGATTATCGGGTTGACCAAATTTCTTTCCCAAGCGCTCTTCTATCATTGCCAGATATTTCTTATTTTCCTGCCATTGCTTTTCTTCAAATTTGGCGATTATTTCTCTGGCCTTTTTCAGTTGAGCGCTCATCTGGCCTTGAGCGGACTCTTCTAAGCCAGGATTTTCTTCTAAGAGCTTCTTTATCTGGTTCAGGGCAAAAAAGTATTGGGTTATTTTGGTAGATTGGGTATAGCCAAAAGGAACAGGTAGGCCTAACTTAGCCATTTCCGCTAAGCCCGCGCCTTTGCCGCCCAGGAGAGACTTCATCTCTGCCCTGCCTTCAGTTTCTTCAGGCGAGCCAAAGAAATAGATAAATTTCTCTCCGCCTTCTTCCACTGGCTTTATTACCGCTTCCCAGTCAACCGTATTAAATTTGTTCAGGGCCTCTTCAATCTGCTCGGTTATCGGCGAGCTGACCCCCTCTGTCGTCCCAGCTGCTCCTGTCACGATTGCATCATACCAAGGCTTAAGCCGCTCATTCCAAAGGTCGCTGCTGTCTTCTCCTTTTTTATCCCTGTTTAAAGCATCGCGGTCCATCGGATAATATCTTCCTGCCATTACGCCGATATGGAAGATATCCTGCAGGCCTAATTCATTAACCTTTTGGAAAACTTGCTCAAGCGATTCCCAGCCTGCTTTTTCAGAGGTCTCCACATCTCTCCCGTCAAAAACAGGATGAAGCACAATCTTATTTATCCCCTCTTTCTCCTTGGCAATAACCTCTAATAATTTAAAAAGATGTTCAATATGGGAATGCACTCCGCCTTCTGAAACCATGCCGAGCAAATGTAAGGAATGGCCTTTCTTAGCATTATCAATTGCCTGACGCACTATTTTACTCCTGGAAAATTCTCCTGCTTTAAGCATCCTTTCCAACACAGACAACGTTGATTCTACGTTCCGTCCCGCGCCTAAATTAGAATGGCCATTTTCGGAATCACCCATCTGATAATAGGGATGCCCAACGTATTCTCCGTGCGCCCAGAGTTCGGTATGTGTAGAAGTATCCCTTAATTCAGCATCATTAAATTTTATGCCCCGGGCCTTTGCCTGCTGGCTTGCCTGATATATGGCGTCAAACTTTAATGCTTCGGGATTATTAAATTTATTTATCCCCCATCCGTCTCTTATCAATAAAACAACCGGGCCTTCTGCCGGTTTGCCGGCATATCCTTCAAACAGGCTATCCTCAGTCATCTCATTCGGCTTGGATATCCCCATTATCTCAAGGATGGTCGGCGCCACATTCTTCAGGCTTCCTGTATCTTTGAGCCTAAGCTCACCGCTAAGCCCCTCAATGATAAAGGGCACTTTATTGTCAAAGGCATGCGCCTTATTGGGCTTAGGTTTACCCTGGGCATCCAGAATCGGGTTTCCGGCATCGTCAAGTTTCGCCATATTCTCCCCTGAGCCATGGTCAGCCGTTACTATTAAAACGCCTCCCTCTTGCCTGATAGCGTCCCGGATTATCCCTATCGCTTTATCTACAACTAAGACTCCCTCTACCGCGGCGTCAAAATTATCAAAATGCCCGAGGATATCCAGATTCGCAAAGTTTAAAACTATAAAATCCTTTTTTTCTCTTCCCTCTATCCCCTTAATCCATTTTACCGCCTCGCCTGCTATTTCCTGGGCTTTCATCTCGGGCTTCTTCCAATGCTTATCTATTTTATTTGAAGGAATCTGAACCGTATCCATACCTTCAAACTTTATATCCCTTAAGCCGTCAAAAAACCAGGTAACGTGTTTGAATTTCTCAGACTCTGCGATACGCACCTGGGTCTTGCCGTTCTGGGCTAAAACCTCGCCTAAGGTATTAGTAACGGATGATTCCTTTACCACTCCTTCAAACCCGTATTTCTTGAAATACTTATCGTTATAAACCGAAAAAGGCGCTATAACCAAATCAAGTTTTTTCAACGAAAAATGCTTAAACTCAGGGTCGCCTGTCAAAAGCCTGAACATCGGCTCTGCCCTGTCTGCGCGGAAATTAAACTCAATAAGTGAATCCCCTTCTTTTATATTTGTACCGGCCTCTGCGATTATTGGTTTCATAAAATAATCATCGCCTTCCGCGCTCTTTAATGCCTCCCTGGCAAGATTAACTGCCATCTGCTGAGATTCCACCGGCGAGCTGACCTTCCCTCCCTGCGGATTCTTAGGGCCTAATCTTATGTCTATTACTTTCATAGGCCTGCTGCGGTTATTTTCGGAGAGCTCAGAAATTGTTTGCCGAGAAGCAGGGATAATCTGGGAATCAGTCACAGCTTTATTCATATCAAAACCTCCCGAATAATAGCGCCGCTTCAGCTGTTTGCGGGTTACAGGCTCTTTTTCGGTCTTGATATAATTATAAAGCCCTTTTTTGAAGGCCTCTAAATAAAGGTTGTAGATTTTTTCTCTGACATTTTTATCTTCCAGGTCTATTCCGGCAATCTTTCCCTTATCTATATAGTAGTTGTATAATGATTCCTTGAACTTCTTCTTAAACCATCCGGCGAGAATTAAGGAGTGATAAATCTGGCGAAGGGTTGCAAAGTTTTTCCCTTTGTTTATATCTTCGTTTATCCTGGGAAGGATACATTCGCGCATTACTGCTGATGAGGCCTTATTGATTTCGCGAATCTTTTCTTCCTGCAGGCCCTTGTTTTCCTTCTGGATATTGGCGACATTGCTCTTTAAGAGAAGATAGTCCTCTTCCAGCATTGCCTTCAGGTTTGCCTCTGCCACAAAAGCCGCATTTTCATTCTCATAGACCACTGCCTTATCCGGCACAATCCAGATTTTATTAAAGGTATTTACCGGCAGATTGGTGGTTTTTGCGATTTTTAGGATCGCCTGGTAGGTTTTAGACCAAAAGTCCCTGCCGATTTCACTTTCGGGATAGGTTAAGGAAGCAGAGATTTGCTTAAGAAGATAATCCTGGGAAAGCAGGTCTTTGCCTAAGTCGGTCCGGGCAAGGATATCCGGGGCTACCCGGTCCTTTTCGTAAGGCGAGAGGTTTACCCAAAGGTTTTCCGCAGGGATGGTCAGGCCGGCCAGGAAATACCTTACTAAATTAGATGCCTCTTCTTCGCTTACATCCTGCTCATCGCCGTTATCAATGATAAATTTCATCATCAAGGGGTCTTTGGGGTCAAATTTAAGGCCTTTTAAGACCGCAAATGAATGCGGGCCGGATAAGTTAACAAACTGGATAGGCGAAGGAAGGGCTAACTCAGATGCCTTAAGCCAAGCGGGAAATACCATATTCCCCAGGAAAGAAATAACTACAGATAAGCAAACTATTTTCGTGACAGATTTATTCTTCTTCATTTATTTCTCCGTATAATATTATTGATAAACGCAAAAGTAATGGAAACCCTGTGAGCACACAATTAGTCCCTTCCTCTAAAGGTATAGGAAGGACTATCCTGCTGGATTAGGAATTTTTTGCCAAAGGTTGGCAAGGCTTTACGGCGAGTGAGTGCAGAAACTGACTGAGCCTAAGAGTATATGCAAAAGGGCGAAGGAATTTCTGCAAACGAACGAGCCGTAAACCGTAGCCAACGGCAAAAAATTCCGTGTGCGAACAGGGTTGCCATTACTTATCCATTTACCTAAGATAGGCGAGTTGCTTGCCCGCTTCATTTGGGGATACAGCAAAAACGCTGTCTAAATCTTCTATCTTCTCTAAGGAAACAATTTGAAAGCTGAAACCATAGAAATTGTCAGGGTCAAAAGGAATGTTAAAGTCAACCGGTGATGAGCTGGGCGCAGTGTTTATATTCTTTAGTCTCTCTAAATCTATACCGCCGGGGTTATCGCCGTTAGCAAAAGGACTTTGAGAAACCGGCCGTGCATCATCTATTTTGGCCTGCTCTAATTCTATCGGCGAGGAGGAGGCGGACTGTAAAAAAACCATTCTCTGGTATTTAGCCCTCCGGACCATGGATTTGCCAAAATGTTCTCCTCCGGGGCCGAAGTCGTACTCAGGCTGCGGAGCGCCGGTCTTCAATCCAAAGGCATTTGTCCCCATCGCTAAATCGGCAATAGTCGTGTCCATAGTTTCCCCTGAACGATGAGAAACGACGGCCTGATACCCATTTCTTTTAGCCTCTTTCATAACATCCAGAGTGCCGGTCATTGTGCCGTTTTGATTTACCTTTATTAAAATGGTATCTGCCGCTTTCTGCACGAGGCCTTTTCTAAATCGCGGCAGCTGAGTGACGAATAAATCATCTCCTATAGTTTTAACTCCTTTTGGCCTCAAAGATGCGGTAAGTTTCTGCCAGCCGACCCAATCATTTTCCCCCAACCCGTCTTCGACAGAAAGGAGCAGATCTCCATATTTTTTTTCTAAACCTTCATAATAAGCAATCATGGCATCCGATGTTTTTTCCCCCATAAAGTCGTATGTCCCCGTATGATCGGGATCAAACGTGGTTGCCGCCACGTCCAGGGCCAAACGAACCTCGCGTCCGGTTTCTTCATCACGGCCGGGCTTGTATCCCGCCTCCTGCACGGCTTGAAATACATATTCAATGGCTTTATCAGAATCTCCTAGTCCCTTGACGGTAAAACCGGCCTCATCGGCACGGCTTATTCTCCCGGGTTCAAATGCGGACAAAAGAATCTTTTTCAGGGCGGCATCAATGTTATCACCCATCGTTAACGCCTCCTGATAAGTTCCGGCCTTGAGAGCGACCATAACCTCCTGAATGTGAATGCGGTCTATTCCTAAAGTCTCCCCTTTTTTAAGCGCATGGAGTCCGCCGTTGAAGATGTTCATATAAAAATATACGCCGTCGTTATTAAAGACCGCGTCGGGTTCATATCGCTGAATATAACCAGCCAGCGTCATTCCCTTTAATTGAGCGGCCATGCGCCAAAGCGCTCTTGAAACGGGAACCGTTGCATTTGCCCCTAATTCTTTAAAGTTGTCGCCTCCTTTTTCAATCATCAAACGATCGGCCCGGACTAAATCCTCATGCCTGTTCAAATCCAGATTATTTTGCTTAAGCATCGGAACAATGACGCGCTGAATATTCTCAATTGCCTCTTCAGGAGTTTCAGTCACATGCGCTTCATCTTCACCTTTGGAAGCCCCTGCAGGGACATCTGCGGTTACGCTCAGATCGCCAATGCGCAACTCAACGAACGGAGTCCATCTGTCTCTGGAATCCACCGTCTTACCAACAATAAATTCCGCGTCCTCCAACTCCCCAGTCATCGGCGAGGAGGAGGCGGGCCTATTCTTTTTCTTCATTGCTTCAAAAAGCAAGGTGTCTAAATTTGCCAAGTCTAAACCATCGGTGTAAAGGGATACCTTATCTTTTGCAGAAAGGTCTATCCCCCAGGTTTTATCAAGCCCATCTACAAATTTATCCAAATCCCCAAGGCCAAAAGATAACTTCTCAACGCCATTAATATCTTTTTTAACATCCCCTCCTAATTTTTTAGCAAAATCTATTAGTGAAGATTGAGCAGAAGCAATGTCTTTTCCCTTTAAGGCATTTAGAATTGTTGGACGAAAATTTGCGACTTCTAAGCTCATACCACCTGGCAATAAGTTGAAAATTCTTTTGTGTGATGCTAATGTTTCAGAGGTATCGGGACTTACTGTTGCTCCATAACCAGTATTGACTGCGGCGGTTTCGCCGAACTTCTTGCTAATTGCCTCAGTCCAGTGCCTGGCTAACATTTCAACCTTCGGAAAATTAACCTTGGTCTTGGGATCAATTACTCCATCGCCTGCTTTTGTGCTGATGTCACCCATTGGTTCAATAGTAATTTTAATCTTAGAAAGTTGCTCTGCTGAAACCCCATCTAACCCTATATTTACACCATTATTTATCTGTTCACGGATGTAATCTTCTTGCTCTGAAAAATCTTTACCCTTTTGTTCATCAACTGCTACAACATACCAAAGTTTAAGCCGGCCATCTGCCAATATTGCTTTTACAATCTGATTAGCCCGCTCATTAGTAAGCGCAACTAATCCCGGAATGGCCTCAAGAATTTTAGCATCGAGGGCTCGATGCATAGAGTGACCAACCATAGCGTATTTTGCGCCCTTATTGACAGCCTCTTCAATATTCTGGTTTATAACATCAGCGCTGCCTGTGCCTGTGGGATCAAAGTGAAATGACTGCACCCCTACAGCTATATTGGACCCTTCTAATTCTTCGGATATAGCTTTCATCCACTTGTCTGGCACATACAGAACAATCTCAGCCGTTGTGCCTATATCAGCAAGCCCAGCCTTAAATTCTCTTGCCTTTGCACGCGCCTCTTCTTCAGTTTTAAATGGCCTGAGCTTCCAATTACCACCGACAGCCATCTTATCCACAACAATCGGCGAACTCATGGATGCCTGGCCAGTCTGAGACGACCCTGGCTGGTGAGCTTCTATATAACGCTCTAACCAATATGATCCTGCTTGATTACCTGGTCCAAATCCTAATTTACGTTCTGCCATTCTTACTAAATGCCCAAGCTTATTATCAGTGCCTGCTGTTAATCCCTGGCGCTCTGCATCTTTCAGAGCTTCTTCAAATATTTTTACTACAGCACTGCCATATTCCTCTGATTTGTATTTTTCTTGTTCTGCTTTTGTTTCCGCGATGATGCCTTCAAATACTTTCTTAATATTGTAAATCGGCGAACCCGCAGTTTTGTCGGGGGTTATCGCGCTGCTGGCGGTAGCAACCCTGAAAAGTTCGGCTGTTTCAGTCACTATACCGATAGGCCTTGATTGCCTTTCAGCTTCAGGTTTATTATTTACCAGAAAAGGTGAATTTGGTTCCTGAAGGGCCCTGAGCAGCTTGGCCAATGGATAGGATGCTTCTACTGTGCGCCAGTTAGTGCCATAAGGCTCAATCTGCCCGCCTAATTGAGCTCTCTTAAATTCAAAGTTAAATTTAAACATCTTATTTCTAATAGGCGCGTAATCCTTTTTGCCAAAAACATCATCAATGCCAGCTAAGGTTTGGCCATCTTCAGATAAGCCATAGATCTGGCCTACTAATATAGGATGGCTCTCCTTGTTAGCTACGGCATATTTAGATGCTGTGGGAATAGCTGCTAACCAATGCGAGCCATTCATATCTCCCTGAATAATCAAGGGATTTGTCCTTAAAAACTCAAAGATATGCTTCATCAGGTTCATATTTCCTACCATAACTGGGTCGTCCTTACCAATATATTCTCCTCCTGCTAAGATTCCTAATTTGGTAACTGAACTACCTAATACTGGCTTAAGCAAATAACCTTGCACGTAATTAATACCCCAGCCAGTTGACTTTTTACTCCAGACCTGCTTAATATTAAATCTGTCAGAATCAGCCAGATAAAGATAGATTGCCTTTTTATCTTGATAGGCATCAAGAAATATCCTCTTAGTGGGAACAAAACCTGATTTCTTTATCAATTCAGCTAACTTTTCTCTATTAGCTGGTGACACGGTAAGCAATCCGTCACTGCTGTAAGAACTCTTCACAAAATCTTGCTCTGCCTTATCTTTCAATTCGTTTACGGCGTCTGCTATATCAGCATAAGCTATCGGTAATTCATTTACGGGAATATTGCCGTGTTCATCAAAGGCCTTGGCATCCCATATCTCAAATACCAAACCATTAGGAAACTCACCTGCCAAAAGTGCAGTATATACGCCTTCTCTTATCGGCCTGTTTAAAGCTGCCGGCCCCATCTTATCTCCGGCAAGTATCCCAAATTGCCTTTCACCCCCGGCTATATCCATTAAATAACGCGCTGAACCAATGCCTTGCTGGGAGACGTTCCCGGAAAAAGGCTCGGTAAGGACTGTTGTTTCTTTACTTGTTTTTAACCATTCTTTCCAGCCTTCTTCCATTTTGTCAATCATTCCCAGATAATCCAATGGCATTACTGTCCTGAGTATCTCAAAGAAACGAGGAGTAAAATGAGAATAAAAAATAGGATTGGCCTTGGCTGCTTTTGCTTCTTTGCCCTGGTAATCCTGGGCCAACCCATAAGGTTTCTCCCCATTTACGACTGCGGCATAATAACCCCGTGTAAATGCCAAGAATGAAAGTTGATGCGATTCTGCGCTGTTGCGCGATTTATCTCCTAACATTAAAATGTGGCTATCGTCACCGATACTTACCGTCGTTCCTCTTTCTAAACGCATTTTATCAGTAAAACCGATAATATTACCATCGCTAAGCAATCCGTTTTCTGCGGCCTCCATAGCCGTTGCCCGGTCAATCGCCAGCATATATTCCGGAGTGAAGTTATGCCCGATTTTTCCTCCCATATCAGCTTTATCATCAGTAACGGATAAAAATTCACCGCTGGCTACTTTTGCCTCTACATCATCCATAAACGAATCTATGTCTGCTTCCTTAGGTGCGCGCATAAAAAGATGGCTTTGTACCTTTCTTAGCGGCTCAACCTGTTCCTGTGCCGCAAAGGGAGTAAGATACGGCTGATCATCCTGATGAGTGGTCATTATTGATGCCAGCCAATCTGCTAATCTTCTCTCCGGGTTCAAAGCTGGCGGGTTTATACCTACATGATCAATTACACCATCCTTCTCAGCGGGAATAATGCCACTACCTTTACTCTGCCAGCCATAGACCATCACATGAGCAGTTCCTTCTTTGGGAGCTTTTCTTGCTTCCTTTAATGTTACCGGCCTGGTGACTACATAACGTTCTCCATTTGTGCCGCCGGGAACAAAGTTGACATCATAAAACATACTGGCAACTCCAGCCACAGCATCTGCTCCGCTCTGGCTTCTGGATATAAAGGTAGGGTTAAGTGTTCGTAAGTTACCGGTTTCTTCGTAAACCGGCTGATACACCACACTCACCACGGGTTCAGTTGAAGGCAGGAGACTGCCTTCAACCGGATAAATCGCAGTGATCAAAAAATCATTAGGCTGGCTGGCCAGGGCCAGAAGCTCTAAACTTTCGTCTTTAGAAGGATAGAATTTCCCTTTTACGTTGGTGGCTGCGGATTTCTCAAATTCCCAAACCGGCCCGTTAAAATTACCTTTCAAAACATCATCAACTCTCCTTACTACAGCCCTAAAACCACGAACAACATTTTTATCCTTCTCTCCTACCACAGGGACAAATCCCAGTTTTTGTAAAGGAGTAGCCCCCGGTATGAAGAATTCATGATAGAGTTTAATATTAGCTGCTCCAATACCAGCACCGACTATTTTGGCTATCACTACAGGTTCCGCACCCCGCTCAGTTATGGAATGTGGCTGATATTTTACTCTCAGCTGTCGGGATAACTCTCTTAGGCTCATAGAAGATACATCTTTGTCCTTTCCTAATAGGCCAAGCTCCTGGGCCTTCAGCATTCCTTCTCTTATAGCTTCAAGAATTAATCTTTGCACAGCGGCATTGCGTTCACCATATCTATGGGTAACCTGAACATCTATATCAGTACCGCCAGCATCTATTACCACTGCACTTAATATTTTTCCCTGAGCTATACCCTGGCCTAATTTAGTTTTGACCGCATTCACTACTGCATCAGGAATTTGCTCAATAGGCTTTGCCAACAATCCGCTGATTACATATCCGTGGTAGTCATTAGTAAAGAACCCCTTTGCTTGCCCATCAGGCACTTTCAATTCTGTTTTGATGCGAGAATCTATCGGGCTGGAAACTTGAACTTCGGAGACTTCTTTTGCTTCCTTGCTTAGGATGTCTTGAGTAGCATCCGCCGGTTGTTGAGCGGTAGTTTGCGCAGTCAAGTCTACTACCAGCCTTGCGCCTGAGCCTGCAAAAGATTCCTTCGGAGAAGGAGGCAATTTCGCAACGTATTTTAACCATCCCAGAGGGGGAACCCCCCGGTCGGAGTTTATCAGAGAAAAACCTCCGGAATAATACCTTCTCTTGATTTTCTTAAATGTTTGCGGCTCAGCATCGGTCTTGATATAATTGTAAAGTCCTTTCTTAAATGCCTGCACATAATGCTCATAAATCTTATCTTTTGTATCCTTATCCGCTAAATCAATGCCGGAAATCTTTCCCTGATTGATATAGTGGGCATACAGGGAGTCTCTAAACTTTTTCTTAAACCATATCCCTAAAATGAGGGAATGATAAATCTGGCGCAGCTGGGCAAAGTTTTTGCCTTGATTAACGTCTTTGTTAATTTTAGGCAAAATTACATCCTTCATAACTGCGGATGAGGCCTGGTTTATATCCTGGATTAAGCCGTCATTCATTGCCTTCTTCTCTTTCTTGATCTCGGCAGTATTGCTCTTTAAGGCAAGGTAGTCTTGTTCAAGCATTGTCTTTAGACTGGCTTTGGTAATTAAAGCGCTGGTGCCGTTTTCATAGACCTCGGCCTCTTCAGGGACAATCCAGATTTTGTTAAAGGTATTTATAGGAAGATTGGTGGTGCGGGCAATTTTAAATACCTCCCGGTAGGTTTTATTCCAGTAGTCTCTTCCGGTAGAATTTTCAGGATAGGTAAGAGAAGCCATCAGCTGTTTTAAGAGGTAATCCTGGCTGAGCAGGTCTTTTCCTAAATCAGTCTGCCCTAAATCTTTAGTGATTATCTTATCTTGCTCATAGGGAGATAGATTAACCCAGATATCCTCCTCGGAAACAGTAAGGCCGGCCAAGAAGTATCTGATAAGGCTAGAGGCCTCCTCTTTGCTTATGTCCTTTTTATCAGCAGTATCAATGATGAATTCCATCCTTAAAGGGTTATGAGGGTCAAAT
>ERZ1292645.408-Hain-H14-02um-R2-408-length-16076-cov-8_pt1 | contig 16076 bp, 11 predicted proteins | sample MGYA00564401_ERZ1292645 | MGnify/ENA primary metagenome ERZ1292645 (study PRJEB36523, sample SAMEA6512644) | groundwater metagenome | collected 2019-01-09 | study: AquaDiva: Metagenomics assemblies of 32 groundwater samples | reverse complement strand
CCTGCTATGGACGTGTTGCCCAGGAAGACGAACTTCTCCGGCGGAAGGTCTGGAAGGAGTCCTATCATTATTGCCCTCTTTACATTGATATATTTGCCAAAACCCCCTGCTATCATGATCTTTTCAATTGCGGAAAAATCGATCCCGGCCTCTTTCAGTAGTATTGAAAAACCTGCATAGATGGCGCCCTTTGCCCTGATAATATTATCCAGATCCGGTTCGGTGAGAGCTATCTCTTTGCCTGTTCCTGATTCATTTCCCCATGCAAGGACAAACTCAGGCCCGCCTTCTCCCCCCCTGACCCTATCGCTATTTACATCCTGCTGGATCTTCCCTCTCTGGTCTATTACACCCGTAAGGAACATCTCAGCAACCGCGTCTATCATCCCTGATCCGCATATACCTATTGGCCTTGTATTCCCGATCACCCCCAGCTTTACATCATAGTTGTCAGGGTCAATAATCACCTCCTCTATGGCGCCTTCGGTTGCCCTCATCCCGTTCCTTACGCCCCCTCCCTCAAAACAGGGACCGGCAGAGCATGCGGTAGTCATAAGCCACTCCTCATTGCCAAGAACTATCTCCCCGTTCGTCCCTATATCTATAAAAAGCGAAAGGTCTCTGGACTTATAAAGACCTGAAGCAAGTATGCCTGACGTAATATCCCCGCCTACATAACTTGCCACGCCAGGGACGGCATAGACAACGGCATCCTCATTGATCTTTATCCCAAGATCCCCTGCCCTGACATGCGGGAATAGATTTGCAGTTGGTATGTAGGGCTCTTCTCTAATATATTTTGGATCCACGGCAAAGAAGAGGTGCATCATAGTTGTATTTCCAGCGGCAACCATAAGTTCAATATCAGACGGGTCAACCTGGTGATCTCTGGTTACCTGACCTATTAACCCGTTGATATTATCAATTACCAGGCTGTTTATGTGTTCAAGCCCTCCCTCTCTCTCTGTATATACAATCCTACTAATAACATCGTCCCCGCACTTGACCTGGGCGTTGTAGCTGGACGATGTCCCGATTACCCTCCCGCTCGCCATGTCTACCAGGTATACCACTAAAGTGGTGGTCCCGATATCTACTGCGATACCAAACCGCCTCTTTGAGCAATCTCCCGGCCTGATATCTACCGCCCCTACCCTACCCTTGTAATCCAAAAGGGTCATTGTTAGGGACCAGTCCTGTCTTAAGGCGGATCCAAGACCCTTCACAAGGCTGAAGGGAAAGATCACCCCCTCTCCATCTATCCCGATACGGCCTAGTTCCCTTTTAATCCTGTCGAGATCGGAGATATTATCATCGAGGGTGGGTGGAGGAATATTTATATATATTGTCTTCGTAATCGGATCGGGTGAAAACCCCTCCTTTTTCAGGAGATCCTCAAGATATCCTAATGAAGATGTAACAGCGATCTTCTTTCCTTCCAGCATCCTCGATTCGACGGGAACATCTACCAGAAGATCACCCTCAACACTGGTAAGACAGGAGATGACCGCCCCCGCATCTGTCTCCTCTTTTTTTAAGTGGGTAGATGTGGCCGTCTTGAAGTTACCGCTCTTTATGATTGCCCTGCACTTGCCGCAACTCCCCTGGCCGCCGCAGTTCGCATAAATTTCAACACCTGCCATTGAGGCTGCCTTAAGGAGGTTGGTACCTTGTGGTGTCTTGAAGCTTATATTGTCTGGAAGGAATGTTACGTTTACATCCCTGCCAGATTCCAGATCAGCCATATAATCCTGATATTCCTGTCAAATGTTATTTAAGTTTTATACTATACCATGAAGTTAATGAAAAATATAACTGAAAATTGAACCCGGGTTTCCATTTATTTTTATTATACTTTCATTAAATATTTTGCTATTATAGTTCAAAATCTGAATAAAGTGGGGACTAAAAATGCCTCGGATCTTCGATAATATAGAGAAACAACTCCTTCCGGCATTGCGCGAAACTATTAATGTTTCTAATAGCGCTGACTTCTGCGTCGGCTACTTCAACCTTCGGGGTTGGAAGGAACTTGATTCCCACATAGAGAAGTGGTCCGGCGGGGAAGGGCATTGTTGCCGTCTGCTCGTTGGAATGCAGCGGCTGCCCCAAGAGGAACTCCGCGCCGCGCTGAGCCTTATCCACCGCGACGGCGAGATGGATAATCAGACGGCACTTCGGCTTAAGAAGAAATTGGCCGAAGAGTTCCGTGACCAGTTGACCGTTGGTATCCCCACCAATGAGGACGAGGCTGGCCTTCGCAGGCTGGCTGCGCAAATCAGGGCCAAGAAGGTTATTGTCAAGCTTTTCCTGCGCCATCCCCTGCACGCAAAACTCTACCTGCTTTTCCGGCCAGATCCTATTAATCCAACTGTTGGCTATCTGGGCAGCAGCAATCTCACCCTTGCAGGGCTTTCCAAACAAGGCGAACTGAACGTAGACGTGCTTGATCATGACGCCTGTCAGAAGCTGTCCAATTGGTTTGAAGATCGGTGGAATGATAGATGGTGTATCGATATATCTGACGATCTGGTACGCATTGTTGAGGAAAGCTGGGCGCGCGAAGATCTGATTCCGCCATACTACATCTATATCAAGATGGCTTATCACCTTGCGCAGGAGGCCCGTGCAGGTCTCTCCGAATTCCAAATACCTCACGACTTTGGACGAAGGCTCTTCGAGTTTCAGACGGCTGCCGTAAAAATCGCAGCCCATCATCTCAATAAACGTGGCGGCGTATTACTTGGTGATGTTGTTGGACTTGGTAAAACAATTATGGCATCTGCCCTTGCCCGTATTTTTGAAGATGATTTTGGGCTGGAGACGCTTATCATATGCCCCAAGAATCTTGTAAAGATGTGGGAGGATTATGTGCATCGCTATCGTATGAGGGCAAAGATCCTTCCCATCACACGCGTTATAAATGAATTGCCTGACCTTCGGAGATACCGGTTGATTATAATAGACGAAAGTCACAATCTTCGTAACAGAGAGGGCAGACGGTATCATGCTATATTTGAATATATACAGGAAAATGAAAGCAAATGCATACTCTTGTCTGCTACTCCATACAATAAGAATTATCGAGACCTTTCTAATCAACTCAGGTTGTTTGTTAAGGAAGACAGGGATTTAGGCATTCGTCCTGAGCGCCTCCTCCGTGATCTAGGAGAAACAGAATTTATCCGCAGGCACCAATGTCCTGTGCGCTCTCTTGCCGCATTTGAGAAGAGCGAATTCCCTGACGACTGGCGTGATCTCATGCGGCTTTATATGGTAAGACGGACCCGGAGCTTTATTCAGGATAACTACGCAGAAACCGATCCTGCCTCAGACCGGAAATATCTCACCTTCGAAGATGGCACCCGCTCATATTTCCCGAAACGTCAGCCTAAGACAGCCAAATTCAGGATTAATGACAAAGATCCTGATGATCCGTACGCCCGCCTCTACGCGCCGGATGTGGTCGATACTATTAATGGACTAAACCTCCCAAGATATGGGCTGGGAAACTATATTTCAGAGACTCCTCATGAGCCCCCGTCACAGAGTGAGGCGAAAATCCTCCAAGATCTTTCACGGGCCGGTAAAAGGCTTATGGGTTTCTGCCGTACCAATCTATTCAAACGCTTAGAAAGCAGCGGAAATGCATTAGTCCAGTCTATTGAACGGCATATCCTGCGCAATTATATTTACCTCTACGCCGTCGAAAATGACGAGCCTATACCCATCGGTACTCAAGATCCTGAAATGCTTGATTCCCGCATCTATGATGAAGACGCGGAAGATGCAAAGGCTACGACAGACATATTTGAAGATGACAGTGAATCTTCAAAAATCAGTCAATTTACCCTGTTACATACTGAAGAAGAATTTAAGATACGGGCAGCCGAAATATACAGGGAATATGAAACACAGTACAAAAGGCGCTTTAAATGGCTGAAACCCAGCTTATTCATCAAAGACCTTTCTATTGATCTCCGCAAAGATATTAAGTCATTACTGAAGGCCCTCCATACGTCCGGTGGCTGGAACCCTGACAAGGATACTAAGCTTGATGAGCTTTACAACCTGATAGCCAGAAATCATCCGCATGAGAAAATAATCATCTTTAGCCAGTTTGCCGATACCGTACGCTACCTTGAAGCTGAACTTAAGAAAAGGGGTGTTGAAAAAATTGCCGGCGTCACAGGCGATTCAGACGATCCCACAGGAATAGCATGGAGATTCAGCCCTGAAAGCAATGAAAAGAGAGATAAGATCAAACCAGAAGAAGAATTACAGGTTTTAATTACAACCGATGTCCTCAGTGAAGGCCAGAACCTCCAGGATTGTTCTATAATTGTAAATTTTGATCTGCCCTGGGCAATTATCAGGCTGATACAACGGGCAGGCCGTGTGGACAGGATAGGACAGAAGGCCGAAAAGATTCTATGTTATTCCTTCCTTCCTGCCGACGGTGTTGAGCGCCTGATAAGATTGCGTGCCCGTGTCCGTATAAGGCTTCAGGAGAATGCAGAAGTTGTCGGAACCGACGAGGCCTTTTTTGAAGACGACCGCAACGATCAGGCAATACTAGACCTTTATAATGAAAAGTCCGGTATCCTTGATGGTGATATTGACGGAGAAGTAGACCTTGCATCTTATGCTTACCAGATATGGAAAAATGCCATAACTGCTGATCCTGAAATGCAAAAGATCATACCATCACTACAACCGGTGGTATATTCTGCCCGCTCATATAAACCGACAGAAAAAGAGCCAGAGGGGGTATTGGTCTATCTAAAGACTGCCGAAGGTAATGATGCCCTCGCATGGATTGATAAAGGGGGCAACAGCGTTACCGAGTCGCAGTTTGCCATCTTAAAGGCGGCTGAGTGCCTGTCAGATACCAAAGCGGTTCCTCGTGATGAAAGGCACCATGTGCTGGTGCAGAAGGGTGTGGAACTGATAATAGAAGAGGAAAGATCAGTCGGCGGGCAGCTAGGAAGGCCATCAGGTGCGAGATTCCGCACCTATGAAAGGCTTAAAAGATATGCCGATGAGGTAAAGGGTACACTCTTTGAGTCGCAAGAGCTTTTAAAGGCCATTGATGAGATTTATCGCTATCCCCTAAGACAGACAGCAATTGATACCCTTAACCGCCAGCTAAGGAGCGGTATTGCGGATGAAGAGTTAGCGCAGATGGTAATTGCTTTACGGGAAGAGGGCCGTCTCTGCATCATCCATGAGGAAGAAGAGATTCAGGAGCCTAGGATTATCTGCTCAATGGGGCTGATTGAAGTAAAAGGAGTAAAATAGCCCATGTCGATTGATATGCAGCAGGTACGCCAAAAACTCCATGGCTTCGACTTCAAAAACCTTTTCATTGAAGAATTGGGGTGGTCACAACCCTCTTATCCTAAACCAATTGTTTTAGAGTGGAGAGGCGCGCAATTTGAGCAGCAACAGATCACGCATCTTGCCGGGGTGGTCGTGTTCGAGATTGAGTCCCACGATGGGAAGATCCCCGATACCAAATCCCGCGCAGCTATCCACAAGGAAATTTCGCAGCAATACCATGAAAATCTGTTGATCTTCCTTGATAAGAAGCGAACGCAAAGCCTGTGGTATTGGGTCAAGCGGGAAGGGACCAAGCGTTATCCACGCGAACACCTCTATGTAAAGGGACAACCGGGTGACCTATTCTTAAGCAAAATTACCGCCATGTTCTTTGATATGGGTGAGCTTGATGAACATGGCAATGTTTCAGTCATTGAAGTGGCCCAGCGTCTTCAAAAAGCACTTGACGTTGAGCCAGTAACTAAGAAATTCTATACCGAGTACAGAGATCAACACATTCTTTTTTTGAAGTACATCACCGGTATTGATAATGAGCGGGATCGACAATGGTACGCTTCGGTATTGCTGAATCGCCTGATGTTTATATACTTCCTCCAGAGGAAGGGATTCGTTGACGAAGGCAATCTGGACTATTTGCAAGACAAACTGGTCCAAAGCAAAACGTGCGGCGCAAACCTCTATTACAGCACGTTCCTGAAAACACTCTTCTTTGAAGGTTTCGCCAAGCCTTTAGAACAGCGTAGTGATATTGCCAAAGCGTTACTCGGAAATATTGTTTATTTAAATGGTGGACTGTTTCTGCCGCATTCCATTGAAATCAGGTGGCCTCATATCGTGATTGCCGATGAGGCGTTTGAGAATTTGCTTTCCCTGTTTTCCCGTTATTCGTGGAACCTGGATGATACTCCGGGCGGAAAAGACGATGAAATCAATCCGGATGTGCTCGGCTACATCTTCGAAAAGTATATCAATCAAAAGGCCTTTGGCGCTTATTACACCCGAACCGAGATTACGGAATATCTCTGCGAGCAAACCATCCATCAACTTATTCTCGAAAAAATAAATACCCCCGGCATCCCTGGTGTTGTACCCCCCATTCAATTTGATTCCATTCCCGATCTGCTCATGAACCTGGATGCCCCTTTGTGCCGGAAGATTCTTTTTGACGTCTTGCCAAACTTAAGCCTGCTCGACCCGGCCTGCGGCTCCGGCGCGTTCCTGGTGGCCGCCATGAAGAAGCTGATAGATATCTACAGCGCCGTCACCGGCAGGATTGAATATTTAAGCGATACCAATCTGAGCCAGCGGCTCAAAACGATCCGAGCGGAACATCCCAGTCTGCACTATTACATCAAGAAAAGAATCATTACAGATAATCTTTTTGGGGTGGATATCATGGAAGAGGCGACCGAGATTGCCCGGTTGCGCCTTTTCTTAGCTTTAGTCTCGTCCGTACAAACGGTTGACCAATTGGAGCCGCTGCCGAATATAGATTTTAACACCCTGACGGGGAATTCCTTAATCGGGCTCATGCATATCAATGATGAGGATTTTGAGCAGCGTGATTCCCAGTGGAATCTGTTTCGCAGGACCTATCACGAGATCCTGGCGGAAAAAAACCGCCTGATCGAGAATTATCGTCATGCAGCCACCTACGCGAACGATCTACGCGTGCTGCGCGATGATATTCAGCAGAAGAAAACAGAGGTGCTTGATACGCTTAATGCTATTTTATTGGATGAGTTTAAGAATCTCGGCATTAAATTCGAGCAGGCGACCTGGGATGCCGCTAAAAAACAAGAGGGTAAACCGATCAAGCGCGCCCTGACCAGTGATGACATCGAGGTGCTGCGGCCCTTCCATTGGGGGTATGAATTCGACCAGATACTGAACGAGCGGGGTGGTTTTGATGCGATTATTACCAACCCACCTTGGGAAATTTTTAAGCCTCAGGCAAAGGAGTTCTTTTCGGAGCACTCCACCTTGGTCACTAAAAATAAAATGACCATTAAAGATTTTGAGAAGGAGCAAGCCAAGCTCCTTCAAAACCCGGAGATCAGGGCTGCCTGGTTGGAGTATCAAAGCCGCTTTCCTTTTCAAAGTCTCTTCTTTCGATCGGCCAAACAATATGCAAACCAAATATCAATGATTAACGGAAAGAAGGCCGGCACGGACATCAATCTTTACAAGCTCTTTGTTGAGCAGTGTTATAACCTGCTTCGGGAGGGGGGACAATGCGGCATTGTCATTCCCAGCGGAATCTACACTGATTTAGGAACGAAACAGTTGCGTGAGCTTCTGTTCACGCAAGGCCGGATTAGCGGCCTCTTCTGTTTCGAGAATCGAAAAGGCATTTTTGAAAATGTAGATAGTCGATTTAAGTTTGTTGTTCTGACATTTGAAAAAGGCGGGAGCACTGAGAAGTTTCCATCCGCCTTCATGCGTCACGATGTTGCAGAGCTGGGCCACTTTCCAAAACAAGGGGCGCTACCTTTATCAGTTGACCTCATCCGCCGTCTTTCGCCCGACTCCCTTTCCATCATGGAGTTTAAGACCGACCTTGATGTCGTCATCGCCGAAAAAATGCTCAAGTCCCCACTGCTCGGCTCAGATGTGAATAATAGTTGGAAGTTTGAATTAGCAAACGAATTCCACATGCGCAACGACAGCCATTTATTTCGGACGTCAGAAGGGAAAAATTGCCCTCCTCTCTTTACTGGCAAAATGTTCTGGCAGTTTTCACTCACAAGTGAGCATTCGGGATATTGGATTGATGAGAGAGAAGGGAGACGCGCTTTACTTGGGAGTGAAAAGGATGTAGGCCAAAAGTTGGATTACCAATGCTATCGGTGGGTTCATAGGCGTATAGCCTCAAACACCAATGAACGCACGCTCATCACGACGATTTCTCCGAGAAAAGTTTTTACGGAAGTCAATAGCACCGTCGCAAAGGTTATCGAGACAGGCATCACGAATGCGGAAATGCTTTTCCTGTGTGCTATGACCAACAGTTTTTCAGTCGATTGGTTCTTGCGGGCGAAAGTCTCAACAACACTGAACATGTTCTACATCTACCAACTTCCCGTCCCGCGCCTGACGGAAGCGGACGCGGCGTTTCGGCCCATCATGGAACGAGCGGCGCGGTTGATCTGCACAACGAGCGAGTTTGACGACCTGGCAAGGGAGGTGGGCCTGGGTAGTCACAAGAAGGGCGCGACTGCCCCAGAGGAACGCGCTCGCCTGCGCGCAGAACTTGACGGCCTGATCGCCCATCTTTATGGACTGACCGAGATGGAATTTAGCCACGTCTTAGCGACTTTCCCTTTGGTGGGGCAGTCGGTTAAAGATGCGGCGCTCGACGCCTATCGCGCCTTCGCTCCGAAGCCTGAAGATCAAGAGCTTCTTTCTTTGATCGCAAAAGGAGAAAGCGCCGACCTGGAATTGAAGGCATCCAGCCGTTGGGATATGAAAGAGAACAAAATGAATAAAGAACTCGAAAGAGTAATCATCAAAACAGTGGCCGCATTCTTGAACGTTGAAAAAGGGGGGACGTTATTAATCGGAGTAGATGACAGTGAGGTGGCGGTTGGGCTTCAACATGACTACAAAACACTTGGGAAGAAACAGGACCATAATGGATATGAGAATTTTTTGATGACGCTTTTCCTTGATGCCTGCGGTAAAGAGTGCAGTCCATTCCTCAAAATCAATTTTTGCGAAGTACAAGGAAAGGATGTATGCCGAGTGACCGTTAATGCGTCACCAAAACCTGTATTCATAAAAGATGATAAAGGAGAGCACCTTTATATCCGAGCAGGCAACTCAACAAGACTACTTACGACAAAAGAGGCTCTCGAATACTGTAAAATCAGATGGAAATGATGAGATCTTTAGGAGTTGGACTTCATCGTCAATTATGAGATCAAGTACCTGATGGGGAAGGATGCCGAGAATGGTGAAGAGGCGTGATCGGGTGGCGAAGGAGAAAATAGGACGAAATGCCCCATGCCCGTGCGGCAGGAGCAGGAAGTACAAGAAGTGCTGTCTTCTCAAGGAGGAAGCACGTGTAAGACCCATACCCTCTGAGGCGTATGTAACCATGCAGGAAACGTTACAAGCGGAACAGGTTCGAAAGAAGCGGTTCGGTGAGGTCCGCCCCGTCATCCATGTTGATTTCCAGGAACATAAGTTCGTCGCCGTCGGGAGCGAATTACATTACTCGAAGAACTGGAAGACATTTCCAGATTTCTTACTAGGCTACATCAAGAAGGTCCTGGAACCGGATTGGGACAAGGCTGAGTTGGCCAAGCCCCTTGAAGAGCGGCACGAAATCATGAAGTGGTACGACGCGATGCGCCGGTTCCAGCAGAAGCAGGAAAAAGAACCCGATGGGTTGTACGGTGCTATCCCAAATGGGGCCATGCGGGCCTACCTCCTACTCTCGTATGACCTTTACATCCTTCGCCACCACAGCGCCCTTCAACAGTCCATCGTCTGCCGGTTGAAGCATCCGGATCAGTTCCAGGGAGCCAGACACGAGCTTTTTGCCACCGCCACCTGCCTTCGTGCAGGATACGACATAACATTTGAAGACGAAACCGAGTCTTCAAGAAAACATACCGAGTTCACCGCTTTTCACAAGGCCACAAAGCAAGAAATCGCTGTCGAGGCCAAGAGTCGTCACAGACCCGGGGTGCTTGGCCGTTCAGGAACACCAAGAGAGAACGATGAAGTTAAAGCCGGGATAGACAGACTTCTGAGGGATGCCTTCGATAAACCTGCGTCACATCCCTACGTAATCTTCTTCGACCTGAACCTTCCTCCTTCGCCGGAAACGCTAACAAAGAAACCCTGGTTCCATGAAATCGCCGGATCGGTAGACCGACTAGCAAAGGAAAAGGGGGACCAAGATTGCTTTAACCTGATCGTCTTCACCAATCAGCCCGACCATTACGGCCAGCACGACGCACCTGCTCCTTCAGGAGTCGTCCTATCCGTACTCAGCCAGAAGCCAAATATCCTCGCCACCCGTCCCGATGCGATTGCGGAAATCCATGATGCGGCCGGGCAGTACGGAGCAATACCAAATTCCTTTGAGGAGGCTTGTTGAACAATGCCCGAACAGGTTCGTCATAAGGCTGACACGGCATTCGGGGTAGATCAGGTGCCGAATGTTACGACCGTCCCCCGCTCCAATACCATTTACAAGACGTCCTTAACTGAAATAAAGAGACGGAGATTATTTAATTTGTCTCTGGGTAGTAATCAGCCGCCAGCTACGTTGACACAACTACGATATCAAGAATCGGATGGGGCGGAAGAGTGAGGAGGAGGTTTGACTTAGGAAGAATTTAAAATAATTTTAAAAAAATCTTCAAAGATATGCTAATATTTACAAATAAGGAGGCTAAATGCCGAGAAAGGTATTAAAGAACAAACCACTCATAGAAGCCATTTTTGAATTGAAATGGGAATTGAAAGAAATTGGTGAGGGTTTAAAAATAGATCCGCATTATAAAATCCTTGTGGGTAGCCTCTATTCGAAACTGAAAACCGAGTATCCATATCATGAACAATTGCCTTCTGCCTCAATACCTGACGATATAGCAGGTCATGTAATACAGCACAGATTTCGGAAAGGGGAAAATCAGTGGCCTCTTGTTCAAATTGGGCCAGGGATATTCACTGTTAATGATACCGAAGGTTATATTTGGGAAGAATTCGAAAGTAAAATTATCAGTGCTGTTAATGCACTGCGTGGGACACACCCTGAATCAGAAAACCTTAAAATTAATAGCCTACTCTTGAGATATATTGATGCTATTAACTTTAATTTTGAGACTTACAATATTTTTGATTTTCTGGCAGAAAAAATGAAAACCACCGTTAAGCCATATCCCGAATTGTTTAAAGAGACCAACGTTGATTCAACCCCGCTCTCTTTTGATTGGAGATTTTCTTTTCCTTGTAAAAGACCTGATGGAGTGATTCATTTAAGATTTGTGAGAGGCAAAAAAGCTAATGAAGATGGATTAATATGGGAGACCATGGTTCAATCAACTAACGAACAAGTTTTGCAAATACCAGAGAAACTTACTGAATGGTTAAAAGATGCTCATACATTGACACGTGATTGGTTTTTTAAAATAATAGAAGGAGAACTTGAAAGGAGGTTTGAATAATGTTAGAGACAATAACATCCCCAGCGATAGAACCTTCTAATATTCTGATTCTTGGCTCAAGTTCAACAGATGGCGAAGATAACGGCTTCCTAATCCACGGGCAATTTTTAAAGAAAAATATTTATTCCAAAGTAACTTGTTTTTTGTACGATATTGCAAGCTACATGAGAAATGTATCAGTCTATTCCGAAACTGAAACCTTCAAGAATATAGAAACGATTCCGGTTGAGATGTTGGAACATGACATATTTGTGAAAATGCCTCCCAAGAGAGAATATACTATTAAGGCCAAGATAATACATAGATGTAAGGCTGAACCTCGCATAGTTGTTCCTGAGAATCCTTATACCGGAATTTAATCGTATGTCAAAAAAAGAATTCCCCTGGTATGAAATTGTTGACAACAATGAGCCCCTTTTGCAAGGCGATTTTTTGTTATCATGCCCTGTTTTTATTCCGGTTCCAGGATCTGAAGAGACCCAATCTTTTACAGTTGATGAATATGATGTCGTTGTCATGAGTCAATCGTGCGATCTTGTTTTGAAAAAACTTGATTTAGTTCTTGTTTGTCCGGTATGGTCTTTAAGTGAATTAGAAAATAAAATTGCCTTCCTTAAAGGAGCAAAAGGTAAAGAAACTTTACGACAGGGGAATATGCCAGGATATCATCTTTTGAACAAAAGTGAAGTTGAAGAATTCAAACAGGATTTTACAGTAGTAGATTTCAGGCAAACATATAGCATGCCCTTAACGCTTATCAATGACATCGCTAAAAAACAAAGGAACAGGTTGCGATTGCTTCCTCCTTACAGGGAACATCTTTCACAGGCTTATGCCAGGTTTTTCATGAGAGTAGGGTTACCTATAGATATACCGCCTTTTAAGTAGAAACCCCTTTTCGATGTAATGATGAATGTTATCCGAATTTATAAAAACAACAGTAATTATCCGGACGTATTAAATCTATATCTTAATAATACCGCCCCAGATGTTATTGCTGCCATTGGAAACCTCAGCATATTGAAAAACAAGAGACTTGGTGTTTTCATTTCGGTCAAATGTCCCGGAGCGATTATTCTCAAGACATACGACCTAATGCGGGATTTGCGAGAGAAAGGAGTGGCGGTAATAAGCGGCTTTAACTCGCCAATGGAACAAGAGTGCCTGAATATTTGGTTCTAGCTGATCGAAAAAGCCATGTTCTGCCGTGGACTGCTTATATGGTCGATAAGCCACACAGGAAGAAAAAACTTCAGAAGGAATTTGAAGAATACTGGGAGAGGCAGAGGTCCAAAAATGGCTGAGGCCGCCTCCTTGCGGCGACGGCCTCGTTACTCCTTCTACACATGGTAGATGAGCTAGTTTTAGTGTAGCACATAGGTGTATGAAGTCAATAAATATTATTGAAAGGCAAGCTCAGACGGAGAAAATAGATGAAAGTGAATGAAATATAATAGGATTTAAACCCCAGGCTATTAAGGATCTTAAATCGATCCCTGCTGATAAACAGAAAAGGGTTGTTGAAAAAATCCTTAAATGCCTATATCAAAAATATTTGTGATACGATAATTAGAAAGAGGTAACGAGATGAACAAGGAAATTTATGGAAGACTAAGAAAGATAAGCGAACGGCTAAAGAAGGAATATCACGCGGAAAAGGTCATCCTCTACGGCTCTTATGCCACAGGCACAGCTACCAAAGATAGCGATATTGACCTTTTTATTATCGCCCCTACAAACGAACGCATTTTCGAGCGGATGGCAACGGTCAGAGGTATAATCCGGGATTTGCGAATCGGTCTTCCTGTATCGCCGATTGTTTTAACCCCTGAAGAGACGGAGAGTAGAAAGAAAAAAGGTGATCAATTTGTTCGTGAGATATTGCAATCCGGAGTTATGTTATGAAGAATAAACCCAATCAATGCCTTATATTCGATGATTGGCTCAGGATTGCCCGAAGAGACTGGGAACGCGTTAAAAGAAATCTAAATGACCAAGATCCAGAAGCGGCAGGATTTTTCTTCCAACAATCATTGGAGAAATACTTGAAGGCCTTTCTCCTCCAACATGGCTGGAAGCTTAAAAAGATCCATGAACTGGATGCACTCTTGGACGAAGCCATAAAGCATAATTCAAACCTCCAGACCTTTTACGAACTATGTGAGCGTGTCTCAGGATATTACCTGGCAGACAGATACCCATCCCTCGGTGAATCAGACCTCACGTGTGAAGATATTAAAAGAGACTTAAAAGAGGCATTAAAACTCATATGTACAATTTTCCCAGGAGAAAAGTTGAGTGCCTAAAAACAACCACAAACACACATCCCCTCAATCCCTCAACGGCTATATGAAATCCATCTGCGACACCTGAAGAACTATTGGATTTAATTGAATCCAAAGGCTTAGAGGTATACACCTGAATACCGCCTGAGGATTGGAAGCTATTTTGAAGAGGGACATTTTCCGCCCCGATGGACATCGGGGCGGAAAATAACGCTTAGAACACCCCTTTTACCTTCCCCGTCTCCACATCCACATCAACACGCCTATAGGCTGGGTCTGATGCTGTTCCAGGCATAAGTTTGATGGCGCCGGCCACAGGGACTACAAACCCTGCACCCTTGAATGTCATGATATCCCTGATAAAGAGCTTCCAGCCTTTGGGCACACCTTTTAGGTTCGGGTTGTCGGTGAGGCTTAAGTGGGTCTTGACCATACATGTCCCAAGCTTTGCTATCGCCGGATCTTCTTCCATCTTCTTGATCTTGCCAAGGGCATCGGGTGAATACTCGACCCCGTCTGCACCATATACCTGCTCTGCTATCAGCTCGATTCGGGTGCGCAGTGGCGTTGACAGCTCATAGAGGAACTTGAATTTGTTGGTCTCGTTGCACGCCTCAATAACTGCATCGGCAAGCTCAAGCGCCCCTTCCCCGCCCTTTAGCCAGTGCTTGGAAACGGCAAATCTTGCGCCCGCCGCCTCAATAAGCCGGCGTGCAGTCTTGATCTCATTATCCGTATCGTTGTAAAAATGGTTGAGACAGACCACTGGGTTGATTCCGGCCTTTTTAACCGTTTTTATATGGTGAAGGAGGTTTTCACATCCCTTTTCCACCCATTCTACATTCTCCTTTGCATACTCAGGTGGTATTGGTTTTCCGGGGGCTGGAATGGGGGCCCCTCCGTGGCATTTAAGCGCCCTGATAGTGGCGACAATTACAGCGGCATGTGGTTTAAGGCCAGACATCCGGCACTTTAAGTTCCAGAACTTCTCAAACCCGATATCTGCGGCAAAGCCTGACTCTGTGACAACATAGTCCCCCAGTTTAAGGGCTATACGGTCAGCAATGATGGAAGACTGCCCGATTGCAATGTTTGCAAAGGGCCCGGCATGGACAAATACAGGCTGCCCCTCAATGGTCTGCAAGAGGTTCGGTTTTATCGCCTCCACCATCCATGCAGTCATGGCGCCTGCAACGTCAAGGTCCGATGTAGTAATATCTCTCCCATTTTTGTCATGAGCCACGACGATCCTTCCTATCCTCTCCCTCATGTCTTTTAGGTCGCTTGAAACTGCCAGGATCGCCATTACCTCGGAGGATACAGCTATGGCAAACCCTGAATTCATCATGAATCCGTCGTCCTTCCCCCCGATCCCTATAATGATATTCCTTAACGCCTGGGCGCAGAAGTCCATGATCCATTTCATCTGGACATTGTTCGGATCTATGTTCAGCCTCTTTAATCCCCTTTTTGCTAACTGCTCGTCTGTATAATTGAACTCATGCTGCATACGTGATGTCAAGGCAACCATGGCAAGGTTGTGGGAGTTCATCACCGCATTTATATCGCCTGTAAGTCCAAGGGAAAATGGCGTTAAGGGTATACATTGTGAAAGTCCTCCACCGGCAGCGCTCCCCTTCACGTTCATCGTGGGACCGCCGGATGGCTGCCTGATGGTTCCAATGACATTTTTCCCCCTCTTTCCCATCCCCTGCGTAAGTCCCATGGTAGTGGTTGATTTCCCTTCTCCTAGGGGTGTAGGGGTTATGGCCGTAACATCTATATACTTTCCGTCATGCCTGCTCTTAAGACGACCCAGGATGCTCTGAAAGTCGACCTTTGCTATGTGGTGGCCATGTGGAAGAAGTTCCTCTTTATCAAGTCCCAGCTTCTCTCCAAGCTGGTAGACGGTTTTCATATGCTTTTCTGCCGCCTCTGCGATCTGCCAATCTGCATGTTTTGTTGGATCTAATGGCATATCATTCCCTCCTTTGTCTATTTATTAACTCATTAAAATGAAAAACCATCTGAACGGACTAGATTTACGGACAATCAACATTGTCCGCATTTAGTACGCCCAGACGGTCGACATATGCCATACTCCTGCTCCACGGTGGTACGTTCCACCTTGATTCCGTCAGTTGCAGGTAGGCAAGATTCTGATGGGTTCTTTTTACAATAACAGATAACTATTGTCAAGGGTTTTATTTGCCCCAAGACCAGAGATTGAAATTGCGGGTAGAGGTCTTAAGGGATTAAAAGTGGT
>ERZ1292645.139-Hain-H14-02um-R2-139-length-33855-cov-8_pt2 | contig 16082 bp, 20 predicted proteins | sample MGYA00564401_ERZ1292645 | MGnify/ENA primary metagenome ERZ1292645 (study PRJEB36523, sample SAMEA6512644) | groundwater metagenome | collected 2019-01-09 | study: AquaDiva: Metagenomics assemblies of 32 groundwater samples | reverse complement strand
ATGGGTTCTTAAAGATGTAAATCTCAAGGTCAAAAACGGAGAGGTTATAGCAATAGTCGGGACAAGCGGCGCCGGCAAGACGACATTTGTAAACCTGCTTCCAAGATTTTATGATGTCACTGAAGGGGCTATTCTCTTTGACGGCGTGGAGATCAGGGATATTGCCCGGGATTCCCTCAGGGCGCAGATTGCCATAGTTTCCCAGCATGTCATCTTGTTTAATGACACCGTAAAGAAAAATATTGCTTATGGCGATGTTGAAAGAGGTGATGATGATATAGTGAATGCGGCAAAGGCTGCCAATGCAGACAGCTTTATCAGAAAGCTGCCTCAGGGATATGATACTATAATCGGCGAAGGCGGCGTTAGATTGTCAGGGGGTGAGAGACAAAGATTATCAATTGCAAGGGCGATACTCAAAAATGCCCCGATACTTATACTTGATGAGGCAACATCATCGCTTGATACAGAATCTGAAATGGAAGTTCAGAAGGGATTAAATAATCTTGTGCATGGAAGAACTACCTTTGTTGTTGCGCACAGACTTTCTACTGTGAGAAATGCAGACAGGATTATAGTTCTATCTGACGGCGGGATAAAAGAGATGGGGAGACATGAAGAGCTTTTAAAACTCGGCGGAGAATATTGCCGCATCTATAAGATGCAGTTTCACGGCGGAGATGAAAAGGTGGTAAGGTTGAAGACGTAGCAACATGGCTTTAGCCATGTTCAAATAACAGGTCTAAAGACCTGTTTCTACACATGGTGTCTTTCGATATGAAAAAGATATTGAATAAAATTACAATAACTGCGGCGCCATTTTTAGCCTCTTTGCTTATAAGGTTTTTGGCTAAGACAATGAGGATTTCGTATGTCAATTTTGAGCGGGTATGGGACGACTGGCGCAGGGGCAAGAATATAATTCTTGCCTTCTGGCACGGTAGGCTTTTAATGATGCCAATTATGTATAAAGGCCGTGGCGTCAGTGTCCTTGTAAGCCGGCACAGGGACGGTGAATTGATAGCAAGGACTGTAATGAGGTTTGGCATAGATTCTGTCAGAGGTTCTTCCACAAGGGGCTGGCTTGGCGGGGTAAAAGGGCTTTTAAAGGAATGGAAAAAAGGCAAAGATATAGCTATAACGCCCGATGGTCCAAAAGGACCGGGATTTAATGCGCAGATGGGGATAATCCATATGGCAAAGATAACAGGCCTGCCAATAATCCCTATGACCTTCAGCGCCTCAAAAAAAAAACATTTAAGAGTTGGGACGGCTTTATCATGCCTTACCCATTTTCAAAAGGCGTGTTTATCTGCGGCGACCCCATCACTGTAAACCGCGAATCAACCGAAGAAGAATTGGAGCAAAAGAGATTGACCTTGCAGGAAAGCCTGCTGAATATTACAGAAAGGGCGGACAGTTATTTTAGTGTCAGAGAGTCATAGTGTCAAAGAGTCAAAGTTTTTGCTCTGATACTCTGACTCTTTGATACTTTCACTTACTATGTATCTCCTTTACGACATCCTCCTGCATATATCCCTGTTTCTTCTTACACCGTATTTTATTTTTAAGATGATATTTGCCGGCAAGTATCGCAAAGGCATATTAGAGAGATTTGGTTTTATAGGCGAAGAAAAGAAGAGAAAATTAGCCGATAGACGGGTGGTTTGGTTTCATGCCGTTTCTGTTGGAGAGGTAAAGGCGGTTCTGCCGCTTCTGAAATATTTTAAAGAAAAACACATGGATGTAAAGATTGTATTTTCTACTGTTACATCAACGGGCAATGCAGTTGCCTTGAAAGAAGGTTTTCAATGGATTGACAGCCTTGTGTATTTTCCACTGGATTTTTACTGGGTTGCGGCCAGGGTTATAAAGAAGTTGAAACCTAAGGTTTTTGTTGTGGTTGAAAAAGAGATATGGCCGAATATATTGAGGTTCTTTAAAAAAAACGGGATTCCTGTATTGGTTGTAAATGGAATAATATCAGACCGCTCCTTCGGACGGTACAGGCTGTTTGGGTTTTTCTTCAACAGGATATTCGGAAGCATATCTTATTTTTTAAGCCAGACACAACAGGATAATATCAGGGCAATAGCCCTGGGCGTGGAGCCTGCTAAGGCCTCAGTGGCCGGCAATATAAAATTTGACATAAGCCATGTTGAATGGCCTCCTGCTGAGAGGGATGTGTTTATCCGCGGGTTCAATATAAAAAATGATGATAAAATCATTGTCGCAGGAAGCACTCATGCGGGTGAGGAAGAAATTATACTTGATGTCTTTAAAAGGCTTAAACAGGAGTTTCCAAGTTTAAGATTGATAATTGCGCCAAGGCATCCGGAAAGGTTTAAAGATGTGGAGAAACTTGTTACTGAGAAGGGGCTTACTGTTGTAAGACGAACTACTGTAACTCCCGCATCCTGCCTCCCATCTCCTGTCTCCCATGACGTAATTCTTCTGGACACCATCGGAGAGCTTTCCAATATTTATAGCCTTGCCACTGTGGCATTCGTAGGCGGGACTCTTGTAAATATCGGAGGCCATAATCTTCTGGAACCGGCCGTTTATAAGAAGCCTGTAATTTACGGCCATTATCTTAAGAGTTATATTGAAATGGCGGAGATGCTGGAAGCGGCAGGCGGAGGAATAAGGGTAAATAATATTAAAGACTTCTTCGAAGCGCTGAAAAAACTGCTTGCTGACAGGGCTTATGTAGAGAAGGCCGGCAGCGCAGCATACAGCGCACTGGAAGAGAATAGGGGTGCGACTGAAAAGTGCCTAAAGGTTTTGGAAAGTTTCATGGTGGAATAATGTTTGAGGGTATGTTATAAAAATATAATCGTAAAAGGGAGACATTTACATCATGTTAGGCACAGCATTAAAAAAGATATTTGGAAGCAGAAACGAACGGGAACTTAAAAAGATTCAGCCCATTGTTGAGAGGATAAACAGCCTTGAGCCTGATATAAAAAGGCTTACAGATGCTGAGCTTGCGGCATTTACACAGAAGTTTAAGGAAAGGCTTAAGACGGGCGAGGCGCTGGATGATATACTGCCGGAGGCATTTGCAGTTGTAAGAGAAGTGGCAAGGCGAAGGCTCAACATGCGGCATTTTGATGTCCAGTTATTGGGCGGGATTGTGCTTCATAATGGAAAGATTTCTGAGATGAAGACAGGGGAAGGCAAGACCCTTGTTGCAACATTGCCTCTTTATCTTAATGCGCTGGAGGGCAAAGGGTGCCATCTTATTACGGTCAATGACTATCTTGCAAAGAGAGATACGCAGTGGATGGGCCCCCTATATCACAGCCTCGGTTTATCTGTCGGCGTCATACAACATGATGCTTCATTCCTCTATGACCCTGCCTATGTGCCGAAGGATGAGAGGCTTTATCATCTGAGACCTACGAGCCGCAGAGAGGCGTATCAGGCTGATATTACATACGGCACAAACAACGAGTACGGCTTTGATTACCTGCGCGACAATATGAAATTTTCCCTTGAAGAGTATGTTCAGAGGGGGCTTAATTTTGCGATAGTTGATGAGGTGGACAGTATTTTGATAGATGAGGCGAGGACGCCGCTCATCATCTCAGGTCAGGCAGAAGAGTCTACTGATAAATATTATACAATTGACAGGATAATACCCGGCCTTAAAAAAGATGCGCATTTTACAGTTGACGAAAAGGCAAGGCAGGTAATATTAACTGAGGAGGGTGTTGAAAAGGTTGAGCATCTTTTGAATGTAGAAAACTTATATGACCCAAGACAGATTGAAACACTGCATCATGTAAATCAGGGTCTGAGGGCCCATGTGCTTTTTCACAGAGATGTTGACTATGTGGCAAAGGATAACCAGGTCATAATAGTGGATGAGTTTACAGGCAGGCTCATGCCGGGCAGACGCTGGAGCGACGGCCTCCATCAGGCGATTGAGGCAAAGGAAAAGGTGAAGATAGAAAATGAAAACCAGACCCTTGCCACTATCACATTCCAAAATTATTTCAGGATGTATAAAAAGCTTGCAGGCATGACAGGCACGGCAGATACAGAGGCAGCGGAGTTTCATGCTATTTATAAGCTTGAAGTAATGATTATGCCTCCCAACAGGCTGATGATGAGAACTGACTACCCTGATTTGATTTACAAGACTGAAAAAGAAAAGTTTAATGCAGTCATAAGGGAGGTGGAGGAGTGGCATGAAAAAGGGAGGCCTGTCCTGGTCGGCACTATTTCTATAGAAAAATCTGAAAGGCTGGCGAGTTTGCTTTCAAAGCAGGGCGTCAGGCATCATGTGCTCAATGCAAAACAGCATGAAAAAGAGGCGGAAATAATAGCCCAGGCAGGAAGGGTTGGCGCTGTGACACTTTCAACCAATATGGCAGGAAGGGGGACGGATATTATTCTTGGCGGGAATCCTGATGCGCTGGCCGCAGAGAAGGCAGGAAAGGATGATGCTACGGATGCCTACAAATATGCGCTTACCGCCGCAAGACAACTTTGCGAGGAAGAGAAGAAGCAGGTTATTGAACTTGGCGGCCTGCATATTATCGGCACAGAACGGCACGAGTCGCGAAGGATAGACAACCAGTTAAGGGGCCGCGCAGGAAGGCAAGGCGACCCTGGTTCATCCAGATTTTATCTATCCCTTGAGGATGACCTTTTGCGCATATTCGGCTCGGACAGGATTTCTTCTATTATGGATAGGCTGGGCATGGAAGAGGATGTCCCGATTGAGCACGGCCTTGTCACAAAGGCCATAGAGAATGCCCAGAAAAAGGTTGAGGCGCACAACTTTGATATAAGGAAACACATCCTTGAATACGACGATGTAATGAACCAGCAGAGGGAGGTTGTTTACAAATACAGGCGGCAGATACTTGGTCAGGAAGGCCTGAAGGATATGGTTGCAGGTTTTATAGAGGATGCGGCAGAGGAGGTTGGATTTACCTATGTGGATGAAAAAACACATCCTGAAGAGTGGGATACAAAGGCAATAAAGGATGCGGTTTATAAGCAGTTTGATGCGCAGCTTGACGATAAGGAATTTGAAAATTTGCAATCACGGGACGCCTTGATTGACCTTGTTGCAGATGAAGCAAAGAAGATATACGATAAGAAGATTGGATCTATAGGCGAGGAGCCGTTCAGGCATCTGGAAAAGGTTGTAATGCTCCACACATTGGATACGCTCTGGAAAGACCATCTCCTTGCGATGGATCATCTGAAAGAGGGGATAGGACTCCGCGGCTATGGCCAGAAAAATCCTCTGCAGGAATATAAAAAAGAAGGGTTTGATCTTTTTCAAGACATGATATTCAGACTGAAACAAGAGGTATGTGAGAGATTGTTTAAGGTTCAGATTACAAGGGAAGAAGATGTCGCAAGCCTTGAACCTGTGAAGAGGCCTCAGCAGTTTGTTTTGAGCAGAGGGGAAAGCTCAGAAGGGGTCAGGGGTCAGGGGTCAGGGATCAGGGATGAAAAACCAAAGCCTGTTCATGTTGAGCAGAAGGTTGGCAGAAACGAGCCATGCCCCTGTGGGAGCGGGAAAAAGTATAAAAAATGCTGCGGGAAGTAATGAAGATAACCATATTAGGCTGCGGAACATCCACAGGGGTTCCTGTAATTGGCTGTAAATGCAACATATGCTCATCAAAAGACGTTAAAAATAAGCGGACACGTTCATCTATTATTATAACTGCAAATAACAGGAATATCCTGATAGACACGGCAACTGATTTGAGGCAACAGTCCCTGGCTCATAAGATAGAGCGTATTGACGCTGTTCTTTATACTCATCCCCATGCCGACCATATTCACGGCATTGACGAGCTTAGAAGTTTTAATATGATCCAGAAGAGGCCGATTCCGTGTTACGGCAGTGAATTTACAATCAACCGCATAAGGAGTATGTTTAATTACATCTTTGCAGTCGAGGAAAATGACGGATGGAAGCCGGAGCTTGAGACCTTTTTGATTTCAGCGCCGTTTAACCTTTTTGGTCTTTTGGTTCAGCCGATAAATGTTTATCACGGCAAAATGCAGGCGCTTGGATTTAGAATTGAGAGGTTTGCATATATAACAGACTGCAGCCGGATTCCGGACGGCTCTAAAGAAGAGCTTAAAAATCTTGATGTCCTGATATTAGGGGCCCTTCGCCATAAACCGCATCCCACTCACTTCAGTATTCAGGAGGCGGTACAGATCGGGGCAGAGCTAAAATCTAAAAGGGTTATTCTTACCCACTTAAGCCATAACCTGGATTACGATGAAACAAATAAGGCGCTTCCTGCCGGATTTGAACTGGCATATGATGGAATGGAGATAGAAATTAGTTGAGAGAGTCTATCTTATTATCCTCGTCCCGGCCTTTCCTTCCAGTGCATCTTCTAAAAGTTCCGGTATTGTTATAATAACCTCTTTGCCCCCTGCCTCAAGAAATTCAATGGCTGCCTCTATCTTAGGCCCCATGCTTCCGGGGGCAAATTCTCCGGCATCAAGGTATTTTCTGGCCTCTGAAAGAGTAAGTTTATCTAATCCGGTTTGGCTGGGTTTGCCAAAATTTATATAAACCTTATCAATTGATGTCAGGTCTATAAATGTTTCTGCCTTTATCTCTTTGGCCAACATAGCAGTTGCCAAATCCTTATCTATCACAGCATCCATGCCTTTTAGACTGCCATCCGGCGATTCAGCTACAGGCACCCCTCCGCCGCCGGCAGCAATCACAATAATGCCGTCCAATACCAGTTTTTTTATAACATCCGCCTCAACAACCTTTAGCGGTTTAGGGGAGGGGACAACCCTTCTGTAGCCCCTGTTGCTGTCTTCCACAATTGTCCAGCCTTTCTCCTTTTGGTTTTTTACTGCTTCTTCCTTTGTGTAAAAAGGCCCTATGGGTTTTGTTGGATGGGAAAATGCCGTGTCATTTTTATCAATCACAACCTGGGTAATAACAGCAGCCACACTTCTTTTTATATTGAGCTGTTTTAACTGATTATACAACGTCTGCTGAATCATAAAACCTATGCCGCCCCCTGAATCGGCGTTGCATATATAAAGGGGCATGGCCGGGATAATATCCTTTGCAGCCTCATTTCTTATAACGATATTTCCAACGATAGGGCCGTTTCCATGGGTTATGGCTATTCTAAAACCTTGCGCAGCCAACCGCGCAATATATGTCATACACCTTTCCGTATGCTCAAACTGCTCTTCAATCGCGCCTTTTTCTCCCTTCCTGATAAGTGTATTGCCGCCTATGGATACTATGGTTATAGGTTTCTCTAACATGGATTGATGATACCTGCTTTTGAAATTACTGTCAAACTGTTTGCCTGCAGAATAGAAAATACTTGACAATATAATTTAAAAATGATATTCATTTTCATTATAATGTATAGGGAGAGTAAAAATGTCATTTAGACGAACATTTTGCATTGCTATTGTATTTGTATTTTTTGTTTCCGCATCTGTCTTTGCAGGTGAAAAGAGATGGACAGATGTTGGTCATGAAATAGAGGGTATTTTGAATAGAGGCGCGGATGCGTACGCAGAGGGAAGGATAGATAATGCAAAGGCATCTATCTCTGAGGCATATTTTAATGCCTTTGAAGGAAGCGGTATGGAGACCGCTGTGGGCTTATATATCTCCACAGACAGGAAGACTCTTCTGGAATCCATGTTCGGCGATATAAGAAAGGCTATGGCTGCAAATGCGCCTGCGGATGATATAAAGAAAAAAATTGGCCTGCTTGCAAGGGCATTGGAAAAGGACGCCAAAAAACTCCCGGAAAAGGGCGAGGGGAAGGAAGGGTCGCCATACGCCGCATTCTTTAATTCGTTCATAATAATCTTACGGGAAGGTTTTGAGGCAATCCTTGTAATAAGCGCGCTTACAGCCTACCTTACAAAGGCAGGGCAGAAGGATAAGGTTAGAACAGTATATAAGGGCGCGGTAGCGGCCATCATTGCAAGTCTCATTACCGCTGTTCTTCTCCAGACAGTAATAACCATCAGCGGCGCCGGCAGGGAGGCCATTGAAGGGGTTACCATGCTATTTGCCACTGCGGTTTTGTTTTATGTTAGCTACTGGCTTATAACAAAGATAGAGATCGCAAGGTGGCAGCATTACATAAAATCAAAGGTGGAGAGTTCTCTGAGCAAAGGAAATATCCTTGCGCTGGGCTTTGCCGCATTTCTATCTGTTTATCGCGAGGGCGCTGAGACAATACTTTTTTATCAGGCATTGTATTCCACATCAGATGGTAATAGCAGCGCAATCATTGCTGGATTTGCCGCAGGCTCGCTCTGTCTCATTGGCTTATTTATCCTGATTAAATATGGAAGCGTCAGGATTCCAATAGGCCCTTTTTTCGCTGTAACATCCGCATTCCTTTATTATCTTGCCTTTACATTTGCAGGAAAGGGGATATTGGAACTGCAGGATGCTGAATGGATTTCTTCTACATACATTGAAGGATTTCCAACAATAGGTTTGCTGGGCATATACCCGACATGGGAAGGGATATTACTTCAGGGGGGTCTTGTTGCATTGCTTATAGCAGCTGTTATTTATAGCCTTGTTTTGAGGCCTTACAAAGAAACGATAACGGTTGCAAAGGACATAACCCATATAGAGTCTGATATAAACAGCATCCATGAAATATTAGACGATGTGAGCCGGCATGCCATGATATGCCACGGGTTATCCAGCGGCATTGCAGACAGGGAGACGGATGAGATAAGAAAACACCTTGTAGAGATAGATAAAAAGGTGCATGAGGTGGCAGGGCATATGGATAAACTCGCAAAAGGGCTTGAAGATGTATTTTTGGAATTGGAAAAAAATATAAAGAAGGGCTGATATGGATAATATTGCCGGACTCATTGAAGATTTCTTTGTAAGGAACAGAGAAAGATTTGGATATATCCATATAGGGATGTTTGTTGTTTTTATGGCGCTAATCTTTATTCCGCCATTTTTATCATTGCCGGCAGAGGATGATGCGATATGGAACAACTTCACGCTTATATCAAGGTTTTTGATATGGGGGTTGTGGTTTCCGTTGGTACTGCTTTCAGTGATTTTGTTTGGAAGACTCTGGTGCGGACTTTTGTGCCCGCAGGGCGCTTTGAGCGAATACGCAGGCAGAAAGGGGCTGAATAGACCTATCCCGAGGTGGATGCGGTGGGAAGGTATGCCCGTGGTCAGTTTCATCTTTATTACAACCCTTGCCCAGCTTATAGGCGCCAGAGATTATCCTACGGCTGCTATGGAAGTTCTTGGCGGGACAATGGTTTTAGCTGCGATAGTTGGCTTTGTTTATGCGAGCGGGCGAAGGCCGTGGTGCCGGTATCTCTGTCCCATAGGTCCGCTCCTCGGCATATTTTCAAGGCTTGGCGCTGTAAGTTTTGAGAAAAATGGCGGGAATGGAAAAGGTTGTGTCTGCCCCACCTTTATAAATACGACAAACAAGGTTGCAAGCTCCAACTGTATTGAGTGCTTCAGATGTGTAAATCCAGAGACGTCCAGCTCTCTGCATCTGAATATAAGACGTCCCGGGCTTGAGATAGAAGAAATAAAAACAAGGGAACCGAACATCTTGGAAGTGTTCTTTCTATTTTTAGCAACAGGCCTTGCATTAGGCGCTTTCCACTGGCAGGTAAGCCCAATTTACATACAATATAAACAGGCGCTTGGCAGTTTTTTATTAAATTACGGTTTAGGAGATTTTATAGGAAAAAGCGGCCCGTGGTGGATTATGGTTAATTATCAAGAGGCAGGGGAGGTATTTAACTGGCTTGATTTTACATCCATAACAAGCTTTATGCTGTTAAGTATGATATTTGTTACTGTTGTTCTGTTCCTATTAACATTGCTGTCTGCCTTTATGCTGAGGGGAAAAGAGGAGGCTATGACAAAGGTAGCGAGATTGGGTTATTTATACACGCCGGTTGCCCTGATATCCCTTGTATTAGGTCTCGGCTTGATACTTTTCCAGTCATTGGTTAGTCTTGGTTTAAATAAAGAAACAGTCCATACAATCCAGTGGGCTCTTTTTACAGGCGGCGGTATATGGAGTTTATATCTGGCTGCAAGGCTTCATGGGTTATTTAGCCCGGCAATGATACCGAATATATTTGGAATAGGGTTGGTAGCCGCGGCATGGAATATGGCGCTATTTTAAAAAATCAATGATTATTGAAAATAAAAATTATATTCAAAAAAGGCATAAAATAAAGCCGGCAAGAGTATTGTGTATTATCTTATTTTTCCTTTTGGTATCAGGCCGGGTCTATGCCGGCCAGGATGCATGGGCAGGGATAGCCATGGAGATTGAGATTGTCTTGCATGATGCCATGAAGTTGTATGAGACAGGCAAGGTCAATGATGCAATGGAGAAGGCGGCAGATGCCTATTTCGGCATATTTGAGGGAGAGAAGGCCAATATGGAGATTGCGGTCAGGCGGCATATCTCCCTTAAAAAGGCAACAGAACTGGAAAAGGGATTTGGGGATTTGCGAAAGGCGATGTTTAATAAAGCGCCTCTATCAGATGTGAAAAAGCGAACAGTTAATCTTATAGATGCATTAAGGAATACAGCTAAAGAACTGGATAGAAAGGGGGTAGGGCTTGATATGAGTAGGTAGTAAGCAGTAGGCAGGGGTAGTGTGGGCTGTGTCCACCAAAACACAGAGAGTCAAAGGATCCAAAAAAAGGAGGCTTTAGAAATGAAAACATTAAGAACAATATTTCTTGCACTAATTACGGCGGCGTTATTCTATGCACCGGTATTTGCTCTTGAGACGCCGATAGGACTTCCCCAGTCCCTCTACGGTATGGAGATTGCCGCCGTATATCTTCAGGCTATTGAAATGGAGCCGAAGGGCATTATGAAGCCGAGGGCTGAGTCTGATATTCATCTTGAGTGCGATATCAAGGCAGCGGAGAATAACCCCAACGGTTTTGCAGCAGGGGAATGGATACCCAATCTTACCATCCAATATACCATCATAAAGCTGGATACAAATCAGAAGATAGAGGGGGTTATGGCGCCTATGGCGGCGAATGACGGCCCGCATTATGGCGACAATGTAAAGATGCTTGGCGCCGGAAAATACAGGGTTGTCTATAAAGTAGAAAACCCGCTTAAGAAAGGCGAATTTGGCAGGCACACTGACAGAGAGACAGGTGTCAGGGACTGGTTTAAGCCTTTTGAGATAGAGTGGGAGTTTAATTTTTTTGGGGCCGGTAAAAAGGGCGGGTATTAAAAAAATTTGGCAATATATTGAAAACAATAATCATATTCAGGAGGTCTTATGTGCGTTACACTTATTGGGGGTATGGACAGGGCGAAGAATGATTATAAGAGGGTTGCATCAAGATATGACATTACACTAAAACATTTTGAGAGGGAATGCCAGAATATGAAAGAGAGGCTTGGGGATGCCGACGCCATTGTCATATTTACAAACAGAATATCCCATAGCGCCAGAAATATCGCACTCTCTAAGGGGAAAGAGGCAAAGATCCCTGTTTTTATGTGCCACTCATGCGGCATATCAAGCCTAAAAAGATGCCTTGACGGGTTAGTTGAAACTATTAAAAGAGGGGGTGATGTAGTTATATAGGAATATGAATAAAAAACACTTGACAGCATAATCTAAAAATGATAATCATTATCAACAAGATGAAAATAATAATCACAATCAGAAAAGAGGTGATGGAGATGCTGGCGCTTAGATTAGATATTCCGGTAGTAGGAGGCTGCATGGAATGGTTCGGAGTTAGTATCCCTGTTTTAGGCTAACAGGGACAAGGTTCGGAGTTATAAAACAAAATAAAAGGAGATTAAACTTATGATAGGGTTTAGAAAAATCTTAATAGGGGTTGTAACAACATTAGCTGTTGTTGGTTTTTCTTTGTCCGGTTATGCCGGTGAAGAGGATATTAAAGAGATAAAAAAACAGATTGGGGTACTGACAGAGGAGATGGAAAAGTTAAAGCTTGGCGCAGTGGCTGAGCCAAAGTATGAAAGCTTCATGGGTCTTGGGCCTGCTGCGTCCAAGGTATATGGTATAGACAAAGGGCTTTCCCTCGGTGGTTATGGCGAGATTGCTTACTCCAACTATCAGGACTCAACAAAAAAGGACCTTGCTGATGCAACCCGCTTTATCCTTTACGGCGGCTACAAGTTCAATGAGTGGATACTTATGAACACTGAACTTGAATTTGAACATGCAGGCATCGGAAATGCGCAAAGTAAAGAACCAGAGGTGTATGTTGAGTTTTCATATCTGGATTTTCTCTTAACTAAGCCATTTAACCTCAGGGCCGGTCTTATGCTCATGCCGGTAGGCCTTATCAATGAATTCCATGAGCCAACGGTTTATCATGGCGTATTGAGGCCAGAGATTGAAACAAACATTATCCCTACTACATGGAGGGAATTGGGTATTATGGCATACGGAGAACCAATAGAAAATCTGACATACAAGATAGCTCTTATAAACGGGCTTCGTGCTGATAAATTTTCTAACTCCACATGGATAAGGAGCAGCAGACAGCAAGGCGCAAAGGTAAACGCAGATGTCGGCGCTGTTGTAGCAAATATCAACTATAAGGTTATCCAGGGTCTTTTAGTGGGCGGCTCATATTACCGGGGTGAGGGGAGTACCGGCAAGGGCGGTGATATAGACGCAAGCACTGATAAGGAAGCAAATGTCAGCCTCTACGAAGTTCATGCAGACTTTAGATATGAAGGGCTTGAACTTAGAGGGCTTTATGTTGCAGGAAAGGTTGATAATGAAAATGATGCCTTCAAAAATGATGCCACTCTTAAAAAGGTTGGTAAGAAGGTGGATGGGTGGTATCTGCAGACAGCCTATGATATACTTCCCCTGATTAGACCAGGGACAGAGATGGGCCTAAGCCCATTTGTCAGATATGAGCAATACGATACAAACAAAGAGGTTATCAGCGGCGCCACTGACCCAACATTGGACAGAACCATTACTACTTTTGGCTTTGGTTTCAAGCCGCATCCTAATGTTGTAATCAAGGCAGACTATCAGTGGAAGGATACAAAATCGGATAAGACGGAAGGGACTGCAACCGGTCAAGATTCTAATAAGATTGACCAGTTCAATATCGGGATTGGGTTTATATTTTAGATACTCAGATCAACAGGCGGGTTTTTACAACCCGCCTGTAATATTTTATGAAGATTTACATATCCATACTGCTATTAGCTGTTGTTCTTCTATGGACTAATCCTGTAACAGGCAAGGTCTATCTTACAAAGGACGATGCCCTGAAGCAGGCATTTCCTGACGCGCCTACTATAGATAGACTTAACATATTTTTAACGGATGAAGATATTAAACAGGCTCAAGAGTTGTCAAAGGTCAAGGTTGAATCAAAGCTCTTTACCTACTATGCTGCCAGAGGGAAGGGTAATGAGATTATAGGCTATGCTGTCTTTGAAAGCCACATAGTGAGGACAAAACCAGAGGTCTTTATGGCCGTTATTAATCGTACAGGGGAGATAGATTATCTGGAAATCCTTGCCTTTTATGAGCCTCCGGAGTATATTCCTCCAAAGAGATGGCTTGATTTGTTCAAAGGCAGACGCTTGGATGATAAACTCAGGGTAAAAAGTGGTATAAGCGCCATTTCAGGCGCAAGCATTACAGGGGAAGGGATAACGCGGGCGGTAAGGAATATCCTTGCCATATTCGAATTAAAGATCCTCAAGAAGGAGGGAAAGTGAAATTTCTGACAAAAGGGGATTTTAATAACAGCAGATTATTGCAGATTATCCTTGTTTTTACCCTTGTGTATGTTTTATTTCTATGGGTTACTAATTTACTTCTTTATTCAGAGAGGATAGGCTTTACATACGACGTCATTGTGAACTATTATCTTGGCTCGGAAGAGGAGTTCAAAAACCCTGTCTCATATATTGGTCTTTTAGAGGCAACACACTGGCATCTGTTTGTTTTTGCAATGGCCCTCCTCCTTGTGAATCACTTAACGGTTTTTTCCAACCTCAATCAGTTCTTGAAGTTGTTTTTAATCATCGTCTCATTTTTCTCAGGATTGGGGGATATGAGCGCTGGATGGCTGATAAGATTTGTGTCACCCTCCTTTGCGTATCTCAAGTTATGGAGTTTTATTGTCTTTCAAATAAGTTTTTTAATCCTGTTAGTCTTCTCATTCACCGTCCTGCAGATATACAATAGTTCTGAAAAAAGAGAGCCGAACGAAAAGAGGTAGTGTAATTTTATGAGGCGGCTATTAATAGGTTTGACTATTATTGGTTTCCAGCAAATTATGAAAATGCCCTTGGAGGGTAATGATGCATTCTGCAAGGGGCATAAAAAAAATTCTTAAAAGCGCACCTACTATTGAAGGCGCAGGGGTGCACTTAAAGAGGGCGTTTGGTTACCATCAGGCGCCGCAGCTTGACCCCTTTTTGCTGCTTGATGATTTTCATTCTTCACATCCCGCTGACTACCTCAAGGGTTTCCCATGGCATCCTCATCGCGGCATTGAGACAATCACCTATATATTACAGGGCCGGGTCGAGCATGGCGACAGTCTCGGTAATAAAGGGGTAATCTCTTCTGGTGATGTGCAGTGGATGACCGCCGGGAACGGCATTATCCATCAGGAGATGCCGAAAGGACGTGAAGACGGTTTGATGTGGGGATTTCAACTCTGGGCCAATCTTCCTGCTTCACATAAGATGATGGAACCCCGCTATCGGGATATTAAAATGGAGCAGATCCCGGAGATACTATTGGATAACGGTGTAAAGATTAAGCTCATTTGCGGTATGGTCAATAATGTCCGGGGGCCTGTGCAAGATATCATCACTGACCCAGAGTATCTTGATGTAACAATGCCGCCTAAAACTGAATTTACGCATCATGTTCAGGCAGGATATACCGTATTTGCCTATGTGATAGAAGGTGAGGCGTGCTTTGATTTGAACAAAGAGAGAGCCATAGGGGCTGAGAGTTTGGTAATCTTTGAAGATGGCAACGAAGTGAAGATTTCTTCGGGTGGGGAAGGGGCGCGATTCCTGCTTATATCAGGCAGGCCGCTTGGAGAACCTGTTGCCTGGCGCGGCCCGATTGTGATGAATACACAGGAAGAATTAAAGATTGCGTTTGAAGAATATGAGCGGGGAACTTTTCTCAAACATCGTTAAAGCAACACCAAGCCTCTTCCCTCGCCTCTTCCTATTTCTTATCACTTTTCCCTTTGCAAGAGTCTCAGGGTTTCTTCATATATAGTCTTTCGAGGTCCAATGGCGACAACTTCAATAATCCCCTTGTCCTTTGCAGTTTTATAAACCACCCTCAATTTTCCGACTTTAAAACTTTGCAGTCCCTCAAGTTCATCCTTTAACACCTTGCCTGACTGAGGATCATTTAAAACAGCCTGTAATGCCGCTTTTATTTTCCGTTTCAGGTCAGGGTGAAGGGTGCGGATTAATTTCGCTGTCTCATCAGACATTTTCAGTCTGTGGGCGCTCATTTATCTGAACAGTTCCTCAAGTGTATAGAGTTTTGCTTTGCCTTTCTTTAACGCATCCACGCCCTTTTTTATCTCATCCATAAAGGCAGAGTCAGAGCGTATGGCGATTGTCTCCTTCCATCCCTCAAACTCATCAGGGCTTATCAGGACTGCGGCAGGAGAGCCGTTTTTTGTAATAACGACCTCCTCATCGGTTTTGTGAACAGAATCCACCAGGCTGCTAAGTTTCATCTTTGCCTCGGACAGTGATAATATTTTCATTTCAGATGACCTCCTTTCTGGTTGACCAGAATTAAGACTAATATAACAGAAACCTGCTGCCATATCAACATCTGTATCCAACCCCGCCATAATTGCAATCTCGTCAGATGTGAGATCACAGAGGGCATAAACCATCCGGATATAAGTTATAGAGGGGGCGGGAGATATGACAGGGAAAATCTATAGATATTAAGGGAAGTGTTGTTCCGATTGTGCCCCCCGGCAGGCCGCTTGGAGAACCTGTTGCCTGGCGCGGCCCGATTGTGATGAATAC
>ERZ1292645.407-Hain-H14-02um-R2-407-length-16098-cov-5_pt1 | contig 16098 bp, 13 predicted proteins | sample MGYA00564401_ERZ1292645 | MGnify/ENA primary metagenome ERZ1292645 (study PRJEB36523, sample SAMEA6512644) | groundwater metagenome | collected 2019-01-09 | study: AquaDiva: Metagenomics assemblies of 32 groundwater samples | reverse complement strand
AGTTAGAAAACAAATAATTCTGCGCCTCGCGTTTATGGCTCCCCAAATAATCTTGAATCGTCTCGGATGTTGCGCCATTAAAAAATAGACGAACCAAATAATTATGATAGATGCGATCGTCGGGCATAAGAGAAAATATCCAATTATAATTATAGGTGTTGCAATGCGTAAAGGCTGAAATGAGGCCGTTTAAATCATGACTATTGACTGGCTGGTTCGCGACCAAAACAACGCAATCTTTGTCTTTGCGGTTCAGCCAATCAAAAAGCGTTGCCCGGGACTGAAGTTTCTCATAATCAGAATAAAATTGGCGATACGTGCTTACTTGGGAGTGTGCGCCAAACGCCAAAGAAGAAAAAATAACGAGAACAATAAATGCGTGCCAGCCGTATGAAATGCCGCGCCGTGCGTAAAAAGCGAGCGTCATCACGACAACAATCGCGAGAGGTATGGTGTACTGCACAAAATGATACGGCCACACGGTTCTGCCGGTGATAATTTGCTGATTATACGCCCACAAACCGCCCAGAATAAAAGCAAGACAAAACCAATGCCAGTGCCGCAAATGGTAAGTAATGCCTATTTTTCTATGCCGGAAAAACTCAAAAACTAAGAAAACAACGAACAATATCAACACCGCCAGCAAAAGCTTGTTCATCAAGGGATAGCGCGTATAAAAAAGACCGCTTCTAAGTACCGAGCTCTCATACCAGGGGCTTTGACTTGCCTTCCATGTCATATACCAATAAGGCAAAGCGAATAAAAAGCCAAACAAAAGAACAAGAGCAGGATTGCCAGCCGAGCGATATTCTTTTAAAAATAAATAAATTAGAATTAAAACTCCAACAATGGATACGGCAACGCCCCAGCTGAAAAAATAACTGCCGATCATCAAAGCCAAAAATGCCGAGGCGCCAAATATGGATCTTATCCCATGCTCTTTTTTCTGGACAAGCGATACAACAAATAATAAGAAAGAAAATAGAAAAACAGCCCCTAAAATAGGATTTACGGGGCGGGCCCAGATCAGAAATCCACTTGAAAAAGATTGGTCGCTTGTAAAAAAATTTATAAGGCTTCTATAATCTATCAGATCGTAGCCTAGTGTCACCCATAAGGCGCCGGCTACAGCATTTAGTTTGTTGGCTAAAATATTTTCATTACCAGTCAATTGCCGGATTAAATAGTAAACCAAAAAAAATAAAATTGCCGGAAGAAAGAACCTGCTTACAATTAAAGTATTCACCGGCGATATGCCAAAAATAAGACTCGGCAGGGCGTAAATAAACTCGCCTACGGGCGGCGAAAGAGGCGGCTGATTCTTGTATTCAAAAAATGCCGGCGAACCAAGCGACGGATGTCCGTCCACTATCTCTTGAATTCGCGCCAAATAAAAATCTTCGTTGGCAGTTTGCATCATAGGAATTCCATGATAACGACCGCCCATAGTCGTAATAAAAAAGACGTTCGGTAAAACGTATATTAAACCGACGGCCACTCCGACCGTCAAAACAAAATAATTATTTTTTAGAAGGGTGAATATGCTCATAATTTAGTGTGATTGATTATCCGCGCGATATTCTCAACCTCGCTCTTTTTTAAGAAGGGGTAGAGCGGCAAAGATAATATTTCTCGATTAAAAATTTGCGCATTTGGAAAAGAACGAGACTTGCTTTCTTTAAAAAATGGCTGGCGGTGCAACAAATTAGGATAATGTATCATTGTTTGAATTCCGCGTTCTGCAAGAATTTTTATAAGAGCGCCTCTTCTTTTTGTCCGAATAACGAAAAGATGATAAACATGCTTGTGGGCACTTTGCGCCAACGGAAGAATAGTGGCTGGATTTTTTATCAATCGTCTATATAAATCCGCGATTTCCGTCCTCTTTTTATTCCATTTATCCAAATATTTTAATTTTGCGTTCAAAATAGCCGCTTGCAATTCATCAAGACGACTATTAACCCCCAGCGTGGAACAAGTAGCCCGGTCTCGCTGGCCATAAAAACGAGCGGCGAGCAGTTTTTTATAAAAATCCTTATTTCCAGTCGCAATCATGCCGCCATCTCCATAGGCGCCTAAATTTTTAGTCGGATAAAAACTAAAACATCCGAAATCTCCCCAAGCGCCTACTCTTTTCCCGCGCCAACGCGCGCCAGTGGCCTGAGCGCAGTCCTCAATAAGAACTAGTCGGTAATCTTTTGATATTTTACAAAGCCGCGTCATATCGCATGCCATCCCATATAAATGAACCGGGATTATGGCTTTAGTTTTTTTAGTAATACTGTTTGGGATTTTTGCTATATCAATTAAAGACGAGGAATCACAATCCACAAAAACAGGACGGGCTCCGCTCATGGCAACCGCCATTGCGGTTGGCAACGCGGTATTCACCGGAACGATAACTTCATCACCCCCTCCTATTCCGGCGGCGAGTAAGCTCAAATAAAGCGCGTCTGTCCCGGAATTTACGCCGACACAATACTTAACCCCGCAATACCTCGCGAAGTTCTTTTCAAAATTTTCCACTTCAGGTCCTAAAATAAAACGGCCGCGATTCAGAACCCTCTTAATCGCTTCATCAATTTCCTTCCTGATGGCTCTATATTCCCGCCTAAAATCCACAAATGGAATCATATATTGAATTCAGAAATATATTTTAAGAAGTCGTTATAATTACGAATGTAGTCCGATTCGTCATGATACTCACTTGCGACAACAAGAATTATGCAATCTTTTGAAAAATTAGTCATTGAGTGCCAGACCATTTTTCTAAACCGAATGCCCTTTGACGGGTCGTCCATAACAATGTTCCATTTTTTTTGACCATCATCCATGTGTAGTTCAAAAGAGCCGTTTAAACAAAAAATAACCTGCTCCAATGTTTTGTGGGCGTGCTGGCCTCGAACATCCTCAAAATCCGGAATGCCGCGAATAACATAAAATCTTCTGATGGAAAATGGTATTTGTTTTTCAGCTTCGCCCATATACAAATTTCCCCTTTCGGCATCAATAACAGAGTGTAAAATAATTTCGTCATCCATCTTAATTTTATACCACAACACCTCAATAATTTCAATCACTTATTTATATAGAAAACAAAAAGCCGCCCCCTGAGACGGCTCTTTTTATTTAAATCTTGCGAGATAAACATCGCTTAATCCCAAAACTGATTTTTTATTTTCTATAACGCAAAATTCACCGATTATCTTTTTTTCTTCTTCCGGCGGAGTTTTGGTTTTATCCAGTGCGTCATTTTGCAAAAAAAACGCGCCGAGTTTATTCAGCCACCCCTGCCTGCTTATGCCGAAAATAAGTTTGCAATTCGGGTTTAATTTTTTTAATTCAGCTAAAACGCTTCTTATATCTTCGGGCCTCATCTCGTAAAATACCTCATTGGTTGCAAAGATATTAAAATAAGTCTTGCTCCAATCGTTTATATCCGAGTGTTCAGGAACCATGTCATATCCAATATAGTTTTTATTTGTCATCAGCTTGCCTAATTCCTGCGTTCCGCAACCAAAATCCAGTGTTATGTTTTTCGGATTATTTAAATCTCCGATATTGATTATGGTTTTTAAAATTTTATGAAAATATATTTTTTTTATCCCTCTGTAGTAATTCATGATTTTAAATTTTTTTCAATTGGTCTTTTTTAACACAAACGCCTGATATGGGAATAAGCCGCTTTGAATATTGAAGTCCTTTTCAACCGCAAAATAGTTTTGGAGCAGATTTTTATAATCTTCCGCCGTCCTGATATATTCGCCCTTATCTAAACGATGAAGAAGTTTGGTCAGAAAGCCCAACTCTTTTTTATTTACATCTTCCATAACAAGCATGATGCCTTCGGGTCTAAGAACGCGTTTGGCTTCAGTTAAAACCAAGCCGCAAGTTTCGTTGTCTAAATGATGTAGAACACCGACAATAAGAACTTTATCATACGAATTATCCGCGAAAGGCAGTTTTGTCGCATCCGCGACCAGAAAATTTCGGCGATATTTTTTGCGGGCATAATCAATATATCCTTTATCAATATCTATGCCCGTATACGCCTCTGGAGGAAAAAGGACTGAGAACTCTCCTGTTCCGCATCCGGTGTCTAAAACCGATTCTCCTGAATTTAGTTTAAAATATTCGCGTAAAACCTGTTTTTGCCTCCGAAACCCACCCTCAAGTAAGTTTCTTAAAAACATAAAAATAGCTGGATTCCCGGCAAGAAAGCGGACGAATTTATGCATTATTTATTCTTTTTTAGGACTGGGGGTGTTAAAAACAATGAACACCACAAAAATATCAATCGCCATAGCGTTGAAGAAACCGCGCGAAAGTTAAAAAATTGTGATTTGCCGTAAATACGAAAGTAATGATGAACTCCGATTTCCGCAAATTTAAAACCGGCCATCTCAATTTTTTTAACCAACTCAATACAAATTGTTCCGGTATCACTGGTAAGATTTATGACATCAAAAATCTTACGACGCATTAATCTAAAGTCGCAGTCGGGGTCCTTGATTGGCAGCAAAAAAAGCCAACTCATCACGCGCTGATAAAAAAGGCCTATTATTATTCTGTGCAACGAATCCGATCGTTTAATTTTATAACCATTCACGATGTCAATATTGTCATCCATTTTTTCGGCCAATTTAGTCAGTTCGCTGATATCATACTGACCGTCGCCGTCCGTATAAAATACAAAATCCTTTGTAGCTGCCTCAAAACCGCTTCGCAAAGCCCCGCCGTATCCTCTATTTTTTTCATGAAAAACCAACCGCAATTCAGGAATGCTTTTTTGCAATGCCACCAACGCCTCTCGACTTCCGTCGGTTGAACAATCGTCAACAACAATAACCTCAAAATCATCCGTCAACGCTTTGGCGACTTCTTTTGCTTTAAAAACCAAATTAGTAATCGTTCCTTTTTCGTTGCGACAAGGAAAAAAAATGGAAAGCGAGCTCAATCTTGAAATCATTGAATTATTTTTAGCCGGGCCAATATGTTTCTTTGTACCACGATAATGTCCGTTGTAATCCGGTTGCTAAATCTATCCTAGGAAAATATTGCAACTCTTTCATGGCCTTAGTTATATCGGGACATCTGCGATTGGGTTCATCTGACGGATATTCGTCCGGATAAGGAATTTTAACAACTTCTGTCGGTCCTTTTGTTAATTTGACTACTATCTCGGCGAGATTAATTAAATTTATTTCATCTTGATGATTGCCGATATTGTAAGCCTCGCCGTTGTCTTTTGAAAGCAATACTTTAAAAAAACCGGTCATCGCATCGCTAATATAACAATAACTTCGCGTCTGCGCCCCGCTCCCATGTATCGGCAGCGGTTTCCCGGCAAGCGCGCATAACAAAAATTGGGGTATTACCCGCCGATCATCGGGTTTCATGCCGGATCCATATATATTAAATGGGCGCACAATTTGAACGGGCACTTTATGCAATCTATGATAAATCATGCACAATGTTTCGCCTAAGCGTTTTGATTCATCATAACAAGCCCGTGGGCCGGTCGATGAAACATTTCCCTTATACGTTTCCGGAGTTGGAATACAATTAGGAGTCGGATCTCCGTAAATTTCACTGGAGCTAAAAAATACAAACTTTTTCACTTTTTTTTCTTGAGCTAACCTCAAAAGGTTTTCCGTCCCAAATGTAGCTACCTTTATGGTCTCAAGAGGAAATTTCATGTAATAAACCGGCGAAGCAATGCCTGCTAAGTGAATAATATAATCAACGGGACCATTGACCGTCAGCGGAGAACAGACATCTAAATTTTTAGAAATAAAATTTTTATCAATAATACTCCCGAGGATGTTTTCCGAACTCCCGGTAATATAATTATCAATGGCAATGACTGAACACGGGTTTTTAAATACAGTTTGATTCAGACGCTGAAGAACAATCATAAAATGGTTACCCAAAAACCCGGAACTTCCGGAAATGAGTAAAGTCTTCCCTTCTAGCGCCATAGCATCGCTTCCTAAGGCTTTAATAACATTCTCAATATCTTGCTCAACAATCAATGACTTCATATTATTTTTAGATATCATTCAGTAAATAATAATGACTTTTTAAATAAAGTAAACTCGAGGGTAAATATTTCAAAACATAAATACGAAAATATCAAGTCATTACAGCCGGCATAGATATGACTCTAAGAAAATGATAAAATATTCTGCATGGAAGAAACTAGCACTCTAAAAAAATCAATTGAGGGCGGAAAATGGGTGTTTATAAATTCCGTCTCTCAAAAAATCATCGGTTTTTTGTCTTTTTTGATTCTGGCGCGCCTTCTTACGCCCATTGACTTCGGAATGCTGGCTATCTTACTGATTGTCCCAAATTTTATTATTCTCGTTTCCGCGACCGGTTTTGAAGCGGCGTTGATTCAAAAAAAGGAAGACCCTGTCCCGTACCTTAATGCTGTATGGACTTTCAATGTTTTAAAATCGCTCGCGATGTTTCTTATAATCTTTTTTGCGGCGCCTTTAATCGCCTCTTTTTTCCAGATACAAGAAGCGCTGCTGGCCATCCGTTTAAGCGGCCTTATAGTTTTAATAAGCGGTTCGGCAAATATCGCCCAACTTTTTTTCTTTAAAAATATTGATTTCAAAAAAGTTTTCATCAGGGATACGGTTGGTTTTATCGCCTATAATGTAGTTGCGCTGGTGCTGGCTATATTCTACCGGTCTTTCTGGCCTCTTTTTTGGGGAACCGTTGCTCTTCATTTGTCTTCAACCGCCTCTATTTATTTCCTGCACGAATTTAGGCCGCGCTTAGATTTTCGGTTTAAAAAACTGCTTGCTCTTACGAATTACAGCAAATGGATTTACTGGCAAAATCTTATGGACCGCATCACGCTAACGGTCGAAAACTCTCTTGTCGCTAAAATGCTGGGCGCGACCGAGGTTGGTTTATTCACGCGCGCAAAAAGCTTGGCCAGTGTCCCGATATCCCCCTTTGCCAATATTATTAACCGCGTTACTTTTCCGGCTTACACGCGCATCCAGGATTCTTATGAAAAAATAACGGATGGCTTTTTAAAGAGTCTGGATATTCTATTTTTTATATCGATTCCGGTTTCGTTTCTTTTTATTGAATTCGGACAGCGAGTTGTTTTGATTCTTTTGGGCGAAAAATGGATTGGGATAGAAATTATTTTAAAGGTCATCATTCTGGCATTCGCCGTCAACGCGTTTTATTCCAGCGCAATTCCTATTTTTAACGCCCTCGGCAAGCCGCAAATAAAATCCTGGATTATGCTTATAAATCTGATCTCGCTTTCGGCGTCTTTGTTAATTTTAATTCCAATTTACGGCGTCCTCGGAGCCGCTATCGGGATGCTTTTAGCGTCCGTGACTACATCCTTGGCCTCAATCCTTATTCTAACTCGAGTTATTACTATAAAATTAATTGATATAATAAAATCGCCGTTTGCTCCTCTAGCCGCCTCGCTCATAGTTTTTATGATTGGGCGTCTGACATTGAAATATTTTGGGCCTTTAACTGATCTAGAGTTTGCTATTCTGATTTCTTTGCTTGGGATTTTCTATCTCGCGGTCATCGTATTTATCGGAAAACTATTCAACAAAGGGCCCTATTTCACTCTCCGACTAATCGTATCCGAAACGCTGAATTTAAAAATAAAAGCGAAGTAGTTATTTTCTATTCTTGAAAACAAAAATCCTGTAGCCGAAAAAGTTTCCTAAGAAAGACACCGGAATTGAAAAAACAATGGCGACATTAGCCCATAGCTTTTCGTCAAATCCGGACGGCGCTCCCAAAACATTAATAATAAAATGAAAAAGAAGAGCGTTTAAGATAGTTGTCAGACCGGTGATGGTAAAAAACTTTATATATTCTTTCCGGCCCTCGCCGCTGTCTTTTGCCTGAAAAGTCCATATTTTGTTCCAAAAAAAAGCATTGGTAATCGTAATCGTAAAAGCTATAACGATAAAAACGTCTGCCATAAGACCCTTAGCGATTCCCGATGCCAATGAAAGCAGGTTGAATACTCCGGCGTAAATGAAAACATTCAGCCAGCCAACTAAACCGTATTTTGCCAACTGTTGAATAATCGGCCATTTTACGGATAATTTTTTAGCGACCGAGATGCCAAAAACGGCGGTTAATGGAACGAGAAAGAGCCATGGAAAGAAAAAGAGATAATTTAAAAATCCTAAATTTTTTAAAACCGGCCAGCTTAAAATAGCTATACTTAAACCGGCGATCAATGCCGGCCAAAAATCGGACTTACTTAAAAGCACGGACTTTTGAATAATAAATGAAAATATATTTTCAGCTCTTTTTTGCCAAGTAAATTCGGCAACTTTTTGCTTTGCCGACATTGCTTTAGACCGCATCTCATTATAATTTTCAAAAACGTATTTTATTTTATCTATCAGATCGTGAACGTCGTCCGGCCTAAAAAATAAAACCTCGTTATTACTTACTATTTCTCTAATTGACGGCAAATCAGACGCGATAATAGGCGTGCCCGATGCCATATATTCAAAAAGTTTAAGCGGCGAAGTAAAAGAGCGCGAAATTTCTTCTTTTGCCGAATTGGGCAAGATCAGAATGTCGGCAGATTTTAACCATAAAGGTATTTTATTGTAAGACTTATGACCAGCGATTAAAACATTATTTAGTCCCTCGGATTTTTTACGAAATCGCTTAATATCATCTTCTGTTCCGCCAACGAATACGAATAAAAAATTATCGTTAAAATTACGGCTTGCCTCAAGTAAAACGCCGGCTCCCTTCCAGTCGTAAAGATGGCCGGAATAAAGAACTATTTTTTTATCCGGCGGCAAATTAAGTTTTTTCCGGCATTCTTCTTTTGAAAAAGAAATATTAAATGCGTCAAAATCAACGGCGTCAGAAGCAACAACAATATCGCCTTTTGCGCCGTGTTGAATATAAAAATTTCTTAGTCCTTCGCTTATTGTTATAATGCCAGCGGATTTTTTAATAAGCCGTTTTACGGCAAGATTAATTCTACCTTGATGCGCCTCCCAAAAAATGTTTTTATTGAAAAAACTTAAAAAAAATAGCGGCAATTCGTCCCGGCCATAAATTATGTCTGCTTTTTTGAATATAGAGTAAAAAACCGCCGAGAGCGAGAAAGAAAGCGATTCAAGCCAAAAACCGACTCGTCCCAATTTTACTAAATCCAAAACGGGCAGGTATTTAATTCTAAAACTCTTGTTAATGCCGTAGTAAACAAAGGGGCTATCTTTAATCGGATTAAATCTCCTTGGTAAAATCAATTCTGCTTCTGAATTTTTAGCCAATTGCTCGCACATCTTCATAATCTGCAATCCATGCGCTTTTTCGGTTGGAATCCTTGCGTTGGCGATATAAGTCAATTTCATGAATTTATTCAGTATAAAACAAAAAACGGCCGAAAGGAATTTATCCCTTGGCCGCCAATTAAGCACGTGTCTTGCCAACCACTCATATTAAGAATAACAAAAACTAATAAACTGTCAGCTGTTTTATTTTACTAAGAACGCGTAATGCCCGCTGGTCTGCCGGCTGGATTCTTTGCCAAGAACACGGTCTAGAGCCCTAAAAATGGCTGCTAGAGGCCGTATACGGCCCAAGGGGCTTATGTGGAGCCATGTTGCCAGCGGCCCCCTTACCCTGGCCATCTCTATTGAAGAAAAGGCCTTAAAAAGCAAATTTATGGCGTCTTCGCTAAAACGCCAGTAATCGCGATAATATCCCCTTTCAGCGTGATAATAATAAAGAAACGGAACATAGACAAAAAGATAACCGCCGGGCTCTAAAACACGATGCATTTCTTCAACTGCCTTAAACGGATTTTCAACATGCTCTAAAACAGCCGAACAAAATATCGCTTCCTGCGAATTATCGGCGAAAGGAAGACTATGAATGTCGCCCACTATGTCCGGTTTATAATCCGGCACAGGGTCAATAATTTTATAATCCACTTTTTCCAAATACGGTCTTAGCCACTCTTGATTCGGGTCATAACGATTGCCTTTTTCTTTTAAAACCCGCAGTCCTCCGCCAATATCAATTAGGCTTCTTTTCTCCTGAAGAATTTTAAGAATTTTTTCGCGAAAAAATTTATCCCAAAAAGTCATTTAAAAATGCGTCATCTTAAAAGCTTCTTTTCAAAAAAACAATAAAAAATAAAGAAAAGATAAACCGGAGCCATCTTTTTGACATTAAAATTGGATTTACCTGCCTTCCTGTTCACCCAGCTATTCGGCACAACCGCGAAAGTATAACCGCGATTAATCGCTTTAAGCGCCAATTCCGCGCTGAAATTGAAATGCCGGCCCAAATACGGCTTAGTCCCCTCAATCACTTTGCGCCGGTAAAGCTTGAAACCGTTCGTAACGTCGTTATACTTGAGGCCGAATAAAATCCTGATAAAAGTGTTGCCAAGCCTGTTTAAAACATGCTTTAAAGGAGGACAGCCGGTCATCCTGCCCCCTTTTATGAATCGGGAGCCGAATACGCAATCCACTCCTTCTTTTTCCATTGTCCTGAAAAACAGCACTAAATCGTCCTGCGAATCACAGCCGTCGGCCATGTAAAAAACAACAGCGTCTCCGGAAAAAATTTCCAATCCTCTGCGCAACGCGAGTCCGAATCCTTTTGGCGGAGACTTACGGTCATCAATGCGAAGAGTCGAAATGGTTCGGGTAAGCGCCTGCAGCACCTCCAATGTTCTGTCGGAAGAATTATCGTAAATGACCAAAATCTCGTGCTCGATTTTCTCTTCGCAAAGTTTCGCGTAAAGATTACGGATAACGTCTCCGACGCTGGCCTCTTCGTTATAAGCGGGAATAACGACCGATAATTTCATTATTTATTCAGTTTAAACATAGAGTATTGAATAATCAACCGAGCCTGCGATAAAGACGTTCTGTCGCGTAAAAAAGACCCAGTCCGGCCAAAAATAAAACTGCCGGCAAAAGAATTAAATGGTGACGCCCTCCCGCTATGCCGAAATTTATAAGTGTGCTGAAAAAAATAATGCCTCCAAACAAACCGGCAACCGAATACTTCCCGTTTTCATACAAAAACGCGAATCCGGCTAACGCTAAAATACCCGTCACAATTAAAAATAAAGAATATGCGCGGTATGAGATATTGGCAAAAAACAGCCACCCGCCCGACAAATCCCCACTTGAACCAAAAATGCTGTTTCGCGCGATACTAATAATATCCTTATAATCGTTGGGCACCCACAAATAATACGCTCCGATTATATTTCGTTTTAGAAAAGAGTAAAAAGAAGTCGTGCCGCGCAAATCTTTAGCTAGTATCTCTACGTCATTGAAACCCTCGGATGTAAAACTGCGAAACATGCAAACTTCCCTCCCCTTTGAATCTCTAATGAATCCGGCGCATCCGGAAGTCACTTCATTCGGCCCTTTCTGAAAACCTAGCGCGTAATTTATTTCTTGGCTAGAAGATAAAATGAGCCTTCCGGTTAATTGATAATTTCGCCACACCCACGGAGATACAATCGCAACAACGATTATTATAAAACAAACAGAGGCAAAAATTTTTTTCTTAAGTGGCGCTTCGTAGAGCGCGGAAAAAATCATAAAGCCGGCTGCCCACAGCAATCCCGATGGCCGCGTCAAAAGAGTCAGACCAAAGGCAAACGCAGAGCCGACAATATGTTTTGCGCGAATAACTTCAGGATATATCAGAAAAAACACCGACAACATAATCAAAAATATAAAGAGAGCCTCGGTCATGGTCTCAAGCGACCAGAACCAAAGACGCGGCTCTGCCAATAAAATTATCGAAAAAAACAGCGAAATTGCCTTATAAACCCGGAAACGGCGCAACATAGCCCATAACATCCAAGCCGAAGCAATCAGCATAATTTGTTGTAAAAACACCGCGAGGTATCCGGCTTCATCAAACAAAAAAGTCAGCGACAGAAAAGCCGGATATGCCGGCGTACGAAGAAGGTCCGGAACATAAGGAGTATTTTGAGCCATACTGAAAGAGTTGCCCCGCAGAATATTGACGGCTAGATTGCGATATTCAAGCGGGTCTTGGACCGGAGAAACCGATATTTGTTTCTGATGCAAAAAAACAACCGCCGCAAGTCTGCTTATAACAATAAGAATAATTATAAAAACCAAAAACCTGTTCATACGCGCACTTTATACAATCTCGCCCAAATTTGAAAAGTGAGTAAGGCCCAAAGAATTGTTAAATTATAATCCTCACCGGAAATATGTTTGTCAAAAATAATCCTTAATTCCGGCCAATCAAAAATGCCCCGCGTTTCAGAATAATAGCCCTCCGACAATGCCTCCTTGGCTTTATCGCGGACTTCGTCCATCCGCAACCATTTTGCGCCGGGCGAAAACCAGCCGCGCTTAGGCTGATTTAAAAGAAAATCCGGAATGCTGCCTTTATACGCGCTTTTTAGAATTTTTTTAGTGTTAAATAAATCAACTTTGCGTTTTTGGGGTATGCGCACGGCAAATTCGGCCAGACTTTTATCTAAAAACGGCACCCGGGCCTCAACACCCGACGCCATAGACATTTTATCTCCCAGCATCAAAGCAAAATCCACAAGCCATGTCTGCCTATCAATATTCATCAGCATCTCTTCGAATTTCGCGCTTTCCGTTATTTGATTAAAATATTTTTTTTTAAAAAAAGATTCAGATATGTCGCGGTCAAAAAAATCCGCGGAAATGGCTCGCTCCAGAATATCGTCTTTTTGAAACATAAAAAGTCGAAATCGCTCAACTCCAGTCGGCGTATTTAGTTTTTTAAATCTGGAATTTAAATTAAAAGGACTCCGCAAAAAAGATGGCAATTTTTGAAACAGGCCCACAGCTAAACTTAAACGATATCGGTCATAACCGCCGAAAAGCTCATCTCCTCCATCACCAGCCAAAACAACATCCACTTTTTCTTTGCTGAATTCGGAGAGTTTCAGCATTGAAACAGCCGTGGGATTTGAAATAGGTTCGTCCATATGCCAAACCGCTTTTTCAAGAAAATCAAAAACCTCTCCGGATTTAATCATAACTTCGTGATGATTTGAACCAAAAAAATCGGCGGTTTTTTTAGCAAGCTCAAAATCGACATTGAATTTTTCTCTTTGCTCGCTTTCTTTTAAATCAAACCCGACCGAAAAAGTGTCAATCTTGTCGCGCAGCCCGGCCATGTTGCAAAGCATAATACTTGAATCAATGCCGCCGGAAAGATAAAGCCCTAGCGGTTTGTCGGATATAAGCTGCGTTTTAACCGCTTGCCGCATCCGATTTCTTAATTCTTCTTCCAGATGCAGTTTTGAAATATCCAGATAATTGCCCGGTTCAGCGCTCCAATATTTTTCTATCGTTAATTTTCCGTCTCTTAAAAAACCATAACTTGCCTGCGGAAATTTATATATGCCGCAAAACATGGTTAAAGGCTCGGGAACATACAAAACCCGCAAATAATGATTAAACGCCTCGCGATTCAAGCGCCTCGGCACTCCACACTCAAGAATTGACTTAATTTCCGAAGAAAATATAAATTTTCTGCCATCAAGATAATAATATAAAGGTTTGACTCCAATATGGTCGCGGGCCAAAAATAACTCGCGCTTGGCCCTGTCCCAAATAACAAAAGCGAAAATGCCGTTGAATTTTTTAACGCAATCCTTGCCCCACTTGCGATAGGCAGCAAGAATTATCTCCGTATCGCTTTCGCTCTTAAAGGGGTAAAAATCTTTTAGTTCGTCTTTGAGTTCCTTAAAATTATATATTTCGCCGTTAAAAGTTATGACTTCGCGCTCATCAAAACTTTTCATGGGCTGCGCCGCCTTCTCGGATAAGTCAATTATTTTAAGTCGGTTGGAACCCAAAGAAACACCCTCCTCGGTAAAAATGCCAGAAGCGTCAGGCCCCCTATGGCGGTTAGCCGCGTTCATTCTCTCAATAAGCGATCTGTTTAAAAAATTAAATCCGTTTATGGCGCACATATGATATATAATTTTTTAAATACCAGAATCCGGGTGCCGCAAGCAAAAACACGAATGGATCAAACGGCACTCGATACCGGGTAGTCCAGGCCGGAATCGCGATTAAAAAGAAATAGCCAAGAATCAGTAAAATAAAAACCAGGGATTCTTTATCTATTCCGGATTTATTCCTGTTCCACAGTAAATACGCCGCGGAAATAAAGATGCCAACCCAAATGATTTTACCGATAATCCATGTATAAAGAAGAACCGGCGGCTTGCTGATAATAATAGAAAAAACATTGGTTCCTCCGCGAACCAAATCGTCAATAATGTTAACTGGCGCCTTGGAACATTTATGTTGGCAAAGCCAATTTCCAAACTCCATAAATCCGTCATTAAATAAAAATCTCGCGCCACCAAGAGTCACGTATTTAAATATGACAGACGGGTTAATTTGCGAAAGAATCGGCAGGTACAGCTCCCTTAATTGGGGGCTGACGCACCAGCCGTGAAAATCCTCCGAAACCCCGGATGGCACGCAGAATTTTTTCAATACATTAATCGCCTCATGAAGTTCGAGATTGTTCTGCCATCCATATAACTGGCCGAGATGCATATAGTAAGTATTAATTAAATCCGCGGAGGTAAAATGCCAATCGCCGAAAACAATTTTATTGCGCAAAAACCACGGAAACAAAATTATTAAAAATATCGCGGCGAACACAGCAGAATTAATAACAAGCTTCCTTAAATTAAAATGCGCCAAAATAGAATACGCAAAGGCGATAAAAACGAAATAGAGAGCGACTGGCCTTGTTAGAGCGCTTAAAGAAAATAACGCCATGGATATCGCGAAAGGCGGGACCGACCCCGATTTTAAATGCAGTAGAAAACAATAAACGCCGAATATCAGCAAGAATAAAAACAAAGTTTCGGACATGAAATTGCCGACCAATAAAAATATTACCGGATTAAAAATAAAGGCCAGTGAGGCTGTCAGCGCGATTCGCTTTGAATTCCACAAAAAATCCGCGATACGATACACGCCTATTGCGCTTATAAACGATAAAAAAAACTGGAATAGATAAACTGCCACAACACTATTAAAGATTTGAAGTATTGCTCCGGCAATTAACGGATAAAGCGGGGTGCGAAAGCGATCCGGCAAAAACGGTTCCTCGGACATTCGGGAAAAAACGCCTTGTTCATATAAATTGACCGATGCCGTGTAATATTCAAGGGAGTCCGAAACTAAAATCTCGGCGCCTAAACTCCCGCGTAAATAATTAGTAAGAAAAACGGCGCCGTTAATAGCTAAACATAGAAAAAAGATAACCGCGAAATGCCGGTTTTTATTCAAAATTTGGACAACATTCATCATATGATTTTAATTTATTACGCCAAATCTTTCAACGCCGTTAAAATCAAGTTGTCTAAATTTTCTTGAGAAAAAATACGCCGCGCCTCGTTATAAGCGTTTTCGGCAAGTTTCTTTCTCAAAGAGAAATCAAGCAGGTCGCCCAAGCGATCCACAAATTCCTCCGGCGTATTGGCAAAAAGCAAGTGTTCGTTATTCATAAATGGGTACCCGGCAATTCCCCGAGGCGAAACCACCAATGGTATGCCTCGGCATAGAGGCTCAAAAATTTTTTGCTGCATTCCCGCCCCGCATAGCGAGGGCACAACGGCCGCGTCAATATCGCTCAAAAAATCATCAAATTCTTCTTGGTTTTTATTCCCGATGCGCGATGTTTTGTCATTAAAAAACCTTTCCAGTTCCGAAGGGATTTTTCTTCCGGAAATGTAAAAACTGAATTTGCCGGGATATTTTTTATGAACGGCTGGCGCAATGTCTTTTAAAACACTTTCAAGCGCCACCCGATTATGATGAACATTATATGTTGAGCCCATAAAAATAACCTTCAGGATTTCTTTATCGCGTAAAACCGAGCGTTTTTTAAAACAAGCCGGGAGGCCCCTGAGCGGCAGATTGACAACATTTCTAGCTCCGAGATGCCTATAAATTTTTTCTTCCTTGGGCGTTATAGAAAAAATAAGGCTGCTTTTATAAATAGTCATCATTTCGCCTGCCAGTTTCGGCAAAAACTTAACAA
>ERZ1292645.315-Hain-H14-02um-R2-315-length-18295-cov-7_pt2 | contig 16136 bp, 14 predicted proteins | sample MGYA00564401_ERZ1292645 | MGnify/ENA primary metagenome ERZ1292645 (study PRJEB36523, sample SAMEA6512644) | groundwater metagenome | collected 2019-01-09 | study: AquaDiva: Metagenomics assemblies of 32 groundwater samples | reverse complement strand
AAGCCAAGGATGAGCAAATGAAAATCCGCACTGCAATCTCGCTCGCATTCGCCTTGACGCTTGCTTGTAGTAATAGTGCTGGACAGCAAGTTCGGGTGGAGGGGTCTTCGGACTGCGGCATCTGGGTCAAGACGCGCAAAGAGAACCGCGCAATCTTGTTTGAAATGCGCCTTATGGGGCTACTAGATGGTGTGGCAATGGGCCGGCTGATCGACATATGGGGAGCACAGGGCGTCCCGATGAGCAAGGAGCAGGTCTACTTGTGGATGGACAAATACTGTCAGTTGAATCCTCTTTCCTATGTCCAATATGGTGCAGACGACCTTGCCAATGAAAGGACAAAGGGAGCCTACCGGCGTAGAGCCGAAAGGCTGCCGAAAGAGTAATCTTGTTTCCTGTCGGCCATGGAAAGTGTTATGAAACACCTCTCACTGCTTTTCCTGCTAGCTACATTAGCTAGTGCGCCCGCCAGCGCGCAAACTCAAGACCCGATCCGACTTCAATGCGACGGCAAGTATTACAACTTCGTTGCGAAACCACCTATACTCGACGTGGAACTCAAAGGCATATACGTTGAAATCTATTCGAAAGACGTAAAAGTGGTAGGCGCCCCGGCGTTCGATGCAACCTATCTAATAACTAAGCGCGATGAAGTATTCATCGGTTTTCAGCTGCCCGGAAACAAACGATATTCCGGCAGTATTAATCGCCTTAGCGGACAACTTTCCCTCAACGCGTTAAGCGAGCGAAGTAACACCCAAGCCAATCATGCAATAACGGCAATCTGTCGACGCGCGCAGCCATTGTTTTAGGAATTCAAGTAAGGCTGCCGACTACGGGGAGCACTGTCTTGATGGTCGGCCCCCGAAACGCCCCCGACGTGCCGGGCGGGCGCTTGTAGGGCACCACCGGCTGTCCACCCGCAGGTCCACCTGAACACGCCTAACTCATTGATTCTACAGCATGGGTGAAATGCTACCCATACAGACGAAAAGAACATTGACCTGCTTCTCGCTCATTCCACTACGCCCATGAAGAGTTTTTCTTTCAGCTTATTCAATTGATCGCGTAGCTGCGCCGCGCGCTCGAACTCGAGATTGCGCGCGGCTTCCAACATCTCCTTCTCCAGCCGCTTCACCTCGCGCGTGAGGTCCTTGTCGCTCATCGCCTCGTAGCGCGCCTGGGTCTGCGCCGCTTTCAGTTCCTGGCGCGCCGCCTCGGGATCGTAGATGCCGTCTATGAGGTCCTTGATGCGCTTGGAAACGCTCTTCGGCGTGATGCCGCGCGCCGCGTTGTAGGCCATCTGCTTGCGGCGGCGGCGCTCGGTCTCATCGATCGCCCGGCGCATCGAGGCGGTGACGACGTCGCCGTACAGGATGACGGTGCCATTGATGTGCCGTGCTGCCCGCCCGATGGTCTGGATGAGTGACCGCTCGGAGCGCAGGAAGCCTTCCTTGTCGGCATCGAGGATCGCGACCAGCGACACTTCGGGAATATCGAGCCCCTCACGCAGCAAGTTGATCCCGACCAGCACGTCGAATTTACCCAGCCGCAGGTCGCGGATGATCTCTACACGCTCCACGGTGTCGATGTCCGAGTGCAGATAGCGCACCTTGACGCCGTGTTCCCCGAGGTAATCGGTCAGGTCCTCGGCCATGCGCTTGGTGAGCGTGGTGACGAGCACGCGCTCGCCCTGCTTCACCCGGTCGTTGATCCCGGACAGGAGATCGTCCACCTGGGTCGCGGCGGGCCGCACTTCGAGTCGCGGGTCCACGAGTCCGGTCGGCCGCACCACCTGCTCCACCACCTGCGCCTGGTGCTCCCGCTCGTACTCGGCCGGCGTGGCGGAAGTGAAGATCGTGCGTCTCATGACACGCTCGAACTCGTCGAACCGGAGCGGCCGGTTGTCCAGCGCCGAAGGCAGCCGGAAGCCGTAGTCCACGAGGTTCTCCTTGCGCGAGCGGTCGCCGCGGTACATGCCGCCCAGCTGCGGGACGGTGACGTGGCTCTCGTCCAGGATCATCAGCGCGTCGTGCGGCAGGTAGTCGATCAGCGTCGGCGGCGGCTCACCGGGCTTGCGGCCTGAAAGGTGGCGCGAATAATTCTCGATGCCTTTGCAGAAACCCATCTCGGCCAGCATCTCGAGGTCGAAGCGCGTGCGCTGCTCGATGCGCTGCGCCTCGACCAGTTTTACCTGCTTCTGGAAATATTCGATGCGGTCGCGCAGTTCCTCCTTGATGGCTTCGATCGCGCGCAGCGTGGTCACGCGCGGCGTGACGTAGTGGCTCGAGGGATAGACCGTGAAGCGCGGCACGCGCTGCAGCACGTGGCCGGTGAGCGGATCGAACAGGTGGATCGTCTCGACCTCGTCGTCGAACAGGGTCAGGCGCACGGCGGTCTCCGAGTTCTCGGCCGGGAAAATGTCGAGCACGTCGCCGCGCACGCGGAACACGCCGCGCCGGAACTCGATCTCGTTGCGCTCGTACTGCATCTCGACGAGCCGTCTGATGGCGTCGCGTTGCGCGAGTCGCTCCCGTTCCCTCAGGTGCAGGATCATGCCGTGATAGTCCACGGGATCACCGATGCCGTAGATCGCGGAGACGGTGGCGACGATGATGGTGTCGCGGCGCTCCAGCAGCGCCTTGGTGGCGGAGAGCCGCATCTGCTCGATGTGCTCGTTGATGCTGGAATCTTTCTCGATGTAGAGGTCCTTCGACGGCACGTAGGCTTCCGGCTGGTAGTAGTCATAGTAGGACACGAAGTACTCGACCGCGTTGTCGGGAAAGAACTCGCGCATTTCCGAGTAGAGCTGCGCGGCGAGCGTCTTGTTGGGCGCCAGGATGAGGGCCGGGCATCCCAACCGCGCAATCACGTGCGCCATCGTGTAGGTCTTTCCGGAGCCGGTCACGCCGAGCAGCGTCTGGAACACGAGGCCGTCGCGCACTCCGGCCGTGAGCTTCTCGATCGCTTCCGGCTGGTCCCCCGCCGGCTCGAACATCTGGTGCAGGCGGTATGGGCTCTCTGGAAAGGTGATCGGAGCCAATGCCGGGCGCTCGGCGGATGCGGTCTTTGAGGCGGCAGTACCAGTCATCTCGGGCATAGTTTACGCGGCCAAACCTTGAATTCTCCCACAGCGCCCCCGACTGTCGCCACCCTTTCCCCGGCTGCTGTTGCCTGAGGCTCACGGCCACACCGAACCCGAATGAGCAGGTAAAATGCGCATCTCGAACGTGAATCACCCATCAAGCTAACCACCCCCGCCAGCAAGCCGGACGAATGAGCGCATCCCCGCTAGCCACCCTCGAAATGGCGCCGCGTGACCCGATCCTGGGCGTCACCGAAGCCTTCAACGCCGACACCAACCCCAACAAGGTCAACCTCGGCGTCGGCGTCTATTACGACGACAACGGCAAAGTCCCTATTCTCGAATGCGTGCGCCGCGCTGAGCAGAAGCTCGCGGAGGGCTTGCTGCCCTGGAACTATTTGCCGATTGACGGTCTGCAGGCGTATGACCGGGTGGTCCAAGAACTGCTGTTCGGCCCGGATAGCGAGGTGGTGCGCCAGCAGCGAGTCGTAACGGTGCAGACCCTGGGCGGCACCGGCGGACTCAAGGTCGGGGCCGATCTGCTGCGCCGGATCAACGCCAACGCCCGGGTCTGGATCAGCGACCCGAGCTGGGAGAACCACCAGGCGCTGTTTGAGTACGCCGGTTTCACGGTCAACGCCTACCCCTATTACGACGCCGCCACCCATGGCGTCAATTTCGACAGCATGATCGGGACGCTGCAAAAGCTGCCGGCGGGATCGATCACGGTCCTGCACACGTGCTGCCATAACCCGACGGGCGTGGACCTGTCGCCGGAGCAGTGGGAACGGGTGATCGAGGTCGTCAATCAACGTGGGCTCGTGCCGTTCCTCGACATCGCGTATCAAGGGTTCGCCGAGGGCCTCGACGCCGATGCAGCCGCGGTGCGCCGCTTTGTGCAGGCCTGCCCGGCGGTGCTCGTCTCGAGCTCGTTCTCGAAGTCGCTCTCGCTCTACGGCGAGCGGGTGGGCGCGTTGAGTATCGTCACCGGGACGGCCGACGAGGCGGTCCGGACGCTGAGCCAGCTCAAGCGCGTGATCCGCACCAACTATTCCAGTCCTCCGACTCACGGCAGCCAGACCGCCGCCATGGTCCTGACGACGCCGGAATTGCGCGCCCTGTGGGACAAAGAACTCGGCCAGATGCGCGAGCGCATCAAAACGATGCGCCGCCAGCTCGTCGAGAAAGTCCGCGGTATCCGCTCGGATTTCGACTTCGGTTTCGTCGTCCGGCAGCGCGGCATGTTCTCCTACTCCGGGCTGTCCAGGAAGCAGGTGGAGCGGCTCCGCAAGGAATACTCGATCTACGCGCTAGACAGCGGCCGCATCTGCGTGGCTGCGATCAACTCGCGGAATATAGACTACGTCGCGCGCGCCATCGCCAGCGTGCTGGTGTGATCCGTTATGCGGCTAACCGCCGCATAGTTCACTTCTTTTTTTCCTCCTTCTTTTCTTCATCCCCGCCGAACAGCCTGCTGATGCCGGAGCCGATCGTGGTGCCGATCGAGGTCCCGAGGCCGGGACCGAGGATGGCGGTTCCTACCGCAGCGCCGGCCAAGTAGCCCGCCGTCGGAAGCAGGATCGGCGATTGCACGGTGCCCGAGACGTTAAGCGGCACGCTGGCGGCCGTCACCTGCCCCGCCTTGACCTGCGCATTGACGCGCCCCGAGAGCTCTTTCTCGGGCGAGATGGTGACGTTGCCGTTGGCGGCAAGCGAGCCGGAAGCGACGTTCAGTTGTGTGAAACGATAAGTGCCGCGGTCCATCACCAGGTGGCCGGAGAGCGTGTCAAAGCGCGTCTCCCCGCCCTTCCCTCCGTCCCTGCTGATCAGCGAAGTCGCAGCCTTGGAGACGTCCACACCGTAGAGCACGCCGTTCTGCACGTTGAAAGGCGTTTCCAGGTGCAAGGCATTCATCAGCTGCCCTGCGTTCGCAGCGTTGGCGGAGAACACCGGCTTGGCGTTCAACTTGCCGCTCACGTTGGTGCCCGGCGAGAGCAGCGGCACCAGCGGCTTGAGCTCGACCTGGTTGACGTCGAAGTTGCCCTTGAGCTGCATGCCCTTCTGCCATGCGACGTTGGCCTTGCCGGCGACCGTGCCGCCGTAGAGCTTGGCGCGCACATAGTTGAGATTGGCGCCCTTCAGCGTCGCCACGCCCTTGATGTTGAGCTCGTCGAACTGGATGGCGGGACCGACCGGCAGCTTCCACGCTTTCGCGCTGGCATCGATCAGGTAGTTCGACTTGTCGGGTTTCACGTAAGCCTTGAGCTTGCCATCCTGAGTGGCGAGCGAGGCGTCCTCGAGATCGCCGCTACTGTTCATATTTAGTTGTGCATCGAACGGCCCGAAACTCGCCTTATCGAGCTTCACCAGCGCGTCGTTGATCGTGATGCTCTCGACCCGCATTGCCGCCGGCTCCTGTTTTTGCTTCGGGTCCGTCTTGGTCCACGCCGGGATCTTGTCGATCGCCTTCTGCGTGAGGATGAATTGCTCGATCTCGATGCTCTTGATGACCTTGGTTGGCTCAAGGAGTGACCAGAAATCGGGCGTGATCGTCACCTTCCCGACCTTGATGTCCTCGGTCTTGCCGACTGTGATGCCGTCCACCGTCACGTGCGGCAGCGGCAGCGCCGCGGCACGCAAGCCGCCGATCTTCACCGGCTCCTTGAGCCTGGCCGAGATCTCCTCCTCGATCCTCGGGATGTAATCGTCAAGGGAAATGAAGAACGGGACCACGGCGAGCAGCAGGATGAGCACGCCGAGGACGAGGCCAATGCGCTTTAACCACTTCATAAATTTAGGAAATTCCGCAAAAAGCGTTGACCCGGGATGGCCAAACTATTAATATAGGCGCCTTTTCGGAGTAGCACCAAGCAGTTTTTCACGTATGAAATTTGATCCCCGATAGCTCAGTTGGTAGAGCGACGGACTGTCAGATGGCAGCATCACAGGGTGACCTGTGAAGGAAAATCGGGTGAACTCAGGGAATGTCCTTCGTGGAAGAATCCTGAGCCAAGCCCGCCGAAGGGCAAGAAGTAGGCGGGAAGGTGCAGAGACTAGGGGGTGAGCAGCCCAGGCAATAAGCCCCCATTAGCGCCCGACACCCTAACGGATCATGCCGAGGGTGATGAGATAGTCCAACGCGCAAGCGTTGTAATCCGCAGGTCGCTGGTTCGAGCCCAGCTCGGGGAGCCAACTAAAACAGGGACTAGCCGAATGCTGGTCCCTTTTTCTTTGGGAAACTCTTGGGACAATCCTTGCGCGCCCGCCCCATCACCACCCATCCCACCACAACCGGGGTCGCCGATTTGTCGGGGTACTTGATGACGGCCTGGTCGATCGTTTCTGCGACCGTTTCGCCGGGGAGAAAAACCGTCCGAAGGGGTTATTTCAATCCGAAAAATGGGGGTATAGTAGGGCAACCCTGTTCCCGGCAAGCATGGCCCTTGCCGACGTCATGATCAAAGGAGTGCGACGATGAAAGTGCACGCCGAGTCCAACGTGTTCGAGAGCTTGCTCCGACCTCTTGCCTCGCTCCTCGTAATCGCTATATCTGCCGGGATTGGTTTCGCCAACGCCCAGACAACAGAGGAGCAAAACAGCCGCGGCGTCTACCAAATCAAGGCGCCCGCCCTGTACTTGAAGGGCGTAACCGGCCTTAACGTCACCGCCGCGATCCTCGACACCGGGATCATGGCCAACCATCCCGAGTTCGGGAGCCGGGTGCTGACCGGTTACAACGCTTTCGATGGCTCGAGCAACGTGAGAGACGGCGATGGTCACGGCACCCACGTCTCAGGGATCATCGGTGCGGGGAAAAACAACCCTTCGACTTCCGGAATGTTCGGTGTGGCATACGATGCCTTCCTGCTGCCGATCAAGGTGCTGGATAACAGGGGCTTTGGAACCAGCACTTCGGTCGCCAACGGCATTCAATACGCCGTCAGCCAAAGAAAGTCCTACCTTGGAACTAATCTGGACGGCCACCATCGGCTTGCGCCGTTTGTGATCAATCTCTCACTGGGCTCGTCTTCGCCGTCGTCGACGATTGCGAACGCTTTGAAAGACGCCGTCAACGCGAGAATGGCGGTGGCTGCTGCTGCCGGCAACGATGGGGGAGCAAATCCCATCTATCCGGCACGCTACGCCAAGGAAACTTGGGCCAACGGCCAGATCATTGCCGTGGGCGCCGTCAACGCCAATAACGTGATTGCCAGTTGGTCCAATCGCGCGGGGGACACGAAGGACTTCTATCTGGTCGCGCCGGGGGTCAGCATTTATTCCACGTACACGATATTAAACCGGAAAACCAAGCAGTATGAAGCGACTTACGCTACCCTCAGCGGCACCTCGATGGCCACGCCGTATGTGACCGGTGCGGTTACGCTCATCAAGAGCGGGTGGACCTGGCTCACCGCGCCGCAAATCACCTCGATCCTGTTCACCAGCGCGACGGATCTGGGCGCGCCGGGAGTCGACGCCATCTACGGGCGCGGGCTGCTCAATCTCGAAGCCGCTCTGGGGCCGCTCGGACCACTGTCGGCTCCCACGTCGAGCGGTTCTACAGTAACGGTGAGTGGAACTTCGCTGACGGGCTCGGCTGCCAGCAGCGCTGCGCTGCAGGCGGCGGGTCGCGCCGGGCTCATGCAGGTCGCCGCTTTCGACAGCTACAGCCGGGATTTCCAGGTTGATCTCGCCCCGACGGTGCGCCGCGTGACGCCCGCCGGGAACAGCCTGACGCCGATGCTCGCAGCGGTTGATGCGGCAGCGGAGCGCACCTACTCGCAGAACGGCGCCACATGGCGGGTTGCCTATCGATCGGAAGCCACGCGGCTGACTCTCGGGCAGCCGGCACCCCAGGGCGGTCTAGGGTTGAGCGACGGCGGATATGCTATATCGGCCGTCGACGCCGGCGGTCGCGAGCTGATGTTTGGCCTCTCCGGGATGGGAGCGCAATCCTTCGGTCTCGCGGGCGAGCTGGCACGCCGCGGCGAGGCTCAATTCACCGCCGCGCTGGCTAACCCATACTTCTCGCTCGCCTCGCAGCACATGCACGCCGGCATCGGCTTCCCGCTCACCAGCGGGCTGCGAATGAAATTGGGCGTGCTGGTATCCGATCCGCGCATGACGATCTACGACGCCGTGCCGCAGACATCCGGCCGCCGCCAGAGCATGACCTTGGCCGAGGTCTCCGGCGAGCTCGATGCGGCTTTGTGGTCCGTCGGCATCGGGCGGCTGCAGGAAAGCGACTCGGTGCTGGGAACCACCCAGACGGGTGCGCTCAATTTTGCGGGGTCCGCCGCTACCAACGTCGTGAGCTTCGGCGTGGCGTTCTCGCCCGCGGCACGGGTGAAATTAGGCGCTCAATATACGGTAGGCTACACCGGCGGCATCGCCAACCGGGCGGACTCCCTCGTCTCGGGTTACACCGCCGGGCGCAGCGAAGCTTACGCCGTATTCGCTTCGTTGCAGGAGCCGTTCCGCTCGGGCGACAGCCTCAGCGTCACGGTTTCGCAGCCCATGCGCATGGTCTCGGGCGCGATGCAAATGGTCGTGCCGGTGGGGGCGGACGAGAACGGATCGCCGGTGATGGCATCGCGGTCGATTTCGCTGCGGCCCGACGGGCGCGAGACGCGAGCCGACGCGCTCTACATGAGCCCGATCAATCGCCACGCAAAGTGGTTCCTGGGCGTCGGGGTTCGCCACCAGCCCGACCACGATTCGACGGCTCCGAGGGAAGTGACCATCGGTGGCGGGATCCGCGCGGTGTTCTGACCCCAACCCGGTGGAGAGTGATTCGGCCCTCATGGTTTTTTTCGAAAAGAAATTCCGTCTAGAAGACAATAGCCCCTGTTAATCCGCAGGTCGCTGGTTCGAGCCCAGCTCGGGGAGCCAGACAGATCAGGGGTTAGCCAGAAGCTAGCCCTTTTGCTTTGGCTCGCCGCGGCTCGTTCGAGCATGTCGGCGCGAAGCGGAAAAACCATAAGCTGCCTGTCAGGTTTATTTGAGCTGCAGCTCGAACCTGCCTTCGCCGCGCTCGAGCGCAATCAAGCGCAACAACGGCGCGAGCTGACGCTGATGCTCGGGAGTAATGCGCGCGGTGGCCAGGAATACGGGGTTGTCGCCGTAGGCCCACGATCCCTGGCCGTCGAGCTGCAGAGGCCCCTGAAGTGTGCGCAGCGAGGCGCGGACCACCGGGCCGTGACCCTCGACTCGCAATTCATAGTCGCCCAGGGGCGAGATGGGTGTGTAAGCCGAGCCGGCAGCACGCCATTGCAGCGTTGTGCTGCCCTGCATTCCGGTGCGCCCGAAGGAAAGGCCCGCGAGGCGGAGCATCACGTCGCTCGTGAGCCGCAGCGGCGCCAGCTTGGGCACGGCCAGGCCCAGCGCCGCAGCCGGCAGGCGGATGTCGGCGTTACCGACCTCGATGTGAGATAGCGAAATCGTTACGGGAAAACGGCTGGACGCCTGGTCGAGTTCGACCTCGTAAGCGAGCCGGGCGCGTAGCAGCGCTGACGGCATGATGCGCCACGCCAGGCGCACCGCGAGTCCGGCCCGGCCGCCGGCATCGCGAATCTCGAGCCGCCCTGCGCCTGACCACACCGTCCCCTGCGCTTCGGCGAGGCGCAGCCTCCCGGAGCCCGCGCGCTGCAGGCCCGTGTCGACGAAGGTCGCCGGCACGGTGACGATAAGTCCGATGGCGTAGGCACCGAACCCGACCGCAAGCAATCTCCAGCGCTTCACTGCTGCTCTGCGCGGACTAGGGTGGCAGTCGCGCTCACTATGCCCGGCGTAGACAGAGCCTCGATCCGGCAGGCATCGAGACGGATGCGCTGCGACTGCAGGGTGATGACCCAGGCCAGCCAGTCCGTGAACGGCACGGCGCCGAATGCCACCCGCACCTGGTTGGGGTCCGGAGCATCGATGCGCACCAGCGCGCGCGACAGCCCAAGAGCGGCAGCCTGGGCTTGCACCAGCGTGCGCAGCTCGGTTCGTGAGGCCGGCGTGGCGCGCGCGGCGCGCAAGCGCTCGATCTCGGCTGCGTTCTGATCGAGGCGGCTCGCCTCGGCGTGCAAGCTCGTCACCACGGAGCGTAGCTGCCGGCGGGCCCCGTCCGCCGCGTGCACCAGCCACAGGTACAGGGCCACGCCCATGAGCGCGGCCACTACGGCGATGATCACACGCTCCTGCAGCGCCCATGTATCCCAGAACTGGCGGAGCAGCACTTTCACGGCGCCCGCACGGTCATGACGACCGTCCCGCTGCCGCCGCGCGGCGAGGCTGCGGACGTCTCGACGCTCATGCCCGCATGGACCAGGTGCGACGCGACGCGGCGTACGCCCGCCTCTTCGATCCCGACAAGCTCGACCGTGAGCCGCCCGCTTTCGTACGACACGGTGCGCAGGCTGCCTCCCGGCAACTCCCTCACGCCGGCCGCCACCTTCTCGATCATCGGTAGAAAATCTCCGCCGTCGACTTCGCCTGCCGCGTGGCGCACCTCGGCCAGCTTGCGACGCATCTGCAGCGCCGGGTTCACCACCGCCACAGCATCGGGAAACGCGGCGCGAAATCGCGCTTCCATCTGCTGGCGCAACGTGCGCCGCTCGCCGGCCAGCAGCGACCAGTCCGCTACTAGTGCCAGCGCGTGTACCGCCAGCGCAATACCCGCAAGCCAGGCAGCCAATCGCAGGCGCGCGAGCGTGCCGGGAGACGCGCTCCAGCGTCTGCGCTCCTGCATCAGTGTGACACCGCGCTCTGGCGACGCGGTCCGCCAGTCCCATGACCCGGCCAGGCGCAAGGTGATCCCGAGTTCGCGCTGCCATTTCTCGACGTCCGGTGCCGCGTCCGGGGCAGTCACGTAGAGGGCGATCGACTCCGGCCGCGCACCACGGGCTGTCGCGTCGTCGAGCGCCAGGCGCAAGGACAAGGGGGGCGAGAGACGATCGCCACAGTCGGTCGCCGCTCCTTCGAGTTCCCCGGTGCGCACGAAACCCTCGCGACCGTCCCAGGCAACGCTCCATTCCGCCTTCGTCCAGGGCAACAACAGGGTTTCGCAATGAAACTCGTACGCCCCGAGGTCGAGCGCTTTGAGTGCCTCGCGCCAACGCTGCAGAGCCTGTCGGTCCACGACCGCAAGGATATCGGCATCGCCAGCCGGGCCGAGCCGGCATACGTGGTTGGCATCCGGCTCGCTTGCCGTTGCCTCCTCAACCGCGAAAGCGAGCACGGATCCGGCGCGGCGCCTGGCCGCATGGGGCAAGCGCACGCGCGTGATCAGGACCAGCGCAGCGGGAATCACGAGCTGGATGCGATCGGCGCGCGGCAGCTCCGAGAGCGGGCCCTCGCCTCGAAGCGGCTCGCGGCTGCCGGTGGCGACCAGCGCCCATTGACACCGCTGCGGCGGGTCGAGCAGCGGACAGCGGATCCGCAGCAGGCTCATGGATATTTCTGCCAGACGATAGCGGGCCACCTGGCGCCCTCGCGCGCGAGGAGTACCCTGGCGCGCGCCTGGCTCTGCCCGATGGTCGCGCGCAGCGTCGTCATGAAATAATCGCTGACCACGGCGATGTCGCCGTCGGCCGCCACGACGCCACGCGGAAGCCGATCGAGGAAGTCGGCCCGGTCGCGGAAATAGGCGCGGTCGCGCTGCGCAACGAGCGCCCGGGCGACATCCAGGTCCAGGCCTTCGACAACGGCAGCGAGAACCTCCGGCGGCGCCGTGTTCACGTTGACGGCAGTGAACCTCGGCAGCGCCGTCACGAACGGGCGCAGGCGTGCACGGACGCTGTAGTCGAAGCCCCGGACCAGCGCCAGCTCGTCCAGGTCGGTCAGTGGCCGGTTGGCCGCGAGGTAAGGCGTCTCCAGCGCGAGATAGTATCGGTCTTCAGCCCCGCCCCGTGCCTGCGGTTCGCTGTCGGCATCCATCCAGTCTGCGAGGGCGTCGGCGAGCGTGGCCGGCAAGCCCAGGATCGACAGCAAGCGCTGGAAGTGTGCGAGCTGCGAGAGGCTCAGCTTTCCGTCCCGCACCAGATTGTTGACATTGAACGCCCCTTGCTGGTCCTCGATGTAACCTGCAATCTCGCCGTTCTCGACAGGCATCGGCGGCAACCGCAGCGCCCAGGGTTCGCCCAGATGATCAATGCTGCTCGAGCGGCGATCGTCGCTCAGCACGCTGCGGGACCAATCCACGCCGGCCTTGGCTAGGATCTGCGCCTGGACGTGATCGGCCATCAGCCCGCTCTGGCGCGACCAGATGCTCTGCGACACCAGGATCGCTGTCGCAGCCATGGCCGCTAGAGCCACCACGCCCATGGCGAGCACGACGGCCACGCCTCGTTGTCCGCCTCTCATGATTTCAGCGCAAATACGCGCACGATTTCCTCGCCCGAGACCAGCACGATCCGCACCTGCACCGCCCGGGGTATCGGCGAGTCACGCACCGAGGCCGGCCAGGTGTCCACCCATGCGAGACCGGCATTGAGGTATTGCAACTCGAATCTCGCCACTCCGCTCAGCACCGGGTGGCGCGCGGGCAGCCCATCGGGCGCTACATCGAGTCCTGCCCACAGCCACAGTTCGATTTGCTGTTTTTCGTTCAGCCGGTACCCGAGCCGTCGTGCGGTGTCCACGCCTTCGGCCGAAGCGAAGCGGCTGAACTCCAGGCGCGGCTCCAGCATCGCATCGGGCCGGCTGCGCCACGCCGGCGTGGTGCCGGTGGCGCCTCGCACCGGCCGCGGCGCAGCGAGCTGCACGTCATGCTCGAAACGCGCGAAGAACGAAGCCACGCCTCGCCATTTTTCGCTCTCGTGCCTGACGTGCTCACGCGCATCGAGCACGGCTATGAGCCCGCGGTAGGACATCAGCGCGAGCAGCGACAGGATGAGTAGAGCCGTGAGCAGCTCGACCAGGGTGAAACCGCGTGCCGGGGCCGGGGCGCAGGGGAGCGGTTTCATTTGACGGCCCCCGGCGGCTGCACGACGAACCCGGTGAGGCGCGCTAGCGAGCGGGATTCTCCGGGCGACGCGAACACTAGAACGTCGACCCGGCGGAATGCGGGGTGCGGCAATGCGGTCACCTCCTCCCGCCAGGCGAACTCGAGCCCGCCCTGGCGACCCGTGCCACGCCTGATGCCGAGCGGCAGCCAGTCCTCCCGGGCGCGGTGCTCCGCGAGCAGATTTTCCGCGACCCAGCCGGCGAGCAGACGCGAGCGCAGCTCATCAACACCGGTCGTGCCCTGGGCCGCGGCGCGCAGCGCGGCGAGGAGCGCGACCGATACGATGGCCAGCGCAACCAGCACTTCGACCAGCGTGAACCCCGGCCGCTTACCGCAGCGCCGTCCCGCCATTCGTTTTTCCTTCGCCCGGCAACGCCCGCACGTCGCCGGCCGGAGACGCCACGACTGCATAGCGCCCTGCGCCAAGGGACATGTCGATCATGTAGGCCGGTGTCGTGCCGTAGGGGCCGAACTCCACGCGCATGGCGCCCTGCGGCCGCATGTTTTCGACCTGCAGGCCCGAGATCCTCATCCCCTGCGGCAGGGTTCGCGCCCGCAGCAGATCGCTGTCGCGAACTTCGGACCAGCCGGCATCCTCACGAAACCGCCAGAAACGGTAGCCCGGTCCGTCCGCTGTCCAGGCAATCGATTTCCCCGAGAGGCGCGATTCCACCGCCGCGAGGTCCAGGAGCTGCGCCAGCCGCTCGGCCTCGACGCGAAGCAGGCCGCGCTCGTCCGGCCGCGCGAGGGTGCTGACGAGGCCGACAAGAAGACCTATGATCAGCAGCACGGCGAGCATCTCGACGAGCGTGTAGCCTCGACCCCTCCCCCCCGTGATCAGGCTTCTCATGGCTTCCGGCCCGGGCGCTAGAGATTCCAGGAGCCGATATCGGCATCGTTGCCCTCGCCGCCGGGAGCGCCGTCCGCGCCGAGACTGAAAACGTCGATCTCGCCGCGCACCCCGGGGTTCAGGTATTGGTATGGATTGCCCCAGGGATCCTTCGGCAGGCGCTCGACATACCCTCCCGCCTTCCAGTTGGATGGAACCGGGGCGGCAGTCGGCCTTGCGATCAGGGATAGCAGCCCCTGCTCGGTCGTGGGATAGCGCTGATTGTCGAGGCGGTAGAGCTTGAGCGCCTGCATCAGGCTGGCGATATCCTGCTTCGCGGCGACCACCCGCGCCTCGTCGGGCCGGCTGATGATTCTCGGCACGACCAGCGCGGCGAGTATGCCGAGGATGACGACAACTACCATCACTTCGAGCAATGTGAAGCCGCGTTGCCCGCGAGCCGCAATCCTCATCGTCGAGTCGCCTCAGTCAACCGATTTCCTCCCCTTGGAAACGTCTTGTTCATTATAATATGACACGGTTACACCCGGCCGATCACTGCGCCCGGCTTCCGGTTTTTCTGGCGCGAGAATGCCGAGGGATGAAGGGGCTCTCACCCGATCGTTCAAGTCTCGCGGAATCAGCCGCCGGGTCATTGATGACGCTCGCCGCGCTGGTTTTGCTCGGCTTCGTGCTGGCGTATTGGACCTGGGCATGGTTGGCCCCGCGCCCCGAGCCGCGCGTGGAAGCCGCCGTGGAGGCGGACCTGCGTGTCGAGTCCGCCTATGGCCTGTTCGGCAGCGTGCAGCGGGACCGGAACATCGCTGCGCCGACCGGAATCGCGATCAAGCTGCTCGGCGTGGTGGTCGGCTCAGGGGGCCGGCGCGGGCATGCGGTAGTACAGCTCGACGCGATGCAGACCGTCGTGGTGCGCGAAGGCGAAGACATCGCGCCCGGCATACGGCTCGCAGAGGTCCATCCGGATCACGTCGTCCTGGAGCGCAACGGGGCACGTGAAACGCTTGCCTGGCCGACCAAGACCCCATCGCAACAATCCGTTACGCGCAGTCAAAGTTGACGCCGCCATCGTTTCCCGATAGCGCGCCAGCGGGAGGCAAACGTGAAACGTCGCTTGTTAGTAGTCGGCATCTTGTGCTTTGCCACGGTGGTCTTGAGCGGCGCGGCGCAGTCAGCCGATCCCGATGTCGTCACGCTCAACTTTGTCAATGCCGACATCGAGGGCGTGGTGAAGGCCATGAGCGCGATCACGGGCAAGAATTTCGTCATCGACCCGCGCGTGAAGGGCACGGTCAATATCGTCTCGGCGAAACCGGTGTCGAAGGCACTGGCGTACGAGGTGTTCCTGTCGGCGCTGCGTCTCCAGGGCTATGCGGCGGTGGAGGAACGCGGCATCGTCAAGATCGTTCTCGAGAACGACGCCAAGCTGCAATTGAGCTCTGCGCTCGCACCGCAGGACAGGTCGCGCGCCGGCGGCGACCGGATCCAGACGCAGGTGTTCACGCTGAAGTACGAGTCGGCGGCGCAACTGGTGCCGATACTGCGCCCGCTGATCGCTCCCAACAACACCATTACCGCTTACCCGAACAGCAACTCGCTGGTGATCACGGATTACGCCAGCAACCTCCAGCGCATCGAGAGGATCATCGACTCGATCGACCAGCCCAGCGGAACCGACCCGATCGTGATTTCGCTCAGGCACGCCTCGGCGCTGGACGTGACACAGACCGTGAACCGCCTGTTCGCCGAGGGGCCGCAGCCCCAGGGCGCAAGCGCGGCGGATCCTACGCAGCGCGTGACCGTGGTCGCGGACGCGCGCTCGAACAGCCTGATTGTGCGTTCGGACAATCCTTCCCGGCTCTCTCGACTGCGCAGTCTCGTCGCCATGCTGGATTCACCCACAAGCGCCGCGGGCAATATCCACGTCGTGTACCTGAAGAACGCGGAGGCGGTGAAGGTGGCCGAGACGCTGCGGGCAATCTACCTCGGCGAAGCCGCACCCGCAGCGCCGCGCGCGGCCACGCCTCTTGGCGCACCAGCAACGACCGCGTCTCCCGGGGCGTCGCCTATGACCACGCCTCTTGGCGCGTCGGCATCGGCCCCGGCGCAAGCCGCCTCCGGATCACCCGGCATCATCCTGGCGGATCCGGCGACCAACTCGATCATCATTAACGCGCCCGACGCTATCTACAACAATCTGCGCGGGGTGCTGG
>ERZ1292645.402-Hain-H14-02um-R2-402-length-16161-cov-6_pt1 | contig 16161 bp, 13 predicted proteins | sample MGYA00564401_ERZ1292645 | MGnify/ENA primary metagenome ERZ1292645 (study PRJEB36523, sample SAMEA6512644) | groundwater metagenome | collected 2019-01-09 | study: AquaDiva: Metagenomics assemblies of 32 groundwater samples | reverse complement strand
GGTCTTTCGATGATTATAAACCTGCGCTTTACGCATACTTCTCAATACCAATAATAAGCATTTTTGGTTTAGATGTTTTTTCTGTAAGATTGCCATCTGCAATTTTTGGCATATTAACCGTCTTGGCTTCGTTTTTTTTGGTAAAGGAATTATTTAAAAAAGACAACATTGCCCTTTTGTCGTCATTTCTCTTGGCAATTTCTCCTTGGCATATTCAATTTTCTCGAGTTGCTTTCGAGGCAAACGTTGGTGTGGCTTTAAATGTTTTTGGAATATTGTTCTTTCTAAAAGCTTTTAAAAAACCATGGTTTTTAAGTCTAAGCGCTTTAATGCTGGGATTGAGTCTTCACGTATATCAAAGCGAGAAGGTTTTTGTCCCACTTCTAATAGCGATTCTCGTAGGTTCTTTTAGAAAAGAGTTTGTTTCATTAAGGAAAAAATACATATACACATCAATCATAATTTTTGCAATTATTTCTTTACCGTTGATTATTTTTACTTTAACAAATAAGGATGCACTTTCTAGGGCTAAAGGCGTTAGCATTTTTTTCAATACTTCGATAATTGAAGCAAATACGGAAAAAATTGCAAGAGATACGGTAAATAATGACATTTTGGGATTAGTTTTGGATAATCGTAGGGTAGAATTTGCAAAATACGTAGCTAATGGTTATCTATCCCATTTAGATTTAAACTGGCTTTTTATAAAAGGTGACATTGCTCGTCATCACGCGCCAGGAATGGGGCTTATGTATCTTATTGAGTTGCCATTTTTATTAATAGGTATTTATAGTTTGATATTTGGTAAATTTGATAAAGCAGTGAAAGTATTTACAATATTGTGGTTTTTGATTGTACCTATTCCTGCATCGGTAACTAATGACGTCCCTCATGCTGTAAGAGCTATTAATTTTTTACCAATATTACAGATTTTAACAGCGATAGGAATCCTTTTTGCTTTGCAAAAAATATCAAATATCAAAAATCAAAAATCAAAAATACAGATTAAATATTTAATTTTTTCTTTGTTTGTTTCGTTTTTTATCTTTAATTTTACATATTATCTCAATCAGTATTTTGTTCAGCAAAATTATTTTAATGCAAAATATTGGCAATACGGATACGAAAATATAGTAGATTATGTTGCCACTGTTCAGAAAGACTACAGAAAAATAATTGTTTCCAATACGGGGACAATGGATCAATCCTATATGTTTTTTCTATTTTATTTAAAGTACGATCCTCACAAATATTTATCAGAAGGAGGAACATTGAGCGGAAAAATTGAAGGCGAGAATAAGTTTGCCAATCTAGAATTTAAAAAGCTTAATTACTATCAGGAAAATGGAAAGAATATCCTATTGATAGGGTCTCCATCCGATCTTCCTGAAGTATTTAAAACAGTACATGAGATTAACTTTCCCGATAAAAGTTTGGCAATAAAAGTAGTTGAAAAAAACAAATGAAAATTAATAAAATACTTGAAATTATCTTATTATTTTTTATTTTAGGCATAGCAATGTTGCCGCGATCTATAGAGGTTTTAAATAAAAACTATATATTTGGTTTTGATCAAGGTAGAGATTATTTAGCAGTTAAAAGCATAGCGGTTGATCACAAATTTACCCTTATTGGTTCTGAAGTTGGAGCGGGAGCAGCAGGATTAAACGGAATTTTTCAAGGGCCGTCATACTATTATCTTCTCTCAATTCCATTTCTTCTTACGAGGGGAGATCCTTATAGCGGTGTAGTTTTAATGTTTATATTTAGTTCTCTTAGCGTTATTTTTTCATACTTCTTCGGAAGAAAAGTGTTCGGAGCGATAGGAGGATTAGCTACTGTTCTCCTTTTGGCTTTGTCTCCAATGTTTATTGCGCAAGCTCGCTTTACATGGAATTCAAATCCATCAACATTATTTATTTTGTTAGCATTTTATTTTACCTATCTTGGGATGGAAAAGAAAAATAAATATATATTCCTGTCTTCTTTTTTTGCAGCTTTTGTTTACAATTTTCAATTTGCAGTTTCAATTCCATTATCCGTTTCTGTACTTCTGTTTTATATTTTCATAATCAAGATAAGGGAGATAAAAAAATATCTTATTTTAGTTGCAGGTTTCATTGTTGCTTTTTTACCCATGCTTCTTTTTGAGGGCAGGCATGGCTTTATGGGAATAAAAGGTTTCGTAGTCTATCTATTTGAACATAAGGAAGCAGGAGCAAGTTTTTTGCCATCACAAAAGATTATTATTGATCACATAAATTCATTTTTCAATGCTTTCATGGATGTTTTTCCCAAGAATACAATTTCTCCATATATGCTCTTAATAATAGTTTTGGTTCCGGCAGTCTATTGCTTGTGTAAAGAAAAAGACAGAAATCTTAGAAAATTTATCAGCTTTTTATTTTTACTTTTTCCGGTACATTTCTTAGCTTTTCTATTTTTTAGAAATGCCATATGGGTGTACTACCTAATAGCTTTAAATATAGCATACATATTGCTTTTTTCTTATTCGGTTGCGTCTTCTTTTAGAAAGAATAATCTGGTTCTGAAGATTTTCTATCTGGGATTTTTATTCTTTATCGTAGTCAAAGCTTTGCCTATGCTTATGGGAGTTTTTGCTTATGATTACGGAGATTACGGTGGTACGGCGAAAATTAAAGGAAAAACAGATGCAATAGATTTCATCTATAATGATGCTGAAGGAAAAAAATTTAGCCTTTTTATTTTTAGTCCACCTATTTATACCTATCCCTATGATTATATTTTGTGGTGGCATGCGAAAGAAAAATTCGGCTACCTGCCAGGTGATGTTAAAAGAGGAACATTCTATCTTTTAATAGAAAAAGATAACGATCAGCCATGGAGACAGAAAGGGTGGCTTGAAACAGTTATAAAAGATGGAAGTATAGTCTGGGAGAAAGAATTAAAAAGCGGTTTTATTGTTCAAAAACGGATAGCTAAATAAATGAAGAAAATAATTTTTCCTATCGTTTTCATTCTTATTTTAATTTTGGGGTTCGGATTACGTTCCCAAGAAATGATTTCCCGTAATTTTTTGTTTCTTTTGGATCAGGGAAGAGATATGGTGGCGGTTAAGGGTATCCTATACAATCATCATCAAACTCTTATTGGACCATCTACAAGTTTAAGGGGCGTATTTCAGGGTCCTCTGTGGTACTATTTGTTAGCTTTTTCTACGGGAATTTTCAGCGGTGATCCGTGGGGAGGTATAGTTCTAATGGTTATAATAAGCATGCTGGTTCTTCTGACTGTATATTTTTGGATGAGAAAGCTTTTTGGAGAAAAAGCTGCTCTTGTCACTCTTTTTCTTTTCGCAGTATCTTCCGAAGCCTGTGCCGCAGCAACCTATGCTTGGAATCCTCATCCAATGTGGCTTTTGATTGTAATCTATATTTTCGCCTTTTATAGCACTATCTATAAAACAAATAAGTTTAATATCCTACTTTGGCCGGTGATCGGACTGATGTTTCATTTTCAAACCGCTCTGGCGGTTTTTATTTTACTCGCCAGTGTAATTTATGTTTTAATTTTTGCCAGAAAAATAGTTCTAAATAGAAATTTTACAATAGGAATTGGCTTGTTCTTGCTGATGTTTCTTCCGCAAGCAGTCTTTGATATACGGCATGATTTCCTAATGTCCAGATCGGTCTTGAGTCTTCTTACGGGGTCAGAACGAGGACTATTTGTAGGCGGAGAAAAAAGCGGATACTTAGGATTGCTTGGAAGCCATCTGGATTCTTTATATGGCAACTTTAGATCGGCTTTTATAAATGACGGCTTGGCTAAATATTTGCCAAATTTATTTATAGCCGTAATTTTGTCATCAATTTTATTGATAATAGGTAAGACTAAGGTTTTTTTAAAAAAAGAATCAGAATTTGTATTATTTATCGCTAAGCTTCTGCTAATTATTATTTTATTGACTTTCGTTTATCCATTCCCCTTGCGCTATTGGTTCTTAACAGGTTTTCAATCGTTTTACTTAATTATTTTAGGTCTGTTGTTGAGTAAGTTTTTAACCAATAGATTGGGTGTGATTTTTGTGGCTTTACTTTTCGCTATTCTAATTTTCTATTCTTGGCAAAGGATTAATTTATTATATTTTAATCCACCAAATGATGGTGGAGCGGAAAAAATAAAAGGTAAATTAAGCGCTATTGATTACATTTATAATCATTCCAAGGATAAGAACTATGGTCTTTTGATTTTTACTCCTGCTGTTTATACAGATGCTTATGATTATTTGATATGGTGGCATGGCTCGAGGCAACATGGTTATGTGCCTTATGCGGGCAAGAAGGAAACATTTTATTTGTTAATTGAGCCTGATCATTCCAAGATGTGGAGCTATGAAGGTTGGCTTCAGACAGTAGTGAAAACAGGCAAGATATTGGAGACAACCACTTTGTCAACAGGACTGATTATTCAGAAGCGTTCAATGTAGTAAAATAACGATATGTTTCACAAAAGGAATATTTCATTAATCGTTCTTATCCTAATCTCAATAATTCCCATTCTAGATCTTTTCAGGCCGGGTTTGCCTTTGACCCACGATGGTCAGGATCATGTTGCCCGCATTGCTAATTTCTATCAAAATTTAGCTGAGGGAAATATTATTCCTAGATGGGCAGGAAATCTGAACTGGGGGTACGGACATCCCATCTTGGAATTTCTTTATCCTTTGCCTTCATATTTTGCTTCATTTTTTCACCTTTTAAAATTTACATTGGTTGATAGTGTAAAGTTGGTTTTCGGCATATCATTTATTTTAAGCGGTCTGTCGATGTACATCTTTATTAAAGAATTGCTCCGTGACGATAAAGCAGCGTTTTTCGCAAGCGCGCTTTACCTGATTGCCCCCTATAGATTCGTTGATTTATATGTCCGTGGGGCTATTGGCGAACACGTTGCTTTTATTTTTCCGCCCCTTATATTTTATTTCCTGATTAAGCTCTCAAAAAACAATTCCTATCGATATGTGTTGGGAGGATCGTTTTCATTGGCAGGTTTTATTTTATCTCATAATGCAATCACACTCATGTTCCTGCCCTTGATATTAATATACATTTTTTACCTAATCTTTCAGTGTTCCAATAAAAAACACTTTATATTTAGCTCTTTTATTTTAATACTTCTTGGTTTCGGCTTATCTGCTTTTTTCTGGATACCGGCATTTACGGAAGGAAAGTACACTCTTAGAGACATTGTCACTGGAGGAGGGGAATATGCGGGAAGTTTTGTAATATGGAAGGATTTTTTTATTTCGGCATGGAGTTATGGAGGAACTCTTCAGCTTAGTAAGCAAATAGGTATTGTTCATTGGGCGGTAATATTGGGCAGTATCATCGCAACTTACTCTTTGTATAAAAAAAGAAATAAATTATGGATGGTAGGCTTAGGAAGTTTGCTTATTTTTTTACTTACGCTATTTTTAATGACGTCTTCTTCTAATTCGGTCTGGCAGACATTTACAATCCTGCAAAAGTTTCAATTTCCGTGGAGGTTTCTTTCTGTTGCTGTTTTTTTAAGCGCATTAATGGGAGGAATTTCGTTATCTTTAATTTCAAATAAATATAAAAAGGTAGCATTACTAATATTTGTTGTGGGCTTATTCGTAGCAAATAGAAGCTATTGGCATGCAAATGGATTTTTACAAAAAGAAGAAAATTTTTACACAGGAATTTATAACTCAACAACAGATACGGGGGAAAGTTCGCCTATTTGGTCTGTTAGGTTTATGGAAAAAAGACCAAAAGCACATCTTGAGGTAATTGACGGAAACGCAAACATAAAAGAACTTGATAGGGAATCAACTTATCATAAATATCAAGTACAAGTTAATAAAAGTACACTGTTTGGAGAAAATACTCTGTATTTTCCAGGCTGGGAAATAAAAGCAAATGGAATTTTACAAAATATAGAGTTTCAAAATAAGGATTACAGAGGCATAATGACATTTAATTTAAATGAAGGAAGCTATGTAGTTGAATCCATATATAAGGAGACTAAGTTAAGGTTAATATCGGACATTATCTCTTTTACTGCGCTTTCTGTTGCTATCCTTCTTTTGCTTTTTAAATTTGTAAAACTAAAGCTTTCCTAGTATCATCATCTTATGAGTAAAACTCTTTCTGTTGTTCTTGCTACTTTTAACGAGGAAGAAAACCTTGGAGCTGCTTTAGAAAGTGTAAAAGATATAGCAGACGAAATTATTGTAGTTGATGGAATCTCTACTGATAAAACTGTAGAAATTGCGAAAAAATTTGGCGCTAAAGTAGAAATAACTACTAATAAGCCTAATTTTCATATCAATAAGCAAATGGCAATAGATATGGCTACAAAAGATTGGATTTTACAGCTTGACGCAGATGAAAGAGTTAGCACAGAACTTGCAAAAGAAATAAAGGAAAAAATTAGAAATTCCGTAAATGGTTATTGGATTCCTAGAAAAAATTGGTTTTTGGGAAGATTTTTGATGAAAGGCGGAGTATATCCGGACTACACTTTAAGGCTATATAGAAAAGGAAAAGGAAGACTTCCTCAAAAAGATGTTCATGAGCAGGCGATTGTTGAAGGACAGGTTGAATATTTAACTAATCCGCTTATCCATATGGCTGATCCGACTTTCTCTCGTTATTTGTCGCGGTTCAGAAGATATACGGATTTTATTGCAAAACAATATGGAGACAAGAGGTTAGGGAAAGATTACTTGACTATGATAAAATATATTTTGGTACTTCCAGCATGGTGGTTTTTGACAGCTTACATACGGCATAAAGGATTTATGGATAGTTGGCAAGGGCTAGTATTTGTCTTTTTCTCGGCTTTAAGATTCCCGATTTCATATCTGAAATACATAAGAAGATAAAATTTTACTATGAAAATTCTAGTAACGGGGGGTGCAGGTTATATAGGCAGTTTTATGATAACTCTGCTTTTGGAAAAAGGTTATGAGGTCGTAGTCGCTGACAATCTTTCCAGAGGATACAAATATGCAGTTAACAGCAAGGCAGAATTTATTATGGGCGATTTGAATAAAAAAGATTTTGTTTCCAGCCTATTTTTAAAAAATGAATTTGGAGGAATTATACATTTTGCAGGTTATATATCAATGGCAGAGTCTATGGAGAATCCCTATATCTATTTCCAGAATAATTTCTTAGCAGCATTAAACATAATAGATGAGGCATCAAAAAGTAAAAATATTGTTCCTATTATTTTTTCATCAACAGCAGGAGTTTACGGAAATCCACTACAAATTCCAATCTCGGAAAATCATCCAAAAAATCCCACGAATCCATACGGAGAGAGCAAGTTAATGATTGAAAAAACTCTCTCTTGGTATAGGGAAATTTACGGATTAAGTTTCGTAAGTCTTCGCTATTTTAATGCTGCGGGTGCCTCTTTAGACGGCAAAATGGGGGAGAATCATAATCCCGAAACTCATATAATTCCAAATGCAATAAAATCCGCAATAAGTAATTCAGAATTTATTTTATACGGAGATGATTATAAAACTAAGGATGGTACGTGTATTAGAGACTACATTCATGTATTGGATTTAGTAGAGGCGCACGTATTGGCTCTTGAAAAACTACGAAGAGATGAAGGAGGATTTTTCTATAATGCGGGTATAGGAAAAGGATACTCTAATAGAGAAGTTATAGATACGATAAAAAAAGTAAGCGGTATTGATTTTAAAGTAAAAATTGCCCAAAGAAGACCCGGAGATGCGGAAAGATTGGTGGCTGATTCTACGGCAATTAATACCGAATTAGGATTTAAGCCAAAATATTCAAATATTGAAACAATTGTTAAGACCGCATTCGAATGGCACAAGAGAAATTTAAAATTAAAAATTTAAAATTTAAAATTAACGATAAGATATTGTCTTGCGTTTTAGCATCAATATTATTTTTTGTATTTACAGGAACTTCTGTTTACGCTGAATCTAGCTACGTTTTGCCTTATCCTTCCTCAATGCCAGGGGGTATTCTGTATAAACCTCACCTTGTATGGGAGAAGATAATGAAATATTGGTACTTTGGTAATTTCGGACAGTTTGAATACAATCTAAAGCAATCAGACAGATATTTAGTAGAAGCGAAAACACTTTTTGAGTACAAACAGTTCTTGTTGGGTTACAGTGCATTAATTAAATCAGATAGTTATTTCTCGCAGTCTCCTTTATATCTGGAATTAGCGAAAAAAGAAAATAAAAATATTGAGGACAAGAAGAATATTCTTAGAGGTGCGGCATTAAAGCATATGGAAATTCTTTATCGCTTAAAGAACGAAGTTCCAAAAACGTTTGAATGGACGCCTGAAAAATCTTCTTCAACAGCATTAAGTCTAGAAGATACAATTTCAGAATCAATTGAAATCAGAAAAAATAAATTATGAAACCTGTTTTTATCTTCCTTTACGTACTTTTTCTACTTTGCTTTTCAATTTTCTCATATTTATTTATAGATCCAAATCTTTTATATCTTCATAGGTTTTATTCTGGTTTTGCTTTTAATAACCGTCAGTTAACAAGCGTTTTGTATATATTACTCATTTTAATATTTTTTCTATTCTATTTTTTGATTGTAAGATTAGGCAAAAAAGGATTATTTAGCCTTAAGGATTTTAGATTATATGTAATTCTTACAATAATATTATTATTTTTTTCTTATCCCGCAATGCTTTCGTATGACATTTTTAACTATGCTGCAACTTCTAAAGTTTTATTCTTTTATCATGAAAATCCTTACTTAATTATGCCCGTTGAATTTACAAAAGATCCATTACTTCTTTTTATGCATGCTGCTAATAAAACTGCATTATATGGTCCGGTTTGGATATTGCTGACAGGAATTCCCTACCTATTGGGTTTTGGAAATTTCCTACTAATGCTTTTAAATTTTAAACTTTTTGTGATTCTTTTTTATCTAGGTACAATATCTATGGTTTGGAAAATTTCAAAGAATTTCTCCACTCTTTTACTATTTTCCTTGAACCCATTGATAATTATAGAGACCTTATTGAGCGGACATAACGATATAGTTATGATGTTTTTTGCCCTTACGTCATTTTATTTATTAATGAAAAAGAAAATATTTTGGGCAGTTATTTTTATAATGTTAGCTATACTTATAAAATATGCAACTTTATTTTTACTTCCTATTTTTATATACGTTGTTATAAAGAGAGTCAGGAAAATGGAAATAAATTGGGACAGTATATTTTCTTATTCGGCGATATTGATGATAATGGCATTTTTACTTTCACCAATTAGGGAAGAGATTTATCCCTGGTACGCCATATGGTTTCTGCCATTCGCGTTTCTTGTTCCAAAAAATAAAATTTTATTATATCTCTCTATCTCGTTTTCTTTTGGTTTATTATTACGTTACATTCCATTTATGCTTTTAGGTACTTATTTCGGGCCTACGCCTTTAATTAAAACTCTGGTAACCTTTGTTCCTCCCATTGTAGCTCTTGCGTATCTTTTTATAAAAGAAAAGTTATGGCAAAAAAATATCTTCCAATACTTTTAGTTATTATATTTTCCATTATCGCTGGGTTTTCCCTTATCCATAGAGGATTACCTCCTACGCATGATGGAGAATATCATATTGTAAGATTTTATGAGTTTGATAAAGCTTTAAGGGACGGAAATTGGTATCCTCGTTGGGCGTCGGATTTAAATAATGGATATGGGGTGCCGCTTTTCAATTATGTTTATCCCTTGCCAAACTATGTTGCTTCTTTTTTTCACATTTTTGGCATAAGTTTCATAGACTCCTTTAAACTTGAGATGTTTTTAGCCTTAATAATAGGCGGAATATTTTTTTATCTTTGGAGCAAGGAATTTTGGGGTACATTGGGAGGCATAGTATCTTCAATATTTTATTCGTTTTCGCCTTACCATTTCGTAGATGTATACATTAGGGGTTCTGTTGGTGAGATATGGGCGCTTGCTTTTTTCCCAGCCTTTCTATGGTCGATTACAAAATTATTTAGAGAAAAACAAAATAAATATATTGTAATTTCAGGTATATTTCTGGCTTTGATTATATTTTCTCATAATATCTTAGCTTTAATGTTTTTTGCTTTTTCTATTTCCTATATTATTTTCTTAATATGGATAAACAAAGATCATAGATACTTAAGGCTCAATGCTCTATATGCAATACTAATGGGTCTTGGATTATCGGCAATATTTTGGATACCCGCTTTGTTTGAAAAGCAATATGTAGTTGGGTTAGAAGTTTTTAATTTGAGTACTAATTTTCCGGATCTGTATCAATTAATTTTTCCTTCGTGGGGATCAGGCTTTTTTGGTACAGATATGGCTACGGAAATGTCGGTTCAGATAGGGGTAGCTAATATTCTTGCAATAGCTATAAGTGCGTATGTTGGATATATGTGCTTTAGGAAGCGAAAAGCCGAAACTAAAGTAATTTTTTTCTTCTTAATATCTTTTATGATCCTTTTATTTTTAATGCAAGAAATTTCTTACCCGATTTGGGTAAACATTCCACTTATAAATTATTTCCAATTTCCATGGAGACTTTTAAGTCTAGTTATATTAATTGCTTCATTTCTAGCAGGGAGTATTGTTTTTTATTGGAAGTCATGGGTTTTAGTAATCATAATGATTGTTTTTACTTTTATTTTGGGAATTGCATATGCAAAACCAGCTTACTATCATTACAGAGAAGATTCTTATTATACATCACGATCGAATTTCATAGATGGGACTAACAGTCCTGGAAATGCATTCAATACAATCTTTTTTAATGAGAATTTAAAAAAGCAAAAAGATAAGGCATTTTTCCTGAAAGGAGATGGTATTATCGTACAAAAAAGAATTACCAGTAATTATTATGATTTAAATATTGAGACTAAGAAAGATTCAGAAATTAGAGTAAATACGGCATATTTTCCAGGATGGTCAGTATTTGTTGATGGCAAAAAAGTTAAGGTAAATGTAACTTCCGATGGACTTTTTTCCTTCAAGATTAATTCGGGAGATCATGATGTAAAGATAGAATTTGGAACTACAAGCCCAAGAACGATTGGCACGATTTTATCCCTTATTTCCATATTGCTGAGTTTGTTTTTCTTAACCAACCCCCTTTTTGCTAGAAACAAATAAATTAAAATATGTAGCTTCTTGATTTGGCATAAAACCTGCATCTTGTTGGAGACCTATGTAGAAGTATACTTAAAAATACTTTTTACAATATATTTTGGTCGTTGCTTAACTTCTTCAAAGATTTTACCTATATATTGTCCCAAAACACTAATTCCCAGGAGTTGAATAGCGCCGATAAATAAAACAATAACTAAGATTGTAGTTGTTCCTTGAGGAACATTGGGAAGGAAAATCCGCAGGATTATTTGAATTACAATCGCAAGCAAAGCTATAAGAAATACTACGAACGAAAGCAATGCCATAAGTTGTAACGGTATATAGGAAAACGAAAAAATTCCTTTTGATGCCCAATTGAGATTTTTAAGGAAATTGTTGGTAGTTTTTCCAAACATTCTTTCAGGACGCATATAGGGAACGCCTATTTGTTTAAATCCTACCCATGCGCGTATTCCTCTTAGAAATCTATCTCTTTCAGGAAACGTTTTCATTATCTTTACTACCTTTTTATCAATCAAGGAGAAATCTCCAGCGTCGAGAGGAATACGAATGTAAGATATCATGTGAAATATTCTATAGAACAATTTATACAGAATTGCCATGTAGAGAGGTGCGTCTCTTTTTGTTCTTACGCCATAGACAGCGTCATATCCTTCTTGCCATTTCTTATAGAATTTTTCTATAATTTCCGGAGGATCTTGTAGGTCTCCGTCGAGAAGCACAACTGCATCCCCGGTTGCAATCTCCATACCGCTTGTAAATGCCATTTGAGAACTGAAATTTCTTGAATGGTTTATTCCAATTACGTGCTTGTCTTTTTTAGCTAACTGTTCTAGCACTTTTTCTGTATTATCCGGGCTGCCGTCGTTTACGAAAATTATTTCGTAATCAATTCCAATTTTTTTAAATGTATCCGACAGCCTTTTATGCATTATCGGTATTGCTAGTTCATCTTTATAGCAGGCGATAATTGCAGATATCTTCTTTTTCGCAGTCATAATTTTATTTTCTTAAATTAATATACCATGGGTATTTGCTTTTTATCATTTCCCTAGCCATCTTGGGAATTTCTTGTAAAGTTTCTGGCCATTTTGATATTATATTTCCAAAAATTTTCATTACCTTCCTGTCTTCTTCTGCCCAATGGGAAAACCCGTCATTAACATAATCTTTGTTTCTGCCGCTTCCTATTAATTTAACAGGTATCTTCTCGTGATTTATGTAATTTCTTATTGTTTCAAACGGTCTATATAAAAGAAATGTTGTTATTGAATATACAATAGGTATTTTACCAGAAATAGCAAGCCCTACGGCAATTCCTATTAGGGATTGTTCCGCAGCGCCTGCGTTTATGAATCTTTCAGGATAGTCTTTTTTTACTTTATCCCACATTTTGTATCCAAGATCATTTACGAGTACGAAGATCTTATTATTTTTTGCCATTTGCTTATGTACTTCGTGTGCAAAAATGGCTCGCATCATTAAGGAATTTGGTTTTTTCATTTTAATATTTCCAGAGCTTTATTATAATCTTTCTTGCTCATTTTATAATAGTGAGCGTCTTGTCCTCTAAGGAAATTAAATTGTTCGACTTTGGTTTTTGCAAATATTACAAGAGGCTTATTCCTGGATTTCTTTCTTAAGATTCTAAGAAGAGCCTTTTTATTGTGTCCGTCTACGTCTGTTACGGTGCAGCCAAAAGCTCTAAGTCTTTTAAGCAAGGTGTTCGTAGAAATTGATCCGTAAGCTCCCCATCCGTTTGCATTTACAACTATTTTTAGATTTCTTATTTTATAATCAGTTGCAATTCTTAAAGATTCCCATATGCTGCCTTCTGTACATTCCCCATCCGAAATTATGCAGTAAGCGTTTCTTTGCTTGTTTGATAAAGCTAACCCTAATGCTATAGGCAAGCCTTGCCCAAGGCTGCCCGTAGAAACATCTATGCCAATTTTGGGATTTCTATCAGGGTGGATATATAATTTTTCTAAAGCTTTAAGGTTCTTAATCAGTCCATTTTTTTCAAGTACTGCGTATAGAGCTATTCCTGCATGACCATTAGATAAGACAAATTTGTCTTCTTTATGTTTTATTTTATAGATCATATCGATAATATCTACAGAGGATAGACAAGAGCCTAAATGAGATAAGTTTTTACCGTAGCTTATTTCAATTATTCTACGTCTTATGCTTTTTTGATCCCGGTCTAATAATTTTATATTAAATTTTTTCATTTTTAGACAAAAAATAAGTTTTTCTTAACCCTTCCTCTAGGGAGAAGTGAGGTTTCCATTTAAGTAATTTGTTTGTCTTCGATATATTGGCTGCCCAATAAGGAGTATCCCACAACCTTTTGGGAAAAGTACCCTTCTTAACCGAAACCGTTTTCCCAACTGCTTTAAAAAGCATTTTAACCACATCATCATTAGAGTATTGTTTTCCTGTTCCGATATTTAGTATTTGTCCAGCGAGACTCTTTCCATTTCTTATAGTTTTTATGTATGCATCAACCACGTCGTCTATATAGATAAAATCTCTGCGTTGATTTCCTGGAGTAAGATTTATTGGTTTGTTTTCGATTACAGCTTTGATAATAGTGGGAATGAATCTGTCTTTTTCTTCATGTTGTCCATAAACGGAAAATGGTCTAAGAGTTACGATTGGTTTTTTGTATTCTTTTGCAAACACTTGACAGAAAAGCGTAGCGGATGCTTTTGTAGCAGCATAGAAGCTTGCAGGTTCAAGTAAATCTTCTTCGTTCATTGGTTTATTTTTAAATCCGTATTCGGAAGAGGAGCCTGTGTTTATAAATACTGCATAATTAATATCCTTACTTGCCATAAGAAGATTAAGGGTGCCTTCAATATTAAGATTAATCATTTGTTTTATTGCTTGTTGATTTCTGTAATTACTGTATGTTGCCAGATGAATTATGGTATTCGGTTTGATTTTATTTACTGCTCTAGAAAGCTTTAGGTTTTCAAGGAGATTTATTTCATGCATCCTAATTTTAGAAACTATATCTTTTAATCTCCAAAGGTTGGTATCTTTTTTTACGATAAGATTAATATTATAGCCCATCTTCAGAAGTCGCCTAGTCAAAGTTGATCCTATAAAACCAGCTCCTCCGGTAACAAGAACAGTTTTATTTGCTATAATACTTTTCATGGTTGATATTATATGTGCTTTGTGCGGTAAAAATCAACGTACAGAAGTTTTATACGAATCTACGTTTAACAAAAGAGATATAACTAGCGTTATCTACTCGGCGCGCAGACTTCCAGACAGAATTCACTACAGAATACTTAAATGCCGGAAATGCGGATTAATTTTCTCATCCCCCATCTTTGAGTCTTCAAGGATAATGGAATTTTACAGAGAGAGTGTTTGCAGTTATGATGAGCAAGTTCCTTATCTTATTAAGGCATATATAAAAGAATTTCAACGGATAGAACCGTTTCTGCCACAAAATCCAAAAATTTTGGAAATAGGATGCGGCAACGGATTTTTTCTTGAGGTGCTAAAAAAAAAAGGGATAAAAGATTTATTCGGAGTAGAAGCAAGTTTGAAAATGGTTTCCGAAGCGACTCCGTATTTTAAAAATAGGATTATTAAGGATGTTTTTAAGCAAAAACAATTTCCGGATAATAATTTTGATGCTGTTCTATGTTTCCATACACTAGATCACATAGTAGATCCAAATAGATTCATTAAATCAGTTCAGAAAATTCTTAAACCCGGAGGATTTATTCTTTTTGTTGTTCATAATACAGATAGTATATTCGCAAAACTATTTGGAGAAAAATGGCCAATTTTTGACATCGAGCACATCTACCTTTTTAACAAAAATACGCTATACTCTTTGTTCTCGAAGCATAAATTTAAAAGTATCCAAACGTTTAATGCTAAAAACTCTTACCCCCTTTCTTATTATGTAAGAATGAGTCCAACATCTTTTAAAACGAAGAATGCAATAGTGAGCGTTTTAAACAAATTGAAGCTAAAAAACATAGAGCTTCGTTTGCCCGGAGGAAACATTGGAATTATTGCGCAAAAAAAGTAAATTTTGCTTTAAAAATGCTGCTTTGCTAGAATAAAGATATGAACATAGGTATTGACGTATCTCCGCTTGTTGGAGCTCGTAATCTTGCGCATAGAGTTCGAGGTACGGGATTTTATATAGAAAATCTTAAAAAATCCTTGTTGCAATATTATCCACGCAATAAGTACACTTTTTTTACTCGAGGTCAAAATTTACCCAAAAATACGGATTTGATCCATTATCCTTATTTTGAACCATTCTTTCTAACGGTGCCAATTTATAAAAAATATAAGACAATAGTAACCGTTCACGACTTAACGCCTTTAGTTTTTCCAAGATTTTTTCCAAGAGGCATAAAAGGAGAACTGAAGTGGCAGTTGCAAAAAATCGCTTTACGCAGAGCGGATGCTATCATTACGGATTCACTTTCTTCAAGAAGGGATATTGTACGTCATACAGGCATCTCTGAAGATAAGATTAGCGTTGTCTATTTGGCTGCGGGAGAAGAATTCAAGAAATTGAAAATTGGGAACTGGGAATCGGAAATTAAAAAAAAGTATAGTCTTCCAGATAAATTTATCTTGTATGTCGGAGATGCGACTTGGAACAAGAATTTGCCGCGTCTTATTGAAGCAGCTAAGAGTATGAAAATTCCTTTAGTTATGGTAGGTAAAGCGCTTATCGATAAAGGTTTTGACAGGGATAATCCATGGAATCAAGATCTTGTTAGGGTGGAGAAGCTAATAGAGAAAGATAGAAATATTCTACGTTTAGGATTCATATCGACTGGCGATTTGGTTATGATTTATAATTTAGCCACTGTTTTTGCTATGCCTTCCCTATACGAGGGATTCGGACTTCCGATTCTTGAAGCAATGAGCTGCGGTTGTCCTGTAGTTACTACGAAAGAAGGATCGATACCTGAAATTGCAGGAAATGCGGCTTTTTATGT
>ERZ1292645.400-Hain-H14-02um-R2-400-length-16175-cov-7_pt1 | contig 16175 bp, 12 predicted proteins | sample MGYA00564401_ERZ1292645 | MGnify/ENA primary metagenome ERZ1292645 (study PRJEB36523, sample SAMEA6512644) | groundwater metagenome | collected 2019-01-09 | study: AquaDiva: Metagenomics assemblies of 32 groundwater samples | reverse complement strand
TTCGACCACATCGTCAAGCCTAACTTGATACACTTATTTCATCGCAGATACTTACTCAAAACTCCATCTATTGATCCAGGCTTATACCCCATTTCATGTAATCTTCTCTGCACAGCTTGATTAATCAAAGGGTGATATATTCGAAATGTACTTATTGTCCCTGCTGCAGACAATTTTTCTATGTCATTCCCATTAACTAGACCTTTTAAAATATCTGCGGTCTGCTCTCCATAGTCTAATTTCCACACTATCCATACGGCGGATTCCTGTTGTTTTATATCACCAGTCCTATACATTTGCATTGCAACATTTAAATCTAACTTATTATAATCTTCGATACTTCGTACAAAAGGACTAACAGACGGGACAGGTCGCTGTTCCGATTGAAACGCATTTCCATTATCACACTCAAAAAAGTAATAAAAATAATCCCCTCCCAATTTAAAAATATTTCTTAGTTCTGTTTTAAAACTTTTAGCTTTCCCGTTTACAGTAAAGTTTACTTTTATATATCCAATGGGCTTGGCATTTTCATCAGGCACGAACTGAAATGTTCCATCTTCCATTTTTTGTGTTCTTGTCTGATTGTTGTATTTTGAATCAGTAGAAGAGATTTTAATCTCTATCTCTTCTGCAAGCGAAACTGTTAAATAAAATAAAGTGCATATCATTACGGTTATTAGCACATTAAACATTCTCATCTAGTTTTTTCCTTTCTTGGCGGGTTATATGGTCTAGCCTTTCTTTGTTTTCCACCTTACTTTTCTTGGTTCACTTGCCTCTAAGCTGTGCCAATGAGGCAACTGTTCTGCCTCCAATAGTAAGGGATAACGTCTCCCAATTGTCCTTAGGGACGTCAAATAATGCGTTTATGATTATTGAGTCCTTGATGTCAAATGACTCTCCTTGCATTGCTAACAGGCCAGCCATGATTGTCCATTCCCAATAAATAGCTTGAAAAGACGTCCCACTCTTGTCCTTGAATTGAAGCTGCTGTCTTTGCAACCGGACAGGATCTCCTAAGTTGGTGATTTTCAAGTCAAGGTACAATAAAACGTGGCCGAGGGGCGCCTCTAATACTTTCTTCACGGGCTCAAACTTTTCTCCCGGTCCGAACCTCATTTCTCCCGTGGGAATCTCTAAACGAAGAAATTCTCGGCTGCTATTTAAACTGACAAGGAATCGCGCATCTGGAACGAAAAAGGCTACTCTCTGTACTTGCAACCACTGAAGAACCTCCTGCGCGTGCTTGGCCCGAGGGAAAGTCCGCAAATACCGAGATGCACTCTCGATACCGCGTTTCGACATAAATTCTTGGTAGGATGATTCCTCCTTTAGTACCTCGATTTCGTTGCTGGCTTGGCTAGTCAAGGTGCTGGATGGATACGTCATTCGAAAGTCCTCGTAAGCCCCAATCGTGTTGCTCTGTTTTGCCTGCTGAAAGGCTAATGTCTCAAGCTGTAAGCGGGCCTTGTCCGAGTACTTGCCACGTGGAACCCAAAAGAGAAATTCTCGGTATCCTTCAATGGTGTTCTCTTGCTGGGCCAGGTGCCAACGTAATTCTTCAATTCTTCCATTTGCCCGTAAACCATATTCACTTCCCGGATGCTTACTGATAAATACCCGATAAGAATCTACAGTATCCAACTCCTGAGCCCTCTTCCAATCTCCCTTGGTCGTCGCGCAGCCTACTAACTCAAGAAACAAGATTGTAATTAGAACCCATTTATGAAAAGTCATCTTTTCTCCCTCTACAAACAATACACAATAAACTCTTTTTTTAACTTGAGAATTCCCTGTAGCTTGCTACAGGGTAGTTCATCGCGACACAACCTCGATCTTTCCCTCATCGTAGTTGATCGTGAACTCCTCGCCAGTGTTTACATGCAAATCATTCTAATCTGAACTTTCCGATCATTTTGATCCTTTTCATCGGGCTTGATCCGATGCCAGCAGGGTTTTCCTGGTGACATCACTGCTTGTGTCTTCAGGTCAGCTCGTTTTTTTTGAATCGCGCCGGCAGACAGGCACAATCCTCCTCCAACAATCAAACCAAAAAAACTTCACCTCCCCGCTGTTATTATACTGTCTCTTTCGTCATGGCCAAATTTGTCTCCAGTATTATCAATCCTTTTTGCATTGTAAAGCCGTCCTTCACCATCGTATTGATAATGAACCACATAAGTCGGTAGCGACGAATCGCCGTTCTCAATCAAATAGGCACTTGCAATAATAAATTCCCCGAGTATGTTCACAGTATATTTGAATTGTACTTTGTTTGTCCCTTGGGAGATGGACTTGATAATTGGATGAGAAGCAGAAAGAAACATACTTCTAAATTCACCGCCAGCATCAAAGGCTGCTTCGTTTCCCTCTTTATCGAGCAAGCGGTAAGATGTATCTGTCATAAGGGCTATGAATCGATATCTGCCGCCGTTTTCATTTTCTGGTTTATAGCCAGCAATTCGTCCGTCTTGACTGAAGGTAAGGATTTCGTCCCCTCCATTAATCAAATCCATGACTTTCATTCTCTGAGGAAGCCTCACGTTACGAAAGTCTACTCGATCTTCACCATCAGGTTGAAGCTTATAAGGAGGCTTCTCAAGCTCGCTAGTCATTCTATCTAGATACTCAATTTGGAAATGGTGGTCCTCGGAAAAAATCAAGTCTGTCAGGCGACCTGACGGATCAAACCCAAACCTGTTGCCCAGCTTATCTTCGAGGCGGTATGATGTGTCCGTCATCAAAACCAATCCGATTACCTGACTTGACTCCTCCTTCTCAGGAATATACGCCGCACTCTTGTAGCGGTCCGCATTGAAGGTCAGCACTTCTTTGTCGCCTGTCAGTAAATTTATAACCGCTATTTTTTCAGGGATAAGGACATTTAAAAATTCTTTCTTTTTATCACCTACCGGCTCGATTCGATAAGGAATCAGTAAGTGCCAACCCTTTCCAAATTGGCCACTTCCCTGTTGTTTGGGGTCATAGTACCGTACAAGTTCCAAGCTCGTTGTGAAGTATGCATGCTTCAGTATTAATGGTTTCAACTTTTCGGTTTGGGCCTTTCCAATCATCGCTTCTAATGCCTTTGAAAATTCATCTTCACTTGTATATTTCAGATCTTTTAGCCGTTCAAGCCGCTTGAGAGTTTTTTCAGCTTCTGCCTCGCCATGTTTCAAAGCCTTTTCATAGAGGCTCAATGCTTTATCCTCATTCATCGACTCCATATCTTTCATATAAGGAATTAACTCGGCAGACACTTCGCTGTACACAATCTCAGCTCTTAATCTCGCGAAAACTTGCTCGGTTAATTGGAATCCCGTGCCTCGTAACGCCACATCCGTCTGATACCTGGTTCCTCTCCGGTCTTTGCCGGATGTTAATGAATGTTGTGGAACTACGGTGTAGCTACTTTTTCCCAGATCAAAGGAAAATGGGTGTATGACTCTCTTGTCCGATGGAAGAGACGTTCCAACATTCGCGGAGGCGGAGCGTTTAGATATCGCCTCATTGATAGCGCTTACCGCCTCCTTGTCATAAACATAGTGTGTGTCGTCCTCTACCTTAAAATCCAGATTTACGCCGCCTTCTATCTCAATCCCCTTGAAATGTTCAGAAGCCTTTATGAGAGCATCCACTGTGCCTGGCGAGTCTTCTGTGATTACAAGGTCTTTGTTTGCCATTAAAAACCAATATAACGGAACTCCCTTTTCTTTAAGATATTTTGCAAGACTTACCATCTTGGCATATTCAAAGAGCTCCTTGTAGACGGGATGCTCCTCAGCAATCTCATTGTAATGCTCGGTAAAGAATCGGGCGAAGGTCTCATTTGATGGATCAGCCTTCATGCCATCATTTTTGAACATATATTCTGTTTTAACGGTCATCCTGCCAGTATCAAAAAGGAGCATATCCCCACCTCTTCTAAACTTCATCTCTTCGGGTACAAACCAAAACCTGCTCCATGCCCCAATATTCTTGACGCCACTTCTGGCGGCAACGTCGTCTGGGTTTTCGAATCCGGTAATATTCGGTCTTCCAGTCCCTACAGCCCATTTTTTCATGATGTAGTCTGCCTCTCGCATGACTCTACCGAGGTCAGTATTGGTCACTTTGCCTATATAGCGAACCACGTGTTTTTTGGATCCTGGAGCGATTGGGTCAATCGAGATGCCTGGATCTTGGTTGCTGTAATATACTGACCAGAGGGCGGTAACAAATTTCCGAAAGGTATCAGGATCAAGACGCGCATTTTCACCATCCACCACAAGTGAAAAATTGCCACCCGTGAGGTCAACCTTTGCATCTCTTTCTTGATCACCTGCAATCCTGGCAACACCCTGTAACATGACCCCGCCAACATCATGCGTAATTCTTTGGGACGGAAGATCCTTGTAAATGTCAAATTTTGGTATTTCTGCCCTAGGAGGAGGTAAAGGGTTTCTGTGAATTCCGCTATTGAAGGTTGGTGTTGATTTTTGCTGGAATGAGTTCCAGTAATCGCTCCCAGTGACCTTCTGTGGAGGTGTATATGAATCGTCCGTATTATAATCTTTGGCTAAAAATCTTGAATTACCTGACATACCTGCAATGTGTCCAAATCCGAATATATTAGGTCTATCTATAGGGTCCAACAAAGTAACCTGAAAACCCGGGATATCTTTCTTCACTTCTTTCAACACATCATGATTCCCGATTGAATCTTTCGCAAAAGGCATGTCATTAGGTGCTGGCAAGTCTCCCCGTGTGTTAAAGCCGTGAACTTTCTCTGCTCCTAGTTCATTAATCATATCGATAGTTGAACTTTTTGATGCCCTGCCATCGTATTCATTAAGGTGTCGCCAATCAGATTTATATGATTTCCAGGCTGATATGTTTTCGTTAAATATTTTTGTACCGTTGCTCCCCAAATAGCCATAAATGTTTGTAGATAATCCTTTAGTTTTTATGTTATCATTAATCATCCCGATTGCCTTGTACGCAACCTCCCCAAAATCATTAACCAGCTTTTGCCGATTAGGGTCAAAATACCCAAGCTTATTAATATTTTGTACTATTTGTATTTCAAAGTCTTTATTACCAGTAGCAAGACCTTCATTAATTCTTGGTATTACCTGTTTATAAATTTCTTTTGTCATTTGTTCGGTTGTCATATTACGGAAACTATTGTCAGGAGGCATTACAATAAGGATCTGGCCACGCTTTGGTATATCATTGAATACCTTATTGCTTGCTAAAGTGAAATCGTCGCCAGTTTTCAATCCCTTCCATTTTTGATTTATGCCAAAGTCAGTAATATTTAGAGTGACCATCTTTGTGGCCGTTTTGCTAATGACTCTGTCTATTGAAAAGCCCGTCTTTTTCGCATAGGCAGAAACGAGGGTTGGGTCTATCTCGATATTTTCCATCCCCGGGATATGCCATCCCTCAAGGGGAGGATTCCAGACTAAAACATTTCCAGGTGGCCTTGAATTTAGCACTGCCTCCTTCAATGCAGTGACATGACCTTTCTTTAACTTCACTACAATGGGATTTAGCTCTATACCTCCACTCACTGTCAGCACTAAGTCCCGTTCTTCAATTCTCTGTTTTACTTCAATGAGATCATGCTCCTCCGCTGTCTTTACTTGAGAAAGTCGATATTCATGCAGCCAGTAATCTAGTTCTGCTTTACCAACCAGACTCTTCATCCCCTCAGCAAGAGACACCAATGCGAGAATCGGTTTAGCTCTAGCTAATACAGGGTATTCGACACTCAGGTCCGATAGGTTTAACGCCACCTGCTCAGCAAAACTGTCGCCGATATCATCCCTTATCTTCGCTATATTAGTTACACGCTCGCCCCCCAATTCGGCATAAAGTACCTCGGTTTCGACTCCAAGGTGCAAATCCATAATCGCGAAGACCCCTTCCCGAACAGCAAGTGATGGGCGCAGATTCTTAAACCAAAAGCGACTCCCAACATTTCCTTCCACTTTCCCTTTCCGTATTGCCTCAGCAGTAATCGAAGAATAAGACTTTAAACCCCAAATTTCGGTCGAAATAGTACCCAAGGCAAACTTCTTTAAGAGAATATCTGCTTCTAACATATCTTTCCCTAGCTTGGTATTCTCAATGCCTCCCTCCCAATGAATGGACTGCTTGCGTGTAACGGCAGTCTGTGGGTTGGGATCAATACTCACAAGTGGGGTTCTCTGGTGGATAAATACTGCTCGAATAGCTACAACAAAATCCTGCAGCGTTATAGTCGGCTTCCCTTCATTCACTTGCCCGACAACAATTAGATCTTTTTTGACATCATCATATACCATCCCAACGATGTCTGTAATTCCTCCCAGGTCCTCTACAACCCGATTAGTCTTATTAGACTTGAGCAGTCTTTTGGATTCTTCCATGGAATACGCCACAAACTGCCCAGCACGTGCAGTGGGGCATTCTATGCCCAAAACCTTTATTGCAAAAGGTATGAAAATTGAAAGGATTAGAACCCTAAATAAGGTATTATATCTCTTCATTTGTGCCCTTCCCCACCCATGACCTGAATGTTGTTCTCGGATATTACTTCATATGAAAGGCCATATAAGGGACTAAATGGCCAATCTCCTTCATCCCAGGTTGCCTCTTCTAATCCCGTCTTAAAACCAGATGGATTCATGCCTGAAGGCATGGAGTCCTGCATGCTTTTTATGATGCTCAAATTATTATTCATATTATTCTTCCAAGATTGTGCGCGTTGACTGAAATCAATTGTTCCAGTCATACCAAGACTACCCTTCTGGATACCCGGATTGATCCTCATTTTCTCCAAAACATCTGCGAATGCCATCCCAATTTTGTTATGATTCTTAATAGAATTTAGATCTTTTTGAATATTTGCCCCGAGACGCGGATTTTCTCGTGATAGCTGAGATATGGCTTGGTCAATCTTTGGTGCCAAGACCGTATGTGTATTTCTCAGGCTAATAAGGTTCTTCAAATCAACTCCTCCAAAACCTGTAGTTCCATTCCGTCTCATTGCATCAATGCGTCTCTCCACCTGAAAACCTGGATTCCCTTCTGCATCAGCTACTTGAACACTATTTTGTAAATCAATCCGAGCCAAAACCTCTGCTACACTCGCTCCTATTAGCCCACTCAAACAGTTTGTCTTCTTAATGGCTGACTCAATATCTTTACGCGAACCTTCGAATCGACCAAGCACCGATTCCACAGAACCCCTGCCATATAATGCCACAGCAAAGTCCGGTGAAATTTCAATTGCCTGGCTAAAATCTGTCAACGCTCCCTTCGCACCTTCACTTTTGTGAATCGCAAGATTTCCAAGATTGGCAGAAGCGTCAGCTAACTTAGCTTTTTGTGACGCGTTTGTGAAATCGATAAGTGCCTTATCCCATCGCTTTAGGGCGATATACACTACGCCCCTAGCATTTAATACCAAAGCATGCTCACTTTGTAATTCTAGAACTCTGTTGAAGGTTAGTAATGCAGCGTCCCATTGCTTCATTCGAGCCAGTGCATCACCCTTCAAATATTGTGCAATTGCGCTTTCTGAATGAGTATCTGCAAATGCCTGCGTCCAATCTTTCCATGCCTTGCGATCACTTTCCGATGCCGCACTCAAAAATTGGCAAAGCGACTCGTTATTTTGGTTGGTGGCCAGTAACGCATGGCCCTTTACTAATCGTTCTGCCGGCGTTAAATCCTTTTTTGAGCTTAGAATGCTTTGAACTTTCTTCCAGTCCTCTTTGAGGACCGCAATTTCCAGATCGGTAGAAGCTGACCATGCGATCCGGATTGGAAACGCGACAACCAGTATAGTCCAATACATCATCAAAAGTATCCTAACCCATATTTGGCATTTAGATCGGTGGATTTTTTTATTCATCTTGTCCTCCTTCTGTTAAACCCACGAACAATTAATTTTGGGTAGTCAACTCTCATCAAAACGTGCCCCAAGACACGCGGTGGCTGCCCATGCCGGTAAGTATGTTATATCCATGCGTGTTTGCCCACGCGCGGCCTCCATCGTAAAGTTTTTGTGAGCCGGCGTTGAGAAAATCTTCAGCCATGCGCTTGTCGCCTCGTTCCACCAAAATATGATTAAGCCTCTCTTCCGTTCCAGAAATACCCAATTTAACTCCTAAAAAGAGGGCCCGTAGTCTTATTTCCGGCTTCAAAACATGCCGTGCTAATGAATCAACCACCACTTCGCCCCTAACAGTTTTGAGAATGTCGTAGATCCTTCTGCCTTCTGTTTTGTTAATCCACGCTGCCTCATCGCTCAGATAGCCTGCGCCCTCAAACACGATATTATCAATCGCGTTAGGTTTCCGTTCTAACCATTGCTTGCCTGCATCAGACAAAGCCCTGTTGCCTGAGTACAAAAAATCTTCGGCCATGCGCTGATCTGCCTGTTCGGAAAGCATGGTAAGGAAGTGCCCCTCATAGCCGCTAATTTTGAACTTCTCGGCCAACGCCAAAGTTTTTCTGCGTTTTTGAGGTTCTTTTATCTTTTTGCCCAGCGACGTTAAAAGTGATGCAGAATCGATCCGTTTCAGCACCTTTTCCATGGCAGCCGATCTCTCCTTGTCAGCAGTCCAGTTTGCCTTAATATCAATCCATTCCACAGCAACTGTTGTTACGCGGTTCATAAAATCAGGCTGACTGATCTGGCTATTGTTTCTTTTAGCCAGTTCATGAATAGTTTCCAATGTCTTAACATCCCAATTATCCTTCTCCTGCGCCATTGCTGTGTTCAATTTGTCCCAAAGCTCTTGATCGGTCGCCTTTGAGCACCCTGCCAGTAAAACAAAAATAACCAAAGCTAAAATAGCCTTTTTTGACATTTTAATTCGTTTCATCGAATAATATCTGACGGTAAACATGTTCATCAATCCAGCACATTACCCCTGACCTGGCCGCTTTTGCTGTCGGGGAGAAGTGGAATGATCAGCTCTTCTGAAACGTCATAGGCATCCCATCCGGCTGAAAAACCACGCTTAGCGGCGATCTCCCGGGCCGCTGGATAGACATCAAAGCAGTCTCCCCAGACCGAGAAGGTGATCCATTGTCTCTGGCTATCTAGGGAACGCACCTTTCGCTGGAACGCCGAATCAGGAGACTGGATCTGCTCTAAGTTCTCGCCAGCGTCTTTCCGACGCCATTCAACCTTTTGCACCAAGACACGATCCTTCCCACGGGTTTGAATTTCAAATCTCAACCGAAATTCTTCGGTGCCGACGATGTTGTTATCAAAATAGTCAATAACTGCAGGGATCGCTTGGGAAGGAATTCGCTCGGTAACGGTAGTGATGGCCTGCTCTATTGCTACTCTCACCCGTTCTGACAAGTTTTCAATATCGTAATAGGCAATCCGGCCATACCGACAGAAGAAAATTACCGGAACCGATCCCTCGGGGGCTGGCCGGGGACTGGGCAGACGCGCAATCAGCGGTATGGCAGGAGGTTCCGATTGAAGCTCTATCTGTTTCGCCTTGAGTTTCCCAAACTCTTCCTCTTGCATTTTGATATTTGTTTCCATCTCTGCGGCCTCTTTCTCACGCTGAGTAATCAGGCGTTTTAGCGCATCTTCATCCAAGGAAGCCTTTCCTAAATCATCTCGTTCCTGATTTAGTTTTTCTATGTCCTTTTGCATCTGAGCCAGGGTTAGCTTTTTCTCACCACTTTCCTTTTCAAAATGATTCCATCGCTCTTTTAGTGAATTGAGCAGGGTTTCTATTCTATCAACTTCCCGCTTGACAGCCTCCAATTCATCCATTGATACGTCATCCCGCGATTTCCCACTTGTGCTGGATTCAGCAGCCGTGTTGGATAGCTGCGTTGCAAGAAGCAAAATCACCAAGACACAGACCACATTCGTCATCATGTCGACCAGCGGAGCCAGATTTAATGATTCGGTGCTTTTACGTTTTCGCATCCTATTTCTCCCGAGTTTTCCCGCTACTTTCTTGTCGCCTTAAAGGAGGTCAGATCCAACTCACCGTAACCGGGCAATGGCAGCTTGCCGTTTTTTACTTTTTGTTCATTTGCAATTCTAACGGCTCGATCATAGAGAGAAACGCCGTCTGGGCGAATTAGAAAAATCAGTATCCCTTTCTGTTGAGAGCTAATCCGGCTGAGAAAAGTTTTGAAGGTCTTGCTCGTTGGAAGATCGCCCTTGAGGATACGAGTCTTGTCCGCCTCTTCATAGATCACCAAGACATCAGAAGCACAATCCACAAAATATGGGATGAGGTCCTCTCGTCCATCGCCGGGGACTCCCGTTACCATAATTTTCTTTTCCTTGGGTCGCTTAACTACTTTGAGGGCTTCACGAAGTTGCTCGGTCTCGCTGCCTTTGCTTTTCGATAGGATATCCAGATCTTTAATGCGTTCCTGCAACTTTTCATCCTCTGCTTTTAGATTCAGATACGCCAACCGGTTTTTCTGCGCATCAACCTGTTCTCTTTCAAGTCTATCCAATTCCGTTCGCGCCTGAGCAAGCGCCCTCTCGTCCTTTTCTGCCTCGCCGATCAGCTGCGTAAGACGCTCCAACGCTTCGCGTTTATCCAGAAGCTCCCGAGATTTATCTTCAAGTAACTTCTGGCGACGCTGCTGATAGTCAATCGCGGTATTTCCAATAGACAAAGTGAAGATTCCGAGAACGAGCGTTCCGATCGTGCAGGTCAACAAAATCAGCAGTGGAAATAGGGAAATGGCCTCGCCTGACTTTTTTTTAAATTTGGACATGGTCCTAATCTTTATCCTTTATCCGAACCTTCCAGTAATTCTTTAAACCCTCTCCTAGCTAATAAAGATTTGCGCATACGTGCCAACAGGTCTGTTTCGAGGTCGATGTTCTCAACCCTTTGTTCGTTATCTCTTTGCGTCCAGTTACTGATCTGCTCAATCACCTGCGCCTGGCCCGTTCCAACCTTCTCTGCGATGGTTCCCATTGTCTGGATTATCCTGTCGGTCAGTTCATGCTGGCCTGCCCCAAACTGAGCAACCAATTTCAGGTTGAGAGCACTCAATGCCTCAATCTGATCCGTCTGAAACTTGGAAAACCCTTCGTGCATTTTGCGCCCTTCTTCGACAATATTTTCAGTCATTAGGCGTCCGACCTCTTCCAGCTTTTTCTGCGCTGCTTCCAATTGCTCCCGGTGTCTGGTCATCTCAAGCGCAATGGTGGCTCGGATGCTCTCCTGGGACGTAACATCACCCTCCACCGGTCTGATCTGGCGGCCTTCGAGCCGACTGACCAAATGTTCGTTGCAATAGTGTTCTACTGACGAGAGAAAGCCTTCTTCAGATTTCTGTAACGAACTGGTCCAGAACATAATGAGGAGGCTCATGGCCAAAGCCAACAATGTGTTGTCAAAAGCGACTCCCAAGCCTTTGGTCACGACGCCGATGGAGCTCTTTACGGCATCCAGACTGACTGCGGACTCGAACGATTCAGACAATCCTCCGACGGAATGGCCGATTCCAGAAACCGTTCCGATAAAACCCAGGATAGGAATCGCCCAAACGCACAGTTTGAGCATGGTAAAGCTCGATTCCACCGCATTGTTATCGGAGTCGCTCTTGGCATTAAGTAGATCAACGGCATCTTTTAGTTGTCCTCGGGCGGCAAAATGTTGGAGCGCATGGAGTATCCGATTGACGAGTACGCTATCCATAAACGTTTTCGCATCGCCTTCGATAAGACCACGACGAAACAGGGACACATTATCTGGAGTGATTCGCGCAGAAAGCGTTCTTGGAAGAAGATCCTTCTTTAGGGCTTTGGATTGACGATGAAGGTTGCTATACTTCTGAATCAGCATGGCGACCGACCAGCTTGTCAACAGGACGACGACATATGGCACCCATCCCCGCTTGGTTACAACTTCTCCTAAATAGGTTCCGTTCATGAGAGGGAACACCGCAATGTATAAAAGGAAGGTCATCATAGCGCCGATGAGACTGGTCAAGACGACATCGACATCCATAGGATTCGGCCTATGGAACAGCCGTTGGAAGAAGGATTTAGATCTTTGCACTGTTTCTGTTTCGGGGACTTTTTCGGCAGGACCCGAAGTAGCAATCTGATAAGGGGTTCGCTCTGCACTGTCTTCGTTTTCAGTGCTGTTTGTAGAAGAGACTTCTACGGATTGCTCACACTGAGGACATTTCACTGCCTCTTCCGATCCACCTTCCAAGATCTCAATGGCCTCCCCGCAGCTACTGCAAAATACTGAATTCATTACTTGCTCCTTTCAGTGTCCACTTTTTTCTATCTTGCCCCACCTTTCTCCCCTCTAAACGCCGCCACCGCCTCCACAAGAGAATGTACCTGGAGTTTCCGGTAGATGGCCTTTTGGTGATGGCGAACCGTCTCGTAACTGACACAGAGGGCGTCAGCGACCCTCCTTGTCGTAAACCCTTTCGAAACAAGCTCCAGTATCTCCCTCTCCCTTGATGTAAGGTCCTGAACCTTTGGGTTTTTCGGTCTCCTTTGGACCGCCTGAAATTCCTGGATTATCCTCCTGGCGATGCCTACAGACATGGGGGCCCCGCCATTGATAACCTCCTGAATTGCCTTCAATATCTCGGAATGAGAGGCTTCGCTTTTTACAAGGTAGCCCACGGCCCCTGCCCTGAGTGCAGAAAAGAGAGACGCATCGTCATCGCAAACGGTCAGGATTAAAAATTCCGTGTTACAACCCGCCTCTGATACCTTCTCGATGACCTCGATCCCTTTAATATCAGGAAGTCCAAGATCAATCAGGGCGATTTCCGGACACGTTTCAATGATTCCCGTTATCGCATCTCTTCCCCTGGTGTATTGCCCCAAGCTCTCTATGAGGGGTGAATCCACCAGGAGCGCATTGATCCCTTCAAGGAAATTCAGGTTGTCTTCAACGAGCGCTACCCTTATTTTTTTCATCTTCACTCCCGTGGTTTGATTGATAAAGACATTAAACACAAAGAAATCACCTCTATCAATACCCCAATTGGGTAATTTTTTACCTCAATGGAAACTGAAAGGTAATACGCGTCCCCTCCCCTGGGCCGGTTTCAATGGCAAGGCCGCCCCCCAGCGCTCCGACCCGCTTCTTCATATTTTTAAGGCCGTAATGACCTTCTTTTTCACATCCCGGGTCAAAACCAGTTCCGTTGTCCTCAATCCTACAATTAACCGAATCTCCTCTAAATAAAAGGGATCCCTTCACCTTATTCGCACCTGAATGTTTGATAATATTGAGGAGAGTCTCCCTGTAAACCAGATACAAGCAGACCCTAAGCCGCAGAGGGGGCGGGGAAAGGGATATCGAATCGTGAGAGATATCCAGTTCAAATGCGATATTCCGATCCTCCATTAACTCATCTCCGCATCTCCTGAGATATCCGCAGAGGTCTTCCCAGGTGTTGTGGATTTCGTCGATCACCTGTAGGAACTCCCGCAATTGCCTGGAGGAATCTGTACCAAGGGACTCTATAGATTGCAGCCTCGTCTTTACACAGGCATTGTCCTTGTCAAGACTATTTAGAGCTGCCTTGGAAGCCAGGCAGATCGTGGCGAGATTGTTCAGAATCATGTCATGGAGGTCCTCTCTCATTCGCTCCTTGTCCTCCTGGGCTACCCTCTCTTTCTCAAGACCTGTCTGATAAAGATGAAGATTGTCCATTGCAGAGGGAAGAGTGGAGGGGATAATGAGCGAAAGGAGTGCAAAAGATGTGAATTGTACGGGCGGCATGCCCAGTACCCCGGGAAGCAGGTAAAATATAACAAAGAAAAGGCTTGCCAGGACAGGGGCCGTCAGGCTCAGGCTGATCTGCTTTTTCAAGAAAGGGTCTCTTTCCTGTATGAGGGAGTGGAGAAAAGCCCCTACAATAACCAACACCCAGAGACAGAAAAAAGGAAAGGTCGTCCCGAAGGCGGTTATACCGAAGAAATAAAGAAGGGTAGAAAGAATGAAATATCCGTACAAAAGATAGAGCAACCAAGGATATCTGTTCACTATCCCTTTCGGTTCCGGAAAAACAAGGGCGAAATGGACCAGGGTAATCAGCCCGCCGGCCGAAATATGTAGGGCCTTTATCAGAAATTTAAAATAAGCGGGATGGAGGGTGATGGAGCGGCTGACCAGAGGGGCAGAACATGCAAAGTAGGCGGAACAGGCAAGGAAAAAGACGGTAAGCAGCAAACCAGGGGTCGTAAAATGGCGCTGGTAGACGGATACGGCACTGATTAAGTATATGAGCGCCACAAGGTAGATGAGCCAGGTACGCTTTACGATCTCAAAGAGGGCCGGGAAACCAACCTGAGCCTGGCCTTTAGCGGAATCCTCCCCCTTCCGTGAAAGCTCCACCTCCACTTCGCTCCTTCCCTCAAGGAGGCTGTACACGCTTTCATGCATCTGCCACCAGTTGCCCTCTTCTTTTGAAGTAATAAATTCCGGAAGTATCTTATGAAAGGCAGCAGTCAGCGTGGTCTCTTCTATCTTCTGGATGTTAGGCTCTGAACTGTTATAGGGAAGACCCTTATCAAAGGATAGTGCAGGTGAGATATGGAGTGTATAGATCCCGAGGATCATGAGGGATGCGCAAACAAAAACCAGGAAGATGAATATCCTTTCCTGCCATGGCCTGCCGGGAAAAATCACCCCCATAAGGGATCTCCTGCGTTGAAGGGACTTTTTTGTATAGCAATTGTACCCTGCCTGCATATTTTGTCAAGGAATTCTTTTTTTTGCGGTTATAGGAAGTTTGGGGAACCTAACTGAATTGTACCCAAACTGACAATGAAAATTAGTATAGTGGTCCAAGAGTTCGCCTACCCGGAGGGAGTCCGCCGCAAGGCCGAGGTCATAGCAATCTATCGCCTTTTAAAGAAGACCCTCCATCCTCTCCATGGAGTCGCCCCATCCCCAGAAACAGAGGCGATTTATAGGGCAGTTTTAAGGGGATACGGATAGTTTCGGCAAAATTACCTGCTTATTGACTGTCAAAAAGCAATATGTTAACTTATGTGTATAAGGAGGTGTATTATATGAGGACAAATATTGTTTTGGACGATGAATTATTAGAAGAAGCGAGGAAGTACTCTAAGGCAAAAACCAAGAAGGCATTGATAGATGAAGCGCTCAAGGAGTTCGTGGAAACCCGCAAGAGGTTCGATCTTTCGAAGCTGCGAGGCAAGATCTCATTTTATAAGGATTATGACTATAAAGAATTAAGGAAAAGGAAATTAGTAGATACCGACGGGCAAACCCGTAGCAATCATTGAAAGGTACTTCATGCGCAAAGACCGCATTCACCCCCGCCTGAAGGCAGGGTCCTCAAGCTTGGGCCGCCTGTGGGGATCTACCCAGCGAGCAAGGCGAGCGTTGAGGGGGAGGCTCCATCCGGCTTTGCCGATGGAGGGGGCGACGCAAGCCCCTATAATAGCTTGATTCTTGTGGATACATCTGTATTAATACCGTTCCTGAGAGGGGATACGGGTGAAAGGGTGGATAGATTCTCATTTATCCTTGATTCTGCTATTCCCTTCGGCATCAGTTCTCTGATTTATCAGGAAGTGTTACAAGGCGTTAAAGATGAAAAGGAGTTCACGTCTGTCAAGGAATATCTCGGTTCGCAAAAGTTCTATGGGTTAAAGGATGCAAAGAGGTCGTATGAAGAGGCCGCAATGATCTACTATAAATGCAGAAAAAGGGGAGTTACTATTGGCAGCACTATAGATTGTGTGATTGCCCAGACGGCGATAGAAAACAACCTCTTACTGCTCCATGAAGATAAAGACTTTGTTAGGATGAAACATGTAGCACCTTTAAGGTTTTTTGAATAAAACTTGGTTGCACTATATAAAACAGAAAACCTCATTCCCTGTATTGAGTCGCTCTGTCTCCAAAAACAGAGGCCCTTGATAGGTCTTTAGTCTCCCAATAACGACCCGGAGCCACCCATGTAGATTATAGCGAAATTAGACTTGTGGAAAGCTGAACAAAAAACAACCAAAATTGAGAAGTTTAATAATGAGGCAATTGCGATTTAAATGTTTGGTATAAGTCCTACCGCTTTGCCTCTTTATTGACGAGACCCTTCAAATAGGAGGTCTTAAAGTTGATATATTGAATAGAGGAGGCAAGGAGGATTAATATGGATGTTAGCTGTGCAGCGCGTAT
>ERZ1292645.399-Hain-H14-02um-R2-399-length-16177-cov-5_pt1 | contig 16177 bp, 20 predicted proteins | sample MGYA00564401_ERZ1292645 | MGnify/ENA primary metagenome ERZ1292645 (study PRJEB36523, sample SAMEA6512644) | groundwater metagenome | collected 2019-01-09 | study: AquaDiva: Metagenomics assemblies of 32 groundwater samples | reverse complement strand
CTTCCTTAGTTCCGTTCAAAGTAGGTTCGTCCAAAGTTCAGAATATCCCACCAATTCAAAATACTCCATTCGAATGGAGTATTTTGAATTGGTGGACCCGGCGAGAATCGAACCGCCGTCCCGGCAATGCGAATGACGCGTAATGCCGCTTTACTACTGGTCCTCTTTGTCTAAAACCATAAACCATCTTTTCCACTTGTTCCAACGAGCGACAAATTCTTTTCGGGACATACGGAAATTCCGGCCATTCAGCGAATCGTTTAAAACAATCATCTTCGGGTCCACTCCGGCTACCACGGCGTAGTGGTTTTCCCCTTCCGAAGGTTCAACGAATATGACTATGACCATTTTCTTTTCGGCTAAAAAGCTTTTAATGGCCTTGAAATCGCCCCAGTAAAACGCCTTGGCCTTAAAACCGAAACGTCTTGCTGTTTTTACCATGTCTTTGCGAAGCGTACCTCGTTTTTTGTTAGTTCCTGCGATTTTGGCCAGTTTTTTCTGACTTATTTTTTTGCCGAAAAATTCCAGAGCCATTTTCAAAGTGGCCGGACCACAAAAATATCCGTTTTCTTGGCGATAATAAGGAATTTTTATTTTTTTCATATTATGTCGGGCCGCCGAGATTCGAACTCGGGCTAAATCCTCCCGAAGGACTCGTGCTACCGCTACACTACGGCCCGTTTATCCTGAGCTTGCCGAAGGACTACTTAACAAAATGTTTCTTCTTTATCTTGCCAACCTCTTCTTCTTCTAATCCAATCTTTTTCTTCTTAGCTTCGTCGCGCATCCCCGCAAGCTCTTCATCCGACATTACGCACAACTCTTTGACTCGGCCTAAAAGATAATCTTTATCGTTTAGTTTCGGATCGTCAAGGACCTCCTCCAAAAGAACATCCAAAACCGCGCCTATTTTCGGCCCTGGCTCAATCGCGCACTCCCTCATCACGTCATCGCCTTTGACTTTGAGCATACGCGCCGAAATAGGGTCGCGCTGAACTTTTTCAACCATAAATTTAAAATGGCGGAGCTTATACGGCTCGGCTTTGGGCACGCCCGAACCTATCCGGTCGCAGATTCGCACTTTAATCAAATCATCCATATCTTCCGGTCCGACTTTTTGGACCAGTCTTCGCACCGAAGACTCAGTTACTTCGTCAACATTATAATAAAACAAATGATACCGCACGAGCTTGACCACTTTTTCGGCGAATTTTTTAGGGAAGTGAAGACGCGACAAAATCTGCGCCGTCATTTTGGCGCCGACCATTTCGTGGTTGTAAAAAGTGGAATCCGGCCCGTCGCCCTGTTTGACGCGCGGTTTGCCGACATCATGCAAAAGAGCAGCCGTTCTGATTTCTGCCGACCACCCCTCTTTGGAGGCGTAATCCATCGCGCGCATATTGTGTTCCCAGACGGTATAAATATGATGCTTATTTTGTCCGACCATCCAGCCCTCTTCAATTTCCGGCAAAACATGTTTAAGGATTTTTAATTCGCGCATGAGCTCAAATCCGCGAGACGGCTCTCCAGCTCCAATTATTTTTATGAGCTCGTCTCGGACGCGCTCTTTTGAAATAAATTCCAAAAGGCCCGACTTTTTGGCCATGGCATCTCTGGTTTTATCTTCAATCTCAAAATTCAGTTCGGACGCAAGCCTTATCGCACGCATGATGCGCAAAGCGTCTTCTTCAAACCTGTCTTCGGCCTTGCCTACGGCGCGGATCAAGCCGTCCTTTAAATCTTTTTCGCCGCCGAATAAATCAACCAGCTCCAACTTGGAAGCCTCGCTTCCAAGTTGGAGAGCCAGCGCGTTAATCGTAAAATCTCTGCGCTTCAAGTCGTCTTCAAGCTTGGTCGTAAATTTCACCGCGTCGGGATGGCGTTTGTCAGAATATTTTTCTTCTATACGATAGGGCGTAATCTCTACGATAGCAAGCGTCTGGTCGTCGGAGCCGGTTTTGATACCAACAGTTCCAAAATCATTTTCATAAAAACTATCGGGGAATATTTTTTGGATTTCTTCCGGTTTTGCGTTCGTGGTTATGTCCCAGTCCTTGGGTTTTTTATCCAACAGCAAATCCCGCGCGCATCCGCCGACAAGATACGCCTCGTATCCGGCGCCGGTAAGCGTTTTATAAACTTCTTTAATCTCTTTAGGGATTTTCATTGATAAATTGAATGATCGCCGATTAAATGGAACCAAACAACTTCTTTAGACGCAAATTCAAAAATAATTCTATATTTATAATCAACCGAAAATGACCAGAAACCGCTCATTCTGCCTGAAAGTTTGTGCGCCCGCAATCTTTTATCAAAGGGATTTTTGCGAAAAATTATTTCTTTGTTCTCGGCGGCGATTTTAACTTTATTCGGCAATCCTTTATATTCCCGGGCAAATCTATCCAAATAAAGAATCCTCATGCCTAGCGCAAATATTTTAGTGAGCGCAAAATCTTTCCCTTGCCGGCGGCAAATTCTTTTCGTGACTTTTCCAGTTCCCTAAGTATTCTTTCTTCCTCAAACCTTTCGCGTAAAATATCGCGAAAAAACTCGCTTTTTGAAGAATACCGGCCTTTTTTAACCTGTTTTTCAACCTCTTCGGTTAATTCTTTTGGCAATGATATGTTAATTACGCTTCTCATATAAGTTGATTATAGCCTGTAATAATTTATATTACAAGTTTTTCATTGCCATTGGTTAATTATACTCTTTTTTACAGAACTCGAATAATATATAATAAACTAATCATGCTTCAAGAACTTCAAGAATTCGGGCTTTCGGAAAAAGAGGCAAGGGTCTATCTTGCCGCTTTGGAGTTGGGCAAGGCCACGGCCGATGAATTGGCCAAACAAGCCAAAGTCAATCGCTCAACCACCTATGTCCAGATTGAATCGCTGAAACAAAAAGGGCTCGTAAGTTCTTACGACGAGGGCAAGAAAACATACTTCGCGCCGGAATCGCCGGAATATTTAAAACGCCTTTTTGAAAAACAAAGCGGCGATCTCAAGCGCAAAGAAGATGAGTTGGCGAAATTATTGCCAAACCTCTCAAAAATGTTTGAAACCGCCGGCGAACGCCCGCGAGTCAGATTTTTTGAGGGGAAAGAGGGATTGATTACAATGCGGGAGGAGTTTTTGAAGACAAAGGACAAAGAAATCGAGGTTATTTACGCTTACGATATTGGTGGTAAAATTTTTAGTCAGGAAGAGCGCGACCTATACATTAAAAAAAGGGCTGATAAAAAAGTCAGGATAAGGGCCATTTACACAGGAAGTTGCGACGAGAAGTTAGAACCCCGACCATTAACTGAAGGTCGGATTATTCCAGAAAAAATCTTCCCTCTCGATGTCGACATCATAATTTATGGAGACAGCGTGGCTATTGCGTCACTAAAAAGTAGTTTAATGGGGGTTATTATAGAAAATAAGGATATAGCAAACAGTTTTCGTTCAATTTTCAATCTCGCTTGGGATGGAGCTGAAAGGTATCAATAAAAAATAAAAATAAGGGGGTGCGCGCTTACGCAACCCCCTAAAACTTCACGGAAAAATTTTCCGATTACTCCTCTTAATAATTACCGCCGTTGCCGCCACCCTTCATCATTGGGCGATCCTCCATTTGGTTGTGGAGGGCCGCTTTTCTGTTCTTTGTCTGCTCTAAAACATATACCTTCTCTTGGCTTCTAAAGTGGGTTTTTCTAGACCCGCTTGTTGCCACAGAGCAGCCCTCCGGTTGATGGGTGCGCCCGACGTCCCGTGCCGAGCGCTTCAGGATGTTTTAAGTATAGCATGTCCTTGACATCTTGTCAAGCGATATTAACAATTTTTGCGATTAGTTGTTGTCAATGATAACTAACAATATCTCTACTATTCAAAAAATGGCTTATTTAAGCCATTTTTTAAACTATTTGACGCTATTTATGCTTAAAATAGTCAATGCCTCTTGACAAACGATTCGTTTGGGTGTATAATGGCTTCAGTAACATTAATAAGCAGGGGAAAAGGCATGGGGAATCACAAGCTGGGCATCTTTAATGGGTCTTGACCAACAAACTCTTGAAAGGTGTCCCAGTCGGTTCGCAAGGGCACAAGGCTTCAAATAAGTAAATTGGGTCTAATGAACCCGAAGCGAACCTAGCGGTGTGGGGTCATACTGGGGAATTAAAATTCCCCGCCCCGCTTCAGCCCGCCAAATTTTTTTGTATTTATTATAAGTTAGGGGTGGCGGGCTGGATCGGAGTGGGGAAGTTCCTTGAATTGAAAAAGGAGGAAAGTCGTGAGAGATCTTATCGGCATAGTAGCTGTGGGGGTTGTGGCGCTTTCGGGCCTCGTGATAGTCTACTCGGTCCAGCAGGTGGTTCTCACGGCCGTAGCCGAGGGCCGGACGCTACAGGCACCGGGTCTCCTGGCGCTGATCGGCGGCATCGATGTGGTCGAGCTGACAGCCGATGAGCAGCAGTGGGCCGCCGTGGAAAACCGTCTCACGACAGCAAGTGCGGTCTTCCGGCGAGTCAGAGACAGCGGCCTCGAGACCAATGCCAACACGATGACCGACGCGCTCGTTTCGGTCGACGCTTTCTTGTGCCTAGGCAGGGAAGGCGCGAAGGTGCTCGCCAAGGCCACCGATGGCGACTAGCACCACCGGCCCGAAGGGGCTAGGGGGCGATGGAAACATCGCCCCTTGTTTTTTATTATGATAAAATAAACAAATGAAAAAACTAATATATTTTCACGGAAACGGGTGTCCTTTTTGCGCGGCAATTGAGCCGGCGGTTGAAAAATTAGAAAAAGAGGGCGGCGTGGAATTTGAAAGACTTGAAGTTTGGAAGGGCGGTAAAACAGAAAAAGAATACAATAAAGAAAATCAGGCGCGGATGGACTCGCTTAAACATCATTACGACGCAAACTGCTCGGGCTATATGATTGTGCCCAGTTTTTATGACGCCGAATCAGACCGCCTCATCTGCAACCCAGGCTCATACGAAAATCTCAAAGAGTGGATTTTTGGAAAATAATATTTGCGTCCCCGGAGGGATTCGAACCCCCAATAATTGCTTCGAAGGCAATCGTGATATCCATTTCACCACGGGGACAATTACCATTGAAATTTATCATAAAATTTGCTTAATTTAAAGGGAAACGCTATTTGAAAAAGGAGCTCGGGAAATGGCCAACTTCATCATCTTCGGCGCGGGACGGCAAGGCAAAGCTCTGGGTTATTTTCTGGCCAAACACTATAACGCAAATCAAATCGCCTTCGTTGACATAGACAAAAAAACGGCCGCCAAAACGACTTTGGAATTAAAAAAACTGCTCGGACACGAGCGCAAAACCGCCTTTTTAAACGCGGTTGTGGACGATTACGACGACAAGGCCGTAAAACTGGTTTCACGTTTCTGCGTTTTAATAAGCGCGCTTCCGCACAAATTCAATCTGGCCCTTACAAAGCTCGCGATCCAAGCCGGAACGAACTACTGCGATTACGGCTTTGACGAAAACGTTGTCGCGCATCAGCTTGAGCTGAACGAATCCGCGAAACAAAAAAACGTTACTGTAATACCCAACTGCGGAGTTGAGCCGGGGCTTTCGGATATTGTGGCCGTTGGCGGAGCAAAAAAATGGCAGGCAAACTGCGTAGAAATTTACGTAGGCGGTATCGCCTCCAAGCCGCAGACCGCTTTTCGCTACGCAAAACTTTTCGCCGGCGTTTTTCACGAATATGTCGGCAAAACCGTTATTCTTGAGGACGGCGAAATAAAAGAAGTTGACGCGCGTGGCGGATATTCTTTGATTGAAGCAAATTACCGCGAAGAAGATTACGAAGCGTTCTATACCCGCATGCCTTTCGGCCCGACCGCGAGAGCGCTCCGGGAAGCCGGAGTCAAAAACGCATTTTCAAAAACATTGCGGTTGAAGGGCCACCACCAAGTGCTTATGGCGCTAAAAGAGCTCGGCCTTCTTTCAGAAAACGGGCTATGGATCGGCGCCAACCGAATCGTGCCGCTTGAAGTTACCGAACGACTTTTTGACCAAAACATCCCCGAAGCCGAAAACGACTATATGATCTTCAGGGTCGTCTTTAAAAAAGACTGGCGAAAAGTCCAGCAAATTGAAACAACAATCCATCGCGATCGCGAAACGGGACTCTCGGCCATGCAGATCGCGACCTCAAGCGTTGTCGCGGCAATCGCCCAAGGACTTTCGCGAAAAAAGTTTCGGGCGGGAGTTTATTTGCCGCACGAGGCCGCAGATTTTGAAGACATGCTCGCAGAGTTGCTAAAAATGAAAATAGCGCCCATAATGACGCTTAAACCGTTCTTGGAAAATAAGGGGGATGGCGGATGAAACTATTTCTGGACACCTGTAATGTGGAGTCGGTAAGAAACGCGGCCGATACCGGTCTTGTTTCTGGTGTTACAACCAATCCGACTTTAGCCCAGAAAGCCAACCGTCCGGATTACAGAAAAATGCTTGCTGAAATATGCGACATAAGCGGCCTTGAAAGCGTAAGCGCGCAAGTCAGAGAAAACCAGACAGCCGAAAAGATGTTTATAGAAGGCGTGGAGCTTGACTCAATCTGCCCCGGTAAAATCGCGGTAAAACTTCCGATGAATCCCCACGGCCTGACAGCCGCAAAACTTCTTCGTAGAAAAAAGGAGATAAACACAAACATAACGCTCGTTTTCAGACCGGCTCAAGCGCTTTTGGCCATGAAAGCGGACGCGACTTTCGTAAGTTATTTCATGGGCAGGCAGGAAGCCAAACTCAGAGAAAAATGGGGCGAGGACCAAAAGGCCCCTTCCGGCGCCCAATCTTACGCCGAAGCGCAAATACAAAGCGACCTTGAAAAAATGGTCGGATACAAAACTCGTTACCGCTTCGGCTCGCAAATACTTGCGGCGAGCATACGGAACGCGGAACACGTAGAACTAGCGGCTGACTGCGGGGTGGATGTGGTCTCCATGCCGCCCGAAGTTTTCTGGGAAATGTTTTCGGACAACCTCGGTCTTACCAAAGACGGCATTGAAAGATTTCTAAAAGACAGGGAATTTCTAACCTAGTAGCGGATAAATTTATCCGCTATTTTCTTTTTTTGTTATGGAATGCTTTATGGATATCTTTTAACTGGCGGTTGGTGATGTGGGTGTAAATCTGGGTGGTTGAAATGTTGGAATGCCCCAGCATCATCTGAACCGAACGCAAGTCGGCTCCGCCCGAAAGCAAATCGGTGGCAAAGCAATGGCGCAAAGTGTGGGGCGTAACTTTTTTTGAAATCCCGGCTTTAATCGCGTAATGTTTTATAATCCTTTCAATTGAGCGTGGAGTAAGACGCGCGTTTTCGTCCATGTCGTTTTTCTTGCCGGGTTTGAAATTTACAAAAAGAGCTTCGTGCAAATCCGCGCGCTTGTCCAGCCATTTTTTCAAGGCGTCAGTGGCTCCTTCCGAAACGAAAACCAGCCTGACTTTTTCTCCTTTTCCGCGAATTGAAAATTCGCCCTTTTTTAAATTGATGGAGTCGCGATTAAGCGAGCAGAGTTCCGAGACGCGAAGTCCGGTTGAAAACAAAAGTTCTAAAATAGCGCGGTCGCGCAAATTTTTCGGTTCATCGCCAGATGGCGCGTTAAGCAATCTTTCCAAATCGTCTTCCGATATCAAATCAATTTCGCGCTCGCCGACTTTGGCCAGCTCTATTTTTTCAGCAGACAGACTTGGCTCTCCGCGCTTGGCCAGATATTTTAAAAATCCGCGAAGCGCAATCAAATGATAGTTTTGCGTTTTTTTCTTGAGGTTTTTGCGGTTAAGCCAAAGCCGGAATTCGCGCACCGATTCGTCGGTAATGTCTTGGGGTGTTGCAATTTTGGCAAAATCAAAAAAAGACGACAAATACCTGCCGTAATTATCAACCGTCTTTAAACTTCTCCCCTTCTCAATTTCCAAATATTCCAAATACCGCCTCAAAAAATCATTTTTTTTAGGACTGTCCACAACTATATTTTACGACATTATCGTGTCGCGACAAAACCAAAAATTAAGGACGTCAGACGTCCTTATAATTTACTCTTTGATTAAAATCGATAGTAAAGCGCCAGTCAAAGCTACGGCATTTATTTTCCAGCGGGCAGGGCGTTTAATTTTTCAAGCGCTCTTTCTCTTTCTTCTGGGTCAATGTGATTAAATCGTCTAAAAATTTCAATTCTTTCTTTAAATTCTTCTAGCGTATAACCAAAAACAGGGAAAAGGTCTACCAGATAAACTCTGTCTTGCCGGGCTTCTTGATTTGCATTCTTTCCAAACATCATGTTGGGAGGATACTGGAACTCAACCGACAAGCCTTGTTTTCCGTCGTAAGTTTGGACATATACATCAACCAGTCCTTCGAGTATTTGAATTAAATCCCGCTTTTCTTCTGACGTTAAGTGTCTCAAAACTTCATTTAATTTTTTCCCCTTAATTTTTTCGGAAACCGCAAACAAAGTTTTGTCGTTTTGTTCGTTTTTGCCAATCACAACATTTGTTTTCGGAACCAACTCCTCAAGTGACGGATGGCTCGCCAATTTTTCGTAATATGAGTTGAGCCGCCGCGCCTGGCTCTCAATGCTTTGGTCTGCGCCGAAGGTCTTTTTGGAAAAGAATCCAGCAAAATCTTTTATCGCTTCGGGTTTCAATTCTTTTACGATCAAATTTGGGTTTTTTTGAATTTCGCGCCAATCGAAAAAAGCCCCTCCTCTCTCCTTTTCTCCGACTTCTCCGAATGGTAAATTTTCTCTTTCTTTCATTTTTTTACTATACATCTATAAAAACAGATTTCAAAATAAAATTTTATATACCATTTGCGTAAAAACCTTATATATGCTAGTATTGAGTCAATGTTGGCCACTAAAACCAAACAAAAGGTTATAGAAAAATATAAGCTGCACGAGAAGGACACCGGCTCCTCCGAGGTTCAAATCGCGCTTATAACCGAAGAAATCAAGCGTCTGACCGACCACTTAAAAGACCACCCCAAAGACACCCACTCGCGAAAGGGTCTTTTGAAGATGGTTTCAAAACGCAAGGCTTTATTGAACTACCTTTCGGCTGAAGATGAAAAGCGTTATTTAAACATTATTAAAAAAATAGGATTGAAAAAATAAATCAATGACCGTAGTCAAGCATCGCGAACAGCGGGTGGCCGTTTTAATTGACGTTCAAAACATGTACCACTCGGCGCGCAATCTATATGGCAAGCGCGTCAATTTCAAAGAAGTTTTAAGATCGGCGGTTGCCGGACGAAAGCTCGTCCGAGCGATCGGATACGTTATTAAAACCGAATCAGGAGAAGAATCGGCTTTTTTTGAGGCCTTGGCCAAAATAGGAATAGAGCCGAAATTCAAAGACCTGCAGATTTTTGCCGGCGGAATGAAAAAAGCCGACTGGGACGTTGGGCTTACGATTGACGCCGTGTGCCTCGCTCCAAGCGTGGACGTCATGGTTTTGATAACGGGCGACGGAGACTTCATGCCGCTCATTGATTACCTGAAAGGAACATACGGCATGCGAGTTGAGATTATGGCTTTCGGCCGGTCGGCTTCTGGCAAACTAAAAGAAAAGGCCGACGAATTTATTGATTTAGGAGAATCGCCGAAGTTCTTGCTTGAACTCCCGAGAAAAACGGCAAAAGAAAATGGTAACTAAAAAATATTCGACCGAGATAGCCGGCCGCAAACTCGAAGTTGAATTTTCCGATTTGGCTATGCACGCGAGCGGCTCAGTTTTGGTTAGATACGGCAAAACTGTTATTTTTGCCGCAGCCACCATGTCTAAAGAAGCCAGAACCGGAATAGACTATTTTCCGCTCTCCGTGAATTACGAAGAAAAGTTTTACGCCGCCGGACAAATTTTAGGCTCGCGTTTTATGAAAAGGGAGGGCAAGCCGTCTGATGAGGCGGTACTCACCGGCCGTTTAATTGACCGAACGTTGCGTCCTCTTTTTTCAAATAAACTTAGAAACGAAGTGCAAATTGTAATAATGCCCCTTTCAATTGACGGGGAAAACGATCCGGATGTTCCGTCAATAATCGCGGCATCATTGGCTCTGGCCACGTCCGATATTCCGTGGGCGGGACCGGTGAGTCCATTGAGACTGGGGTTAAACGGCAAAAAGGTTGTTTTTAATCCCACGAACATAGAGCGGGAAGAATCGGCTCTTGATCTTGTTGCCTGCGCCAAGGAAGGAAAAATAAACATGATTGAAGCCGGAGCCAAAGAAGTTGCCGAAGAAGATATAATGGCAGCGCTCAAAGAGGCTATGCCTGAATTTGAAAAAATAGAAAAGTTCCAGAAAGAGATAATAGTAAAAGAGGGTAAAGAAAAGCTTGAAATAAAATTGCCCGATGAGCCGGAGGGATTGGCGGAAGCTTTTAATAAACACATTAAAGGGCGTCTTGAAGATTATATTTATATTTCCGAAAAGGCCGTAAGAAACACGAGGTTGAGTGAACTGAAAAAAGAATGGACTGACTGGACTAATGAAAATTTTGGCGAAGACTCTTTGCTTTTCGCCGACGATATCTACGAGAAGGCTATTAACGATATTGTTCACAAAAATATTATTGAGCATGAAAAAAGGCCCGACACTCGCAAGTTAAATGAGTTAAGGGATTTATATGCTAAGGCCGGCGCGCTTGAGCGCGTTCACGGCTCCGGAATTTTTTATCGCGGGGAAACGCATATTTTATCTGTGGCTACGCTTGGCGCCCCGGGCGATGTCCAGCTTATTGAAGGAATGGAGATTCAGACTAAAAAAAGATTTATGCACCATTACAACTTTCCGCCCTTTTCCACCGGAGAGACGGGCAGAATGGGTTCTCCGGGGAGGCGGGAAATCGGGCACGGGGCTTTGGCTGAACGCGCGCTTGAGGCTGTAATTCCGCCAAAAGAAATTTTCCCTTACACTATACGTCTCGTGTCTGAAGCCATGTCCTCAAACGGTTCAACTTCAATGGGTTCTGTCTGCGCTTCAACCTTGGCGCTAATGGATGCCGGAGTGCCGATAAAAGAGCCGGTCGCGGGCATTGCTATGGGCCTAATGATGGGATCCGACTCCGGCGGAGAAAATAAATACAAAGTCCTAACCGACATTCAGGGGCCCGAAGACCACCACGGCGACATGGACTTTAAAGCCGCAGGAACAAAAAACGGGATAAGCGCGATCCAGATGGACGTAAAAGTGGAGGGCGTTACTTTAGAAATTTTGAGCGAGACTCTCCGCAATGCCAAAGAAGCCAGAATAAAAATAATAGAGGTTTTGCTTAAAGAAATCGCGAAGCCGCGTGAAAATGTGTCGCCCAATGCTCCGAAAATAATCACAATATCGATCAATCCTGATAAAATAAGAGACGTGGTCGGCCCCGGCGGAAAAACCATAAATAAAATCATTGATGAAACCGGAGCCGAGATAGATATTGAGCAAACCGGCGAAATATTTATTACCGGACGCAATCAGGAATCGGCCGAAAAAGCGGCCGAAGCCATAAGAAGCATTACCCGCGAATACGAAGTCGGCGAGGAGTTTATGGGAAAGGTCAGTCGGATATTTGAATTCGGAGCCATGGTTGAAATAGGGCCCAAACAAGATGGCCTTGTCCATGTTTCGGAGCTCGCGTCTTACCGGGTCAATAAAGTGCGCGACGTCGTAAATATAGGAGATGAAGTGCCGGTAAAAATAATAAGCATTGACGAACTCGGCAGGATAAATCTTTCCATCAAACAATCATCCCAATACAGCGAAAAACAAAATAAAAAGTAAAAATGGACGATAATGCCCAAAACGTTCCGGAAAAAATCGAGCCAAAAAAGCCCGGCATAAGAACCATGATTTCGGACGTGCAGGAATACGCCCGGAGTAAAAAATTTTCTTTAGGCGAGCTGGTGGCCAGGCGCGGGAGCACAGCTCAAAATTCGGGCACGGGGTCGGACTTTGAAAGGTTGAGGTTGTGGATTTATATTTCGGCAGCGGTTTTGATTCTGGTCTTGGGAGGATTTGTCGCGTTTTGGATAAAACAAAAATTACAGGCTCCCCCCGAAATTTCCGGCATTGAAGCTCCGAAGCCGATAATTCCGGCTGGTCGCGAGCAGACTATTAAACTCGCGAGCCCCGATCGAAAAATATTTTTTGACGAATGGGAAAAACTTTTTACTCTCCAGCTCCTTCCGCGCGAGTTTCTTTACGTAAAAATTTTTGATGAGAACCGCCCCGCGTTTCTCCAGGGCCGGGGGTTTTTTGAGTTTATCGCTATAGCGCCACCTCCCATTTTTTTGGATAGTTTAGATGAGAGAATGACCATCGGGCTGATGGACACCTCGCGCGGAAACGAGCCGGTTTTAATATTTGAGATAGACTCTTATTCCTCGGCTTTCGCGGGGCTTTTGCAATGGGAAGAAAAAATGCCGGCCGATTTACAAGAGTTGCTTTCGCCCGACATCGCTTTTGATCGCGGAGAAAATGTTTTTAAGGATTCGGTCGTTGCCAATAATGACGCGCGTTTTTTAAAAAATAAATCCGGCGAGTCGCTACTTGGCTACTCCATTTTCAACCGCCGATTCCTGATAATTTCCCAATCACCTCAAGCTATGGAGGGCGCGATAAGACAGATGAGCGCTCTGCCGCCGAGATGACATTATGAATAATTTATGATACCATTTTAATTATGGCTTTAGACTTAAATCATTTTAGAAAAAAACTTGAAGAAGAGCGCCTTCGCGTGGAAGGCGAGCTTCAAACCATTGCTAAAATCTCCCCGGACAATCCTAAAGACTGGCAGCCTGTGCCGCTGGATTTAAATACCCAAACGTCGGAGGCAAGCGAGATGGCCGATATGTTTGAAGAAATGGGTAATCGCGCCGCGCGTCAAGCCGAGCTTGAGTCCAGGCTCAACGAAATAAATAAGGCGATTGATAACATTGAAAAGGGAACTTACGGTTTTTGCGCCGTTGACCAAGCGCCTATACCCGAAGCGCGACTTGAAGCCAACCCCGCGGCCGATGTCTGTGTAGAGCACGGAAAATAACCTATTTTTGCCTTAAAACAAGGCGTTTTTTGAGCTATTGACAAGTGGATATATTTTTGGTATAATGATAGAGTAATAAGCTGAATGGTTCAGCTACGCACCTACAGCTCGTACCTAGACAAAAAGGAGAATTGATATGTCACGTAGAGAGCTTGACAAGTTGCTTTCGATGAAATTCAGCGCGCTGTTCCTGGCGGCGTCAGCGGTATTCGGATGGCTGTTTTGTGCCAACATGATGCAGCCGGTTCCCGATCACGCCATATCGCAGGGCTCCTTCACGGGAATGGTCGCGTCGCTTCTCGCGACAGCATTCTTCGTGATCAACATGCTCCGGCTCATGTTCCGGATGCGTGGCGTCAAGATCACCTCCTGAAAATAGTCAGGCGACGCAGAATCAATATCAACCGCCCAGTTCCTTCGGGAATTGGGCGGGCTTTTTAAAAAAACACAACCGCCCGCGTTAAAAATATACAACAACTAAAAAGATGCCTGTTTTATGCGATCGCATAAAACAGGCATCTTTTTATCTTCAATAAAACCCAAATTAATTTTCAATAAAGCTCAAATTTTTTTAACAGTTCGGCTTCGTTGGTTATGTAGCTTACGCGCAAATATTTCACATACCAGCCGCATTCAAAAACTTCGGAAATAAAATTTATTTCGTCTTCGCATTCGTAAGGAAAAACAAACGCGCTTTTCTGCAGCTCGATAAATCCCAAGGCCTTCAACTTTTGCCGCAGCGCTTCGCGAGCCATTTTGAATTTTTCGGGAACGTCAAAAATAACCACGCGCCATTTCCCATCCCACTTTTTCGGCTTTTTAATTTCAAGATCGTCCAATTCATAACGCAAAACTTTTTGTTTTCCGTAATCGGTTAAAACGACCGTCATCGTGCCGTCCTTGTTTTCGGTAAAACCAACCAAACGATCCTCGTAAAATTCTTTTATTCTTCTGTATATGTCCTGTCGATTTAAATTTTTCCAATCCCGCTCCACAGCTTTAAGGAGTCTAAAATATCCGGCAGGGGAGCGTGAAAATCCCAAAGCCACGCCGGCGGACAGCAATAAAAGAATTTTTTTGCGAATCGTATCTTTATAAGCCATATAATAAATGATACCACTTTTATGCTATCGCTGAAAAGTGGCGACATTTTGTTGATTTAAAACAAGATTAAGATTGGTTTAAAACAAGAGCAAGGCTGGCCAGTTTTATTGTGTTGACCAAATCATAATTCTATGTTAATATCTCAACAAGCATTAATCGTAACTTGAAAACATCTTTTGCGTAAGACAAGCGCGGAAAGGAGGGTCGTATGCGCCGGTTCGTTTTTGAGCACGCGCTTCTTGGCACGGTATTTGGGGCGTTCTTTTTGTGGCGCAAGGGCGTGCCGATAGGACTCTCGTTTTTTGTGGGAGTATCTGCGGGCGCCGCCGCCACTATGTTTGCTGTTTGCGCCGTTTTCGGTATAAAAAAAGTTGAATAAGTTATTACAACTCCGCTCCGAGTTTCCTCGGAGCGGGTTTTTTGTTTAGAAATTCATTGGCGGTGGGTGCAGGATTTGAACCCGCGAGGGGATTGCTCCCCAACTGGTTTTCGAAACCAGCGCTTTAGACCGCTCAGCCAACCCACCGTTTAAGAGAGTTTAACAGAAAATCTTTTTTAAAAAATAGTCTATTTCGGCGCGCGAAGGCCCCAAACGCCCAAAGCAAGCGACGCAACAATCGCTATGCCTATTATATAATCCGGTTTTACCGTATCGCGGACCAATATGGTGTAGGCGGCCATCAGCCAGATGATAACTATCGTGATCGCAAGCCAAGGATATTTCATACTTCTTTAAGTTCATTATACAGCTCGGGGTATTTTTCTGCCAGAGCCGCGATTAGGTTCATCATTTTTTCTTTAGACGCGTAGCGTTTTTCTCCGGCAACATCAAGCGCCGCTCCTTCTTTTTCCGGAGCAATCTCCACAATGCGCAGACTTTCCAATTCGTTTAGTTGCGCCGTTTCTTGTCTGTGTTGGGGCGCCTGCGCCTGGACCTCTTCAATGGTGTGGCGCTCAAAGAAAACGCGGGCGGCCTTAACCATATCAAAATCCTCGCTTAGCTTAAGACAAACCATGTCTACTATAAGAAGACTGCGTAAAAATCCTATGACGTCCGGCGGGAAGCGAAGTCCGTATTTTTCAATAGTCCTCGCAATTCTCAAAAATGCCCGCGACGAGCTTCGCTCACTTATAGACGCGTCTTTACGGCCGGTAAAGAAATTCCAGTCTTTTACGATGGGCGCCAAATCTTCGGCCAGACGACGGGTGACGAAATTAAGAACCGTTTCATATATTTTTTGCATTTGAGGGTCGCTTTCAATCATGTCGCCGTAGTCGCGCATCACTCTTTGATTGAGGAAGTCGGCCAGGCCCTCGGCGCACTCGCGAAAATCCAATTCGGTCGCGGCTTTAATGAATCGCAAAAGGCCGATATTATCGTAATTTGACCGGCCGATTATGCCGAAATCTATAAAACCTATTTTGCTTTCGGGAAAAATCATCAAATTCGCCGGATGCGGGTCGGCATGGAAAAATCCGTCAATAAAGTATTGGCGCATCAAATCATAGATGAAGGCGTTGGCCGCTTTAAACAAATCAATGTTTCGTTCGTTTAATATTTTTTTTAGGTCGTCCGGCCTTGTGTCCAGGTAAACCATTATTTTTTTGACCTGGCTTCCGGCAAGAAACTCCTGAACCAAAACTCTTTTGGTCGCAAGTTCGGTGTATATTTTCGGAATCGCGACGTTTTCCAGTTTATGGCGCTTGGCATGGTCGTAAAGAATTTTGTTATTTTGGGCTTCGGCCGTATAGTCAAGCTCGTCTTCAAGCCACTCTTCAAGCTGGGCCAGTATTTCTTTGGGCGGAACGGATTTTAGCGAGCCAAAAAATCGTGCTAAAGGCAGAAGAAATCTTAAAAACGCGAGATCAGCTTGGATGTATTTTTCGCTTTCGGGTTTTTGTATTTTTATAACCACTTCATTGTCGCCCCAAAGCCCTTTATAGACTTGGGCGAAAGACGCGGTGCCCAGCGGAATTTCATCCACTTTATTAAAAACATCGTTTATTTTTTTGCCGGTCTCTTTT
>ERZ1292645.318-Hain-H14-02um-R2-318-length-18233-cov-8_pt1 | contig 16189 bp, 3 predicted proteins | sample MGYA00564401_ERZ1292645 | MGnify/ENA primary metagenome ERZ1292645 (study PRJEB36523, sample SAMEA6512644) | groundwater metagenome | collected 2019-01-09 | study: AquaDiva: Metagenomics assemblies of 32 groundwater samples | reverse complement strand
TAAGAATGCCCTGCGTAATCGGCTGAATCTTACGGCAGAGGTAACAAAACTTCTGGAGCGGCTGCGCAATGATCCAAGGGCCTTCCTGACAAAAGAGGAAGAGCGCCTCTGGGTTCAAGCCCGTGACGCAGGTGTGGACCTTAGGCTAATAAAGGAAATAGGCTGGAGAACGGTCGATTTGCTTATCAAATGGAGGGTAACTAACAAAGTAACAGGCCTTTGGGGAGTGGATACAAACGTTATTCAGGATATACGTCAGGATATGCAAATCCCGGTGATGGAATACGCCGTTCCCGCGTATGACCTATCTAAATCCAGGTGGACTACTTATGTGGCTCAATATATTAACGGCCGCTTCGGCAGGTTTTTAAAAAATCATCTCAATGCTATTCATCTTTATCATAAATTATCTCAGGAAAAAATAGACGCCTCCTCGCCGATGTCTCTTCGGTTTTCGGTTAGCGGTTTTCGGTTAGCGGTTCTCGGGCGAACACTGAGCGCTGAGACAACCACCTCTTCGCCAGTGGATGAGAAGGGGAAGGCGTATCAGGATAGAGCGCATGATAAAGGGGGAAAAAAAACCGGCCGCGCGAGAATTGTTTTGTTAAACAGAAGCGAGCTGAAGATAGGAAGTAACGGGGACTTCAATAAATTTCTTCCAGCGGTTTCTTTGGAGGGAGGCCTCCATTTTCTTCGCTACAGTAGCAGTAAAATACCTTTCTCCGCACTGCTGACAGACGCCAGCCGGAACATCCTCAAAGAGGTAAAGTTTGCTCTTCCAGAACAAATCTACCGTAATTTTAGCAGGATTAACAATCCCGCCACAGTAGGAACAATCGCTGAATTTATGTTTAGTCATCTATCTTCTCCTTTGCCGGTGGGTTATCCACTTCGGCATCTTGGGTATATATACAGTGATAATGCGCAACCAGCCATTAGGCATGATGCTGCAGACTATATGTATAGCTTTATTTCCCGAATGTCCAAGCACCAAACAACTGGCCCCTCGCGTATCTTCGGGATAGTTTTCGATAATTTCGCCATTGAGAATAACTCGTTCGATTTCCTCAATAGTAATTTCTTCTTTGTATCTCTCTTTCTGGGCATGCAGGCTGATTTCGTATCTATTGGCCCGAATACGCATTCGCAATTTATCAATCCGCATACGCATAAATCAAGAATAACATCCGCTATAATAGAAGTCAAGAAAGTTTTAAAAGAAATAACTCGGGTTTTGCGAATAGGAGGAAAGTTTATATATAGCTCTGTTTGGCTGTATCCTGATCATTATGAAGAAGAATTCAGAAATATTATTGAAGGATTAGGTGGTAAATATGAAATTAGCCGGGGGTCATTTTATGACCCAATTATTACAACAAAGATAAGTTCTTCTCCGGTGGGTTTTTCAGTTTTAGCAATTTCCGGCAAAGACAAGGCATTTAGGAATAACTTTTTAGGCAATAATTTAGGCACCAATGGCAGTATCAAACGCGCATGGCAGGAATTGTTGCGTTGGGAAGGCAAGAGCTTTGATTCAGACGACATTGAACATCCTTCCTCTTCGCCAATAGGAGGTGCTTCGCAGGAGTTTATTGATGCCTCTCAAATAGGAACCTTAATAAATCAATCTGACTACAGAAGATTAAAAGAGGTCAGTAATATTCTTTTAGAGCGTTTTATAACTATCGCTAAGGCAAAAGGACTAAAACTCAGCATAGCCCCGGAGAAAGATAAAGCAAAGACAATCTTTAAAAAGGTGCTTAAAGCCTCAGGTATAAAAATTAAGTTTAAGGTTGATTTTGTTTCTTCAAGCAGGGCGGCAGAAGGTTTGATTAAAGCGATGGGGCTGCATAGGCAGGATGTGATTATAGGTTATGATAAAGAGATAAGCAGGATACTGGCACAGAAAGAATTTCCAGGTTATCGTGTGGAACCGTTCAGCGCTCCTGATAGGGATAATTATATAATAATAGAATTCCAGGTTAAAAGAAAGATAAACACAGAAACGGCTAACCATTATGCAATTAGCTATGCCCCATTCAAGTATGGTTTATCCAGAGCTATATCAAAGAAAAAAATAGCCAGAATAAGGAAAGAATTGAATACAGGCAATAGGAAGCTCATTGTTATAGGCCCTCTTGCGGCTGCTGCTATGACTGATATGGAAATAGATAAAATTATGTCAACCTACAATAGGCTATATGGAGGCCTTCCTGTAGAGAGTAGGCCACTATTAATAATCGCTCCAAGATTAGACCTAAGCGAGATTCCGCTCGGGTCTATATCATTTCAAGGCCAGAATATCAGATTCCGCTATAACCGCCGCTTTCCTCTTAATGATATGACTTCTGCTAATGTGCTTATTTTGTATACAAAGGGAGAATTATTGACTATGTACGCAGCAGGGGATGTCTCCTTTGTGGGCATAGACCACAACATCATAGAGCCTGCGAGCCAGGCAAAACCTGTGCTGTATTTTGAGCGACTTTGGGAAGGGATGAGCTGGTTAAGCTGGAGGGATCAAGAGGCAAAGAATATATTAGCGCAGTCAGGCGGGGCATTAGAATTTAATGAGGATAACCTAAAGCTGCTTATAGAAGATAAAGCTCAGGCAGAAGCTATCGGTAAAAAAGCCCTGAGCGCAGTTAATTATATAAGAGAAAGAATAATTTCCAAAGCGGCAGATGAGGTTAGCGAGGTTCTTTTGCCCGGTGTCTTACTAATGGCGATAAAAAAGATGACGCAAGGTAAAGACATAGAGGATGGCAGATTGCATTTTGAAGCGAATGCAAGCTCAAGCCCGCTGACGAGATTCAACGCAATAGAAGTGATGATATTACCAACGTTATGGACGATGGCACTTGCAGGATTAAGCAGCGTATTGGTGATGACTTGGTGGCGAAAAGCAAAAGACCTCTATCCGTACTGGATTGGCACAGTTAGTTTAATAAACTGGTTCCTTTCTAGTAAGTTCGCACAGCGAAAAAAAGTGGTGGAGGAACAGGAATTGGAATCCTTAAAGAAATATCTGGGTAACCTTAAGAATGCCAGGCAAAGCTATCTAACCAAGCAGCGGACACAGCCTCCCCGGGAGTCTCAGGAACAAATCTTAGCCGATGAGTTAGGAAGATTAGAGGAGCATGCCAGGATCCTCCTGAAAAATCAAGCGCTACTGGGAGGGGCTGCCCTCTACGTGAAACAGCTCTACCAGACTGTTAAAAATTGGCGCAAAGCAGTGTCAGCGGTGCTGGATCAGACAGGCAAGCAAGAAACAAGAATAGGCCAGAAAAAACAGTGCCGTGTAGATGGGCAGCGTATCTTTGGCTTAGAAGGCAGAGAGGAGCGGGATATTCTGTTTAGGAATTCGTGCAAGGTGATTAGCGGTTTCAGAGAGTTATTGAGCCAGATGTCTCTTCCGGGCGTAGAAATTGGCCCCGGCCTTTCGGAACTTCGCGAGCATGAGGTGTTAGACATTAACAGTCATCTGAAAAAGTTAGAAAGGGCCTATCAGAACTACCGAGACTATAAGAATGAGCAATTAAAATTAAAAAATGATGTTTTAATCCCTAGTGGCAAGAAGGAAAAGTTGGATGACGGGCTAAGCGTTTTAGAAAAAACGTTGAAAATCGCCTTAAAGAAACGCAGGAGAAAATTATCTGAAGCAACCCTTGATGTTAAGGAATTTGTCTCGGGATTCTATGAGGCACTCGTTAGGCCAGTGATAAGCCGGGATAACCAGCAATACCTATTGAATCAGTTAATTGAGCATCTGAAGCAGTATGTGGATAGGGGACATTCACGAAAGTTTATTGGTCTGCTTAAAGACAATCCTGCCCTGTCAGACCGGCTGCTGTTTAAATGGGAGCTTGAGGAGCCTGCTCGTTTTGTAATGGCTATTGACCATTTTATTGCCGAGTATGACTGGCCGATGAAGTATTATGTAGAATTGATGTTCAGGCTGTATTTTAGTGAAAACCCTGCGGCTGCGGCTCAAGCAGTGCGAAGACGTATTGACTGCTGGCAAAGACAGGCCAACCTGCCATCTGAGGATTTCCTTGAAAATGCCAGGGCCTTGGAAGAGCGCCTTAGGTTTTTTGGGAGTTCGTCGCCTGTAAGTGTTCCCTCATGGCTGCGTAAGAGGGATGCAGGCGGAATTACAGCGTTTGACTTTAAAGGAGTTCCGCTAGAGGTGTTGTATCGCAATGGCGAGCTTAATGTAAATTTGTTTGAGCGGCTTGCTGAGAAAGCCGCAAAGATTACCGCCAGACAGTTTGATGGCCGCATAGATGCAAGGGTTGTTGGCGGAATGCGTTATCTAAGGTCAGGCTCGCGCAATAATGTGGATTTGGAAATCGAATTTGACAGCGAAACATTGGATCGTGACGAGCTAAAACGCGCCTTCATCCAATCGCTTGACCAGTTGGTCCAAAGATGCAAAGGTTGTTTTATTCTAAAGGACACGTATCAGCCTAAGTTAATCCTGTCCCTAAAGCCAAGGAGAATAGAACTAAAACTTGATTTGTTTTCGGTAAGAACCTCTAAGCTATACGAGGATTCTCTCAATCTATGGCTGAGTATGCTAAATGATGTGCAAATAGCCATACAAGAAGCCGATATTCGGATGGCCCGAAAGAAGTATCTACAGGTTGAGTATTACTTTGGCGAAGACGATGTTTACCGCAAAGTTCTGTCTATCTTCAAGCAAAAGCCGTATGAGTTTCGCATCCCGCCTGAAAGGCTTAAATGGGCCTGGGGGTTTTATGAGCAGGTAAAGGAAGGGTTAGGAAAACTTCACTTAGGTAATTTGTTTTCTGAAACCTGGCAACGATTTGCCGAGAGGAGATATTTTGAACCTGCCCGGCCATTTTTCCTTGAGATTGACATCAAGGAGCCAGTGCCTCAGCAAGTGCTTAATGAATCTTTTTCCATTATCCAGGGCTTGCCGGACTTTAGCGGCAAATATGCCTTAATGAATCTTTTGCAACAGCTTATTAAGAAGAATCGCATCTTCTTTGCCGACAACCTGCCAGGTATCTTCCGGGCACAGCGAAATATAAACGGCCAGTATCGCATACTGATAGATAGCTCATTGCGTTGGATTTTTAACAGCCCGCCTCAAGCTCACCAGGGATTGCTTGCCTTTATAGCAGCCAAGCTCATTCACGAAACCGCAGAAATACTTATGGAATCATTCCCGGATGTGCGCTGGGAGCTAAATACTGAAGCCGTTGCTTACCTTGCTGAAGTACGCTTCCTTGCTAATCTGCCAAGCTTCCTTGATGCTTTCCGGTCATTAATTTATGGAATTCCTGAGCTACTTAAATTTTACCAAGCATCTCTTGTAGATAAAAAACCCAAAGCCCTGTTGGAGTACTTGAGAGAGCTTGATTATGATACCAGCGGTTACTCAGAGGATAGCATCCGCCACTTAGAGGGTCGCATTGCTTTGTTTAGCGCGGTTCCGCTTGAAGTGCTTGAACAGCGGCTAAAGGGTTCTTCAGGGAGTTCGCCTCTATTAGGACGCCGTAGGGGCCAGGAGAAAGATGATTCGCCGCAAAAAGCCGGCTTGATCAGGTTTGTTCTTAGTCATATCAAGAAGCTTCCTCGCCGGCAACGTGACGTTTACGGGAAATTAGTAAATATATTTACTGTTCTGGAAGGCATCGCCTGGCTGAACCGGCTGATTGGTTTGGGTGTTTTGGGGGTTGGGTTGGGAACTATGGCGTGGAATTTTGCCGCGGGAGTACCCGGGGCGGACTCTTCGTCGGCGAAGACGATCAGCGCCAGCGGTATTTTTATTATTTTTCTCGGCGGTATTACGCGCTACTTAATCACGATTATCTTTGTTTTTAAATATCCTGATGTGCCTTTTGGCCGTGTTTTACGTCCTTATCTTCTCCTTCCCTATGGGTTTGGATATGTTTACGGAGTTTTAGCCCTCGCGTTGCCTAAGTTCACGGCTTTTGAGGCGTTTGGCCTGCGGAACATTGCCCATAAAGCAGAGAACAGCCTTTATTATTCGCAGCAGCACCCGGACGGATTCAGGGATCCTGACTTGGGCCGCTTGAAAGAAAACTCAATGTATATAGCCGAGGAAATTTTCGAATATCAAAAGCATCATTTAAAAGCGGATCTTCGCTTGCGCAGCGTCCTTATAGCCTTCACGCGCCGGGCGTTCGGTTATGGCAATCACAAATGGAAATTATTCCGCATCCGCTCGGCCGAATGGAATGAAGAAAAAATCCACTCTGCCCTGATGGAGGAAAAGCCGCTATTGTTCGTTGATGCACCGGCGCGTATCCTGGCTATCGCGCCCAAGCTGGAAGGTAAATTCGGCTTTGATTATCTTCGCCATATTTATTATTACGACACAGGCGATAACGTTATCAAACATTTGTTCCCAACCGCGAAGCCGAAAATAACCAAAAACCCCGCGCTCGTGCCGGATGTCCAAAAGCCGCAGGCCTCCTCGCCGTTGGTGGTCAACGTCATTAACCAGGACGGGACGCCGTCGTCTTCCAGGGAAATTTCCGCGGAGGCCATTGAGGATAATTTAGGCTTTATGCCGGTTGTGAATCTGCTGGAGTGGGGCGCCCGGGCGGAGGCCGGCAGAATCGTTGTTGATAGCCAGACTATGCGGCAGAATATTGGGGAGTTTGTCCGCGGCCTGAAGTCTCTTGATATTAAGAAATCTGTTTATTGGTTTGGTGTCCTGGACCGCTCCAATGTCACGCGCCTTGTGCACGGGCTTGACTATGAGGCCCTGAAACAGGATGCGTTGCGGGATCTCGTTGAATATTTGAACAGCCGGCCGGTGCGTGAACATTTCGGGCTGGATGAGGATTTTGAGATTCTGGAGGCCCGGATGCTGGACGATGATCACTTGTATATCAGGTTCCGGAAGAGTGCAGAGGCCATTACGGCCGTGTTCGGTTATCCCACAAAGCGCGCGGCCTACAGCTTTGACGGCAATATGATCCGGCACAACGACAACATGGGAAACATCTTTTCGCCCAAGGTGGAGGTGCCGGTAGAGCCGACGGAAGAGGCGATGCGGATCTCCCTCTCGCCGTATGTGGACAAGGAACACCTGGCGCTAACCTTGGCCGCGGCAAGTGAGTCCGGGATTCGTTCTATCTTTGACCTGGTGCCGTGGGTGTCGCCGGAGGCCTTGAACGCGCGGAATTACGTCTATTTCGTCAATAAATTTGTTGATGCCGGCAAACCGGATGAGCAGATTTTGAGGGAGGAAAATTACCACGGTGTTGTGCTTCCTCTGGAGGACGGCCGCAAAGTCCTGGCCTATCTGCGGGAAGACTCCAGCGATCAGCTGGTACCGGATCTGGGGGCCAGGGCGCCGGACGGCGGGCTTTACTGGGAAAAGTTCTTTTTCTATTTGATGAAATTCTTTATTGATTATTTCTATGCCGCCGGCTTTCGCGTGGATCTAGCCTTTACTCTTGAGAAGGATGGTGATTATGCGGTTCTGCGCCAGGCGCTTTTCAAGGCCATCAAGTATGCCTTTAAGACAAAACAGAGCAAGCTTCACCTTTTGCTGGAGGTTTATAAGATTCGTCACCGCGACATATTCCGCGGCTGGAACGGCCTTTACGGCTATTCTCCGTTTCAGTCCTATTATGACAACATCCGGACGGCGCTTTTAAATAAAAAAGATAGATTATCCGATCTCCTCGACCACCTGCCCTGGGCTTTGACTAATATCTTCACCAAGATTTTGTATCTTACCCAATACGACGACGATGCCCTGGTGGATATGGTGCCTGATGAGCTTGTCCGCCTGGAATGGATTCGCCTGTCTATCTATTTAGCCAAGGCCGGGTTTAATTTTCTGTTTTACGCGAGGGATTTGGTAGAGATGGAGGGCGAGCATTATCCGGTGTCCGGAGGGAGCAGGGAGTCCGATAATGGTGGGCCGTATGTTTATCTGACTCACAAATTCCATCCGCAGCCGGAGTTTGATCTGCGGCGGAAAAAATCCCTCGCCCGCATTTTTAAGGATTCTTTCGCGCATGAGGTGCTGGGGAACCTCAAGGGGCGGCAGATTCTGGCCGTGACCTTATCATTGAAAGACAAGACCCTGAAGTTTGAATTTGAGCAGGGGCCGGCAGCCGTGTTTGATTTGGGAAAAATGGCCGCGGGCGCATCCTCACCTATTACCGCGGGCATGTTGCTTCTCATTAGCAAAAAGGTCACTGGTTTGATTGTTAAGGCCAGGGTAATTTTATCACTGAAACTCATCTCCTTGATATACCTCAAGCGGTATAAAGCGCTTGAGAAGTTTATTGACAAGAACAGTCTGCCTTCCAAAATCAACCCCGATGGCACAATATATGTTCCGACGCAATATACTGTGCTTAAAGCTATTTTTGAAGCGCTGGAAAAGGGATTCGGCAATTTAAAAGGCAGGCATTTCCTTGATTTTGGCTCAGGGGATCTTCGGGTTTCTTTTTTTGCGGGTTATCTCTACGGGATGCGGGTAACAGCCGTAGAAAAGGATGATTATTTGTCCGCGCATGCAGAAAAAATCATCAGCAAGGCAGAAAAAAAAGGTTTTGCCCGGTGTGTGCAATTTTTTGGAAGCACTGATGCGCTTAAAGTATCTTGGCCTGATGTGGATGTTGTTTACTTTTTTTACACCGAGCCCAGCGGCGAGGAAAGGGCGAGGGAGTTTCTCGAGCAGCTTGAAGGCAAGATGCTGGCCGCCAAGCCAAATGCCGTATTAGCCGTCCTTCAATTAACAAAATTACAGTTAGGCTTTAAAGAGCTCAAATCCCAAGGACAAGGCCCGCTCTTGATTCCCGGCAAAAGGTATCTGCAACTCTATAAACGGAGTTTGGCAAAAGATGCCGCTACTAATGTTACTGAGATAGATATGGATGAGTTGGAACATATCCATCCGGCCATTGAGAGCGCAATAGCGGCAGGTAAGATGGCTTCAGTTTCCGATTTCCTGAAAGTCGGGACTGATATAAAGCGTATCTTCTCTGGAAACCCCAACCAGATTGCCGGGCGCCTGCTTGAGCCGCTTACAGATATTCCTGCGCAGGACCAAGCCCTTGCGAATCTCGCTGTTAGTGTTAACAATCCTGCGTTGCGGATGGGGTTAAGCCAGGGCCTCTTGAATTTACAGCAGCAGATGGAGTGGGTTAATAAAAAGTATTTCCATGCCCATCGCCGGCTCCTCTGGAACCTGCGTGTGGCGGTGTTTATCGGTGATGACCAGTTTTTCCCGAATCTGGTTTTAGCGCATATAGGCAGTGGCAGAAAAACAGGCAGGGATACTGCGCCGACGCTGTTTATACATATTAATACGCTTATAGCCGGCCGTGACGAGCATGAGCCGCTGCAATACCTGATTGAACATGAGCTTGGCGATTTTTTGCGCGGAAGGCATCATTGGCAAAGCGAGGAACAGCGCCTGGCAGTTGAGCGGTTGTGGGCAGCCAGCCGCTGGCTGTCAGCTGCTTCAGGCTTTGATGAGCTGCGCAGCCGTTTTATATATCAATACCAGAATTCAAAACAGGGGCGTATTGTTTTAAAGGGCGCAACAGGTAGTAATCGCCTTGAGATTATCCTGCCGGAACAAGTGGAATTTCGCGAGGTTCAGCAGGCACGATGGGATAAGATTATAGCGCTTGTGCGTAATCTCGCCAACGGCCAGGTGCTGAACATTCTTTTCTTCCCTGCGAGGCTTGAGGATGAAGAATCCTTGTTCTTGATTGATGACGAACACCAACGTTATCGGGTAAATACAGTTTCTCTGCGTGATTATTTGGGAAAGGTAGTTGGCCTTGTTGATTCGGATAAGGGCGTTCGGAAGCTGTGGCTTGGAGATTTAGAGGAGCACAGCCAACAGCTGAATGATTTCTTTAAGGCGCCAAGGTTGGCTAGCCCAAAGTCAAGAGAGATAAGGGCAGAAAAGCTTATCCGTAACTGGCGCTTGCAAGTAGGGTTCTTATCAGGCGCTGTCGGAGCCAGACGCACAGCTTCAGCGCACCTTGAGTTGTACGCTGCGTTTAGAAGAGAGCCGGGGATAATGACTCTGGAGAAAGAGTTATTCACAAACCGCGTAACCGACCTTTTATGGATGTATGGCTTTGATCCGAATGACGAGAGTGAGATTAAATGGCTGATAGAGCTTGCCCGTCAAATAGAAAGCCAGGGGGGCACAAATGCCAGCAGTCCTCTTAATAACTGGGAAGATGTATTAGAGATGCTTACTTTGTTAGGTAATGTAGAATTTATTGAAGCTAAACGATTAGCACAAAGATTGGTGGTAGTTTTAAATAGCAAGACTATACAAGGAAGCGGAAGATTAGAGGCAGCGGATGCGGCGCTAAGTGAATTTAACTCCCGGCTAAGCCGGTTTATCCCGGAGGCAATAAAGCAGGATTATTCTTTGGTGCGGCAATTGATGAAGAGCCTGCCTAAGGGCAGGGAGGCAGGAGATGTCGCAAGATTGGCAGAAGGCTTACAGTATTGGTGCGGAAATTTAGATTACGGAGTTGCGGCAGAATTACGCCAGGACATTCACCGCTTATTAAACAAGAAAGACTTAAGAGGATTAAGGGGCTTTCGCGGTTATCTATCCACAGGAGATAATAGAAGCTTAAGAGAAATGCTTTTCTTTCCCAATGAAGTAGAGAAGAAAATGCAGAAAGGCATTACTGAAAGTAAGGGCAGGCCTATTTCAGGCAACGCAAAAGAAGTTATGGACACAATAGAGCAGATGGAAGAATCATTAAGCCGGCTCTTTGGCGATATTCTGCCGGAGAATTACCCGAAGGAAATCCAGAGATGGAGTAAAGAAGAGTCCATTTCTCAAGCTCAGGAGATTTTAAGTTATTTAGAGGAATTAGAAAGACAATTGTCTGGTGAAAATAAGCGGGAAGTATTCAGGACATTGACCAAGCTAAGAAGGTATATCAATGAGCTCGTAAAATTACAGGTTCCTCAAATGCAGGTGCAGCTTATTTACCTTGACCTCTTTTTGGAAGAAGTAGGGGATAATATTTTAGGCCGCCTGCGGGATAAGCCGGTAAGGCAATGGTTTGGCTTTCCACATAGCCAAAGCCATGAATTAGCGAGAAATATAGAAGAGCAGATGGATGAGGTTTTAGAGGTTATCCGTTCTTTGATTGAAGCAGTAGTCAGCGATGGTTTAGGCAGTCAGTATTTAGAGAATTTGATGACACCCTTAAGGTTTAATGGCCTTAGCTTTTCACAGCTTGAGAATATGATGCGTCTTTTAGGTGATGCGATTGGCGGTATTTTTAAGGCCCAATATCAGGACTATTTGTATGTATGCGGGGATATTTTTGCTAAGGATGAGGAAAAAATAGGGAGATTCCATGGAAAATTAAGACGCCAGCAATTAGATTTGGCAAGATTAGAAGAAATAATTGAAACCTTAACTGATTTTATCAAGAAGAGGATAAAAAATAAAGGAGACGCTCAAATTGATTTATCTTATAAACCTGCTATTAGAGATGGGATTCCTGCTTTTATTTTTACCAGTGATATTACTGATGGGGCTGATTTAAGCAAACTTGCTTTATTGGAAGAAGGAAGTTTTTCTCTGGGTAAGGGTGCCAATCTTCTGCAATTACAGAAAGTAAAACTGCATCCCCCGGCAGCATTTGTAATTGCGCTTACTGTAGCTAAATACGGCCTCAATCGTTTATATCCAGAAGAATTTGAAAGAAGAATTGACCAGGCAATCGGCCGGATAGAAGAATATTTCTCAAGGCAGTTTGGAAAAAGATTGGGATTCGGCAGCGTAAAAGAACCATTCTTAGTTTCTATAAGAAGCGGCGCAGTGCTTAAGATGCCCGGGATTTTAAAAACTGTGCTTAATGTCGGCATTAACGATGAAATTGTTTTTGCCTTAGCTGAAACTACAGGAAGCAGCCGTTTTGCTTATGATACTTATGCCAGGTTTCTTTCTTCTTTTGCCCAGTTAGTTTTCCGCATAGATGAATTTTTGTACAACGATATTAGCGAAGATTATCGCCGGGAAAAAGGCAAAATGGATTTAGGCGCAGATGACTTAGTGGAGATTGTTGAGAGGATAAAGAAAAGAATCGGCGATTTTGGCTTTAGTTATGAGCTGGACGAGATTTTAAAGAATACGCGTAAGCAATTGTTTTTAGCCATTAATGAAGTTTTAGCTTTCTGGAACAGCCCCCAGGCGCGGCAGTATCGCAAAGAAGAGGGTATTTCTGATCATTGGTGGACTGCAGCTACTGTTCAGGCAATGGTTTTTGGCAATATCAAAGGCGGGACTTCAGGATCCGGAGTGGTATATTCGCGTAATTTATGGACAGATGAAAGGATTATGAATGGCAGCCTTGATTGGGGAGTGCAGGGCGAAGATATAGTTTCCGGAATAACTGTTCCTCGCTCTATTGAAGAATTAAGTTATATCATGCCTGATGTTTACCAGGAATTAAATAGTGGTGTGCGTATGCTGGATAATTATTTTGGCTGCCCGTTAGTAATAGAATTTACAATTACGCAGAGAAAATTGTGGTGGCTCCAGGTAGGCCGCGCCCCCAGCATAGAGTTTTCAGGGCCGGAGTTTAAAGAAAGGCCTCATCCTCTGGCTTTGGGCGTAGGTGTTTCTGGCCGGGCATTTCGCGGGACAGTAGTATTTGACCCCAGCAGGATTGAGGCAATGCAGGAGAAAGTAAGAGAAAGCGGCGCAGATGGAGTTTTGTTAGTAATGGAGTATCCTATACCGGTAATGATTTCTCATATCCGCAAAGCAGGCGGAATTCTATCCCGTAAAGGAGGAATTGGCTCACACGGAGCTTATATAGCTATTCGTTCTAGCATACCAGCCGTTATCGGCGTGAATAAATTGCGTTATGATACTGAAGAAGGAAAATGGTTTATTGGCGAAAAGGGTAAAGGGATTGAAATTAGAGAAGGTGATATCTTAAGCATTGATGGGCAGAAAGGTGAAGTCTATCAGGGATTAGTTCCCTTAAAGACGCTGCTTGAGCAAAGAATGCCCCTGCAATTAGTTTCTCCTCATATTATTGATATAAAACCTGAGAAGAAAATGCCGGCAAAATTAGAATTTAAACTTTTTAATGAGCTTGGCAAGGAAGAAATTGAATCTTTAAAGGTTTTAATTGATGAATACGAAGGCCGGATGGCTGATTATAAAGGAGTTTCTTTCTGGCTCGCAGATGAAATTATTAAACGTAATACCCGTACTTTTAATAATCAAAAGGATAGTTTGCACTATCGCAACATATTAGTTTCTCTAAAGAAAAACCAGATGACGGGTTATCTTTCTTTTGAAATTAATCGCATCATCAATGAGGGGAGGGTGAATTTTATCGCTGTCCAAGAGAATAGCCGCGGTGAAGAAGTTGGGCGTTCTCTCTGGGTAAAGGTTCAGGATATTTTCAGGAAAGAATTGAATACGGAAATAGAAGTGTCTTTTGTTACGTCGTTAGCTAAAGAGGGAAAGGAGTTCTGGCTGGCAATGGCAGGCGAAGACAATATCGTAAGCTACCCCCGCGGCTGGTATCAGGTAAAAATGAAAGTAGTAAAAGAAGGAAAAACAAAAGATTGAGCTCGGGTTAGAATTACTTAAAGACTTTTCTAAAGAACAATTAAAGAAATAACTTTCTCAAATGTTTATAAAATCTTTATTTCTGACAGGGCCGTAGAGCGGGCAGGATAAGAAAGAGGCGGGTGTATTTTTAAAATTAACTTATTGGTAAATAAAGAGATAGAAATATTTTGAAGATATGATATAATATAAAAAGTTGATGGTTGATAGTTTATAGTTGTGAGTTATAAGCTGTGAGTTGTGAGTTAAGGAGGAGGTGATAAGGATGGACGTGTGGAAAGACCGCCGGGTGTTTGAACGGATGCAGGAGGGTTTTGCAGGATGGTATGCCATAAAGGATACTGATGAGATTCTGGGAGAATTCTCGGGCCTGGATTTCAGCGCCGGGGGTATCAGGGTAAATGCTAATAGAAAGATTGTGGAAGGCAGGGCCCTGGACATTAATATTACCTCGCCAGAGGCAAAAACTCCAATTCAGAAAACTGCTCAGATAGTTTGGCAGAGAGAAGTTAAGCCAGGCAGCTATGAGGCGGGGCTGAAATTTTACCAGCAGGACTTGGGCCATCTTTGGCCGTTGGTAAACCCCGAGCAGTATAGCAAAGAAGAGTAAAACATTTTTAAACAGGGGGTGGTAAAAATGAGAATGCACGAAAAGCGAGAATTTGTGCGCTGGAGAATTAAAAGCCCGGCACGATTTAAATTAGCGGATAACCCGCAGGATGAAAGGAGGGCCCAGCTTAGAGATATAAGCATTTCCGGAGCGCAGTTATCCCTTTCAGAGAATTTACGTTTAAATGATAGATTGGATATGCAATTGGATATACCCGATGAGAATAGCCCTATTCATTGCCAGGCTAAAGTGGTATGGCAGAGGTCAGCCCCTGAGGAAGGTTTATCGCCTTTTATCTGCGGTTTACGCTGGACAGAACTGCGGGATGAAGATAGGGATAGCATCTTTCAGTATGCCAGAAGCGCGGCTCCCGAAGCCCTCTGGGACAGGTGGTGGGAACAGATAAAATAATGGCTTGACGCTAAGAAAAACTTGTGGTAAATTTTCAAGATTAAACTGCGCATATTCGTTGAAGCAAAACCTTGGAGGGGATAAATAAGATGCCACAGCCACGGGAGTCTAATTTAAAGAAGGCGGCTTTATTATTTTCTGTCTTATGTTTTTTATTATTCAGTTTTACCGGCTGTTCCAAAAAGGAAGAGACGATAGGCAAGAAGACGCTGACAATCTGGCACTGGATGACTGACCGGGAACAGCCATTACAGGAATTAGCCGGAAAGTATGAGCAAGATACCGGAGTCAAGGTTAATTTTGAGTTATATGCTCCATCTGAGGCCTATGCGCAGAAAGTCAGGGCAGCAGCGCAGGGAAATAATCTTCCTGATATTTTTAGTGTCCTGGGAGAAAAATACGATTTTTCTTCTTTTGTTAAGGCGGGGCATATCAGCGACTTAACGTATTATATGAAGGAGAATAACGGGGAGTGGGAAAAGAAATTTTACCCTAAGGCATTGGCTGTCAATGAGTTTAAAGAAGGCAATACCTACGGCGTCCAGCCGGGAATTTACGGCATACCCATTGATATAATGACCATAATGATGCTTTATAATAAGGACTTATTCAAAGAATTAGGATTAAATCCCAATAAGCCTCCGTTAACCTGGGAGGATTTTATTGATATAGGAAAGAAGCTCAAAGATGCCAAAAAGCAGGGCTTAGTAAGCGGCTGGGGTGAAATTTGGATGATTGATTGTTTTGCCAATAACTTTGCCTTTAATCTTATGGGAAAAGACAAGGTTTTAGCAACTATACGGGGTGAAATTCCCTATACTGACCCTGGCTGGATAAGGGTTTTTGCTTTATTTAAAGAGATGCAGGATGCCGGCTTGTTGTATAACGGCTTGGTGAGCATGGTGAATAAAACCGCAGAGCAGGCCTTTGCCAACGGAAGAGCGCTTTTTGCCTTTAATGGCTCCTGGTGCGTGAATGTTTATAAGGGAATGAATCCTAACCTTAACTATGCGGCAATGTTTCTGCCGGAGGTTTCGGGTAAGTTTCCGCTAAGCGTCTGGGGAGGGGCGGGTTCGTCATTTATGGTTAACGCTAAGTCTGAAAATAAAGAAGAGGCAGTTAAATTTTTAAAATGGTTTACTGAAAAAGAACAGCAGGCGTTTCTCTCAGAGGCAACGAATAATCTTCCCTCAAATAAAGAAGCGGCGGGAAAGCTTTCGCCGATATTAGCGCAATTTTCCAATGCTATGGAATTTTCTACCCACCCCCGGGTCTGGGAAGTTTCTGAATTTTCACAGGTAATTGAGGCATTTGATAAGGGAATTCAATCCATAATTATAGGAGAAAAAACTCCTGAAGCTGTTGCCCGGGAAGTGCAGAAGATTAAAGAAAGGGAATTGGCTAAAAAAAGAGTTCATTGAGTTCATAGAGTTAACTCAACAAACTCAAGTAACTCAACAAACTATGAAGCTTAAATCTACTTTAGAGAATTATATTTTTATTCTACCCGCAGTAGTTATCTTTTCCATCTTTTATATTTATCCTTTTTCCCAGGTTTT
>ERZ1292645.398-Hain-H14-02um-R2-398-length-16204-cov-7_pt1 | contig 16204 bp, 15 predicted proteins | sample MGYA00564401_ERZ1292645 | MGnify/ENA primary metagenome ERZ1292645 (study PRJEB36523, sample SAMEA6512644) | groundwater metagenome | collected 2019-01-09 | study: AquaDiva: Metagenomics assemblies of 32 groundwater samples | reverse complement strand
TGCTTTACTTTTTCTTCATCAAACATGCCAATCCAGATTGAGCTTGTTTCGTCTTCAAGTTAAATCTTGTCAGTTGAATTTTTTGAAAGAACATCATAAAGATGCTTTAGGTCTTCAGTGCGCAAGAAAATGACATGTTCATTATCTTTTGCAGGATTATACCATACCAATCTGCATCCTTTTTTAAGATAAGACGAATCAATCTTGGAAAATTTCATGGGTTATGCGGATTTCCTGGTCCTAACATATCTTGTGGCTTTACATCCTGATCCCATTTTCCTCTGACTCCTTTTATCAAAGACACAATTCCGCTACCAATCAAACCTACAATGACTGCAGTTAGTACTGACTTGTCTTGTAACACAACATTGCAGTCTATCTGTGTTGGCTGGGTATTTTCGCTATAATCAAAGCAATCTCCAAACTCTTGTGCTTGAATAGATGCCTCGATGTATTGACTGCCAAAAATTCCCAAGATCAAAAATCCAGCAAAAATCAAAGCTATGCCAAGCATAGTAAAACGGATATCACTCACAAAAGAAATCTGGTTTTATTGTATTTAATCTTGTTAATTTTCTAATTGGAATTTGAGTGCTCTTAGCGATTTTTCATAAAAGGTTTCTAAATACGAAACAAATTCTTTGAACTCTTTTACTGTCATTTTCTTGCTGTTTAGATATGATGACCATGTCAGATAAACCGATTTTTTATTTTTTGATTGAATTGAAATGGTTGCATGATATACACGCAATGGCAGGCCAGTTGTTGCAATATATGAAAAGAAATGATTTGGGTTCCATATTACAACATGCTCTTCGATCACATTTCCATCATCAAAAGTTAACTTTCTAATGGCGCCTACTCCGCGTTTTATTTTTGATAAATACGTAGCCTTTTTTATTTCATCAATCCATTCAGGCAAACCAACAATATTGCTAATCTTTTTCCACACTTTACCATGTGTAGCATTAATTAGAATTCGCTTCCTTACAGTTCCGCTATGAAATTTTTTTGCATTTATCACATAATTTCACATAAAAAACTGTTTTTAAATTTTTGAAATAGTACACTTCTAACACATTTAATCTACTAAAACTAAACCAAAAATATGGTCTTTGGATGGGGAAAAAAGAAGACAGAACAAGAGACAATAGGAACACAAAAAGAAAAGCAAATCAAACTATCTGAAATCAAAGGTGTTTTAGATGATGTTGTTACAGTACGAACAAAAACTATTATTGCCGAAGTAAAACCATTTAAGAAAAAAATCGAATCCAACACAGACGAGGTTCTAAAAATCGCAAACGATCTAAAACAAGATGATCTCAAAGTTGATGAGCTTGACAAACGTTTGCAGGTTATTTTTGTACGCGGAAAAGAAGAAGTAATATCAACCATACAAAATGAATGCAAATTCAAATTTTCTGATATAGTCTCACTTGATGATGTTTTAGAGTTTAATGAAAAAGCTGCACAAATTTTAAAAAAAATCGGCGACGTGTTAGGCAAAAATTCAAAAATAATTCATATTTTTGCAAAAAAATATGCCGCAAAACTAAAAGACACTCTTGCTGCGATAACATCCACTCAATCTGAAATTCAAAAACTTGTTAACAACCACACAAAACTTCAAGACGACATTTCCAAAGTTTTATCAAATATGTCGCTAATTAATGAATTGCAAAAAACTTTGGCAGAAAAACATACAAGAATTTCTGAGCATAAAAAAAATGTTGAAAAATATGAAACTAAAATAAAGGCAGTCAGAGACGAGACTGAGAAAATAAAGGCTTCAAAAGAATACTTGGACTTTTTAAAAACAAAAAAGATAATCGATAATTTAGAAAATGAGAAAAACCAAATCAAAGACCAAATTAACACACAATTTACAAAAATTTCACGGCCCTTGAGTAGATATGAATACGTATCTTCATTTGACAAGCCACAAAAACAACTCCTTGAAAAATTAGTTACAGAACCATTTGAAGCACTTAATCCTGCCAATAAAGAAAACATAGTTCACATCTTGCTTGCTGCAAAAAAAAGCGTTCAGGGGGGCTCAGTGTCTGTAAAAGACAGTGAAAAAACTATTGCAAATATTGACGAGACGATCTCATTACTTGATGGCTATATCTCAAAAATATTGGAGTTTTCTCACAAAAAAGAAGAGACAGAAAAAAAACTCGGCAATTTTGATAATGAAAAACTGGAAACCCTTGAAAAAGCTGCATCAAAAAATTTATCTGACAAACAGGACGCTGAATCAAAAATTCAGAATTTAGGAAAGGAACTATCAGAAATCAATCAAAAGATACCTGAGATTGTTTTTGATATAGAGCACAAGCTACAAACAATATCTGGTACAAAATACAAAGTATTGGCAAATTAACAAATGAGCAAAATTTTACCTAAACTTAATTAGTTTTTAAAAAAACAATCCTATGTGATATTTAAAAAAGCAAAGCTTGAGAGGCACATTTCACTAAAAAAAGATGTGCGTGACAGCATCTTGTCTTTTTGTAAAATGAAGCATCCAAACGAAGGTATTCTCATTTTAAAAGGCAAATCAAAAAAAGGACATATTATCGTTGATGGCTTGGTCATACCACCATTTTCCTACAGTGATCCCACCTTTGCTGGCTTTCCACAGTCATTTCTGCCGCTTGACCTAGATTACGTCGGTATAGTTCATTCTCACCCAAGTGGTTCTGCAAATCCATCAATAACTGACCTGCACAATTTTTTTGGGTTGGTTTCTCTGATAGTACAATCGCCATACGAAGAAGATGATATTTTTGCATGGGATAGTAATGGGAACCAACTTAGTATGACTGTGATTGATTAGACAACAAAAAATCAGATGAAAAGTGACAAAACTTTATAAGGTTTTTTAGTAGATGAATGTTGTCTTGTTTAATTACAAAACATATTTGATATTTCTTTTTGCAAGCTTGGCAGTAAGCATTGGTCTACAGATGATACTTCCATTTCCGTATGGACTGGGAGCTGCACTTGCAATCTTTATCGCATTTCCACTGATGCTTAGAAAGCGGTATATGGGCAAAATGCGTGGATATGGAAATTTCGGTGGTGGAGGATTTTTTGGACTAAATCAAACATCAACTGTAAAGTATGTCTGTCTTACCTGCAGCAACAGGTTCAAGGGCGCAGAATGTCCACGCTGCGGCTCAAAGATGAAAAGAGCCGACTTTTAAAACCACATTATGACATTAGATGAGCTAAGGAAAAAGGCAATTTACCAAAACACAATTGATGCTTGGATTGCTGCATGTGAAGAAAAAAATCATGATTGGTACGAAACAGAGGATTACAAAAAATTCATATCTTATCTTAAGGCAAACCAACTAAAGATGCAAAAATTCCCACTATGTATCAAGGAAACAGGTGGAATGTATGAGCGTGGAAAAGACAAGACAAAATTTGCAGAACTTTTGTCTACATCAGAAGACGAAAACTCGGCAGCATACACAATTAAACTAAATGACACTACAATAGAGCTAATACGACATTTTGAGATATTAAAGAATTAAATTCATTATTTTGATTACTCAAATAAACAGATGCGAAAAATTCCAGTTGAATGCAAATGCAAATCCTGTGAATGTGGCATAAGAACATACAATGATTCTTCGATTTGCCAGGCATGCGAAACAGGAAACCACATATCTGGTGCTAAAAGACATAATCTTCCAGATCCTGTACTGCAAGAAAATGTAAAAAAAGCATAAAGCTAGTTTATCGTTTAAGTCTTGGATTGACTATAGTATCAAGTGCATTTCCAATAAACACAAAAGCTAGCCCTGTTACTGCTATCATAAGTCCTGGCGGTACAACCCACCACCAAAGACCTCGTGCAGCAGCCCCGTGCGTGCTTGCGTCATGAAGGATTTGGCCCCATGTTGGAAAACTTGGATCCCCTAGGCCCAAAAAACTAAGGCCTGCCTCTGTTGTGATTGCAGCAGGCACAGAAATTGCTACACTTGCAAATGCATAAGGCAAAAGCTGAGGTAAAATGTGTTTTAGAATTATTTTTGAGTTACGCTGGCCCATTATTTTTGAGGCTTCAACGTACTGCCTTGTCTTGAACTGCAGTGCCATGCTGCGTGAGACCTTGGCAACTCCAACCCAGCCAAAAATCATAAGAAAACCAACCATCACAAAGATGCTGTTGCTAATAGTTACTGCAAGTATAATCAAAAATGGCAGTGCTGGAAGCGCATAAATTACATCATTAAACCTCATCATCGTTTCATCTGTTTTTTTCCCAATGAATCCTGCATAGACACCATACAACAATCCCATCACGACAGAACCAATCGCTACTGATATGCCAATAAACAAGGCAAGCGGTGTGCCCCACAACAGTCCAACAGAAAGGTCTCGTCTAAGCTCATCTGTTCCAACAAATCCAAAGGCCTTGCCTCCTAAAATCAAGCTAGAATCTACAATTTCATTTTCCGAACTTATGCCAACAAGTCTTATCAAAAAAACATATTTGCCATTTAGAACTTTTTGTAGGCTTGATTCTGAAAAAACAATCTGTTCGGCTGAAATGTCATTTAAGGGAAAGCCAAACTTTTCAGACTGTAAGAAAAGATTCTTTTTGATTGCACCATCTGTTGAAAATACACGTTCATGATGTACTGCAGATTTCAAGTATGGCAATGAACGTGATAACAGCTCCACAGTCATGCCATCAGGTCTTATTACAGATATTTGTAAAAGCGGAGATCCAGAATATTTTGCTGTAAATTCGTAGATAAAGTCGTTTGGAAAGTCAGCAAACTCGTAAACCACACTAAACTGCTGCGAAAATATGGTTAGCTCTTCTATACTTTGAAGCGAATCTTCAGAACTTGTTAAAATCTTGTGCTCTGGAATTTTTTCAGAAAGAAACAGGTTTACCCATACAGGAAGTGCGGTCTTTGGAAATTCTAGCCAGCTTTCTGGGTTATTCCATGTTTTGAGGGTTTCAAGCGGTATTGTAAGTGCAGCTATAGCTGAAATAATAAAAAGCGTAGCCAAAATTCCAATTCCAACAAGACCAATTTTGTTTCTAACAAACTCTTGGCCAATTTCATTTAGTGGCACTGCACTCATATCAACTCGTCTTTACCCTTGGATCAAAATATCCATAAAGCAAGTCAGCAACAAAGATGCTTGCAAGGAAAAATACTGTCAAGACATATGTTGCACCAATAATCACAGGAAGATCCATCACACTTATTGCCTCAAAGTAAAGACGGCCCATGCCAGGCCAATCAAAAACTGCCTCTGTAATTATTGCGCCGCCAAGCGAACCTGATAGGCTAAGTGCCAAGACAGTAACAATTGGAGGTGCGGCATTTTTTAGTGCATGGCCATAAATTATCTTTTTTTGATTTATGCCAATAGTTTTTTTTGCAATAACAAAGTCTTCTTGCAAAATACCAATCATAAAATTGCGGACAAGATATGCCCACGAACCAAAACCTATCAAGACAATTGTTATCAAAGGAAGCGTCATGTGATACAAAAGTGCGGCTATATAGCCTGGGTCTGATGGCAACACAGAAGGAGTCGCCCGAGCAGGAAACAAATGATACACAAAGGCAAAAACAAAGATCATAATCATTCCAATCCACCAAACGGGAAAGCTGCTGCTAACTACAGCAAAAGTTGAGGTCACTCTATCTATTTTGGAATTAATCTTGCTGCTAGCTAGGGCGCCAAGGAAAATTCCTATAATTGAAATTATTATTGTTGCTGTAGTAAAAAGAAGAATCGTTTTTGGTATCTTTTCTAATAATATGTCTTTTACATCAGAAGACCCAGAATCACTTGTAAGAAATGTTGCGCGTCCAAAGTCTAAAATTAAAATCTTGTACATTGTTAACCCGATTCTTTGAGGCGAGTACCAAGGTGAGTCAAGACCTAACGCTTTAGAGCGCTGGTCGATTTGCTCTTGTACAAATTTTTCAAATTCCTCTGCGCTTGCAAAGCTGCTTGCAATGGCTGGATTTTGAGTTATTTCGTTTCGTACCTGAAAGGCAACTCCTTGCTTTAAGATCACATCCATGTTAGAGCCAACAAGTGCAATTGTTAGCAATAATGTGGCCATAAGCACACCAAACATGGTGAGAAGGCGTGTTGCAACGTATCGCTTAAGACCCAACCAATAAAATAATAAAATTTGGTTTATAACCTAGCTGAAAATAAAAAAGGAGGCTGTTTTAGGCACAGCACACTGACTTTTTCCATTTATCCATTTGAATTTGATAACCGCAATCTTTACACAAAAGCCAACTTCGCTCCTGGAGAACTTTGAGCGGAGCTTCATATCTTGTATAAAATAGGTTGTCTCCATCACAGGACGGACAGGGAACACATAGATGTTTCATTAAAAATTATTTCCAAGTTTTGAAATATAAGGCCCGCGTAGAACTGATAAGTTGTTCTTTTTTTATCAAAAACTAATTTGGAATAGCTCCAATCAAAAAATAATATCTAGTTTTTCGTAGAATTTGTAATTGGAGTTATGGTTGTACCGTTTACCAACAACTCAATTATTGTGCCATTTACATTAAGACGAATTATCGTTCCCTTAAGGCCAGTCTTTATGGCAGTTCCATTAACATCAAACTGTAGTGACTCTTCTTTAGTAGCATTTTCATTTTTTACTGAATCAAGTAAATCATAAGGCAAGGTTCCATTGACTTGATCAGCTGTTGTGTCTGTAGAGTTGGTTATTTTGGTTAGTGACTCCATCTGTTCTCTTGAAAGAGCCGCACCGTCAACAAAAACTTGCATGGCGTCTTGCCACGTTCCGCCGTTTTCAAGCACCTGGCGCATTGAGATCTTTGCCTCTTCCCACATCTTGTTTGTATAGTTCAATTGTCCAAGAATAATGTCCTTTGCAGGCCCATCAAGCGTTGCGACAAACCTATCATACTGCCATGACCCAACATAGTTTCCACCGCCTGGCTTTTCTTCTGCAATTCTTTCTTGTAGTCTCATCTTTGCAATCTTTCGTTGTTCATCTAAAAATTTCTGATACTCGCCTAGCTTTTCTTGCTTGATTTTTTCTTTTTCTAGCTTTGCTGCAATATCTTGGCGATACTTGTAAATCAGTGCAGTAATTGGATCATTTTCAAAATCAATATCCTTATCAGGCAATGAATATGCATCATCAAAACTTTGTGCAAGCTGAGCCGATGCCAAGGCAGTTCCTTTGATAATGAAGGTGGTGCTTGCAAGACCTATCTTTTCATCTTCTGATGTAGCTGCTACATTTACAATATATTTTCCAGGAATTCGATCCTTTACTCCAAATTCATGATAAAACTTACCCTCAGAATCAGTTGTAGTAACTATGGAATCTGAGCCAAGCCTGATCTTTACTTCTGCATTTACGATAGGTTTTTGCGCATGGTTTACAATGTTTCCTGAAATATACAACGGTTCATCAGCTTGAAAAACCTCCTTTGCTGGCTTTACAGCTATTATCAAATCCCACAGCGTAGAATGAGCTAGAGGTACATTGGCTAAGAGAAGTGCGATAAGCGATAACCCTAGTACATAGAATCTTCTAGTCACTTTGTTTGATTTTTACTTTGATTGTTAAGATTAGGATCTATTCTTTTTTCTCTTTCTTGACAATATTTATTGAGTCATTCACGCATAAGACCACTCACGCACACAACTTTGTGCATAAACAGATAGCAGTATCAATTACGTTACTTGTTTTAGTATCATACATAGGCAATGCCCATGCTGAATTTATGACCCAGAAATGTAACGACTGTATTGTAATTCCAGACACTCAAACCTTGGAAACCTACAAAAAGACACTGCCAATTGTTATCTGGGCTGAAAATCTAAACCCTGGAAGCACCATCATCGAACTAAAGGGACAATCAAATCTAGGCACAGCAAGCATACCCATCACAATTAGTGTCACAAATCCTATTGGAAATATAGTTGCAGTTGATCAGATAACTGCAAACCAAGATGGCAGCTTTATGACCCAAATAAAGACAGGGGGTCCTTTGTGGAAACAGGACGGCTCTTACATAATTAAGGTACAGCAAGGCGATTCAGTAAACACCAACAAAATTGCAAAAACCCAAGTCGACATTGTAAATGGCGCAGTTGTACCTGAATTTGGCGCAATAGCTACACTTGTACTATTGGTGGCAATAACATCGATCATAATAGTAACTGCAAAAGGCAGATTGAGCACATTAGCAAAAATCTAATCAGCTAAGCTTCTTAAATCCTAAAAATCATCGTTTTATCAATTGGATTTAGAGCGATTTCAAGACGACGTATATGAAATAACAGAACGACTCGCATCACAGCTAAAAAAAGACGAGCTGCCAAAACTAAACTTTGTAAGACAGAGACTAATCGAGATGTACAAACAGAACTTGGTTAAAATCAACCACTCTGTTCTTGAATTAATCTGCGCAACAAATCTAATTGCACACGGATATTCAGTTGATGTTGAAAAACAAGTCTCTGATATTTTGATTTGTGATGTTTATGCAACAAAAGGAGACGGCACAACGATAATGGAAATAGAAACAGGTTTTACGCCGCCTGAGCATGCACTAGATACTGTTGATTACTATATTGCAAGAATAATGAGCAAGATTGCACGATACAGTAAATACTGTTCCAAGTTTTCACTTGCAATTCCGGTAATCGGAATTTTGCCAATTCCAAAAATCTTTCTTGAACCACCTAATGCAAGAAAGAAAAGCGATATCAAAAAAGTAAAGAAATTCTGTGATAGATTCTATAAAAATCCGCCAATTGAGGTAGGTGAAATACTAAACGCAAGGCTGCACTCAATTTATCTTATTAACATAGACAAGGGGTTTGCAAAAGAGATGGACCCACATGCCTATCTGGAACTGACTGACAAACTAATCAAAAAAAGCGAGATTGATACAGGCAAATCAAAATAACAAGCTTTTCAAATAGCTAAAGCTAGACTATAACTATGATTTGTGCAAACTGTGAAAAACACAGACATTACGAATGCATCGATTGTCTAAACGACCACAAGACGCATCTTTGTGAATGTGATTGCCACATTTTGCCAAAATCACACAAATAAATTTAGAATTTATAACCTGCAGACCATCGGCTTTTCATTTTCTCATCCAGCTCATCTGCAAGTGAATCAAGCTCTCTTGTGTCGCCAAACTTGTGATATGTCAGCTTTTCTAGTGTGTTTATGACACTTTTTGCGGAACGATACTGGGGAATGGATGGCTCACTAAGCTCACCATAAAGTCCTATCCCCTGTATTCCGTTTAGCTTGGCATATCCTAGAATCAAGCCATTAAATCCTGTGATTATTGATTTTTGCGGTGTTGTGTTTAGATCCATTTTTTCTATCTGCTTTGTAAGCGACATTGATGTTGTAGTTACGTATGTTTTTGGTGACTTGCCAAACTCTCGCGTGGTGTGAAATCCGCCAACCGTATAGATAAACTTGGCAGAATATTTTTTTGCAATATCAATAACGTCCTGACATATGGCATGTAGTTCTGTAGTTGCCTGTGGTTGGCCTGCGCCGCCACCAAAAATGATCATGTCTTTTGTGTGTCTATACTCCCACTTGTCATCTGGCAGCTTTATGTGGCCACCCATATCAAGAACAAAAGTTGGATACGAAGATCTTGCGATTCTAAATTTTTTTGTTCTAAGATTTTCGTTTATGTGTTCAATTACAATGGCACCAACGTTTCCCATATCTTGCATTGCTGCAATGATGATTGGTTTTTCAAGATCAGGCTCGTTATCCTGGAAAAACTCCATGCCATATTACAAATTATCTTATCTTTAAACTGTGACTCTGTAAAAAGCAAAAAATTGTTAATTAAATTTTAAAACAACCCAATACAATGATCTGATATAAATTTCAATCGATCGTACTAGCAAAAATCAAGATTCATAAACTGATTCTACACTATATGTGGAAATTAGGGATATACAGTAAATGAAAAACTTTGGTACACTTGAATACGTGCTTGATAGGTACTCGCAAACATGGAGCTGGAAAGTAACAGGCCAGCGCGCAGTTACCATGGTCTCAAAGGTCATCCCACAATCTTGGTACGGTGATGGTCCGCACGAGGCAATCGTTCCTGATAGCCAGAGAAACGTCAAGCAAATCAAATGGATCCTTGAGCGGTATCCACTTGAGATCCTATCAAAGTCTGTCTGGAAAAGAAAACTCGTGGATCATCAAAAGCCAAAAGAACGAATTCCAAAGATTGAAAAACTCGTACGTGCAAACCCTGGGAAACAGTTTCAAGGAAAACTGCTCAATTTCCAAAAAGAAGGACTTGATTTTCTAATAAAGTCATACGGAAATGCATTGCTTGCAGACGAAATGGGTCTTGGAAAATGCATTTTTGGCACATCATTAATTGAAACAACATCTGGTCAAATCCAGATCCAAGAATTATGGTCAAAATCCTCACTAATTGAGGAAAGTGGTGATGAAGCATGGGGAAATCTAGAATCGCCTATTGTAGTACAAACATTTGATGGCAAAGAAATCATAGGTAAAAAAGTAGACAGAATATTCAGACAGAAAATTAACGAGCAGATTGTCAAAGTCACACTATGGGATGGCTCAACGATAGAATGCACTAGGAAACACAGGTTTCTTACACCAGATGGATGGAAAAGAGCAGCTCAGCTGACAAATGATGATAAAATTGCAGTACCAGCAAAGACATTACACATTGGCACAAATGATCTTGATCCAGATGTGGCTGAACTCATGGGATGGCAACTTGCAGAAGGCTACGAATATTTTGACAACAAAAAATATGTTAACGGGAGATTCTACAATTCTGATAAGAATGTTTTATCACGTGTAAGAAAACTGGCAAAGAAACATGACATTATGTTGCCTGCAGCAAGAAAAGAAAAAACAACATGTGTTATCTCGACAACAAAGTTTGAACCTCTATTTTCTAAATGGGGTTATGAATGGGGCAAAAAGTCAGCCGAGAAAAAAATTCCAAAATCTGTAATAGAATCGTCACCTGAAGCACAAAAAGCCTTTCTACAAGCAATGTTTGATGCCGAAGGTCATGTGGGAAAAACACATTGTGAATTTGCAACAGCAAGTAAGAACATCGCATATGGAATGCGTGACATTCTTCGTCATTTTGGAATTTGGCTTAGAATACGAGTTGCAATGAAAGCTGCAACAAACGGGACACAAACTAAAAGATCTTATTACATTTGCACGTTTGGCGGAAATTCAATTGAAAGGTTTGTCACTCAATTTAGGTTACACACCAAACGAAAACAGTCAGCATTAGAAGAACTTGCAAAAAAATCTCATAATACAAATGTTGAAGGAATCCCCTCGCAAAAAATAGTACAGAAAATTGCTGATTCTGGAACATCGTTGCGTTCACTGAATCTGTTTACGCCATACAAACACACACAAGGAATGAGCAAAGAACTTGCATACTTTGTCATTCATAAACTAGAATCAACAGCGCAATATGTTCTTGCAAATGAGCTACAAAAACTAGCAATAGAATCAATTCATTGGTGTCCAATCAAAATAATTGAAACAAGAAATTATTCGGGATATGTATATGATCTGTCTGTTCCTCAAACGCATAACTATGTAGTCAATGGCATGATTTCTCATAATACTGTAGAGACATTGGCATATTTGGCTACAGAAAAACAAGCCTTTCCAGCACTTGTTGTAGCTCCACTTGTCACTTTGAACAACTGGCAAAGAGAGATTGGCAAATTTTTGAAAAGAAAGAGCCGAAACGGGCGACTAGTTGATGGCGAAGCCCCTACGTCATTTATTATTCGTCATGGAAAGAATCAGGATCTTGGCACCTTTGATTTTTACATTATCAACTATGAACTCTTGCACAAGAGATTGCCAGACCTCTTAAAGTTAAACATCAAAGCCCTTGTCTGCGATGAGGTTCAAAACCTTCGCTCAAACACCACACAAAAGTATGCTGCTGTAAAAAAACTGGCCGCACTAGAATCTATAAAATACAGAATTGGGCTGTCAGGCACTCCAATCTATAACCGCGGCTCTGAGATATGGCCAATTGTTGATATTCTAAGGCCTGGACTTCTTGGAAACTTCAAAGAGTTTTGTGAATATTTCTGTTATGTAAATGACAAAGGAAAGGCAATTGTTCTTGAAAACAAACGACAGTCACTACACAAAGAGCTGCGAAAGCATGTAATGCTGAGACGAAAAAAATCAGACGTGCTAAAAGAGCTTAAAGAAAAGGTGCGATACAAGGAAGTAATTGATGCTGACATTGAATACTACCACAAGGAGCTAAACAGAATTTGGGAAAAACTCGAAGAAGAACAAAGAGACGCAAAATCAATGTTTGACAAATCTGCATCATACCAGCGAGCTATACAGGGAGAACGCCAAGCTGCAGGAGTTGCAAAACTTCCATACGTCATCAACTTTGTTGAAAACATAATGGAAATTGAGGAAAGCGTCGTTGTCTTTTGTCATCACAGATCAATTCATCAGCTATTACATGAAAAACTTGGTAAATATTCTCCATCATCTATAATTGGCGGTCAGACAGACAAGGCAAGACAAGAACAAATTGATGCATTTCAAGCTGGAAAAACAAAGCTAATGATTGCAGGTCTTAGGGCAGGAAACGTTGGCATCAACTTGCACCGCGCACGATATGTTATTTTTGCAGAACTTGACTGGAGTCCTGCAATTCACAGACAAGCTGAAGACAGACTGCATAGAATTGGTCAGAAAAATACAGTCTTTGCATACTATTTGATTGGAAATGGAACACTTGATGATCATGTGGCAAACGTGCTTGTGGATAAGAGCTATGAGATTGATGCCATAATGGATGCAAAAATAGAAGAAGACGACAACAAGGAAAAAGCCAAACTAATTTTGGCACAAATCCATGACAAACTATCTGCCAAAGCAGTTCATTGAAAATACTGATTTTGCAGCCTCAAATAGTATAAAAAACAAGAAAAAACAAGCCTACTAATGGACTTTCTATTAGAAGAAGAAATGATTGATCTTCTAACATTTTGCCTGCAAAGCCCTGATTCCTCTGATATAAAAGAAAAGAAAAAAAGAGTAACTGAAATTGGAAAAGATCTTTTTGCAGACGGCGGCGTTGATGCAATGGAAAACATGTTTTTTGCACTAGAAAATAGAATAAAAGAAGAAATAGGAAAAGATCCAAAACCATTCCGCGCTTTATGGAATGGAAATTCTGATGAATGGAAATACTAGCAAAATAATTTTTTAAAAAATTAACTGGTTGGTTATACGAAGTTAAAAAAAAGAAAATATACCCTATGCGCTACCAATTCTGAATATTTTGGTATGACAAGTGGGGCAGGTACCTTTGACGGCTGGTTTGCCGTTCTTTAGGGTAACTGAACTTGGACCTTGAATCTCTCTTTTTGTCCTACATTTGACACAATATCCTGTGGTCATGTGTAGGTACTCTCATTTTGCTGTATTAGCGGAACGCTGTGAAAATTATTTTACCATCAGGTACATAACCGATCTAGGCTTCATATACTAACGAGTATATGAGATAAAAATTCGCTATTAAATACAGTATATTTAAAACGAATCTTAAATTAGAATCAGACAAACATTAGTTAATGAAAAAATTATTTCTTTATTTTGCAATTGCTGTTTCTTTGGTTGCATATTTTTCACTTACATTATTTGTTTTGCCACCAAGTTTTTTAGAAAAACCAGAGCTTGTTCCACAACCAATCTTGGATGTAAAGCTTGAAAAATCAGAAATTAATTTAGGTGAATCTTTTGAAATTAAAATCACATCAAATAACATTGGTGATCCGGCAGACATTCAAATTGTATCAATTGGATTTCCAAATCTTGGCAAAATTGATGACACTGTCAAAATTACAGAATTTGATTTTACGCAATCACCACACTATGTTTTGGTTGGAGATGAAGTAGGGGCTGAATATACTGCAGGACTCAAAACAGTTACTGCAAAACATCCATCAATTGAGGTCTTTAGCAGGCCAGTAAATACAGGCGATCAATATCATATTGGCCTGCAAATCACACCTGACTCTGTAGGCGAATTTACCATATACGTAAAAACAGTCATTTTGCCTCACTATACTGACTTGGCGCACTATCCGCAAAGCGGTCACCTTGACTATCAAGGCGAGTACGTTGAGGTTTATTCAGTCGAGGTCTCAAATCCTTAATTAGAATCCAAAGTCGATGTTTTAGGAAAAGGTTGGTAATATTGGAAAAGACAATTAACTTTCTTACAAGACAATACTCTGGATTATTTTTTGCGTCAACAATTCTTGTAAGTCTTGGTGTCTTGACTGTAACAATAGGTGGCAGCTGGGATGTCACAAACCATCTTTTGAATAGACCTGAAACATTTTTTTCTCCACCACATGCAATTCTTTACGTCGGTGTTGCAATTGCACTTGCAAGTACTGTAATCAAATTTTTTAGCTGGAAAAATTTATCCGATGAAACAAAATCACAACATGCAAAACAAGTCAAGCTTGCAATTTTAGGTATTGCAGTACTTGTTGGTGCAGGACCGTTTGATTTTTTTTGGCACTCTAACTTTGGTCTTGATGGATTACTTAGCCCACCACATCTTTTTTTGATCTTTGGCATGATGCTTTGCAGTACTGCATCGATGACATCAATTGTACGATATTCAAATAAAAAATTAATTTCAAACTCATACACTTTATTTCATTTTTTGATAATTATTGGTTTGCTAGCTGTGTTGTTATCAACATCTGGATTGTTTTACTCTCTTTCGTTACCATTTTCTGACACTGCACATTTCAAATTCAATCCAGATCCAACCTTTGCAGTTGCATTTACAACAATTGCATTTCCATTTCTTTTTTCATCAATACTTTGTCTTTCATCTAGTTTTGTAAACCACAAGTTTGGTATTGCATCAATTGTTGGAACATTATTTTTGATCATAAATGCAGTAACATCAATCGCACAAAACTCTTTTTTGATTCCAACGCTTGGCTTTTATTTTCTTGGAGTAATTCCAATTGTAATTTTTGATGTAATGTTATCAAACTTTAAAAGAAAATTACAGTATCTAGCTGGCGCAATACCTGGGGCATGCTTTTACTTTTTTTATTTTCCTTTGATTACTCATACCTACAACGAGGTTTTCTCGCATCAGATTGTCTGGCCTAGCATGACTGCACTAGTTTACTTTGAAATGCTAGAGCCTGTTTTCACACTAGTTGCAGTTCCTGCAGCAATAGCAGGCATTTTAGGCACGATTTTTGCAAGCAAAATTACTCAAAAATTAAGGCTAATTTAGATACAAAACGAGGCTTAGCCTATAATGCAAGTTTGCTTACTACAGTACTCTTGTCTGTAATTATCTTATCTTGATTCAGAATGTTATAGGGGTCAAATCTTTGTTTTATTTTATTAAATGCCAAGTAGGTTTTTTTGCCATATTGTAGCTTGACAAACTCTGAGCGTGCAAGGCCGTCTCCATGTTCACCAGTTATAGTTCCGCCAATCTTGATTATTCTTGTAAAAAACCATGCTGCAATTTTTTTTATTGCTTTTTTGTTCTTGTTTGGCAAAATGAGGCGTACGTGTATGTTTCCGTTTCCTGCATGGCCATATGTGATTATCTTTGCATGAAGTTTTTTTCTAATCATATCTGCAATAGAAAACAATTCTGCCAGCCTTGATACTGGCACTGTAGCATCTTCGATTATGTGTGGCATTGATTCTTTTGGCAATACCTTTTTCATACTAAAATACAAAGCAGAATCACGATATTTCCACCATTTTTGTATCTCGCTTTCATTATCCAGTTTATGCAATATTTTTGCATTAGATATTTTGTTTAGATGTGCAATACTTTTCTTGATATTTTCATCAAACTCAATAAAAAGAAGGCAATTAGTAGATCTCAGAAAATTTACTTTAAAGTTTTTCATTGTATTATGATCAACAAACTCTAATGCGGATGGTTTTAGTTTGATTAGATTCTGGCAATCATGTGCTGCACGAATAACAGAATCGTATCCAAGTATTAACAGTGATCGCCTTTGTGGCAGCTTTCTGATTTTTAGTTTGGCTGAAACAACAACTCCAAGCGTTCCCTCTGAT
>ERZ1292645.395-Hain-H14-02um-R2-395-length-16311-cov-9_pt1 | contig 16311 bp, 18 predicted proteins | sample MGYA00564401_ERZ1292645 | MGnify/ENA primary metagenome ERZ1292645 (study PRJEB36523, sample SAMEA6512644) | groundwater metagenome | collected 2019-01-09 | study: AquaDiva: Metagenomics assemblies of 32 groundwater samples | reverse complement strand
AAGGCAAGAGGCCGTTTTTTTTAAAGATAGACAACCGCATGGAAGAGGTCATGATAGATATATTTTTGTTTACAGACTAACCTTCCTTAAAAACTCTGCGCTCTCTTCAGGCAGGCTTGTGTTTATATACATCCCGCTTCCAAGTTCAAAACCTGCGGCCTTGGAAAGCCGCGGTATTATGCTCACATACCAGTGGAAATATTCCAGATTACAGTCCTTCGGTTTATTGGAGCGGATTACAAAATTGTAATCCGGATTGGATAGTCCGTGATAAAGTTTGGACAGGATATCCTTAAGGGAAAAGGCCAGACCCTTAATCTCTGCCACTGTGATATCTCCGAATGATGCGGAATGTCTTTTGGGAAATATCCATGTGTGAAATGGTGAAAGCGCTGCGTAAGGGATAAATGTCAGAAAGTGTTCATCCTCTGCAACTATTCTTGTTTTTTCTTCCTTTTCTTTTTTTGCCATCATGCACATCAGGCACTCGCCTGTATCGTCAAAGAAATGGGCGGCTGCCTCAAGCCTGTCCCTGAACTGCACAGGCATTACAGGCGTTCCGATAAGCTGTGAATGCGGATGTTCCAGAGATGTGCCTGCGCCTTCACCGTGGTTCTTAAAGATTATGACATGTTCAACCCGTGAGTCGCTGTATGCCTCAAGGAATCTATTTTTATAAATCTTTATTATCTCTTCCATCTCTTCCAATGAAAGCAGCGCCGGATTCATATTATGGAGAGGGGTTTCAATTATAACCTCATGCACGCCAACGGCTGTAATGCTGCGTATCAGGCCGTCAACCCGCCTCTCTTTATTGCCGGAGTTGGATATGGCAGAAAACTTATTTGGCACTACCCTGGCCTTCCACCCGTTTGCATAGCTTATCCTGAAGGTCTCTCCCGGGGTCTTCGCCTCGTTTCCAGGGCAGAATGGGCATGTTTCCACGTAACGGGGAATATCCTTCCTAACTGCAGCGGTTTTGAAATCCTCAGGCCTCTTTGCCCTTTCTGTGGCAATGATTACCCATTCCCTTGTTATAAGATTTAGTCTAAGTTCTGACATAACAAAACCCTACATTGACTTCATTATATCTTCCAATACCTTCACATGTCCCCTTTCCTCGTCTGCAAGCTCTTTATACATTTCAGCCCCGCCTTTGGTTCCTGCCTTTTTAGCCATGCCTTCAAAATATTCTGATGCGTATCTCTCTGTGTGTATGGCCAGTATCACAGCCTTTTTCACACTGTCTATTGCATGGACAAGCCTTTCTACATTTATCTCTTCAGTAAATATTTTAGGGTCTGCGCTTCTTGAGACATAATCCTCAATAGCAATCTCCTCGTCAGTAATCTGTTCTCCAAAGCCTGCCTCCGGATAATATCTCTTTTCCAGGATACTTATGTGTCTTTTTTCTTCTTTCGCCAGTTTTTTAAATACATCCTTTACCGTTTTATCCTCTGCCTTGTCTGCAAGTATGGAATAAAATGCGAAACCGTTTCTTTCTATCAAAGAAGCAATCTCCACAGCCTCTTTTTCTTCAAGATGCTCAAAAACCATGGCAACCTCCTGTTGTAGTGGTTCTATGAATTTAGCAGAGATGGGCTTAACTGGCAAGTCAAATAAAAGTAATGATTGAATCAACCATTAAATAGTGATAGAACACTAATGATTACACATACAAGGGGGCTTTAAATGGGTTTGCTGAATAATCAAAAGGGGATCATTTTCGGTGTTGCAAACGAGAGGAGCATTGCATGGGCCATTGCGCAGGCGCTGCATAAAGAAGGGGCGGAGCTTGCATTTACATATGTTGGAGATGCGCTTAAAGAACGGGTTATGCCGCTGGCTCAGGGCATTGGTTCAAAACTGATTCTGCCATGCGATGTGGCAAAGGATAACGAGATAGATGCGGTGTTTAACACGGTTAAAGAGGCCTGGGGCGGATTGGATATTCTCGTTCACTCTGTTGCCTTTGCAAATAAGGATGAACTAAAAGGCATGTATGCGGATACCTCAAGAGAAGGCTTCAGGCTGGCAATGGATGTGAGCGCCTATTCCCTTGTGGCATTGGCAAAGCGGGCATATCCGTTAATGGAAGGCAGAAGCGGAAGCATTATAACCTTAACCTATTATGGCAGCGAAAAGGTTATTCCCAATTATAATGTCATGGGTGTTGCAAAGGCAGCGCTTGAGGCAAGCGTTAAGTATCTTGCGGCTGACCTGGGGCAAAAGGGCATAAGGGTCAATGCCATATCGGCAGGCCCTGTAAAGACCCTTGCAGCCATGGGCATAGCAGGTTTCAGGGATATATTAAACGTCGTAGAAAAAAAAGCGCCTTTGAAGCGAAATGTCACAACAGAGGATGTAGCAAAGACAGCCCTGTATCTCTTAAGCGACATGTCCAGCGGAGTTACAGGCGAGATTATCTATGTGGATGCAGGATATAATATTGTGGGGATGTAAATTTACCAATGATACAAAAAACCGCCAAATCTTCCGACAAACAATCCCTTCTCCAGCTCATACAGGATAAGGCCTACAGGCCGCTGTCTTTCAAGGACCTTGCCAGAGAATTAGCTGTTCCTAAGAAGGAGAACAGGCTGTTTAAGGGGCTTCTGAATGAATTGATTAAAGACGGCCATATTATAAAAATAAGCGGTGAAAGATACGGCGTCCAGGCAAAGATGAATCTTATTGTGGGCGGGCTTATCTGTCATCCTAATGGCTTTGGCTTTGTCGCGCCGGAAGACGGGGGCGTAGATATATTCATAAACCCCAGAAATTTAAAAGGCGCAATGCACGGCGATAAGGTTGTGGCGAGGATTGAAGGACGCAGCAAGGGCGATGGAAAGAAAGAGGGAAGGATTATAAGGATTCTTGAGAGAAGGCATAAAACAATTGTCGGCAGATTTGAAAAGAGGAAGGGGTTTGGGGTTGTCATCCCTTCTGAAGAAAGAATTCTTCACGAGGTTATAATTCCTCCAAAGGATAGCAGGCATATTGAGGATGGTAAAATTGTAGAGGCAGAGATAATTAGATGGCCTGCGGAGCATATTACGCTTCTTGGAAAGATTATCGCTGTTCTCGGAGACCATGATGACCCTGATGTTGAGATCGAGGTTATAGTAAAAAAATACAGCCTGCCGCATAGATTTCCCCATAATGTAATTGAAGAGGCAAAGGCCATACCGCAGGAGGTGACTGGAGACGATATCGCAGGAAGGGTGGATTTAAGAGACAGCAGAACGGTTACAATTGACGGAGAGACGGCAAAAGATTTTGATGATGCTGTTTCTGTGGAACGAACGGCTAAAGGATACAGGTTATGGGTGTCTATAGCTGATGTCGCGCATTATGTAAAAGAGGAAACCCTCCTTGATAAAGAGGCTTACAACAGGGGGACAAGCGTATATTTTCCTGACAGGTGCATCCCTATGCTTCCTGAGGCATTGAGCAACGGCATATGCAGCCTGAATCCTCATGTTGACAGGCTTACGTTGACGGCAGAGATGGATTTTGACCATGAAGGTAATATTATCCGGAGTAAATTTTACGAGAGCGTCATAAAAAGCTCTGCAAGGCTGACTTATACAAATGTAAGGGATATTCTTACCGGCAATGACGAAACGATTAAAGAAAAATACAGCCGCCTCATGGACGACCTTAGGATAATGGAGGGGCTCTGTTTGAAACTCAGAGAGCGGCGGGCGGAGTTGGGAAGCATTGATTTTGACCTGCCTGAGCCGCAGATAATCATTGATATAGAGGGAAAGGTTGAAGGCATTGTAAAATCAGAGAGAAACATCGCCCATAGGATAATAGAGGAATGTATGCTTGCGGCAAATCAGGCTGTTGCAACTTACATCACTCAATTGAAACTTCCATTTCTCTACAGGGTTCACGAAGAGCCTGATAAGGAAAGCATTTATGAGTTTAAAGAGTTTATCGGAAATTTCGGGTATCATCTAAAGGAAAATAATTTAAGTCCCAAAACCCTTCAGAAAGCGCTGCTGGAGGCAGAGGGAAAGCCTGAAGAGAAACTGATAAATCATATCCTGCTCCGCTCCATGAAACAGGCGAGATATTCTGAAAAAAATGTGGGACACTTCGGCCTTGCATTTGAGTATTACACGCATTTCACATCCCCAATACGCAGGTACCCTGATTTGGTGGTTCACAGGATTTTAAAAAAATGGATAAGAGAAAAATATTCCGGAAAGGATAAGGAATATTGGGGAAAGGCCCTTCCTGAGATTGCAGGCCATACATCAAAGAGGGAGAGAAATGCAATGGAGTCAGAAAGGGAGGTCGTTGATTTAAAAAAGGCGCAGTTTATGATGGATAAGGTGGGCGAGGTTTATAACGGCATCATATCCGGCGTTACCAGCTTCGGCTTCTTTGTGGAGATTGAGGAATATTTTGTGGAGGGGCTTGTGCATGTTACAAATCTGAAAGACGACTATTATACCTTTATGGAAAAGGAGCACTCGCTTATCGGAGACCATACAAGGAAAAGATATAGGATAGGGGACAGGGTAAGGGTAGTCGTGGCAAATGTAGATATTGAGCGGCGGCAGATAGATTTGGCGCTGGAAGGGCAGGTGATCGGAGCAAAACGGGCAAGAGGCAAGAGAACATGACCTTCCTAAGAATCCATCTCGCATACAAGAATATCCAGCGGCTCCGGCAGATTATCACCATACTAATCAGGCACGGCTTTTACCCGATATTAGAGAGGATACATCTGACAAAACTCATATCACTCCCGCAAAGAATCATGGGGAAAAAGGCGGCCGCAGGCCATGAAGCCATATCTCTTGCTGTCAGAACAAGACTTGCCTTTGAAGAACTCGGTCCTACATTTATCAAGTTTGGACAGATACTATCCACAAGGCCAGATATCCTGCCTAGGGAATTTATAAGAGAATTTTTAAAACTGCAGGATGAAGTCCCGCCATTTCCTTTTCAGGATGTTATCAAGGTAATAGAAGACGAATTTAAAAGGCCGGCAAAGGAATTATTCAGGGAGATAGATGAAAGGCCTGTTGCCGCCGCATCCATTGCGCAGGTTCACAGGGCAATTACAATGGATGGAGAAGATGTGGTTATAAAGGCGCAGAGGCCTGACATAGAGGCAATAATAGACACAGATATGTCCATCCTCCAGCACCTTGCAAAACTCGTTGTAAAATACATACCGGAAGCCAGGGTTTATGACCCTGCGGGTATGGTAGATGAATTTGCCATGACCATAAAAAAGGAGATGGACTTCACATTGGAGGCAAGCTACACACAAAAGTTTAAGAAAAATCATTCTGATGACCCAAGGGTTTTTATCCCGGCTATTTATTGGAACCTGACAAGCAAAAAGGTCATTACAATGGAAAGGATAAGGGGGATAAAGATAGATAATGTGGAAAAACTTAAGGCAAAGGGGATAGACACTGAAAAGATAGGTCATATAACGACTGAGGTTTTGTTCAGACAGGTTTTTGAATTCGGGATTTTTCACGGAGACCTTCATTCAGGAAATATATTTGTCACAGGGCCTGAACAGGTTGCGTTTGTTGATTTCGGGATTGTAGGAAGGGTTGACAGAGAGATGCAGGAAAATCTGGCGGACATATTTGTAGGTCTCATGAGCGAAGACTATGAGCTTCTTACAAGGGTTTATCTGAAGATGGGCATACTGCCGGAGGATATAAATGAAGCGTCGTTCACAAGGGAATATCAGGACTTGCTATTTTCTTACTTTGGGAAACCCTTTAAAAGGACAAGCGTCGGCGAACTGCTGACGAGCTACATAAGGCTTGCTTCAAGACACAGAATAAGGATGCCGAAAGAGCTCCTGCTTCTGGATAAATGTATACTTGAATTGGAAGGGCTGAGCAGGCTTTTGCACCCTGATGCGAATATCCTTGTGGAAAGCCAGCAATTCGCCAGCAAGCTTATAGCAAAACGTTTCGGGCCTGCTGCCATGGCAAAAGGCGCGGTTGACGCTATGAGGGAATATCAGACCTTTGCCAAAACCCTGCCTTCTCAGATGAACCAGATATTGAAAAAGATGACAAGCGACAAATTCACCATAGATTTTGTGCACAAGGGGCTTGAGGACCTGATGGGAGAGATGGATAGATCATCCAACAGGCTTACATTCGGCGTAATCGTTGGAGCCCTGATTATAGGCTCTTCTCTGGTAATGGCCTTCGGCGGCGGGCCGAAACTGTTTGGCTATCCGTTCCTCGGGATATTCGGTTTTTTAATCGCAGGTTTTATGGGACTCTGGCTTGCGTTTTTGATACTACGGTCGGGGAAGTTTTAAAGAACCTTCCCGCAGCAAGCTATGAAGTATCTAAACTACTGAACCAGCAAAGAGGCTTAAAGCAAATACACAATCCCCACCTGTATTATTCCTATTATAAAGCCGAGCGCCCCGCCCAGCCATTCTATGTGGCGCAATTCTCTTGCAATGAAATCAGTAAGCAGCGCCTCAAACCTTTTTATATCCAGATTGTCAATTCTTGTAACAAGCATCTCCTTCATATTAACCTTGTCATGAAACTTTTCTACAAATGAGCCTTTTTTCTCGTCTATATGCTTTATTACTTCTTTTGTAAGGAGGTATTTGATGTGATAGGTAAGATTTTCTGAAATAAGCCCTATGAGGGGTATCTTCTTTATCTTGCCTGCCTTAAATCTATGCTCAACAATCTCATCTACAGCCTTTTCAACATCTTCTTTCCATTCAATACCTTCCAGTATCATGGTAAAATCTTTGGCTGAAACAAGCTCTCTTTCAATGGTCTTTGCAATGCCGGCTGCTATTTCTTTTCTTCTTTTAGGAATGAGGCCCTGAAGCTTATAACCGAGGATATTTACAGGCCGGTATGGCCTGAAGAGCATCTTTATCGCCACATAATTTGTGAACCAGCCTATAACTGCGCCTGTAATCGGCGGGATAAATATTCTGTAATCCATCAAAACCTTTTCTTCTCAATCTCTTCCTGATAATATTTCTTATAGAGTATCTCCCATTCCTTGCTGCCTTCCGGGATTGGTCTTGATATGGACCGTATCTTTCCCCTTACCATGTCGTCTACTCCATCTTCTATCATTAAATAACCTGCAATGCTCTTTTTCGTCTCGTGCAAAACCTTATCCTCATCTACAAAATCAACAAGGTCATCTTTCCATATCCCATCGGTTATAAGATGCGCCAGATGCGATATCCTGTCTTCTGAAAGTCTCATATGACAATACCCCTTTCCTTAACTAATTTTCCCTTTATAAGGCTAAACATCTTGCGGTAATCCATCCGGCCTGCCTCAATCTCTTTTGCATGCCCCTTTAATATCTCTTCCACCTCTCTGTCAAGGCCGTCTTCAGCCTTAAGGTCGTCTGAAAAGATTTCAATAATCCTGTTCAACACCACATCTTCCGGCGACTTAAAGATAATAAGCCCTTTTGCCTTTAAATTATCCAGTATAATCCTGGAAATCTTTTCCACCTGCTCCTTTGAAAGCCGCATAATAACCCCACTCCGGTAGTTTTTTTAGTAAAATAACATACCTCAATACTTATTTGCAATGTATTTGCAATGACTATTGACAAAGTTATAATCTTTAGTCTATATTGAAGACATTTAAAGGGGAGAAAAATGGCGCGAAGGCAAAGGGATTACATCTGCTTTATCTTTGGGATAATACTTATCATAGTTGGAGTGATAGGGCTTGTCTATCCCGAAATTACGCTTAAGAGGACAAAGACTGTAAAGCTTGGTCCTGTGAGCGTTGAGGAGCCCCGCAAACAGGTATTAACCATATCGCCTTTTGTTGGTCTGGGCATTATTACAGGAGGGGTGTTTTTGATTTATATTGGCATAAAAAAATAATTAATACGGAGGGAAAGGACATGAGAAAAATTAAAACAATATTTGTTTTCAAGACAGTTGCATTGTATCTGGCATTTGTCTTTTTACTGATCGGCAGCGTACCCCGAAATTCATGGGCATACTTTGTTGAATCACAACAGGCTTTAAGCTTTTCAAGGGAGGCTGACATAAATAATATCCAGAGGGTTCTGGAATCTAAAATGGTCAGTCAGCGGCTGTCTGAATTTGGGCTCTCAATGAACGAGATAAATTCAAAGCTTACCAAGTTAAGCGATGCAGATGTCCACCAGTTTGCATCACAGATGGACAGCCTTATGCCGGGAGGCGATGCTGGGGTTACTATAATACTGCTTCTGGTCATAACTATACTTACCCTTGTTATTATCCAGATGACAGGTCATAAGATAGTGATAAAATAACAAAGGGGCATAAGATGACTCAAAAATCAAGGAGCGGGAATCAAGATGCGGAAACAATGATGCGCTTTTTAAGATGCAAAATTTTACTTGCAGCTTATATCCTGTTGCTTGTAACTGTTTTCACCGGCTGCGCCGCTTCTAACAAAAGCCGAAAAGAGGATGCGGATATACATTATAGGCTTGGCATTGTTCATCTTAACGGAGGAAATATCCCTGATGCGCTGAAGGAATTAACTGCCGCAGTAGAGACATACCATGACAACGCTGAATTTCACAATGCCCTTGGTCTTGCATATTTTGCAAAAGGCATGAATGATGACGCGATAAAACACCTGAAAGAGGCTACAAAGATAAACGAGAAATTTTCTGACGCCCATACAAATCTGTCGGCTGTTTATCTTGAAAAAAAAGAATGGGACTTGGCCATTACAGAAGCAAGGAGCGCCATTGCTGACATTTTTTATGCTACCCCGGAGTTTGCCTATCTCAATATGGGACGGGCATTTTATGAGAAGGCCGATTATCTCAAGGCAGAAGAGAACTATAAAAAAGCTATAGAGACTAATCCGAAATATACAATTGCCTACTACAACATGGGTCTCACATATATGAAGATGAACAAAGATAAAGAGGCGGCGGATATGTTCGGACTTGTAATAAAGAATGCGCCAAATTACGCTGACGCCCACTATAACCTTGGTCTTGCCTTGATAAAGCTAAAAGATAAGAAGGGCGCGCTAAACGCATTTCAAGAGGTTATAAGGCTTGCCCCAGACAGCGAGATGGCAATGTCCGCAAAGGGATATATGGAGTTGCTGAAATAGCATATACTCAAGGCTAAAGCCTTGAGCTACATGTAACATATAATCCGTAGCTCAAACCTTTAGGTTTGAGAACTCACGGACACGGTTCACGGTATTTTCGGAGTAAATCAAAATGGAAAGTCCGGGGGAATATCTTAAAAGAGAAAGAGAGCTCAGGGGCGTTTCTTTAGAAGACATCTCCAATGCTACAAAGATACGGGCCGGGCTGCTTACCGCCATAGAGCGCAATGATTTTGACGCCCTGCCGGCAACCCCGTTTGTAAAAGGTTTTATACAGGCATATTGCAGATATCTGGGCCTGGATGCGCAGGATGCGATACTTCGCCACGAGGCATATATGCGAAGCCTCGCAGAAAATGAAACACCGGCTTTAAAACAAACACCACCCCCTGCGCCTTACCCGCCGCTTTCAATTATAGTTGTTGCTGTTGTCGCAATCATGGTAATAGCAGGCGGCATCTATACCATCATATCAAAAAAACAACCATCTCCCGCTCCTGACTCTTTTTCCGATAAAGACCCTCAGGGACAGGCTTACTCACAAATCAATCGTTCTCCAGAAAAACATTCTGAAAACAAGGTTGAGGCGGAAAAGGAAGAACCTTCTTTACCAATAAAGATAGAAGGCCAGGCGGATATAACTCTTAATTCTTCTGTTTCCAAAACAAGTGTAGGTCCGCTTACTTTGATTATAGAAGCCGCAAAACCTACGTGGATTAAAGCTGAAATAGACGGTCAGAATCCATTTGAGGTGTCCCTTAAAGAAGGGGAAAAGGTAAAGTGGAATGCAAAAGAAAAGTTTTCTGTTCTTATAGGCAATGCAGGCGGTGTTAATGTAATATTTAATGGGGAGTCACTCGGCAGCCTTGGAGATGAAGGTAAAGTGGTTAAACTAATCCTTCCGCCCGACAAAGCTGGAGAAGGTCCGTCTATTAAAATTTTAAACCCTTGAACCTTTAATTCCAAACCCATTACAGAGGTGACTGATGGAAACTATTACCCGCTGCAGAAAGTGCGGCAAAAAGATGAAAAACGAAAGGGTTGATGATTACAGGGTAAAACTTGCATGTCCATGCGGTTTTTGGGAATTCAAGACAATGCCAGCAGCCAGCAAGGCAATCAATCCCTATTATGCACAAGACACATTTTCACATATAAAGATTGATGAAAAAGGCGGCATAGTCTTTGAGATGGAAAGGGCAAATAGGGAAAAGATGGAGATTATGACCCTTGAAGAGATAAGCATGCTTGCCAGCTCCGATTATGACATGGACGATGTGCTTCAGTCTGTTGTTGAGAAAACTGCAAAAAGGCTGGGAGTGGATGTTTCTTCAATATATCTTTGGGACGGAAAAGAACTTGTCCTAAGGGCAGCCACAAGCTTTATAAAAGAGGCTATTGGAAAGGTCAGGCTTAAATTGGGAGAGGGCGTTACAGGCGCAGCAGCCGAACAAGGGAAACCCATATATGTCAGGGATGTGTCAAATGACCCGAGATATAAAAAGTTTTCCGAATTAAGAGAAAAGAATTATGCATCCATGCTATCCCATCCCATTATCCACAAAGGAGAACTTTTTGGCGTGCTGAATGTGCAAACCATTGCGCCAAAGGAGTTTCAGGAGGATGAGATATATTTTGTCTCTGTAATTGCAAATATGCTCCTCGGCGCAATACGGATTAGAAAGAAGGTTTAAGTTGCTTTGTAAAAACTGTGGAACAAACTCACCAGATAATACTACAAAATGCCTCAAATGCGGCGCCAATCTGCTGCTCCCTCTCAAAATTTTCAGACCCGAACCTGAGAAATCTTCAAGCACACTAAGAATAGTCATCATCCTGCTGATATTACTTCTTTCCATCACAGGTATAGCTGCTTTTAAGCTGTATTTTATGCCCAAACATGATGCGGAAACAGATATTGACACAACCAAACATATAGCTGTATCTGCGCCAGATAGAGAAGACAGCGCTTTGGAAAATATACAGGAATCTGTAAAAGAGAAACCTGATTATAGGGCAATGGCACAGCCTCAAACTGTGCCAAACTTACATAGAGGCCCTCTGATTGGAGAAGGTAGTGAAAAGAAAGAAAACTATCAGAAAAAGGCGCAAGAAAGCTTTGAAGAACAGATTGAGAAAAGATTTCAGAAAAAAGAAGGAAGCCATTTTACTATCAAATTTGAGGGTGGGGAAAATTCAGACATAGGCTATCTTATCTCAATACTTCTTGAAGAGGCTTATATAAAGGTTGGCTCTGATATAGGATATTACCCTGAAGACAGGATAGAGGCTGTCCTCTACACCCAACAGCAATTTACCGATGTAACAAGGGCGCCAAATTGGGCAGGGGCAATATACGATGGAAGGATAAAGATCCCCATAGGGGGCGTAACCAGCAGGACGAGTCTTCTGGAAAGGGCGCTTTTCCATGAATATACCCATGCGCTTGTGCACAGGCTTTCAAAGGGGAGGGCGCCGGTATGGTTGAATGAGGGCATTGCCCAGCATGAGGAAGGCGCAGCAAATGAAAATATAAACCAGATTTTGGCTCAGATCACAAGGTCAGAGAAACCCATACCTTTAAGGCCGTTTGAAGGCTCATTTATAGGCTACAACAATATGCAGGCATCTGTAGCATACTCTGTCAGTCTTTCAGCAACAGAGTATATAATAAATGAATTTGGAATATCCGCAGTCAGACGAATATTGGAAAACCTTGGGAATGGCAAAACTCTCGAAGAGGCTATATCCTCCAGTCTTTACATTTCCTATGAAGACCTCCAGGGCATCTGGTTTATGTCGCTGAAGAGGAAGTTTGCGGATTAGTTAATCCTTTAGCATATCATGCAAGGTAATAAGCCTTTTAACTTCATATTCTTTTTTCCCGGTTGGAAGCTGTATCTCAATCTCATCTCCAATCTCTTTATTCAGAAGCGCCCTGCCGATAGGGGAGGCTATGGATATCTTTCCGTTCCTTGGGTCAACCTCTTCAGGCGTAACAAGCTCATACACAATCTCCTCTCCTGTATTTAAGTCTTCTAAAAAAACCTTTGAACCAAATGCAACCATGTCTTTTGGCAGGCTGTCTAATTTGATTGATGCAAGGGCATTAATTCTTGTATGAAGGTGCGCAACCCTTGCCTGAAGAAATGTCTGTCTCTCCTTTGCAGCATGATATTCTGCATTTTCCCTGAAGTCGCCATGCGCCGCCGCCTTTCTGAGTTCTTTTGGCAGCTCTATGCGCAACTCCTTCTCCAACTTTTTAAGTTCTTCTTCTAATTGCTTCAAGACAGGGAGTTTATGCATACTGTTTCTCCTTCCCAACTAATCTTTTCATCTTTTCAACCGCCTCCAGCGCATCCTTTGCATAACCATTTGCGCCTATCTTATCTGCAAATTCCTGATTTACCACAGCGCCGCCTACTATTGTCAATACCGGCACGCCCTCTGCCTTCAGCCTTTTTATGACATTATCCATCTCCATAACGGTTGTTGTCATAAGGGCTGACAGACCAACCACATCCACCTTGTGTTTTACTGCCTCTTCTATTATTTTATCAGCAGGGACATTTTTCCCCAAATCAATGACTTCAAAACCATGATTTTCCAATAATGTGGATACAATATTTTTCCCTATGTCATGGATATCCCCTTCAACAGTTGCCATCAAAACCTTGCCGATGCTTTGTCTTTTTTTATCTTTAAACTCCCTTTTCAGCCTGTCAAATGCCTTTTTCATTGTATCTGCCGACAGCATTACCTGGGGCAGAAAATAGATATTTTGGTTAAAGAGCCTTCCCACTTCTTCAAGCCCTGGGATTAGCCCAACATTACTCACCTTTAAAGGATCCCACCCTTCCTTTAATGCTTCTTCCACCAGCGCAACAATCCCTTCCTCATCACCGTCTACGATTGCCTGTTTAAGTTTTTCCTTTATTGTCTTTGGTTCTTCAGTTTTTAACTTGTGACTTGTGACTTGTGACTTTTGACCGTATTTTTTAATATATCTCTCTGCCCTAAAATCCTGACCGGTAAGCACAATGGCAGCATGATATGCATCCATCATCAGACTATTATGCGGATTGATTATAGCAGCATCAAGGCCTGCCTCAATTGCCATTGTCAGAAAATTTGCATTTATTATATCTCTATTCGGCAGGCCAAATGAGATATTGCTTACGCCGAGGATGGTTGAAAGCCCCAGTTTCTTCTTAACCATCCGTATTGCCTTTAATGTTTCTTTTGCAGACTTCTGGTCAGCGCTCACTGTCAATGCCAAACAGTCTATTGCAACATCAGATTTGGAAATGCCGTATTCCATTGCCCTCTTTAATATTATCTCTGCAATACAGACCCTTCCCTCTGCAGTTGGAGGTATTCCTTTGTCATCAAGTGTTAAACCAATGACAGCAGCGCCGTATTTTTTTGCCAAAGGAAGGATTGTGTTCAACTTTTTTTCTTCTCCGCTTACTGAATTTATCAGCGCCTTTCCATCAACCGCCTTTAACCCTGCCTCAAGAGCCGCCATGCTTGAAGAATCAAGGACAATGGGAAGTTGGCAGTTTTCATTCACCGCAAATACCGCCATTTGCATTGACGCTGGTTCAGCTATCCCCGGCACACCGACATTTACATCCAGTACGTGCGCCCCTGCCTCCTGCTGCGACTTTGCCTCTTTACGGATAATAGAGGTCTTTCTTTCCTTTATTTCCTGCTGGAGGGTTTTCTTGCCTGTCGGGTTTATCCTTTCGCCTATTATAACAGGCAATGTGCCGCTGCCAAAGGCTGCATATCCTGAACGGCTCGCAAGCCTTATTGAGTTCTTCGGAGTAATTTTTTTATCTTCCGCTTGTGACTTGTGATCTGTGACTTGTGACCCCATTTCTTTTATGTGTTCCGGTGTTGTACCGCAGCACCCGCCGATTACCCTTACTCCGGCATCTAAAAGTTTTGGGACATATTCCGCCATATCAGAAGGGCTTGCAGGAAATATAGTTTTGCCATCTTTGAGATACGGTATGCCTGCATTTGGCTGGGCGATTAAAGGAAGATTGGTAACCCTGCCCATCGCCAGAAGAGCCTTGTAAATCCCTTCTATGCCAAGAGAACAGTTTGCGCCAATAACATCAGCGCCAAGCCCCTCTGCAACTATGGCAAACACCTCCGGCGGGGTGCCAAGCACTGTCCGCATGGTTTCGTCAAATGTCATGGTCGCAGCTACCGGAAGCCCTGCTGCCTTTGCCGCAATGATAGCAGCTTTCATTTCTCTTATATCCATCATTGTTTCAATGATTATTAAATCCACGCCGCCGTCTTTGAGGGCATTAACCTGCTCTGAAAATATATCCACTGCCTCATCAAATGATAAATCGCCTATGGGTTCCAAAAACCTTCCGGTTGGCCCAAGTCCCCCTGCAACAAATTTTTCTTTTCCAGCAGCATCTCTTGCATTCCGCGCTGCCCTCAAATTTATCTCAGTTAGCTTTTTATCAAGATTATATTCTTTAAGTTTTATCCTGTTTGCCCCGAATGTGCATGTTGTAACAACGATAGACCCTGCTTTTATATACCCCTTGTGAACCTCTTTTATAATATCAGGATTTGTGATATTCAGCTCATCAGGGCATCCACCCGGTTTCAGGCCGAGTATTTGAAGCATTGTGCCTGTTGCGCCGTCAAATATAATTGGCCTTTGTTTTAATGTTTCTAAAAACCTATTTTGCATCTATTATCCTTTTATGAAGCCTTTATCAGGGCCAAGCGGAAAGTAAATATCTATATGGCCCGCAAGGGTCTTTGTCTTTTTCCCTTCTATAAGTATTTGCGCCTTCTTTATATCAGGAAAGTTAAGGGTTACTGTATTAACTATGGAATAGACAGTTTGGATCTCGGCAGAGCTTCCACCAGGATGTTTTTCAGAAATCTCCTTGCTGAAATTTAAAAATACAACTCCGTCTTTAATCTCAACACCAAGAAGTTTTGTACCATCCGGTATAGTGGGTGTATGTTTTCCAAGGGGTCCGTTTATAAGGGCATTTATGCCATCTGCAATCTCTTTTGTCAGAACCCCCTTTGATAGCTCCCTCTTTTCTACCTTCAGCGCAAGGCCTTCTTCATCAGAAAAATAGAGGTTTATTATCTTCATTTCCGGTTTGGATACCTTTTTGGAGATGAGATAGGGGAAAATATTTTCACCGAATTTTGTGAGGAGATAGATTCCAACGACTACAGTAAGAAGGGCAATAATGACTACCGTCAGAAGGGCGCTGCCGGAGGCGCCCTTCTTTTTTCCTGGTCTTTGCGGTTTTGGATTACTATATATTTTTTTTTTAGCCATCTTAACTTCCCACATTCACAAATTCAACATCCTCAAGACTCGTCCCCATAAACTTGCGGCCAACCCGTTTAAATCTTTCAGGTGAATCTGTAACAAAAAACCTGCGCAGGCTTTGCCCTGAAGATACAATCTCCATAATATTTTTGTTCATAAGACACCCTGCAACTTCTGCCGCAGTCTCCTGGCCTGAATCTATAAGCGCAACATTCTCCCCCATAACCTCAGAGATTACATCCTTTAACAGCGGGTAATGTGTGCAGCCGAGTATCAGCGCATCTACATAGTGTTTTTTCATCTTCTGCAGATAGGATTGGGCGGTCAAACGGGCTATCTGATTGCTTGTCCAGCCCTCCTCTGCAAGTGGCACGAACAAAGGGCACGGCTGCGGGAACACAACAACAGACGGGTCAATAGTCTTTATTGCATCGAAATACGCCCCGCTTCTTATCGTTCCTTCCGTTCCTATTACGCCGACCCTCTTGGTTTTTGTCACCTCAACAGCCTTTCTTGCGCCTGGACCTATCACGCCTACCACGGGTATCGGCAACTCCTGCTGCAGTTGGGGCAGGCAATATGCAGAGGCAGTGTTGCAGGCAACAACCAAAAGCTTTATGTTAAACTTCAAAAGAAACCTTGCATTCTCAAAGGAGTACCTTGTAACAGTTTCAACAGACTTTGTGCCATACGGCACTCTGGCAGTATCGCCGAGATAAATAGTATCTTCCCATGGCATGACATTCAATATTTCTTTCAGCACAGTAAGCCCGCCTATGCCGGAATCAAATATGCCTATTGGTTTTTTCATATAAAGATACCCTTCCCGCTATAAATTATGAATAA
>ERZ1292645.393-Hain-H14-02um-R2-393-length-16325-cov-5_pt1 | contig 16325 bp, 6 predicted proteins | sample MGYA00564401_ERZ1292645 | MGnify/ENA primary metagenome ERZ1292645 (study PRJEB36523, sample SAMEA6512644) | groundwater metagenome | collected 2019-01-09 | study: AquaDiva: Metagenomics assemblies of 32 groundwater samples | reverse complement strand
TTCGTTTCTTACAGATGGTTATTATTCCGATGAGAAAAAATAGGGTAAGAATTGGCGGGAGAATAGCCACCCCGTCAAACGATGTATCTGAATGGACACCCCCTAATGTAAAGTGGCCTCCTCTATCCATATCCACAAAATAGGTATCCAGTACCTTCATCGTATTTTTCTTAGTCTCATCAAAACTTACAGGAAGCCCTGCATATCTATTCATGTTCACACTCAATGAGGTCTTGAGCGTGGTAAAGGGCGGGGCATTATTATATCTATCCCACCCTAAGGTTAATAAAAAGTATAGAGAGATACTAAGAATGGCAAATATCAGATAGCATCCGATATGTAATAAACGATAATCCTGATAGTTTCTGTTTAGAACCCCGAATTTGACCAGGATGGCAATGATAATTAAAAATAAGAAGAACAGGACTATGAATAAACCTGCAGGATATGAAATGGGATAACCGTTGAAATAACACAGGGCTAAAAATATACTGGAAATAATTATAGAAAGCCATTTGTTGATACTGCCACAGGACTTTATATGGTGCGCCTTTAAGAAAAAATAAACAGCGCCCAGAACAAGGGGAACCGTCATGACTATAAAAGACGTGCCTGTTCTCATGTTTATGTTAAAATAAACATTTATACAGAGCAGTATGGCGAATATAATGCCATAAAACCTGCCCATTAATAACTTACCAAGATAAAAACTAAGCACAACGGCTATAAATGCGCAAACTAATTCCAGGAATATGGCATTGTATGGTGAAAGGCCGAATAACAAGGTGATGATATGAAGCACTGCTGCACCAAGCGGGTATGCAAAATTATTCTGATAATATGCCAATGCCAATCCACCTTCTTTAATGGAACCATACTGGCTTATGACGTCAATAAAAGGCTTCTTATCAATCAAGTGGGCTTTTAGCATAACCTCATCATTGGAAAAGAGGCTCATCCCCATGTCCCCTAAGTCCTGAGGAGGGTCAATGAGAAAGAATATCCAGAATAAGGCAGCAATAAACAAGATACAAAGCAAATCTTTAAGACGCCCTATCATCATTTTTTATCTCCTAACGTCTTTTGACTATGAATCTCAAATTGTTGGTCCAACTCCTTAATCGCTTCCGTAATATAAGGTGCATCATTCGTAATGCAACAATGAAACTATGCCATTTTGACTTGGATATTTTAGACTCCCCCAATTTTCTCCTACAATAGCTTAATGGAATTTCTATTATCCTGAGATATGAGTTTAACAATTCTACAATCATTTCTGGTGAAAATTCAGGGCCATTTGATTCTAACCTATCTTTGATATCCTCATAGCTTGAGCGCCACAATGCCCGGTATGTACAACCGACGTCTGACAACCTGACTCGCCGGTCCCACCAAAGGAGAGAAATGATTTTCCCATATAAATAATTCCCTATTCTGAGCAGATAATCCATATTTGCATTGTTTTGGATAAAATCCCTGTGGGTACGGGTCCCTATAACTGCATCAGAATCTTTTAAGTATTCAAGAAGTTTTGTGATATCGTTAGCAAGAAAAGTTGCATCCGCTTCTGTAATGACTAATATATCACCATCTGCTTCTTTTAATCCCTGACGAATTGCATCCCCATAACCTTTGTACTTTTTAGAAATAACTTTTGCCCCGGCATTTTTTGCAATTTCCCCTGTCCCATCCGGAGATTCGTTATCCATTACAATAATCTCACTGACATATTTTTTAAAATCTTTCACAACATAACCAATTGTTTTAGATTCATTATACGCAGGGATTATTAAAGATTTTTTACAATTATCCATATTCTTTGAACGAAACAAATATTTAGCCAGAAAATAATCATCTTTGTCATTAATATTACAATATTCACACCTCGAAAGAAAATAAAAGGCTTTAAGCCCATTTTGAATGCCATGATTAAGTGCATCTATAAAATGTATTTGTTTGGGTGCGGATTTAATTATCTTTAAAACATTTTTCGAACAAACGATTGTACCCAGCCCTATATAATTATTTATTGGTACAATAGGTTTTTCTTTTAATAAAACGATTTCTTCATTTGATATTCCAACGGAATAATTCTTAAGTATTTCATCGGGACTATTTGCCTCTTTAATCATACAATAAATATCAAAATCGGCTCTTTTACTGATTTCTTCCAACATTTTATCATGATCGGAATTTAAATAAATCTCATCGCCAAACATAACGAGAAAATAGTTATTCATAATATCACTTATTTGTAACAGTGAAGAGGAAATCCCCTCCATGAGTACTTTTTCTGAGATACGATGATAAATTATATTTATATCTGATATTTTTCTTGAATTTAAATAATCTATAATTTCATCTGCATAATGGCCCACAATTATGTGAACCTCTTTTTTCTTGAGTTTATTCTTTACAATATTAATGTTCTTCTCAATCAAAGTCTCATCATCAATTTTCAATAAAACCTTAGCTGTCTTTTTTGTATAAGGAGTTAATCTTGTCCCTCTCCCCGCTGCCAGAAGTATAATTGTAAGGTCATCAATCTTCATATATTTACCCTTTTGTTTCTAAGTTCCAAAAACAAAATTGATAATTTTTCTAACCACTAATAAAAGATGTCTTAATGAGTGAATTTGTCTGATATTATACAAAATAATACGCGGCCTGAAACAAAACATGCAGAAGAATTTAAAATATAACCACCTTAATTGCCTCTCAGATAAATTTTCAGGCAGGTAAGAGAATGTGTTGTAACTTATTTTTAAATAATCCATTTTCTCCTTGCTGATTTTCCCCTGAGCAATTAATTCATCTGCAATAGGAGTTCCAGGAAAAGGTGCAAATCTGGTAAGACTTATTCTTTTAATGGGCAACTCTAATGCCATTCGCCTTGAATCTTCTATTGTTTCCCATGTTTCAGAAGGGTATCCAACCATGATAAAACCAACGACATTAATATTATGTTCATTGATTAATCTTACTTTCTGGCGAATAGTTTCAACCTTTAATCCCTTCTTCATTTCGTCCAGAATCCTTTGATTCCCTGATTCAATTCCTACTGCAACCTCATAACATCCTGATTGACTCATCAAGTCTAATGCTTCACTATCCAGCGTATCGAGCCTAATCCCATTGGGGCAGCTCCATGGCATGGACACTTTTTGCTCTATCAGGGCTTTACAGAATTTAAGCAGATTCCCCCTTTTTGCAGTAAAATTATCATCAATTATCTGGAATTCCTTGATATTATATTTGTTTTTTAAGATTATAATTTCTTCAATTACTTTATATGGGTCTCTTGACCTCACATTATATCCGGTAATATTTCTTCCTCCACAAAATGCACATTTATATGGACAACCTCTTGTCACAATTATTGGACATGTTGGAAGTTTCTTACAGAAGAATCCATGTATAGCAGCAGGGTAGTTCCTGGGATTTATTTCATCCCAATCCGGAGCCCCGATATCATCCAAATCCTGATGAAAACTTAATGGGTTTGCGCGATATACGCCTTTATCTTTCCATAAAAGATTAGGTATAGTGGTCATTACAGATGGCTTATCCAGTGAATTATTTTTCACAGCATCAACTAACCCTACCAGGCTATTTTCTCCCTCGCCAAAAACTACATAATCTGTATATTGAAGATATTCCATTGTCCATATAGGGTCTGATGCTGCCTGAGGACCTCCAACTACAGTAACAACGTTACTATTTCCTGTTTTGATTGTTTGTAAGTATTTTTTTACATTCTGAATATCTAAAGTAAATAAAGTGAAGCCTATTATCCGAAATCTATTTAAATCCACGAATTTACAAAAATTTTGAGGCGTAATTTTCTTTAGATTACAATCTAATATTTCAGCAGTATGCCCTTTCTTTTTAAGGTATGCAGATAAAAAACCCAGTCCGATTGGTGGATATGTTTGAATCGCTGAACTACTTTTTTGGGGTTTGACTAATAAAACATCAATTATATCTTTAGACATTAGACAATTCAAGAACCTCAAAACACTCTATTCAATTCTAACCATATTATCATAACTGCCAATAAACAAGTTTGCATCATCGAAAATGACAATATCCTCCTCACTTGGTGATTGATTCCACAGAAATACACGAACATCCTTAACGTTTTTCGCAATCTTTCCTCTTAACACTATTTCTCCCCCATCCGGACTATTAAGGTCGCTCCAATTATCTACAAGCTCTTCGTTCTCTAAAATTTGCAGAAGTCTAATTCTTCCCAGATTAGACTTTGGAGACGAAAACTTAACCATTAAAGAATAGTTCTGTCCTTTTGCCTCATCATCAATCATGCCTTTTGGTATTGTCTGATATAAATGTCCGGAATTAGCCGTTGCACCAGTAACAGCAACAGCATCGTTACCATCAATTTTGTGCAGGGAAGCCCTTGCTCCGCCTGCGGCTATCCATGAAACAGGCCATCTAAAACCATCTTTTAACTCCCATTTACTGAAATCGCCATTTTGCAAATGATTGACTGCTGACAAAGAAAGCGAATGGAACAAAACTTTTAAGGTTGATTTATCAATCAACCCGGTTTCAGGTAATTTAGCGCCATTCTGAACTTTTTTTAAGGCACTTATAGTGCCATCAAATATGTCTTTTTTACCACAAATTGTATAACCCATATCAAGTAATATTTTTTGCAGGTTAATTGGTTTGCTTAGTTCATCAAACGACCAGGCAAAATCCAACTCTTTCCCTGGGTCATGAAAGTGCAGAAACGAATCAATTGATATCACTTGCTCATGCTTCATGTCCTTAACATTTAGTTCAAGCATAACGTCTTGTGCATCCTTATGAAGCGCTACTTTTTCTCTAATGATATCCCATGTATCATTTAGAATAAAATGACTAAATGTATGGGTCTTGAAAGAATTTTTGTATTGACCATCAACATCCCACTCTTCATACCCGCAGTTAGGGATTTCGGACTGTATATTTCCGTCGAGTTCATAAATGGTATTGTCAATATAAACGATACTTTCATCTGTCCCTCTATTGAATACATTAACATTAAGAAGTTTAACGGGTTTCTCAAACTTTTTGGTTAAACTAATCTGGTGCCATTGATTATCTCCGGGGTGAAAACCAGAATAAATCTCTTCATAAGACCCGTCAGTATAACTGATCCCGCATTGTAAATTGGCCACACCGATGCGATTCGTCTTAATATAAGAAGCGAAACGAAATGTTTTAGTGGCAAAATCTGCTACTGGTAAAGAAGGCATCGAGAAATTTAGATTAGCATATGGACTTCTTGTATTGCCAGACAACTTGACTGATGTTTTACCTTCATATACTTCCACATTTTCCTTTTCTGCTAAAGCGGGGTCACCGCCGATTTGCCAATATCGGGGATTAACAATCTTATATTTATATCTTTCCGTTAAGCGAACCTCCACAATTTCTCCGGCTGCAGCATTTAATTCCGAACCTGTCAGGCCAGTTTCATTCTCCGTTTTTATTTCTTCCCACTCTTCAAAACTATCGTTAATCAAGAAATCCACTTTACCTTTATTGTCGACATACATATTAGCTAAATCCGCATATATAACGTCCTTAACAGAACCACTATTAAAAATGTGTGCGTATAAGGCACTTGGTTTCTTTTCTAACTCTTTTATTACTTTTATTTGGTGCCATTGACCATCACCGGGATGAAAGTCAGATTGAATTCGTTCATTACCACCATCCGGATAGTCAATACCAATCGCTAAATTCGCCGCATTAGGGACATCTGCCTTAAGAAATGCGCTAAAACCAACTTTATGTTTATAAAGAGACTCTACAACGTTAGGATTAATAATGTAATTTATACTCGTTATGCTTATCTTCCGCTGGACATCTCCACCAATCATAACAGAATATTTACCATCATAAACAAATTCTTCGGATTTTCTAAATATAGAGGGTCCTCCCCCAACTTGCCAGAATTTGATTCTATCCTGAGTGTCTATATACTTTTTATCTGCCCCACTGGATTTAATAAAATACGTAAGGAATAACTTATCTACCCAGGAAGGCACATTATTTATTAATTCACGCCTGACATCGGCAACACCTGGCCCGCGCAGCCGTATGGGTATAAGATTTTTAGTGTTATAGTTGAAATAGTTGAAATACACTTTTTTTATTGCTTCAAATGTTTTTTTATCAAGACGCCTTGTTCCCTTAATTTTACTATTTTTTTGAAAACGCCCAAGAGTTGCATAAACGTCATCTTCAAGATTATATCCCAAAGAAGTCAATTGACTCTGAACATCAGGATAAGCAATATCCTCTGATAAAGTAAGGTACACCAGGGAATCCTCTGGTCCTGAAATAGTAATATTGGAATTATCTGAAATTAAAGGAATCTCTCCTAAGTATCTGCTGAGATCAACTGTAAATTTAAAGAAAGTGGATTTATCATGTGACGATAACTGAACATGGCCATTAGACCAAGTTGCATTCATAAATTTAAAGTTGAGATACAACTTATCAGACTCTGGATAAAACACATTGTACGTTGCATATTCGTTAAAACCACTCATGGGGTAAGGTTGTCTATCCCCCCCGCCTGACGGTCCATCATTATTTCCAAATCTACCATTCCCATTACTCCGGATACTGTTCAATAGCACATACAGGCGATTGTCAAAAGAGTATGCTATTTTGAGCAAATTCATCAATGACTTATCGTTGAAAATTCTTGGGTTAGTTCGGACATCAGCCCTCTTTATTTTGAATGGGAAATTAAACAAGTATTTTAAATCGTTGGCAGGCTGTTTCGACTCAATCCATGTCAATCCGGAATTGCCATCAACTATTTTAAAATTTTTTATTTCAGTTGTATTCAGGGATGCCTTTTCCAGTGTTGAAAAATCCGGGTAATATTCTATATAACCTTCCTTCAGTTCAGTATTTTTAATGTAGAAATCCATCCCATCAGTCAAAAATGATAAGTTCTTATTCCATTCGTTATTTCCGTTTTTAATTGTTATCTCCACTGGTCCACTCACGTAGAAACTCTCTATTCTATATATGGAATTGGAACTAAGAATTGTTTCGCCCATTTTGACTTCTACGAATTTTTTAGTTAGCCACTGCTTGTTAAATTTATAAATATAATGCAAAGGAACGCCCTTTGGGTTTCTTACGACCTTAGATGGTAAAGGATAGCCATTTGCCTTGAGAAATTTTTCATAAAACCGCTTCATTCCATAATTGCCAAAAGATTGTCCAGGATTACCCATCAGATATGACTCAGCAGGGAACACAAAAATGATATTATCATACGTGGACAGGGTATTTTTCATCCAATTCCCAAATTCATTAACAGTTTTTTGTGCTAAATCTTTATTATAATAAATAACATCGTTAAATTTATTCTTCACGTATAAATTAGTAGACATCGTTCCATAGGTATTTATATTGTTATCTCCAAAAACGACTAAGTTATTCTTATCTCCACTTTCCTCTAAAAAATCAAAAATTTGATTTAGTCCATTCAACCAGATCTTATTACCACCTTCACTAACTCTAAAATGATAGATACTCATAAAGTTCCAAATAATAATAATCAACAATACCGAAGATGTAAAAAACATTACTTTTTTTCTTGAAATAGCGACTTTCTGATTAAACCATCCATAGAATACTTCTCTTACCCCTACGGCCATAAATAATGTCAATATCGGGATAACGAAAAAATACGCTCTCTGAATAGGGGGATAGTATTTAAATACAATTAAGCCAATTGTAAAGACAAGGGTACTTAAACAAAATATGTGGAGACTACTTCTTTTTATAAAGCAATATGCAATCCCAGCGATAAAAAACAGTGTTTCCATAAAGTTCAATATGGGATGACCTGATATAGATGTATCACTGTGAACCCCGTACTGAGCAAAATTATAACCTTTGTCAATATCTGTAAAAATTATCTCAACTGTCTTACTGGCTATCCACGGCAACCTTCTAACTATATCCTCCCACGAAACAGAGAGATTACGTGCTATTTCTCCACTTGCTGACCATTTTAGAACAGTACCTAACGGCACCCGATTATATATTTCCCAAAAACTTGTAAGACTGAAATAAAAAACAACAATAAATATAAGAAAGATGAGGTATAACTTGATACCCAACAACTTAAAATCCTTGTTAAACTCCACTAACCCGGTTTTTCCGAACAGTCGTGAAAAAACCAACGAGACCACGAAAAGAAAACTAAAAACAAATCCAAATAATGCATGGGGATAAACATGAAACAATGCTATAGCAAAAAATAATGCTGAAATAATAACTCCACAAACTGATTTTTTACTGATTCCGCTATTATTCTTATGAAGCCTCAAAAAAGTAAAAAAAGATATCAATGTCAATGGGATGCAAAACGTGTAATATATGGTCCCGGTTTGAAAGATAACATTATAGAAAACATTAACTGTAAGAAGAAGGCTAAAAATAAATCCAAATAGAGAATCGTAGAGCATTCTTCCTAAATAAAAAGCTATAATTGTTGTCCCAAAGACAACAATTATAGATAACAAGATGAAATTATAAGGTGTGATGCCAGTAATTTTACATAAAAAATGCATTACAAATATTGGAAAAGGATGGCTAAACGTATGGAAAGCAAAAGTCGTGTCTTTGTATTTATCAAAATTCTCAAGTACACTGCCTCCTTCACGATGCGCCTTATCCAATGTAACCACTGTTGTGTAAAGACTCAAGCCAACATCCCCGAAATCTCTGGGGGCATTAATTACAAAAAAACATATGGCAATAATTATTAATATAAATAAATATAAACCATCCCGTTTTTTAGCCATCATTATAATCCCACTCCTTTAAAGAGAAATTCCTAACTGTTAACTGTAAGAATTATATAATACATTGCTCCAAAAATCAACTAAAATATAATGAGTGGCGTCTTAAGGATATCCATACCAACGCTACCAAGAGCAATGTAGCCAGTGTTATACCCAAACCAATCTTAAACGAAACAGGCGAGAATACCATCTTAACCTTATGCTCTCCCTTACGGATAGGCACTGCCCTGAAGAGGTAATCTGCCCTGTAGATTCTCTCCTCATTTCCATCAATATATGCCTTCCAGCCAGGATAAAGGACTTCACTCAATACCAGGAATCCATCTTCCTTTGCAGAAATAGCCAATGAGATATTATTGACAGAATAATCTGTAATTTCTACACTGGATTCCCCAGCCTCAGAACTATCTTCAGAAATATTCTCAAATTCAGCATAAGGTTCTTCAAGTATAATATTCTTTACCGGGTCAAATCCTTTTGCACTCATCTTCTCAAATGCCCCCGCCTTATCAGATATAACCTCCCAATTACTGGCTAACCATGCCCTTGGAAGATAATCCGGGTTCTCAAATATCTTGATATTTCCATTCAAGCCCGGTATGGATATCTCCTCTAATCTCACACCCCAATCAGGCCTTTGGGAGCTAAGTATATACTTTACATTTAACATGTCCGTGATACGCTTTGGTGGAATGGACGGTAGTTCTTCCTTAATCCCAAGATTGGTGCCCATTCTGGCAAATTGAAGATAGTCCTTTAAAGAAAGTCTCAGGATATAGCCTGTATCAAGAAATAATCTGTGGACATTGCCAGAACCTTCGGCAAAGATGGGAGAAAAATCCCGGGCGTTGATTCTGTAAATATCTTTATCCTTTTTGAAAAATTCTACCAGTGGATTTACAGAATAATGTGATTCTGGTTGTGAATTTATATAAAATTTATTTATCTGTCTCAACGAAAAAATGTCTATGACCAGAAGGGCAAGGAATAAAAACGATACCAACCACATCTTTCCGATAGCCTTCAGTCTGAATAATATAACGAGAATACTCAATCCCAACACCACGATAGACCAGCCTAATCTATCTGCAAGCCCCATTACGTTCTTTTCTTTGGACAAAAAAAGACTGATGTAAACAAATGCAAGAAATCCTGTAGATACTAACAAAACATATACCAATCTCCTCCATGCAGAATAAAGGCTCTGTTCGGATTCTTTGTTAGATGTGCTCATCAGGAAAGTCAAGCCCCAACCAGACAATACCGAAATAGAACAGGCATATAAAAACCCAAACATAACCGGCGTCCTGCCAAAATCAATCCCGGGGAGAATCAGGTATAATAATTCATAGGGGAACTTTGACTTTCCAAATGATAATAGTATAGAGAGAATGGCAAGTCCTGCAAAGAACTTTACAGTATCGTTCTTTCTCAAGTCCTTGTCCAAAAATAGAAAAAAGACCAATATCAATGTCAGGATGCCGCAATAGATATTACCGTTCCATTCGGGATGTATCGGCATTACCGCTGTCATAAGAGAAGCTGGGGATAAGAAACTATAAGGTATATTACTGGCAGGGTCTGAAAACCCTAACTTACCCCCGACTACATGCTGTTTGAGCTCTAAAGTAGGCAGGACCTGGACGGCAGATATGCCTATGGTAACTAATATGGTAATCGCTAACAGGATGAGGATCTTTAATCTTTTCTTTACAAAGCAGAGATAAATGAATAGTCCACAAACTGAATAGAATATATATACAAATAATTCTAAATACCCTGCAAGGAAAGAGATTCCCATAAGAAATCCTGTTATAGAAGCATAGGCAATGCTGCCTCGCTTAACAGTTACTAATCCCGTCAGGAATATCAATGGTATCCATACAGCCGTATATGCCACCGAAGGAGAAGCATAGTAGGAAGATATGAACCCATTAAAGGCAAATATAATCCCTGCAAATAACCCTCCCCAGATATTCCGGGTAAGGTATCTTGCCAGTAGATACATGAATAACCCTGCAAGAAAACAATGCAGGATTATCATCCATTCTATAGCCCTGTATGGTAAATATCCTTCTCTGACAAACAATGACAGGATAAGGTTGGGTGGATAAAATGTGCCTGCCTGCACATCTGCAAATTGTGGGGCACCACAGAATGAATACGGGTTCCATAGAGGCAATTCTCCCCTTGCCATAGTAGAAGCAGAGAAGGCAAACATGGGATAGTAATACCCATTTAAATCCCCTCCGACTAATGGGTCTAAAGAAGCCATATTACGTTCCTCAGGTGTTATGAGCTGCCAGAAGAATATAAGCGTCAGAATTAGAAGTGACGCCGCGACAATGATAGGATAGCATTTAGTCTTTCTCATTCTATTCTCCTTTGCCTTGTCCTTATCGGTTATATGTAAAAGCCGATATCCTGTTCTCATGTATATATATACCAGACTGCCCTTCAGTATATTTCCATAAAATAATGTAAGCCCCGTCCCCTTTCATATATGGGGTGAGGTCAAACTCTAATTTTACCCTGTTTTTAAGTTCGGGTCTCGTCACATCAGAGGGCCTCCAACTGCCCACCTTGACAAACGTTTCTTCTCCCTCTTTCTTCATAAGGACATCCCCGTTAGAATCAGAGTCTCCGATAGGGTTTGATGTGCTCGCAATTAATTTATATATCCTGTCCTTAGAATAATCCTTTATCTCTAATTTATAGATATTATTCTTTGGGTTCCCTCCGGTAAAACCTTCGTGTTTGTCAATGACTGGGGGAGAAACCTCTTTCAATTCTATCAATCCTGAGGTGGTTCTCAAATGATATAGATGCATACTCATCTTGTTAAATACCTCTACCCCATTCTTCTTTATAACCTCATCCACCCATTGATATACAGATGGATCTAATCTATTTGCCCTGGGTTTCCAGTTAGTATCTACGAGGATATAAGTAATACCCAATTCATTCAGCCGACTGAGAAGGTCTGAGGCATTTTGCATCTCATCATACCGCATAACCTTGTTAGCGTGGACTGGGTCCCCCCATACATATAATCTATCTATATAGAACCCGGTGATTAAAGGAAAAAGGAATAACCGCGTATCCTGAGTAAGATTCTGGTTGATATACTCTGCAGTCTCGTATACTCCATAAGTCCTCTGTTTAAGATAATCCTCCCGTTTTTCTATACCTAATGCAACCGGCGCCTGGTTAAAAAAACCGCCGATAATATTATGTCTTATATTAAATATCGTGAAGACTATAATGGTCACTGAGACTATTATCAGGATAATCTTCCCGGATAGTCTCGTTATCAAGTTAGCCAATATATAGGTGCAGATAACTGAAAGTATAGCAAAAAGAGGGAAATACCTCCCTATTTCAGCAGGGGAAAAGAAATAGCATGTAAGCAATAACAAACCATATAAAAGACCGTATCTAATCTCCTCCGGGAAGGGCCTCTTAACGAGTAGAATGCCTGGAAGCAGCACAATGAAAAGGATACTCGTAACGCCTGCAAATGATTCCTCATCTGTCGTTAATCTCCAGGGAAATAATAAGTAGCCTTTTACTACATGGAAGACAAATTTAGTAAGGGTGGGTTCTTTCGGCATATTGTGTCTGAAGACCAACTGGTTGACATTAACAGTAGGGTCATGAAGAGACCCGATAGCCGTCCTGTCTCCTTTGGTAATGGTGCGTAATGAGATGGGATAGAAAGGTTCTCCATAATAAACGATTTGTCTCATATACCAGATTGAAGAAAGCGCCATGATTATTAAAAGATACTTAAAGAATGAATTTGCTATATGAGGTGTCTTCTTCCGAAAAACTGTAAAAACCACTATAACGAATATGCAGAAGACAGGAACCAATCCAAAAAGAAGTTTACATCCTATCGTGAATCCTGAATACAAAGCCAACGGAATAAGCCATCGCTTCTCGCCATTCTTAATATAATATACCAGTGCAATGAAACAGAGTAAAGAAAAGAAGGTTAGGAAAAATTCTTCCTTAGTCGTATAAACGTAAAATAGCACCCTGTATATACTGGCAAAGATAGCAGATGCCATAATGGCAAAAGGCGCAGGCATAACCGACCTCGCAATGGAGTAGATTGCCATTAATGAAAGAGAGAAAAAAGTAAATTGGAGTAATTTGCATAAGACACTGCTTTTGATAAAGATTAACATGACCATATTGAGCATCTCGCTCAGGTGGGGCCATTCACCATAAAACATAAAACCCATATGCACTATCCTGTGATTCATAATATAGTAATCTGGAAGGGCTAAGTGGTAAGCAGTGGCATCGGTATTTACTTCCGGGGTTAAACTCAAGGCCAATCCTAAAAAGAGATGGACAACCAAACAAAACAATGCAATTAAAAGGACAGGGTTTAATTTATTATTGCAACAGTTATATATGCCGTTTTTTATTTGAATCAAGCACTGCCATATTCTTTTCCATAATAAGATACCAGCACCGAAAAATATTGCAATAAATACCCATTTATAGAGAAGACCGAGGTGAGCCATGAGATAAACCAAAACCCCTATTATCCCAAATCCCATCCCTGTTGACAGAAGAAAGGTATCAAGCAATGACTTTGTTTTAATGCCGGTACGGGACAATACCATCCCGCCAATAGCGAAGGACAATAATACGAAGTAAAATAATAGGCAGAGTTCAGGGATAAGGTTTGTTGTCCAGAATCTGAGGACATTTATAATGTCTCCGCAACCCCATCCATATACTTTTACGTATACGAAGAAAGCCCATAAAACAAGCCCTGCTGATATTATTTTTTTCATCTTCCGAATAACCTTTTAATCGTATATATCCCGCTTTTCAGGTATTGGAATAATTCTGAAAAGGATGAAACCGAAAGCATCCTCCATATCTGACTAAATCTAAAGTAAAATTTCAGGTGATATTTAAGAGCGAGTTTGCCCAATTCCTTTGAGGATAACCCTTCCACCATGCTATATCCCGGTGTAATGGTTACAAACCGCTCCCATTCATCAAGTCGTGTGGGTTTAGTTTCCAGTAATTCATAGTATGGTGTGCCCGGATAAGGAACCAGGCAGGAAAAGAATGCCACTGTAGGTGACAGCTCCTTTGCAAACTTACACGTCTTTTCCATATCTTCCCTCGTCTCAAAAGGAAAACCAATTATAAATGAGGCAGAGGTTTTGAGCCCTTCTTTTCTGCAAAGTATTATCGCCCTCTTTGCATCCTCTAAGGAAACCTTTTTATTAACCTCTTTCAATACCTTATCTGTCCCGGATTCAATTCCAAATACAATCGTGCGGCAGCCAGCCCTTTTCATCAGTTTTACCATGCCGCTGTCTAAGGCATCGGTCCTTGAGAGACATGCCCATCCAAATCGCAAATTATTCCTGATGATTCTCTCACAGATTTCCTGGACCCTGTCTTTTCTTAACGTGAAGTAATCATCTTGAAAAAATATACTGCGGACAGAATATCTCTTAACCAATTCTTCAATCTCTGCATAGACATAATCAATGCTGTGTGTTCGGAATTTTCTGCCCATGGTCCAATGTGAAGAGCAAAATTTACATGAGAAAGGACACCCGCGGCTCGTAATCATAGTGGCGCTTCTGCCTGCAGCCCCGACATAGGTATGGGTTGAGAAATCTCTCATATTGACAATATCTCTGGCAGGGAATGGAATACCGTCCATGTGTTCAATCAGTTCTCTGGGAGAATTCTTTATGACCTCGCCGTTATTTCTCCATATCAACCCTTTTATGCCATTATATGACTTTGCCCCGTTTAAAATATGCCTGTATAACTCAAGGATGGTCAGCTCGCCTTCTCCATAAACGATGCAATCAATGGATTCAAATTCTTTTAATATCTCGGTTCCCAAAACAGAGGGGTGATTTCCGCCCAGGACTACCACTGCATCTGATTCCTTCTTAACCTTTTGGGCAATCCTGACAGCATTTGGAAAAGAAGACGTCATGGAGCTAATCCCCACCATCCTTGGTTTTGAACCATCTTCTATCCCTTTAAGATATTTATCTATCTCTGACTCTGTCGGCTCTATTAAAAGAGACACCTTAGAGCCATTTTTCATAAGATAGGATGCCAGATATCCCAGTCCTAACGGGAAATGTCTTTTGAAGGTGTATTTGCTACCATAAAGATGGGTATAAGGTGCTTGAATAAGCAGTATCTCAGACATAATTCCCTACTTTAATATACTCCTTACAAACGCATAAGAATTCACTATAGCAGATTTGAAACCTGCCTCAGTAAGGTTCCTGAAAATCCTCTTGGGTGAAGATAAATAAAACCTTAATAACCCGACTTTCTGAAGATTGATAAGGTCCTGTTTCGTAAGGTCATTCACCTCAATCACTGCATTCCCAAACCTTCTCAATTCTTCCACGTCTTCCGATAACAGTCTCATCCCGCCTTCACCTTTCTTCGCCATCTCTTCTAACACTGTCCCGGGATAAGGTGTGGTAATATTGATAATTACCTGGTCAAGGGATTTCAATCTGCACACATAATTTAATGTCTCATGGACCGTCTTCCTTGTATCGTTTGGCAAGCCTATCATTATAGAGCCTCTCGTAACTATACCTGCTTCTTTTGCCATTTCTATCGCTTTCTCAACGTCTTCTAAAGTAACGTTTCTATTCAGACCCTTTAAAATTTCGGGATTGCCGCTTTCAATCCCGAAAGAAACCCTCACGAAACCCGCCTTCCTCATTATCTGGAAAAGTTCCCTGTCCACAAGCGTTGCCCTTGTAAGACCTTCCCATGTAATGTCCAACTTTCTCTTTATAATCTCTTCACACATCTCCATCGTCCTGCTTCTACTTATCGTAAGGTCATCGTCATTGAAGGTTATATGCCTTATCCCTAATTTCTTGACGATATCCTCTATTTCATCTATAACATTCTTCGCACTCCTCATCCTTATATGGTTTCCACCGGGAATTTTTTTAATGGCACAGTAAATACACTGAAATGGACAGCCCCTGCTTGACATAACAGCCGCGGCTTTGACAATACCTTTGCCCGGGACACTCCTGGTATATCTTTCATTATGTATAATGGTTCTGGCTGGAAACGGACGACTGTCAATATCCCTTAGAACAGTCCTTTCCTGTGTCCCAGTAACCCTGTTGCTCCCATCTCTATAGATAAGCCCTTGGACATTAGAAAGGTCCTGCCCGCAGGCAATGGCACGAAGCAACTCTATCATCGTTTCTTCCCCTTCGCCTACGACGCCAAAATCAAATTCCGGATATCCTTCCAGTACTTGATTTCTCATAATTGTAATATGTGGACCTCCAAGGACAATTGGCACGGAAGAAAGTTTTTTGAAGGACCTGCTTATCTCTAAGGCACTCCTGAAAACCGGAGAGGTAGCAGTAATGCCTATAATGTCCGGGTTAAGGGTCATGGCATCTCGGACCAGTTTGTCAAGAG
>ERZ1292645.392-Hain-H14-02um-R2-392-length-16326-cov-8_pt1 | contig 16326 bp, 11 predicted proteins | sample MGYA00564401_ERZ1292645 | MGnify/ENA primary metagenome ERZ1292645 (study PRJEB36523, sample SAMEA6512644) | groundwater metagenome | collected 2019-01-09 | study: AquaDiva: Metagenomics assemblies of 32 groundwater samples | reverse complement strand
AGCCGCCGATGGACGCCGATAAAACCAACAGCGGGTTTAAAGATCCCTCCCCTTCAAGGGGAGGGCTAGGGTGGGGATGAGTTGAGTCTCTGTTTACCCCACCCCCATCCCAACCTTCCCCCTGAGGGGGAAGGAGTGAAAGCCACAGAGGACACAGAGAACACAGAGACGGGCGTGGAAACGAGTCTGTTGTCGGGTTTCCTCTGTAACCGCCGTGATCTCTGTGGCGCTTTAATGTTGAATCCGCGACTGCTATTTGTGTCGTTTTTCCGTAAGAAAAAATAGCGCCGATATGGATCATTTGGCGGAAGCAAAGCAGTTATTCCTCGAAGCGCTGGCGCTGCAGGAGAAGGGTGATTTGGAACAGGCGGAGCGCTTCTATAAAGAAGCGCTGGCGCTGGCACCGGAGCGCCCCAGCGTCATGAATAACCTGGCGACCGTTTACTTCGGGTTAAAGAGATACGCGGAAGCCAAGCTCCTGTGTGTAAGACTCCTGGAAATTGATCCAGAGGATGCAGTAGCGCTCCTCCATCTGGGCAATTGCCAGGTCAAGCTGAACTCGGCCGAGGAGGCGCTCATCTCGTACGAAAGAGCCCTGGAGATCCGGCCCGACTATGCGGACGCGCTCACTAACCGTGGCAATGCCTTGCTGGAACTGAAGCGGCCGGAGGAGGCGCTGGCCAGCCACGACCGTGCGCTTGCCATAAAAACCGACTCTGCCGATGCACACAACAACCGTGGCAATGCCCTGCTGTACCTCAAGCGGCTGGAGGAGGCTCTGGCGAGCTACGACCGCGCGCTAGCCCTGATGCCTGACCATGCCGAAGCGCTCACTAACCGTGGCAATGCCTTGCTGGAGCAGGACAAGCTCGAGCAGGCCGAGGAGCAATATGAACGCGCGATAGCACTCCAGCCCGATTATGCAAAAGGGTATAGCGGTCTGGGCGCGGTCCGGCAGGCGCAGTGCAGGAGGGATGAGGCGGTCAAGTGCTTCGAGCAGGCGCTGGCGCTGGACGGGGGTCTTGCAGATGCGCATTACGGTCTCGCTATGGCACGGCTGTTCCGCCAGGAGTTTGAGGCGGCCTGGCCGAGGTATGAGCGGCGCCTTGAGTGTGCGGACATTCGCAATAGCCTGCGGAAGGACCCGGCCACGGTAGCGCGATACGAGCAGTTGCCGCGCTGGCGGGGTCCGGGAGGGGCCCTCGCGGGTGAGGTTGGGATGTGGGCCGAGCAGGGCATCGGCGATCACGTGCTCTTCTCCACGCTGATTCCAGAATTGATAGCGTCAGGGGTACCCTTTGTCTATGAGGTGGATCGGCGCCTCCTTAAGGCATATGAGCGGGCCTTTCCCGGCAGCCGCTTCGTGGCGCTGGAGGAGCCGCCGCAGGAAGTGCTGCGGCAGGCGAGCCAGGTGCTGCTGGCGGGGTCGCTGCCGGGGCTGTTCCGGTGCTCGCGCGGGAGTTTCGCGCGCCAGCCGCGCCGGCTGCTGAGTGCCCTGCCGGAGCGGGTGGCGCAGTATCGCGGCCGGATGGAGGCGCTGGGGCCGGGGCTCAACGTGGCGCTGTCCTGGCAGAGCAAGCGTGAGGGTCGGCCGGGACTGGGCAAGAGCGTGGCGCTGATGCAGTTTGCGCCGCTGTTTGAGCTGGAACGCGTGCATTTCGTTGACGTGCAGTATGGGGACACGGCTGCCGAGCGGGACGAACTGGAGCGTGTCCGCGGCGTGCAGCTGCTGCACTTCGACGAGGTGGATTACCACCGGGACATAGAAGAGGTGCTGGCGATACTCGAGGCCTGCGATCTATTGATCACGACCAGCAATGCGAACGCGCATTTTGCCGGTGCGCTGGGCAAGCCGGTGTGGCTGCTGTATCTGGCGGAGCGGCCGCCGTTTCATTACTGGGCCCATGACGGGAGCCATCGCTGCCTCTGGTATCCTTCGGTCGAAATCGTCTCGGCTCCGCACTTCACCGCGTGGGGGCCGCTCATCGAACACGTAAAAGAGCGGCTCGGTCGAGAGCTGACCAAAGCAGGGCAGGGGCATGATTGACCGCGCGTTGTAGCCGGCGGCGGACAGATTAAAAGGTTTTCTCTGTGAGCTCTGTGATCTCTGTGGCCAATGGCCTGTCTGTGCCATGTCGATTAACCTGACCGGGAAGCTGCGTGAAGCCTACGGACGCTTCCGCGCGCAGGATTTCGCCGGGGCGGAACGACTGTGCCGGCATATTCTCGACCACGCCCCGGGCCAGGCGGGGGCGCTGCATCTGCTTGGTGTGCTGCGTATGACGGGCGGAAACGCGCGAGAGGCGGTGACGTTGTTGAGGAAAGCGACCGAGGCAAGCCCCGGTGACGCGGTGGTGCTGGAGAACTTGGGTGTAGCGCTCCTTGCGGCGAAGGAACCTGCCGCAGCGGAGATGGTCTTGCAGAAGGCTCTGAAACTGGGCGCCTCGCACGGGCTGCTCTACATGCGGCTCGGGCTGGCGTTGGAGCAGCAAGGAAGGCTGCCCGAGGCGGAGGAGGCGTTGCGCACGGCTGTCGCCAAGGCCCCGGACGACCCCGACGTGCACAACAATCTCGGCAATGCATTGGCCGGTCAGGGGCGGCACGAAGAAGCGCTTGCCTGTTACCGCAAGGTCCTGGCGCTGCGGCCCCGGCACGTCGATGCCCATTACAACATCGGGACGCTGTTCAAGCACCTGGGCCGCAACGACGAGGCGGTCTCCGCCTACCAATCGGCGCTGGCGCTCGCCCCTGACTATGCTGACTGCCACAACAATCTCGGCACGGTGTATGACCAGATGGGGCGGCTGGAGGAGGCAATCGCATGCTATCGGAGAGCGCTCGCGCTCGATCCCAACCATGCGCACGCGCACAGCAACCTCGGCAACATCTTCCGTATGCAGCGGCGATACAGTGAAGCGGTCGAATGCCTCGAGAGGGCGCTTTCGATCAGGCCGGGCTTTGTCGACGATCTTGCTAACATTGGGGCCGTCCGCGCCGAGGAAGGCCTGTATGCCGATGCCGTAGGGTTTTATAGGCGGGCTCTGTCGTTAGATCCCTCCGACGCTGATGTGCGTCACAACTACGGGATTCTGTGCCTTGCCTTGGGTGACTTCGACGTGGGGTGGTCCAATTATCAATGGCGCCCGACCCGTGCGCTCGCGCTCAAGGAGAAACGCGTGTCGGATACCATACCCCGGGACGATGTTGCGGGAAAGACCCTGCTCCTGCTGGGCGAGCAGGGCATCGGTGACGAGTTGTTCTTCCTGCGTTTCGCGCCAGTCTTCATGGAGCGGGGGAGCCGCCTCAACTGTCAATGCGACCCCAAGATCAAAAGCCTGCTCGAGCGAACCGGCCTCTTCGATATCGTCGCGGCTTACGACCAGCCGGCCCCGGCTTCCGATTGGAGGCTACTGGTAGGCGATTTACCGTCGATCCTGCTTGGAGACCGACAATCTGCGCTAGCGCCGCCGCTGCGCCTGAGCGCGCTCGATGCAAGAGTCGCCACGATGCGAGAGCAGCTCGCCCGCTTCGGGCCGCCTCCGTACATCGGCCTGACGTGGCGTGCCGGCACGCCGCTCGCCGCGCAGCGTGTACGCGGCCGGCTGCTGTACAAGGAAGCACCGCTGAAGACGCTTGCCGTCGCCTTAGAGGGCATTTCGGGTACAGTCCTTGCGCTCCAGCGTCATCCCCGCGATGCGGAACTCGAGGTCGTGAGCAAGGAGTTGAAGCACGTCGTCCATGATGTATCGGGCGCCAACGAAGATCTGGAGGACATGCTGGCGCTGCTCGCGCTGATTAACGAATACATCGGCGTCAGCAACACGAACATGCACCTTATGGCGGGGATCGGCAGGACGGCCCGCGTGCTGGTGCCCCATCCGCCGGATTGGCGCTGGATGGTGCGGGAAGGCGAATCCCCGTGGTTTCCCGGTTTCGCAGTATACCGGCAGCGGACAGACGGCGATTGGACGTCTGCATTGGCGCACCTCGCCGATGATCTTCGCCGGTCGTTGGGCTCGCCGGTGGTGTAGTGTGCGCAAAACACTGGAATGGATAACCGGCCGGTGTCTTCCTTCACCCAAATGACATGGGGCATTCTTGCCCTTGAATCCCGGGTTTTCGATCTCCAGTCTTCTCCTCATCGAATGGTAACGGGATGTCGAACTCGATAGACGAGAAGCTGCAACAAGCGTTCGGCTGCTTCAATGCTCGCGATCTCGCCGGGACTGAGCGGCTTTGCGGCGAAATTCTCCGCGGTGCGCCGCATAATCCCGACGCCCTTCACCTGCTGGGAGTGGTGCGACTGGTGGCCGGCAATGCGGGTGAGGCCGCATCCCTGATCAGCCGGGCGCTGGAGACTAAGCCGCAGGATGCGGCCATGCTCGAGAACCTCGGTGTCGCGCACTTGGCGGCACGGGATCACGCCGTGGCAGAGACGGTGTTCCGCAAGGCTCTGAAACTGGGCGCCTCGCACGGGCTGCTCTACATGCGGCTCGGGCTGGCGTTGGAGCAGCAAGGAAGGCTGCCCGAGGCGGAGGAGGCGTTGCGCACGGCTGTCGCCAAGGCCCCGGACGACCCCGACGTGCACAACAATCTCGGCAATGCATTGGCCGGTCAGGGGCGGCACGAAGAAGCGCTTGCCTGTTACCGCAAGGTCCTGGCGCTGCGGCCCCGGCACGTCGATGCCCATTACAACATCGGGACGCTGTTCAAGCACCTGGGCCGCAACGACGAGGCGGTCTCCGCCTACCAATCGGCGCTGGCGCTCGCCCCTGACTATGCTGACTGCCACAACAATCTCGGCACGGTGTATGACCAGATGGGGCGGCTGGAGGAGGCAATCGCCTGCTACCGGAAAGTATTCGCGCTCGACCCGAACCATGTTCATGCGCACAATAATCTCGGCAACGCGTTGCAGGCGCAAGGGCGGCTCAATGAAGCGATCGAATGCTACGAGAGGGCGCTTTCGATCAGGCCGGATTTTGCCGACGCATTGATCAATCTCGGCAACGTTCGCGCCAGGCAAGGCCTCTTCGGCGATGCTCAAGCCCGGTACGAGAAGGTGCTGGTGTTGGATCACCGCAGCGTCGATGCTCATCGCAATCTCGGCGCCCTGCTCAAGATGCAGGGACGGCTGGAGGAGGCCATCATCCATTATCGAATGGCGCTCGCACTCGAGCCCGGGCGGGCGCGCATTTGCAACGATCTCGGCAACGCCTGCCGCGAGCACGGTGATTTCGATGAGGCGGCCGCGTGCTACCGCAAAGCAATTGCGATGGATCCGCAGCAGGCCCATGCGCACTACAACCTCGCCGAGACGTTGAAGCTGCATGGCCGTTTCGACGAGGCCATCGCGGCCTACGAGCGGGCGCTCGCGCTGAAGCCTGATTATTTCCAGGCGCTGGGCGGATTGGCGCATCTGCGCCAGCACGTGTGCGATTGGCAGGGCATCGAGGTATTGTGGGACAGGCTGCGCCGCGATGCGTTCGGCAAGACGAATGCCGGCGTGTCTCCCTTCAGCCTTTTGTCGATGCCGTCCTCGGCGGAGGAACATCTGGCCTGTGCGACAGCGTGGGCCAGCCAGCATCTGGCTCCGCTGATCGCCTCACGAGCTGGCCTGCGCTTCGAGTTCTCCGCGCGTCCGGCGAGCGGAAAACTGCGGGTCGGCTACCTCTCATGGGATTTTCACCGCCACGCGACTTCATACCTGATCGCGGAACTGTTCGAGCTCCACGACCGCGCCCGGTTCGAGATTTTCGCCTACTCGTGCGGGCCCGACGACGGCAGCGCGATCCGGGCGCGCATCAAAAGCGCGTCCGATTGCTTCGTCGATGTGGCGCATGAATCGTTCATCGCCGCGGCGCAGCGGATCTATGGCGACGGCGTGGACATCCTCGTCGACCTCAAGGGCTACACCCAGGGAGCCCGCACCCAGATCATCGCGCTGCGGCCGGCGCCGATCCAGGTGAACTGGCTGGGCTATCCCGGCACGATGGGAACCGACTGCATTGACTACATCATCGCCGATCCGTTCATCATCCCGGAAGGCATGGAGCGCTGCTATGCCGAGAAAGTGGTGCGGTTGCCCGGCTGCTACCAGATCAACGACCGCCGGCGCGAAGTGAGCGAGCGCACCCCGACCCGGGAAGAATGCGGTTTACCGGCTCAGGGCTTCGTGTTCTGCTGCTTCAACCAGACCTACAAGATTCTGCCGGAGATGTTCGCGCTATGGATGCGGGTCATGCAGGCGGTGCCGGAGAGCGTCCTTTGGCTTTTGGAGACGAATCAATGGGTGGCCGGGAATTTGCGGCGCGCGGCCGCGGCCAAAGGGATCGCCCCGGAGCGGCTGGTGTTTGCGCCGCGCAAGCCGCAGGCCGAGCACTTGGCCCGCTACCGGGTCGTGGATCTGGCCATCGATACTCTTCCTTATGCCTCGCACACCACCGCGAGCGATGCACTGTGGATGGGGTGCCCTCTGGTGACCTGTGTCGGGGAGACCTTCGCATCCCGGGTCGCGGGGAGCATCCTGACGAGCGCCGGGCTAACGCAGTTGGTGACGAACTCCCTGGGGCAGTACGAACGCCTGATCCTCGAGTTGGCAACGCATCGAGACGCGCTACGGGACTTCCAGCGCAAACTGCGGGAGAACCGTGATTCGTGTGAGCTGTTCGACACGCCGCGGTTCGTGAGTAATCTGGAGCGCAGCTACGAAGAGATGTTTGACGCTTACACCAGGGCGGCACGCATAAGAACGTAGTGTAAGGGCCTCGACCTCGAATACGGCGATGGCGCACAAGCGGTTATCGCGCTGTCAGAGAGGGCTCACGGCGAAGGTCTACGGTTGAGCGGATGGAATAAACCGGCGACACCAGGCGTTTACCCTGCGTAGTCCGGTCTCTTACCAGGAGAGACACCATGTTTGGCAACAAGGCGTTTGCGGCGGTAGCGGTGGTTGGTCTGCTGGGGGTGGCGGGTTGCGCGACGACGGGTTCGGCTCCGGTCAAGTTCTCGGGCGGTGTGCTGGTAAATTCGGCGGGCATGACGTTGTACACCTTCGACAAGGATCCGGCGGGGGCGGGCAAGAGCGTCTGCAACGGCCCCCCGTGCACGGTGACCTGGTCACCGCTCAAGGCTTCCGCCGAGGACAAGGCCGGCGGCGACTATATCATCATCAAGCGGGACGACGGCTCCCTGCAGTGGGCGCACAAGGGCAAGCCGCTCTACCTGCACAACAAGGACCAGAAACCCGGGGATAAGACCGGCGATGGCTTCAGTAACAACATCTGGCACGCGGTCAAAGAAGAATCGCAGCCGATGTGGTCCAGCTATTGAGCGTGAGCGATCTCGACAACCCTATTGAGCAGTACATTCCGCGGCTGCGGCGCTACGCGCTAGCGCTCACCGGCGAGCGCAGCGCCGCCGACGACCTGGTGCAGGACACGCTGGAGCGCGCCTTGGGCCGCTTTCACCTGTGGCGTCAGGGCAGCGATCTCAGGGCATGGCTTTTTACCATCATGCACAATATTTACGTCAATCAGGCCCGCTCGCGGATGCGGCACCCGCACGAGGCGCTCGAAAACGAGCCTGCGGCCGAGGTGATACATGCACGCGAACCGGATTGGCTCGAGTTGCGGGACCTCGATGGCGCGCTGGCGCGGCTGCCGGATGAGCAGCGCGCGGTGCTGCTGCTGGTCGGGTTGGAGCAATTCTCCTATGGGGAAGCGTCGCGGATACTGGACATCCCGATCGGCACCGTCATGTCACGCCTGTCGCGGGGACGCGAGCGGTTGCGCGCGATCCTCGCCGGCGACCCCAAGGTCACGCTGTTGAAGGTAGTGAAATGAGCAAGCTGCCCGTCACCGAAGCCGAACTGCACGCCTACGTTGACGGCATGTTGCCGGAGGCGCGCGTCGCCGAAGTGGAGGCCTACCTGGCGGGTCATCCCGAGGAGGCGGCGCGGGTGGCGGCCTACCGCGAGCAGATTGCGGCGCTGCACCGCAAGTTCGACGCGCTGCTCGACGAGCCGTTGCCGCGCCGGCTCGAGATGACGCGCCCGTGGTGGGTGCGGCCGCTGTTGCGCTATGCCGCGGTGGTGACCTGGATCGCGCTCGGCGGCGTAATAGGCTGGCAGCTGCACGAATACAACAGCACGTCCAGCCGGATGGAATCTGCCGCATGGGCACGCCGCGCGGCAATCGCGCATGTGGTCTACAGCCCCGAGGTGCGCCATCCGGTCGAAGTGGGGGCGGATCAGGAAGCGCACCTCGTCGCCTGGCTGTCGAAGCGCCTGGGCGCGCCGCTCAAGGTGCCCCATCTCGGCGCCCAGGGATACGCGCTGGTCGGCGGACGGCTGCTGCCCGGCGAACGCGGGCCGGTGGCGCAGTTCATGTATCAGGACGGCAGGGGCCAGCGGCTCACGCTCTACGTCCGCGTCAACCCGGACGACAGCCGCGAGACCGCGTTCCGCTTTGCACATGAACGCGGCGTCGGCGTGTTCTACTGGTTGGACCGCAAGCTCGGTTACGCGCTCTCGGGCGAAGTGGACAAGTCCGAGTTGCTGCGCGTGGCAACCGCGGTCCACGGCCAGTTAAATCCCTGACCGGATATAGAATATCCTGTTGATTTTAAAATACTTTTTACGACACCTAGGACGAGGGGCGAGGAAAGGGAGCAGGGAACCGCTGGTTGCTGGTCGCGGCGGCGGGAGCCGGTTACCGCGAAAGGGAGAAATCAAATGACGGAAGCCGGGAGTGGCCCGGCTCCCGTGGATGCTTACACTACTTTTTCTTGGCCTTTCTCTTCGCTGCTTTCTTCTTCGCCATCATACGTCTCCTTTAAAGTTGACTTAGGCATCGTTTGTGTGCGGCTTGCGGTCCGCACCACCATCGCATAATCCGAACAACTCGCATCGCTGCTTATCGTTCGTTTCCAAAATATTTTCCGGAGACTTATGCCTGGCGCATCCATTCTATGCCACAGTGAAAAATAAATGCAACACTTTAGTCAATTTAGGTTGACGATGGAATAACCGGTTGTGTGTTCGCTGCAACAGCTCAGGCGTGCGGGATTGTGGCAAACGACCGCTTACGCCTTCGGGGTTCAGGGTTCAATGTTCAAAGTTCCGGGCTCAATGTTCAAGGTTCAAGGTTCAACGTTCAAGGTTCAGAGTTCAAGGTTCAGAGTTCAAGGTTCAAAGTCAAAACCCGGAACATGGAACACTGAACCGGGAACCCGGAACCCGGAACACGGAACGCGGAACTTGAAACTCGGAACCGCGCGTGTTTACGGCAAAAGCATCTCGCGTGCCATTAACTCGGATACCGCCTCGCGCTCGCGGATGAGGTGGATTTGCGCGCCATCCACCATGATCTCGGCGGCGCGCGGACGGGTGTTGTAGTTGGAGCTCATGCTCATGCCGTAAGCCCCGGCAGCCATGATCGCGAGCAGATCGCCTTCGCGCAGCGCCAGCTTGCGGGCATGAGCGAGAAAATCGCCGCTTTCGCACACCGGTCCGACGATTTCGTATGCCGTGCCGCCGCCACTGCCGGCGGTCACCGCCAGAACATCGTGATAGGCATCATAGAGCGCTGGCCGCATCAGGTCGTTCATCGCCGCATCCACCACCGCGAAGTTCTTGTCCGGTCCATGCTTGAGGTATTCGACGCGGGTGAGCAGTATCCCGGCGTGGCCAACCAGCACCCGCCCGGGCTCGAGCAACAGCTTGAGTGCTCGCCTGCCCAGCCGGCTCGTCAGCGCCCGGGCGTACTCCTCGAACGCGGGCGGTGACTCGTCCTGGTAACGGATCCCGAGGCCGCCGCCGATATCGACATGGGTGAGGGCGATGCCTTCGGCCTGCAGCCGGTCGGCGAGTTCGAGTATGCGATCGAGCGCCGCCACAAACGGCGTCACTTCCGTGAGCTGCGAGCCGATGTGGCAGCCGATGCCGGCGGTGGCGAGGTGCGGCAGCTCGCGTGCGCGGCGGTAGAGTCCGAGCGCGTCCCGGTAAGCCACGCCGAATTTGTTCTGCCTCAGCCCGGTCGCGATGTAGGAATGAGTGCGCGGATCCACATCGGGATTGACGCGCAGGCTCACCGACGCGGTCCTGCCGGCCGCCGCTGCGACCGCCTCCAGGCGCAGCAGCTCGCCTTCCGACTCGACGTTGAAGCAGAGGATGCCCGCTGCGAGTGCCTGACGCATTTCCTCGGCCGTCTTGCCGACGCCCGAGAAGACCACCTTGGCGGGGTCGCCGCCCGCGGCCAGCACCCGTTGCAGTTCGCCGCCCGAAACGATGTCGAAGCCGCTGCCCAGGCGGGCGAACAGGTTGAGCACGGCGAGCGTGGAGTTGGCCTTCACCGCGTAGCAGACCAGTTGGTCGTGGCCGGCGAACGCCGCGTCGAACGTGCGATAGGCTTCCGTCAGCGCGGCGCGCGAATAGACGTAGCACGGCGTGCCGTAGCGTTCCGCGATCTGGCTCAGCGAAACGGCTTCTGCGTGCAGTTCGTTGTTCTTGTAATCGAAATGACTCACGAAGCCCCGGACTTCTTCTCGTCTTGTTGTGGTGCCGGAGGGGTCGCAGGTTTTTGCGCTTCCGGCTTCGGCTCGGGCAGGTAAAGCGGGCCCTTGTAGCCGCACGCTACGAGCAGCGCGGCGAGGACGATCAGCGAAAGCAAGGCGCGCATGGTGTAGGCAGTCAACCGGCAAGAATATTAGCACAGGATTTTGTCGGGCTCCGCCAACGACAAACTAGCATTCTGTGGGATCTTGCGGTCCCACAGAATGCTTGCTGATGCGCTGCATCTCGCCCTCGATCCAGTCCTCGACTTTGCGGTTGAGTTCCTGGGGCGTCAACTGCTCCGTCGCGATCGGCCCACCGACGCTCACGGTGATGACGCCCGGGTACTTGAGGAACGCCTTGCGGCGCCACAGTTCGCCGGCGTTGTGCGCAACCGGCAGCACGGGCGCCGCGGTCTTCACCGCGAGCCACGCGCCGCCCACCTGGTACTCTCGGCGCGCGCCGGGCGCGACGCGCGTGCCTTCCGGGAAGATCACGATGCAGAAACCCCGCGCGAGCCGCTCGCGCCCCTGCTCGAGCAGTTGCCGCAGGGCGCGCGGCCCGGCGTCGCGGTCTATCGCGATCGGGGAGAGCATCGCGAGTCCCCAACCGAAGAACGGGAGCCACAGCAGTTCGCGTTTCACCACCCATACCTGCGGCGGGAAGATGACCTGGAAAGCGAGCGTTTCCCACGCCGACTGGTGCTTGGCAAGCACGATGAACGGCGGCGGCGGGATGCGCTCGGCGCCGAGCACGCGGTAATGGATGCCGCAGATCACGCGTGCCGCGGCGACCATGAGCCGCGCCCAGACGGAGATAACGCGGTAACGGATGATCGGCCTGAACGCGAAGGTTGCGAGCCCGATCAGGGCGAACAACGGGGTGATGACGAGCTGATACAACGCGAACAGCGACGACCGGAGGACGACGCTGACCGTCATTTAGTGATGGACTTCACCGCCTCGGCGAGATCGCTGAATACCAGCGTGCCGGGCGGCAGCCTATCCTCGCGCCGCGTCTTCGCGCCCTTGCCGGTGAGCACCAGGACCGGCTGCGCGCCGACCGCCGCCGCCGCTTCCAGGTCGCGCAGCGAATCGCCGATGCACGGCACGGCTTTGAGATTGGCATTGAAGCGACGCGCGATGTCTTCCAGCAGGCCGGGCTTCGGTTTGCGGCAGTTGCAGTCGGCCTCCTGGGCGTGGGGGCAGAAGAACACGGCGTCGATCCGCCCGCCCGCCTGTCCGGCGGCGCGGTGCATCTTGTCGTGGATGGCGTTGAGGGTGGCCATCTCGAACAGCCCACGGCCGACGCCGGACTGGTTGGTCGCCACCACCACGTGGAAGCCCGACTGGGTGAGCCGCGCGATCGCTTCCAGGCTCCCCGGGATCGGCTTCCACTCCTCGGGGCTCTTGATGTAGGACGGGCTGTCCTGGTTGATCACCCCGTCGCGGTCGAGGATGACGAGCTTCATGCGGCGAGCTTCGAAATATCGGCGACGCGGTTCATTTGCTCTCGTAGATCGGCAAGCAGGGCGAGACGGTTTTGCCGCAGCTCGCGGTCTTCCACCATCACCATGACGGAATCGAAGAAGGCGTCAACCGGAGACTTGAGAACCGAGAAAGTCTTCAAGTACCCCGCGTAATCACCCTGCTTGAACAGCGGCGCGGCTCGCTGGGACGCGGTTTTCAGTGCCTCGAAAAGCGCCCGCTCGGCCGGTTCCTTCAGTCTGTCGATCTCGGCGTTTGCGAAGGACTCGCCCTTGTTAGCGGCCTGCTTGAGTATGTTTACGACGCGCTTATTCGCGGCCGCAAGGCTTTCCGCTTCAGGCAGTTTGTTGAAGGCGCGCACGGCTTCGAGTTGGCGCGGGACCAGGTTGATCTGATCCGGATGCAAGCTCACCACCGAGTCGACTTCCAGCGTCGAATACCCCTGGTCCCGCAAGAATCCGCTCAAGCGGTCCAAGATGAACATCTGTAGATCCGTGTGAGCATCTCCGACCCGTCCGTTGTAGCTCGCAAAAGACGCATTGATAAGTTCGTGCGAAGAAAGCGGGAGGTCACGCTCGATGAGGATCCGGATCACACCCAAGGCGGCGCGACGCAGGCCGAGCGGATCCTTGTCGCCGGTCGGAGTCTGGCCGATGCCGAACAGGCCGGCTAGGGCGTCGAGCTTGTCAGCGAGCGCTACAGTGACGGCGGTCTTTCCTTTGGGCAATTCATCGCCGGCAAACCGCGGGCGGTAGTGCTGCTCGATGGCGTCGGCAATTTCCTTCGGCTCGCCGTCATGTTGGGCATAGTAGCGGCCCATCACGCCCTGCAACTCCGGAAATTCACCGACCATCTCGGTGAGCAGGTCGGCTTTGGACAACCATGCGGCGCGTTCTGCCGAAGAGACGTCAGCCTTCAGCTCGCGGGCGATCGTTCCCGACAGCTTCTTGATGCGCTCGACGCGATCGAGCTGGCTGCCAAGCTTGTTGTGGTAGATCACATTGGCCAGCCGTGGAACGCGGTCTGCCAGCTTGGTTTTGCGGTCCTGGTCGTAGAAGAATTTCGCGTCGGCCAGCCGCGCGCGCAGCACGCGCTCGTTGCCGCGGACGATCTCGCGAGGATTGCTTGCCGCGATATTGGAGACGAACAGGAAGCGCGGCAGCAACTTGCCTGTCGCCTTGTCGCGCAGCGGTACGTACCTCTGATGCTGCTGCATGGACAGGATCAGGCATTCCTCCGGCACCGCGAGGAATTCGGCGCTGAATTCTGCGGCGTAGACGGCCGGTGATTCCACGAGCGCCGTGATCTCGTCCAGCAGCGCGTCGCCCGCCACGAGCTCGACCCCCTTTCCGGCGGCCCGGCCCAGCGCCTCGATGATCTGTTCCCTGCGACGAGCGAAAGCGACTTCCACCGTTCCCTTGTCGCGGAGCACGGTTGCATAGCCGTTCGCGTCCTTGACCGTGATCGGCCCGCCGCTCAGGAAACGGTGGCCGAGGGTCCGATTGGAGCTTTCGAGGCCGAGGACGACGCCGGGCACGACGCGCGAGCCGTGGAGCATGACCAGGCCGTGCACCGGACGCACGAATTGGGCTTCACCCGAGCCCCAGCGCATGGTTTTCGGAATCGGCAGCGTTTTGAGCGCTGACTCGACCATTTTACTGAGCACTTCATCAAGTGTTCGCCCTGATACAGGAACGGAAATAACTACAACCTCTCCTTTCGCGAGTTGCTCATATCTAACTGATTCGAGAGAAGCCCCGTACTTCCGCAAAAACCCCAACAGCTTCTCAGTAGGGTTTCCACTAGCGTCATACGCGTCTTTCTTGGTCGGCCCCTTTTTGTCTTCGTGCTCGTCAGGAGAGCGACCGCATACACGTTCGATCTGGACAGTAATACGTCTCGGCGTCGCGAAAGTTCTCGCTACTGCTCCTTTAGTAAGGAACTTCCCCTTGGTGAGATCGCCAAGCACAACGGCGCCAAACACCTCCGAGAGAGCCCGCAGAGACTTCGGGGGAAGTTCCTCGGTCAGCAGCTCGACGAGCAGCGTCTCGGATGCCGGCGCTTTGGTGGTCTTCTTCTTCGGCATCGTTCAGCGTCGGGTTTTCTTTTTCGCCGTCTTTTGCTGCTTCAGCATCGGGAAGCCGAGCTTCTCGCGCGATTCGTAGTAGGCCTGCGCGACCAGGCGGGCCAGCGCCCGCACGCGGCCGATGTAGGCGGCACGCTCGGTGACCGAGATCGCGCCGCGCGCATCGAGCAGGTTGAAGGTGTGGGAGCACTTGAGCACCATCTCGTAGGCCGGCAGCACGAGCTGTGCTTCGATCAGGCGCCTGGCCTCGGCTTCGAACTGCCCGAAGTGCTGGAACAGCATCTCGGTGTTGGCGAGCTCGAAGTTGTATTTTGATTGCTCGCGCTCGTTCTGCAGGTAGACCTCGCCGTAGGTGACGCCGTCCACCCAGACGAGATCGAATACGCTTTCCTTGCCCTGCAAGTACATTGCCAGCCGTTCGAGCCCGTAGGTCAGCTCGCCCAGCACCGGCTTGCAGTCGAGCCCCCCGGCCTGCTGGAAGTAGGTGAACTGCGTGATCTCCATGCCGTTCAGCCACACCTCCCAGCCCAGCCCCGACGCGCCGAGCGTCGGCGATTCCCAGTCGTCTTCCACGAAGCGGATGTCGTTTTTCCGGGGGTCTATACCGAGCGCTTTCAGGGAACCGAGGTAGATGTCCTGAAAATCGTCGGGCGAGGGCTTCATCACCACCTGGTACTGGTAGTAGTGCTGCAGGCGGTTGGGGTTCTCGCCGTAGCGCCCGTCCTTCGGGCGCCGCACGGGCTGCACGTAAGCGGCGTTCCACGGCTCGCGCCCGATTGCGCGCAGGAAGGTCGCGGTGTGGAACGTGCCCGCGCCCATCTCCATGTCGTAGGGCTGCAGCAGCACGCAGCCGCAACGGTCCCAGTACTCGTTCAACTTGAGGATGATCTGCTGGAAGGTAAGCATCGGGGCGAGGTCTGCTTGTAAGCCTCGAATTTTACCGGGTTCCGTAGGATTTTGCCGGGACTAAGCCCGACAAAAAATTGACACAGTTAAGCCCGCATGCCGCAGGTTCCTCCCCGCGCGGTTTGATTGCATGACTCCAAAACCGTGGCAGTCGTGAAACATGCGGGCTAGGCGGAACGCGCGCTACGAGATCCTGTCCACCGCGCGATGGCGATCAGCGTGAGACAGAGCACGAGCACTGCGTAGTTTCCCCAGCGCACATAAGGGGTGGAACCGCTGTAGCCCTGGACCGAGTGAGTCACGGTCGCTGCCGTGAACTCGGGGGCGTTGGCGACCACTTCACCGCGCGGATTGATCGCGGCGGTAACGCCAGTATTGGTCGCGCGCAGCATGTAGCGGCCGGTTTCCAGCGCGCGCGCCTGGGAAATCTGCAGGTGCTGCTGCGGCGCAATCGAGCGGCCGAACCAGGCGACGTTGCTGACGTTCACCAGCAGAGTGGCCTCCGGCAACTGGCGGATGATCGCTTCGCCGAACGCGTCCTCGTAGCAGATGTTGACCGCGACGCGCTGCCCCGCCACCGCCAGCGGTTGCTGGTCCTCCCCTCCGCGCGAAAAATCCTGCAGCGGTATGGCGAGCACGCTCACGATCCAGCCCAGCACCGGCCGCAGCGGGATGAATTCGCCGAATGGCACCAGATGCGACTTGCGGTAGGACTGGATGGGCGCGCTGCCGTAAGAGACGACACTGTTGAAGTAGTCTCCACTCGGAAGCCGCTCGGGTACCCCGACCAGAATGTCGCCGTCGTTTCTGCGCGCGCGGGCGGCGAGCATTGAGAGATAGTCCTGCGGCACCTGGTCGAGAAACAGCGGCAGCGCGGTCTCGGGCAGGATGATGAGGCGGCTCCTGGAGGATTCGACGAGCTTGCGGTAGGCGTCGAGTGTCGGGCGTACCCGGTCCTCGCGCCATTTCAGGTCCTGCGCGACGTTACCCTGGAGCAGGCTCACGGTGACGGGCGCGCCGACGGCCTCGGTCCACGTGATCTGGCTCAGCACCCAGCCAGTGAGCCAGATCACGAGAACGATGAAGGATGAACGATGAACAATGAACTGCCAGCTCGAGGGCGCTAACACGGATTTTCGTTCCGCGTTCATCGTTCCGCGTTCATCGTTGGTCGTCCAGCGCAGCCACAAAGTGACGAGCAGCCCGGCGCTCGCGGCGGTTGCCAGCGTCACGCCGTAGATTCCTAGCAGCGGGGCGTAGCCGGCAAGGGGACTAAGCGGGACCTGGGAATAACC
>ERZ1292645.391-Hain-H14-02um-R2-391-length-16329-cov-7_pt1 | contig 16329 bp, 18 predicted proteins | sample MGYA00564401_ERZ1292645 | MGnify/ENA primary metagenome ERZ1292645 (study PRJEB36523, sample SAMEA6512644) | groundwater metagenome | collected 2019-01-09 | study: AquaDiva: Metagenomics assemblies of 32 groundwater samples | reverse complement strand
GGCTGATAAAAGAAATAGCCGATGAAGCGCTGGTTCTGGGCCCGCTGGAAGATTTACTCAGTGACCCGGAAATAACCGACATCTTAGTTAATAATAAAGACCAGGTATATGTAGAACGTCACGGAAAAATAGAGCTTACGGCCAAGAGATTTATTTCCAACGAGCAGGTCAGGCAGATTATTGAGAGGATAATCGCTCCCTTAGGAAGAAGGATAGATGAGTCCAGCCCTATGGTAGATGCCCGCCTTCCCGACGGCTCCCGGGTGAATGCAATTATCCCCCCTCTTTCTTTGACCGGCCCGATGCTGACCATTCGTAAATTTGGCCGTGAGCAGTTTACGATTGACACCCTGCTTAAATTTAACAGCGTAAATGAGCCGATGTCGCTCTTCCTGCGCGCCTGCGTTATTGCCAAAAAAAATACGATTGTCTCCGGCGGCACCGGCTCCGGAAAAACCACGGTATTAAATGTTTTGTCAACTTTTATACCTGAAGAAGAACGTATCATTACCATTGAAGACGCGGCTGAATTAAGGCTATCCCAGGAGCACTGGGCGCGCCTTGAGGCCCGTCCGTCAAATATTGAGGGAAAAGGAGCGATTACGATCAGGGATTTATTCCGTAATACCTTGAGAATGCGCCCGGACAGGATCATCATCGGAGAATGCCGCGGGATAGAGACTCTGGATATGCTCCAGGCAATGAATACCGGCCACGACGGCTCAATGACTACCATTCATGCCAATTCTACCCATGACGTTTTAGCTCGCTTAGATTCAATGATTTTAATGTCAGGTATTGAGCTTCCGATCAGGGCGATCCGGGAGATGATTGCCTCTACTATTGATGTTATCGTCCATACTACGCGCCTTTCAGACGGCTCACGCCGGATTATGCAGATAACCGAAATTACCGGCATAGGCGCTGACCAGCACGTTAAGATGGAAGATATCTTTATGTTTAAGCAGACAGGCGTAGATGCGCAAGGAAAGGTTTTAGGCCATTTTCAAGCCACAGGCCATATTCCCTCCTTTATTGAAGATATCCGCGTGCGCGGGATCAAGCTCTCCGATGAAATATTTAAAAATCCTAAATCTTACCCGGAGCTCACACCTGGCTGAAAAAGCGGTGATTGCCGATAACCTCTTCAGCCGCCTTAAGGGGTTGCTCAAGACGGCTAGCCTGGGGGCCGGAGAAGGCATGCTCTTAAAACCCTGCAATTCTATTCATACCTTTTTTATGCGTTTTCCCATTGATGTTGCTTTCGTGGATAGGGAAAATCAAATTATCAAAATATACCACTCCCTGAAACCCTGGAGAATAAGCGGAGTATTCTTTAATGCTCTTTACTGCCTTGAATTGCCCGCCGGAACCCTCAACGCTACTCATACCCAACAAGGAGACTATCTTCAAGTTACCTCAGCATAAATAACCCACCTGCACTTCGGAGGTGCAATTTTGGTGTATTTACACTTGACAAATGTCCAATTTTGAAGTAAAATTTAAATTGGACATAAGCCAGTAAGGCAATGGTTTGCCTTCCGATAGGCAAAGCCATAAGATGAAGAGAGAGCATTATAAATTAAAGACAGAAATAAGGGAATTTATTCTACAAAAGGCAAAAGAACATCCTGAATTAGGCTGCAGGAAGCTCTCCGGCCTCATTCAAGAAGCTTTTAAGGTTGAGGTTTCAAAGTCAAGTATCAGCACTATCCTTAAGTCGGATGGGTTGAATAAGTCAGTAGGCAGGCGGGGTGTTAGGCCGCAAGCCGCAAGCCGCTCCGTAAAGCTCCTTCAGAGCAACGGGGTAGACAGGCCACAGATTACCAGCAAAGAAACATTATTACTCTCGTCTTGTCTAAAGCCGAATCTCCTCACCCATCTTCATCCCTCTCTTCCCCACATCGGATGCTGGTTTCTTAAGGCCGCTGATCTTTGCTTGGGCGGGACGCAGGTGATAGCAAGTGCGTTAGCCTCTCTTAATGCTTCGGCTCTGCTCAATATAACCCTTTTAGATTTAAGCGCTTTCGTTGAAACTTTACTCTATCTTCCTTTATGCGGCGAAGAGAATTACCAGGATTTAGGCCCTGCCTCAAAAGAGGCCCTGGCTGTTATCGCCGGAAAGAAGTGTTCGGCTTCGCTCAATATCAATCCTGAACGTAGAAGGATTGATTATTTAGAACAGGCTAAGGCAGCTAATCCCCAGATACTCAATCAACTTCTTACCGAGGCAAGAGAAATATCAAAACTAAAATTTATCCTGGAGGATAATTCTTTCTTCTTTCTTGACTCCGGAAGCCATAGTATATGGTCAACAGCCCGTATTCCCGAATGTTTCAGCGCAGGGTTGTCCAAAACTAAAGCTTATCTTAACGGCTCTATCTTAGAGAATACCAATCCGCTGGTTTTACAGGCACTCGCCGGTTTTGATGCCCCTACCCCGGCATCCTTAAATTTTATCGCCAGTTTTCAATCAGAAAACCCGGATAAGGCAATAAAGCGCATTGAGCTGTATTCTATGGATAACCTACTTATAGATACCATTCAGCCCTTGCCGCAAAAAAAACGGTTTTTTATCTTTGGGCTCTGGCCTTGGCAATATAAAAATAGGGACAGACACCATTTATTTCAAATAAATGGTGTCTGTCCCTATTTTACGCTTCGTTCGCTCGCAATAACTGATAAGGATAATCGGAAGATTCTGGACATTTTTACCAATGTTGAAGAAAACCAATTAGATAACGAGAAGATAATTGGACATTATTTAGAACATTGGCCAAATTTAGAAACAGGTTATAAGGATTTCTTAGATAAAATTGGACATTTCTATCAATTGTCCAAAAGTAAAATAATGCCTAAGAATAATGTCCACTTCTCTGAAGGGAATGATTTAGCCCTAAGCGAGATTTTCAGCTTCTGGAGGTGGGAATTAAATAGCTATTGCCAGAAATACTTTTTCCCATTAAGTTACCAAAGATTGGATTTTTTGGCCTTAAAAGAGCGTTTTTATAATCTTCGGGGTAGAGTAATTAGCGAAGCTAATTACTCTAAGGTAATTTTTGAAATACCTCATAATTTTCCATATGCCGGAGATTTACTTTATGGCTGTCAGAGGGTAAACGAGGCCGATATTCAGCTTATGGATGGACGCCGCTTGGTGTTTGAGGTGAAGATATAAAGAAAACGCTTTCCTGGAGTGATGGTTTTGCCCTTGACACCTTTGATGGTGTATGATATATTTATGTTGCAAACAAAAGATTAGAGCGGAAGCAAAGCCACGGGACTTGCGCTATAATTATTAAGAAGAAAAGCTAATTTCAAAGACAGCGCCCTGCTAATAAATTCGTATTAGCAGAAAAGTTAACCGGGTTGCCGAATTCAGAAATGAATAAAGAAAAGGCAGGTCGGTTTTTTTATGGAGACTTATTAATGAGCTTAAAAAAGTTTTTAAAAACAAACTCACAGCTCACAGCTCACAACTCACAGCTCACGACTCTAACGGGGCAGGCCTCTTTAGAATTTTTTATCTTATTTGCTGTTGTGACGGTGATGACTATTGTTTCTATTAGCTCTTTTTTCACCACCACCAAAACTAATACTGAAGGGCTTTTTCAAAAAGCTGTGGGTGTGGACGGAATAAATATGGGGAATAAATAATGATGACTCGCAAGGCGCAGAGTACCTTAGAATACGCCTTTATTGTTACAGTAGTAGTGGCGGCATTAACCGCAATGAGCATATATGTCCAGCGGGCAATGCAGGCAAATCTGAAAGCAATTGAGAACCAGATCAATGCCGCGCCGTAGTAGAAAATTTAGAAAAAAGGAGGTGAAAAGATGATGAAAACAAGACTCATGACTCAAGACTCAGGGCTAAAGACTCAAAAAGGCCAGAGTATATTAGAGTATGTGCTCTTAATGGCCGTAATAGTGCTGGTGGCTATCTATGGGGCAAATAATATTCTCAAACCAAAGGCCAGGGCTAATATGGATATGACCGGCCAGGTAATAGACAAGGCAACTGCTGAACTTAAAGCTAAAATGGTGGATTAAGGCTTAAATAGTAGCAAGATTGGCATATCATTCAGGAGGTGAAAAGATGTTAAAGAAATCAAAAGGACAATCAACCGCTGAATACGCTATAATTATCGCGGTAGTAATTGGTGCGGCAGTGGCAATGCAGACCTATGTAAAAAGAGGCCTGCAGGCAAGGCAAAAGGCAGGAACAGATGCCTTTACCGGAGTAGATGCGACGTTTACAAGTGAAGTTGGGGGTACTGATGCAACTTTCGGTAAACTCTCTCAATACGAACCCTATTATTTAGAGACTTCTAATGACCGCTTTCAGGAAACTATAGAGCAGGAGCATATGGGTGCTGGTAAGATAGTTAAAGAGAAGGTTTCCGATGTCTCAGCTACATCAGCTGGCAGTATACAGAAGCAAGCAACAGCAACAGATCAAGCTACCAGGGATGCGCAGTGGAAATAGGAAAATTCGCCACGCCGCTGCCTGCCTGTCGGCAGACAGGGCGGGGCTCATTTGAGGAGGTGGACTAAATGCATAAAAGTAAAAAAGGCCAGAGTATCTTAGAGTACGGTCTACTTTTAGCAATAGTAGTAGCAGTGTTAGTGGCTATCCAGTTATACGTTAAGCGTTCAGTTCAAGGCAGGTTTAAACAGAGCGCTGACCAGATTGGAGAGCAGTTTACTACCGGTGCGGCTTATACTTCTCAGGTTATCAGCCAGAGTGCAAGAAGAGAAGTGACTGACCCATCTATGGTAGATGGAAAGGGATGGACGAATTCCGAGGTTCAAGCTACTAATGCAATTCCGTCTGCAGGAGTAGTTGCTTACGGGGGTTACGAGGCAACCAAGTCAGATTATGTGGTCCAAAGTATAGGCGCTGGTACAGTAGGAACGCACGGAACATTTGATTCCGGCAAAATCAGCGATGTGAAACTGTTTGAAGATGATTAGAAAAAAAGCCCTAACCCCGTTAGAAACCATAAGGCAACCTATAAAAAGAAAGAGGTTTCTAACGGGGCAAGCCCAAAGTACATTAGAGTATCTTCTGGTGATGACAGCGATCATCCTGGCATTAATAGCGGCGACCGCTCCAAGCGGTTCGCCGCTGCGAAGCGGAGTGCGTAATTTCCTTAACACATTGGGCACTGAAATCGGAGAGAGAGCAAATGCGTTTTAGCAATAAAGGGCAGAGTTTAGCCGAGTATGCTATTTGTCTTTCTTTAGTTGTGGCTGCCCTGACCGGGATGCAGGTTTATGTTAAAAGGGGCCTGCAGGCAAGGTATAAAACCGCGGTGGATTTTTCAGCAGATTTTATTGCCGGTAACGGGGTGGCAAATGTTACTAAGCAATATGAGCCTTATTATGTGGAAGGGGATATGGTTAATCAAGCAGTCCAGGAGCAAAAGACAACCTATTCTCCGGGAGGCGAGGTAACCTACGATAGCCCTGATGGGGTTCAGGATGGAAGCGGGAAATTTACCAGCGGCAATGGCAGGGTAACCGGAGGCTGGACGGTTGCCGGATACAATTTAACGGCTGATGATGGATGGAAATAATAAAGGTTCTGCCATATTAGAATACGGTTTATTTATCGCTATATTTATAAGCGCGGTAGTGGCAATGCAGATTTATATAAAGCGCGCCATTGCCGGCAAGTTCAAAGCATCCACTGATGCTATCGGGGAGCAGTTTTCATCCTCTTTGAGTAATTATAGTTATACCAGAAAGATTACCTCTCAGTCCGAAGAGAGGGTTACGCCTGAAGGCGAGACAGTTTCTACCCTTCTTGAGCCGACGATAAATATCGTCAGTCCATATACGGACAATTTCTCGGATAAGAAATTAAGTGAGGAGAAATTATTTTAGATGAGAAAAGCGCAAGCCCCGTTAGAAACTATGGGGCAATCTGTAAGAAGAAAGAGGTTTCTAACGGGGCAAGCAATCATAGAATATGCATTATTTGCCGGGGTGGTGATAGCGGCATTAATCGCTATGCAGGGATATATGAAGCGCGGTATCCAGGCAGTGGTTAAGGCGTCAGCAGATGATATAGGGGACGAGAAAGCAGGCGGGATGGATTCTGACCCGCTATTCAAACGCCAGATAATGTCTCCTGTTACGGAAAGCACAAGTTCCACTACCGGAACAAATACATTTCAGCGCGCTGTGGGAGGCGAGGTAACTTATGGAACTGATACCACCACCACTACTACGGCGAAAGACGGCATTCTTTCCTCGGTTTTATCCTGGGAAAGGGAAAACTAAAGGCCAATCCATTATAGAGTATGCGCTGGTAATCGGGGTAGTGGTAGCCGCCCTGGTAGGGACGCAGGCCTATATCAAAAGGGGCCTGCAGGGAAGGCTGCGCGAGGCGGCAGATTCCTTAGGCCAGCAGTATGAGCCAAAAAATACCGTTACGAACGGTCCCTCTGTTATGACTTTTAACAGCAACTCTACCGCCGTAGCCGAGACTCTAAGTGAAAATAACCTTAGCGCTAAGTATGGCCAGACTATTGATTTGGATGGAGACGGCACAACAGAAGATGATGTCTTTGGCACTGTGAGTACGGTTATTTTAGGTAAATGGACAGATATAAACGGTAATGGAATACCAGAGACAGGCGAAATAAGCGGAGGTTCAACTACTACTCAAAAAGGAAGTGAAACAGTTGGGAAACTATAGTAAGGGGCAGGCAATCTTAGAGCTGGCAATTTTTGGCTCTATTTTAATTATGCTTTTAGGGGTCCTAATAAGTTATGGCATAGCATACAGCTCCCGGCAGAAAATAATGCAGGAGGCATTTAGAAAAGCGCTGGCCTCGGCCGCAGTTTCCGGCCCTAACTATAGCGGAACCCCCATCTCGGTTTCACATTCTCTGCTTAAAGATATCCATATCCCCAACCCTTCTGACCCCTTTGCCGTGGGTTCGGTAACGCCGGTTTCGGCAAGAGCAACCGTAACCCGTAATTATGCGCTGGATGCTAACGCAGAGAACGATAACGAACTCCCCCAAATGAGGATTAATCTCCAGGGCTATGAATACGGCCCTTTTAAGGCCGCAGGATTTAGAAATGAGTATAATGTGTCGGAAAATCAGGATAATAGCGACCAAGGATTTTCTTCTACCGTTGTAACCCCGGATGCTTTTGCGGATAGTGCAATGGATGATGCGGGGAATTATCTGTGGGAAGGAAACCTGGATAAATATTATGAAATTTATGGAGCGGCTAATGTCCTGATAACCGGAGATGGCGAATGTATGACTGAACAGACCAATGTAAATCCCGAGACAGGCCAGTCTGAAACAAGCTGTTTGAAAATGGGCAAAAATATCCAAATCCTTGACTCGTTTGCAGGCGAGATTTACGATTACGGCGGCGCAGTCAGGCGCTGCCGGCAGATTGTGGATGTCTCTGCCTGCACAAAAGAATGTGAACGAGGAAGCGGCGACGACTGTGCCGGCACCTGCGCCAAGGAAATGAATCCTCCTAATCAAAACACAAACGTTTATGATTCTACAAAAGGCGGCGCCTGGTATTGCGCAGACTACTATCCGCATCCTGATGGCCAGGTTAGCAGATATGTTTTCCCGAAATTAGAGCAGCTCTTTGGTTATCTCACGGGTCAAGACAAAGGCCTGGGCCTGCAGGCCGATTATGCCCAGATTAGCTCCATAAACAATAAATTAGAGCGGACAGAAGATACTATCGGAATTAACGCTACAGATACTTTAGATTGGGAGGTAAACACCACCCGGGACATTGTCTATAGAGATAAAGGCGATACCAGCGGAGATGCGCCGCCGCTTAGACAAACAGTTACTACTAATGTTTGTGCCGAAAAAGACGGCTCCGGCAATTGTATTAGTAAAACGCAGGCCTGGGGGGTGAGCTGGTGATGTATAACTTAAGAAGTAAGGGGCAGGGTTCACTGGAGATGCTTGTGTCCTTAATCGGCCTGGTCATTCTTTTATTAGGCACAGTGAATATCTTTATCTGGATAAACCAACGTATGGTTACCCGGCAGAAAGATTATGAAAACAGCCGCATCAGCGCAGGAAGCGATACTACGGGAAATGAAATACAGGTGGATGAATCAGCTTACCCGGAATTAGATGTCTTTAAGTAAGGAGGAGCTTGCGATGATAGATTATCTTAGTAAAATCACTTCTTTAAAAAATCTGCTTTCCAAGCGGCCCAATGCCCAGGTTTCCACTTTGCTTATCCTGATGATGGTAACCGTCATAATTTTTGTGATGATTACCGCAAATATCGGAGAGGTTTCTCTTAAAGCCACGTCCCTGGCAAATGCCGCAGACCAGGCCGCGCTTTCTTTAGGTTCGCAATTAGCTACCAGGTCGCGCGCATTGTGGGAAACCAATGACAGCCAGATAGAGCAATGTGTAAAAAGCGGATTGTTCGGAGCAATACTGTTCCTTGTGGTTACGGCGTTGACGGGAAATCCGCTACTAGGTTTAATCGCTTACGGCATTTACACTGGAGTGACCGGCGGAATGAGCGGCAATGAAAGCTTTTGGGATGGTTTTGGCCAGGGGTTACAAGATGGTATATTAATTAGCACAAAGATTGCAATAGGGATAGTAAGCGGGGCAATATCGGGGGCGGCGATAGGGTCAGCTTTTCCCGTCATTGGTACGGTTGTAGGTGCTGTTATCGGAGCTATTGTCGGCGGCGTCATCGCTACTGCAGGCGTGCTTTACGAAAAAAATAATGAATTTAAGGACCGGGCTTCATTCTTTGCTTCGGCAAACAAGGAACTAAGCGGCATGCCTGAATACGACCAATTACGCGAGGGCGTGTTTTTAAATACTCTTTTGGCACTAAGTAATGACCCGGCAAAAGAGGTGGATACCAACGATGCAGATGGCGATGGCGACACGTCTGAAAAGATTCCCCGCTTCTTTAACTTGTGGGACCAGCGGGTTGAGGTTTATGACTTAATAGTTTCCCGGATGGAGGACCTTGTCAACAACTTTGTGAATGGAAGCCTGGCAGGTTTTGAGAGCTTTTTAAAAAGCACTTTTACAGATAACACGAATGGTATTCCAGCTCAATTTTACCGGCAAGAAATAGATGGCCAGGATGGCCCGACAATAATGTTAATGCGCTACTTATATGAAAATGATATAAACCATCCTACCGTTAGTTTAGGCCCGGCAATGAGTTTAATTTTCCAGCCCGGGCCGGACGCAGCAACTTTAGAAAGCTGGGAGACTAATCAGTGTGACTCTGACACCGACTCTAGCTGTGTGCCGCCACAATACTATGATGAGGTGGATACGGTAATTGCCGAAATGAAGGATTTCCTGGCTGCGGCTGCAGATGTGCGCGCACAGGATATCAAGGAACTTGCCCTTACATTTGATACCTGGTTCCCCCAGTTTTATGAACCAGATACGGTTGATGTGGATACAGGCGATACTATTGTGAACGACGCCGATTATTATGACAGGTTTGCTGAAATGATAAACGGCGACAGCAGCGTAGACCCTAAGCGCTATGGAATCAGCTATTGGAAAGGGAAAGATGTAGGTGATGCCGATTATGATCCCAATTATGGCATTTTGGAGCCTAAAAGACTGGCTTATGCAGCTCTTCCCAGGTACCCCCTTATTCCGGCATTAGCTATAGATGAGTATGGGAGTTATACAATACCGATATATCAAACAACCGGAGGAACTCTGCCAACTGATGGATATGGGAATCCGATATATACACCTAAAACAGATGGGAAGGGAAATATGTTAGTGGATGGAGACAGTAATGTAATATATGAAACAACCGGAGGAACTCAAACATCAATACCAGCATATATATACGATTGGGCAAATGTCGATCCAAATATTTTTTATTTTGAAGAACTTACTTATCAACCAAACAGCGTATGGTTTTCGGCGGTCAAAGATACTTTAAATAACCTTATTACTCAAATTGAAAGTTTTAAGACTGCATCCCAGGATACCTATACTGCTATGAAAGATGCTTATGGCAGTTTGTCTGGGGGTCTTGACGGCGCTACCTTATCAGGGTATAATCCTGTATATTATACCTGGCCTGACTCTGCCGGAGACCACACCATAAAGGTAGAAGTAGGAAATTATAAATTAGCCGAAATAAAGACAAAGAAAAAAGGCAAGTGGTACAGGAGAAAGGTCTGTTCAACGCTTACGAATTATTCTGACGACGGCACAAGGTGCTGGGTAGAAATAACCCGTATTGACCCCGCAAATAAAAATGTGCAGTCAGGAAAAACTGCCTTAGGCAGGTGGAATCCTTTTACAGCTGGAGAGGATAAAATTATCAGAAGAGGCGGGGCTTCTTATGATTATGGGAGTGTAGCCTTGAGCGGGATAAAATGAATAAAGTAAAAGAAAGATCTGATTTACTATACATAATCCTGCCGGTGGCAATAATTGCCGCGGTTATGTTTCTCTTAAAAGAAAAAGACCCGGATATTAATTTCTGCCGTAAAGTATTCAACGGGCTGGTGAGTAACTCATCTCCGGCAGAAAGATTTATTGACTGGAAGAACCTTAAGGCGATGGATGTGGATGTGGGAGTGCGTTATTCGGGCTTACCCGATGAGAAGCAGCGCAGCGACTACAAAAAGTCACTCTTTGCCGGCTTTAGCTTCGGGTTTAAGCAGGGAGGAGGAAGCCCCAGGGCTTTTACTAATTGGCGCATCTACGCCAAAGACATTGATAAAGTAGTTGTGGCCGCGGATTATCCCCGGTATAATAAGACTATCTTGTTTGGCATTTCTAAATCCGCCAAACCCTTGTTGATTTCTATGCAATGGGAATAAAGATGGAAAAACGTAAGGGTTTTTCGGCTCTGGAATACGCGGTGTTAGTGATGATAATCGTCTCAGGCCTGATTGCAATGTCTGCCTATCTTAGGCGTTCCCTCTGCGGAAAGTGGCGCCAGGCGGCAGATAGTTTTGGTTTTGGCCGGCAGTATGATAAATAAAGAGAAATTATGCCTATTTTTATCATAGGGGCATTAGCCTTCATTTCATTGGGCCTGCTTTTTTACTCAGCATATCCTTTTCTTGAGCGGCTCTTAAAAAGCTGGCAGAAAAAACGGATAGCGAAAATTACTCCTAAGTTAGACCGGATGTTTGTTGATATCCCTCATCGCAAGCTTCTGCTCATTGATATTGCCTGCCCTTTGGCAATAGGTTTTTTGGCCTTCTCATTCACTAAAACCATCTGGATTGGCGTAACCGCCGCATTCACAGGGTTAGCATTCTCAAATTTTATCGTGAAACAGTTAGGAAAAATGCGCAACAAAAAATTTGCCAGCCAGTTAGTTGACGGGCTTATGCTTTTATCCGGCTCGCTCAAGGCCGGGCTTTCTTTGCTTCAGGCCTTTGAGGCGCTGGTTGAGGAGATGGCTCCTCCCATATCCCAGGAGTTTAGTTTAGTAGTGCGGGAGAACCGTATGGGAGTCCCTTTAGAAGAATGTTTAATGAAATTAAAGCGCCGCATGGAATGTGAAGAGTTAGATATGATAATTACGGCAGTCTTAGTCGGCAGGGAGACCGGAGGCGAGCTTACCGTCATATTCTCAAATCTGGTTATGACTATCCGAGAACGCAGCCGGCTCCAGGGCAGGATTAAGGCCCTGTGCACCCAGGGAGTGCTTCAGGGCAGGATTATGATGCTTTTGCCTGTTTTCTTTGCTATTGCCATTTATAAAATCAATCCCGGTTTTATGAATATCCTGCTCACCGATGCGCAAGGAAGGCTTTTATTAGGATATGCAGTTATTTCCCAGATAATCGGCACAATTTTAATTATGCATCTGAGTAAAATTGAGATATAAATAAAGATTATGCTATTACAATCGTTAATACCCTTTACAATTTTTATAAGCATTTATGCCCTTGCCTATCAAATTTATCTTCACAGAAAGATGCGCCTGCCCTGGCATGAGGCAACGCAGGTGCCTCTGGATAGAGAAAAGCCAGGGCTTCCTAAGGAGAGGGTTTTGCGCCGGGTATTAAAGCCGTTTAAGTTTTTAGGCGGGTTTAAGGTTATTCGTTCATTTGTCAGCCCCTCTATCCCGGGAAGGTTAATTACTGCAGGCTCGCCTTTAAGCATTATTGAGTTTGCTATATTTAAAATTTTAAGTGTCATTTCTCTCTTAGTGCTAAGCACCATTATCTTTCACGGCAATAAGATTATGCCCGTAGCTATCGGCTCTGTGATAGTTGGCTATATGATCCCTGAAATATGGCTTGGCATGAAAATCAAGCGCAGGCATAAAGAGATTCGCCGCTATCTTCCCGCGGTAATTGACCTTCTGAATCTTTGTGTGGAATCCGGCCTTGATTTTATGTTAGCAGTAGACAGAGTGGTAAGGGATTTCAAAAAGTGCCCTCTTACAGACGAACTTTCAGAACTCTGGCGTGAAACCAGGATGGGTGTTTCCCGCAGAGAGGCATTGCGCAGTCTTTCCCGCCGGGTAAACTTACCGGAATTAACCAGTTTTGTGCGCACCCTTCTGCAGGCCGACCGAATGGGCTCTCCAATGACAGATGCGCTCAGGATTCAGTCTGAGGAAATTCGCCAACGTTGTTTTTTACAAGGAGAGGAAATGGCCCTTAAAGCTCCGGTAAAACTCCTTTTCCCGCTCATCTTTTTTATCCTTCCTTCAGTTATGATAATTGTCGCCAGCCCGATTATTCTCCAGTTTATGCACGGTGGGATTAAGTTTTAAATGTCCAATTTAGTTTAAATGTCCAATTAGTCAACTTTGGATGAAATTAAATGTCCAATTTAAACTCTGTCCCGTAATGTCAGCCAGCGGGGGATTTAACTAGAACTGTCATTGCGAGGAGTCCTTGACACAAAGTGTCAAGGACGGCGAAGCAATCTTCTCATTAGTACCGTAATCTCTGGTCAAGAGAGCGCTTCCCCCAGACTAAAAAAATCTCTTGACAGCCTCTATTCTATATGATATATTTTATATACATTAAAGAGAAAGAAACGAAAAGGCAAACCATCCGTGAGGGCGGGACGCAAAGCCACGGGTCTTTAGCGACGAGAAAAAGATAGCCGGGTTACCGAATATGGAACCAGGTTATTTTTTTTGTTACTTAGTAAAAACATTAAAAAAGATTTATGATACCAGAGACGAAAATAAAAATTAGTCTTATGGGGGATATAGGGGGAAATTTTACCCTTTCTATTATTTATTGTTGACGAACTAATGAGTTCACAAAGCCACGGGAAAAATAACTTAGCCGCAAAACCAATTTCTGAATACCAGCCGGAAATTGAAAAGCCGCTATTCAGGTCCAGTTTCAAGAAGTGGATCAGGATAGTGGCTTTTATTATTACAGCGGTTTTCTTGCCCGAGCAGGTCTCCTGGGCAATTGATTATGACTGGCGCGCAGTTTGGCCAAAAACAGCCCAGTCCCTTGGCCCAAATACAGCCGTTGGCCCGTATCGCAGTTTTAGCCCTGCCTACACTCAAGATCACCAGCGTCAGATTGACATACCGCTTACTATCAAGAAAATACTTTTAGATATTGCAAATAAACCAGTCAATGCCGTCAGGCTCTCTAAAGATTTAACTGTTGAGCTAAAAGAGCCGCTTCGGATGAGCAAAGAGCGCATTGAGGAAATTTATCACTGGCTTAAAGGCAAGCCCTGCGGGACAAATGCCCTTTATGATTATCTAAAAACCAAAGACCCAAACATTGAAGAGCAGGATATTGCGGTCTTAGTTTTGACTGTGGATATTTTAAATGATGTCCTCAAGCCGGAGGGAAATCCCAAAGTTATCAAGAGTTCATTATATGCCCTTGCCAAGGCTTCTGAATTCTTCAATCACAAGCTTATTCCAGTCAAACTCAATAACTCAACAAACTCAATGAACTCTATGCGTTCTATGATTCCTTTCATCGCCCACTTCAAAGCCGGCCACTATGTTCTGGTTACCAAGCTTACTGCTGAAAAAGTCTATTTTATCAGCGAACACAAAGAAGAGTTTTTACCATACGAAAAATTCCTCCAGGAATTCTCCGGTTACGCCCTGGTTGCGACCTGCGACCTGCGACCTGCGACCTGCGACTTACTAACTGACGAACAAGCCAAGTTCATCTTAGGGGCCAAGAAACGTTATAATGAGTTACCCGACTTTAGCGCATTATATGAGCCGGTAGATTTTACAAAGGCAATGACGGCTGTAGCTATACAGGGAGCTATACAGATTACACTTGCTGTAGTAGGCTCTTATCTAGGTCCTGCTATCGGAACTGCTTTTGATAGTATCTTGCCTGGAATGGGAGCTTTTATCGGAGGAGCTATAGGCGGCGCTATGGGTGGTTATGTAACTGGCGGTGGAAAGGGGGCTCTTTATGGTGCAATCGGTGGTGGAGTTGGCGCCGGATTAGGCGGCTATTTGGGAGGTGTGGATTGGGGATCCTTTGGCAGTGCTATAGGCGGCGGTATAGGCGGCGGTTTAGGCGGTTATCTGGCCACAAAGAACTGGACAGGGACGTTAGTTACTGGCCTAGCTGCTGGGTATGGAGGGTATAGGGGGTTTAATGCAAGTGCCTATGGCCCAGATGGTAAGCTTTGGGGTCCAGGTGATATAAGGCCTGGCCTTTTGGATGGATTTAGTTTAGATAACCTTAATTTAGATGGCAGGTTTTTGAAAAGCTTTGCCAACGGAATGTTCTTAAGCCAGATAGGAGGGTTAGCGTCAACTGTAGCAGTAAGAGAATGGGGCTGGAGCCCGGGCAAGGCTCAGCTCTTAGCTTATGGGGTTACCGGCCTTATCTCAGGGCTTGCAAGTACTGCTGAAACTATGAATCAGACAGGCATTGACCAGGAGCACTTCTGGTCTGGAAGCGAGTGGGGGCCTTATGGATTGATGAATGACTATCCCCTTATTACCGGTGCAGTAATGGGGGCACTGCAAGGTGTGGCTGTTGGCTACGCCAAGCTTTCGCTCTATGACCACTTTAAAGATAGTGATTACTATAAAAATAATCCCTTTATCGCTAATCAGGTGATTTCTCTGGGAGGAGCATTCCTGGGCTATGCTGCTTTTAGTGCTTTAAAAGGAGGATTAGGGATAAATTTGTCACCACCAAAGCTATCAACAACTACAACAACCGAAGTAATGGAGCTACCCGGGCTCCAGACAACACTCGAATCAACAACAAGTGCATCACCAATTACCCTTGACTCTTCCATATCAACAAACTCGCAGCTACCAGGACTCCAGCTGAATAATACAGGACTAACAACAACATACGAACCATCACCAATTGTCTTTGAGCCACTTGTCCTTGACTCTTCTTTATCCACAAGCCCTGCCCTGCCCGGACTACAAACAACATTTGAGCCAACAATAATCGCATCACCAATTGTCTCTGAACCAATCCTTGACTCTTCTCTATCAACAGGCTTGCAGCTACCAGGACTCCAGCTAAATAATACAGAACTAACAACAACATTTGAACTAACACCAAAAGGAGGCCCTTCTTTCGGGGGAATATGGACAGGAGTTGAAACAGCCTGGCAACAGGCCAGCCCAGGATTGTTAAGCCAGGCAACTGCCCTGGGAATAGAATATGCTGCCTCACAAGGTTGGCTTGGTGGGACTTTAAAACAGCACCCCAGCTATAGCCATATCTTAGGTGATCCTATAGGCGGTATATTTAATGGAGCAATTGAGCAAGGTATTTATTCAGGCGTTTCTTCAGTTATCCTTGGCAGCTTAGGCGGCGATTTTGACCCGGTTACCGGGGAAAATAAATTGGGTTTAGACAGCCTCCAGATGGCAGGAGTAAATTATCTTGGCACTTCTTTCTTAAAGGGAGTTGGCCCGCTTGTTAAAGACGGTATTAATGATGTGATAAATTATTCTATTTTCGGTGAGAGTTTTGATACCTGGAGTCTTGATAATGGTATTTCTGCCATAGAAACTAGTATGGGCGAAGATTTCTTAAGATTCGCCCAAAGTTCTGCTACCTGGGGCTATACTGCGCCTGGCTTTCGGCCTGATGCTTCGGGTGGCTGGGCTGAAGTCCAATACATTGAAAAATTGGCTTCCTTTGGCGGTTACGCCAATTTAAAATCCAATGCCGACTATCTGATGAGGCCGGGCATAGTAACCCAGGACGGTTATTCTTCCTGGGATAGTGTTGTAGAGGAGGGGCAGTTAAGCAAACTCTTCCCCTCTTTTGAGCAGTCCCTTGTGCGCTACACCGAATCTACCATGAATTATGCGGCAGTGGAGAATTTAAGTTATAGTTTAATTT
>ERZ1292645.388-Hain-H14-02um-R2-388-length-16387-cov-5_pt1 | contig 16387 bp, 15 predicted proteins | sample MGYA00564401_ERZ1292645 | MGnify/ENA primary metagenome ERZ1292645 (study PRJEB36523, sample SAMEA6512644) | groundwater metagenome | collected 2019-01-09 | study: AquaDiva: Metagenomics assemblies of 32 groundwater samples | reverse complement strand
GAGAAAAAAGAAAAAGCCAATTTCTTTGCCATGAAAGGCGGCCGTTTGCGTTTACTCGCAAAAAGAATGCGGGAAGATGCCGCGGAAATGGAAGAAACACAGGTTGATGTCAGAAAAGAAGACAAAACTATCAGGTCGTTTACCATTCCTGCGCAGACGGGGCTTATCGGAGACATAATCGCCCTGTCATCAGTCGGAATAATGAAAAACCACAAACTGGTAAATAAAAAGGTTTCCGTTTCGCTCAGGAAGAACAGGCATCTTTTGCTTGCCGGGCCCAATGGTATCGGCAAGAGTTCACTGCTTGAAATCATCGCGTCAGGAAACGGTAAAGGCCTGCCTGCGCAGGCAGGCGTAAAGATAGCTGACGGCGTAACCATCGGCTATTACCGGCAGGATTTTTCAACATTAAATTTTGAAGACACGGCTTACCAATCTCTACGGTCAGTGGCTGAAAATATGGATGAGGAGGAGATTCGTTCAGCCGCCGCCGGGTTTTTGATTACCGGCAACAACATACATACTAAAATAGGCCATCTTTCAGAAGGACAGAAAGGATTGGTTGCTTTCGCTCGTCTGATTTTGCAGAGGCCCGGATTATTGCTGCTTGACGAGCCGACCAATCATATAAATTTCCGTCATATACCGGTGATTGCCGCGGCGCTGGACAAATATCAAGGCGCGATGATTCTGGTGAGCCATGTTCCTGAATTCGTCAGCCAAATACGGATTGATGAAACGCTTGATCTCGGCTAAAAAACATCTCCGTCGGAGATGTTTTTTATTTGTGGATTAAGTTTATATAATCTGGTAATTTATATCCAAATGATATATTTATATGTCGCAATTTGAACAACGGTATTTACAACTTAATTCAGAACAAAAGAAGGCCGTTGATGCGATTGACGGTCCGGTGATGGTGGTCGCCGGTCCAGGCTCGGGTAAGACCGAGCTTTTAAGTTTGCGCGTAGCGAATATTTTGAGAAAAGTTGATATTCGTCCGGGCAATATTCTTTGCCTGACATTTACCGATGCCGCCGCCTTCAATATGCGAAAGCGATTAGTCGGTCTTCTGGGCCGCGACGCTTTTCGGGTTGCCATTCACACTTTCCATTCGTTTGGCGTGGAAGTGATCAACCGCTATCCCGAGTATTTTTATAACGGCGCGATTTTTTTGCCGGCGGATGATGTTACGCAAACTGAAATTTTGGAAGGTATTTTTCAGGAGCTTGAATACGGCAATCCGCTTCGTTCCGAACATCAAAACCAGTTTGTCTATTTGAACCCGGTCAAAAAAGCCATTGAATATTTAAAAAAAGCCGGTCTGACTCCGGATGAGTTTACGCTAATTCTGGAAGCCAACAAAAAAGAAACTGCTCTGATTGATCCGCTTATCTCTTCGGTTCTGACAGACCGTGTTTCCAAAAAAATGATTCCGGCTCTTGAAGGTCTAATATCCGATTTATCACGTATTCCGGCAGAAATATTGCCGGGAAATTTCAAATCATTGAGTTCGGTTGTTTCCGAGTCAATTAGCTCTGCGGTAAATGAAGCGAAAGAATCCGATAGCACAGCCCCTATCACCGAATGGAAAAAAGAATGGACGGCAAAAGGTGATGATAAACTGACACACCTGGTTGATGTTTTGCGGGAATCTCGTATGAATGAACTTGCCCGCGCGTATAAGGCATATATGATTCGCATGCGTTCAGCTGGATATTATGATTTTAACGACATGATCTTAGACGCTATTACCATGCTTGAGAATAACATAGGCGTACGGCTGGATCTGCAGGAACGCTATCAGTATCTGCTTGTTGATGAATTTCAAGACACCAATGACGCTCAAATGCGGCTCATCCGGCTTTTGACCGACCATGAGGCCCATGAAGGCAGACCGAATATTATGGTTGTCGGCGATGACGATCAGGCGATTTATAAGTTTCAGGGAGCTGAAATATTAAATATTTTACAATTCCGTACGGCTTTCCGCGATGTCGCGCTGGTCGCTCTCAAACAAAATTACCGTTCAACGGCGGACATTCTCGCCGCCGCCGGACACATTATCAAAAAAGGCGTAAACCGATTAGAAAACATATTACCCGATATTCAAAAGGATTTACACGCCGCAAACAAACAGCTTAAGGATGGAGCCATTCACAGCAAAGAATTTGCTTCAAGGGAAGCGGAATATCAGTGGGTAGTTCAGGAGGTCGGCAAGCTGACAGCCGACGGCATTCCCATGAAAGAGATCGCGGTCATCAGCCGCGAGCATCGTCTGCTTGAAGCCATTGTGCCTTATTTTCACGCGGCCCGTATTCCTATCGCTTATGAACGCCAGCAGAATGTTCTTGAAGAACCGCATATTATTCAGTTGATAAACATGATCCATTTCGTGGACTCGCTTATGAAAAAATCCGAATCCGCCGATGACCTTCTGCCGGAAATATTGAATTATCCGTTTTGGGGAATTAGCCGGACGAAGATTTGGGAATTATCCGTAAGGGCATATCGCGATAAAATACCCTGGCTTTCGGCCATGCTTTCGAGCGGCGGTGAACTGAAAGACATTGCCGAATTATTCATTGACCTTGGCGCTAAAGCCATTTATGCTACCGCCGAAGATATACTTCATGAGATTATAGGCGGACGGTTCCGGGAATTTTATTTCGGCAAAGAAAAATTTGAACAGCATCGCGCCGATTATCTTCGGTTCCTTTCGTCGCTTCAGTCATTTGTCGGCTCATTGCGGGAATATCATCGCGGTCGGCCGGTTTCCGCGGGCGATGCGGTTTCGTTTGTTGATATGCATGTTTCAAATAAACTTCCGATTGCCAATTTCAGTCCGTTTGTGAACGCTCAAGACGCCGTTCAATTGATGAGCGCGCACAAGACGAAAGGACTGGAATTTGAAGCCGTGTTTGTTATCAACTGTCAGGAAGATATCTGGGCGAGCGGGAGGTCCCGCGGACAATTTCCTCTGCCGTCTAATCTGCCTATTGCTCCGGCTGGCGACACGCTGGACGACCAGCTTCGTTTGTTCTATGTAGCGATCACACGCGCCAGACGGCTGTTGTATCTCACATCTTACCGTTTTGACCACAAGGGTAAGGAGTCGGCCAGATTGGGTTTTATTACCTCTGATGAAAAGGCGCCTTCATATTTTAATTCCGAAGCCACTGAACTTGAAGCAATGGGTATAACGCCGGAGTCGCTTTTATTACAATCATGGAATGCCAGATTCGTCGCGCCGTTTGTGGCGGATGAAAAGGCGTTGCTTCAGCCGATACTCCAAGAGTATCAATTGAGCGTAACCCATCTGCAGAACTTTTTGAATGTTGCCGATGCCGGACCGCGGATATTTCTTGAACGCAATTTATTGAAGTTTCCTCAACCTAAATCACCGGACGGAGTGTTTGGTTCGGCTTTTCACGGGACTATTCAGCGCGTTTACCAGGAGTTAAAGCGCACCGGGGCATTGCCGGAGATTAACCAAGTAAATAAATGGTTCGGATATTTTTTAAAAGACGGCCGGCTTAATAAAATAGAAACTGAAATGCTTGAAAAAAGGGGAATTAAAGCTCTTGAAGTTTACTATCCGGCCAAACGAGATTATTTTTCGGCCGAAGATAAGATTGAGTTTAATTTTAAAAAACAGGGTGCATTTGTAGGTTCAGCTCATCTGACCGGGAAAATAGATCGTCTTTCGGAAGAGGGTTCGGAAATTATTGTCCATGATTTTAAAACCGGCAAAGCCATCATTTCGTGGGAACCGTCTGATGCTTATGAAAAAATAAAGGCCTGGAAATATTGCCGGCAATTGACATTTTATAAATTGCTGGTTGAGTATTCAAGAGATTTTGGCGGAACCAAACAAGTGAAACGAGGTATGATTGAATTTGTTGAACCGGTGCAAGGCAATTTTATTGATCTGACTCTTGATATTGACCCTGCTCAAGTTGAACGGCTAACCAAACTCATAGAAATCGTTTACGGTAAAATTATGAATCTGGACTTCCCTGATATTTCCAAGTATTCCAAAGATATATCTGGTATTCTGAAATTTGAAGATGATCTTATCAATGGGTTATGACTAAAAAAATAATTCGCGGCAAAAAATTATTAAAATACGGCCAGAAAACTTTAGAATTACCGTTCGGTTTTCCCGGTGAACAAACGGAAAAACCGCTTTCGGTAAGCGCTTATCTTGATTTTTTGAATATCCAATTAAGCAAACATCAGGCAAGAATTCAGGGAGAGATAAGCAGTTTTGATATCCGCGAAAGAGTCGTGTATTTTTCGCTCAAAGATTCCGCCGATGGGAGCGTAATGAGTTGTTTGATGTGGAAACGGAATTATGATTTGAGCGGTATTGAATTTGAAACGGGTATGGAAGTTATTCTTGACGGAGCTCCGGATATATATAAGCCGAGCGGAAGATTGTCTTTTAAAACATCTTCCGTAGAACTTGTCGGAGAGGGCGCTCTCAAGAAGGCCTACGATAAATTAAAAAATAAACTTGATGCCGAAGGTTTGTTTTCAGATGAACGGAAAAGAGATATTCCCGAACTGCCTTACAAAATAGGCCTCATTACTTCAGAGACCGGGGCGGTCATTCACGACTTTCTGACCAACCTTGGCCGTTACGGTTTTAATATCAGATTCATGGATTCAAGAGTTGAAGGCCAATCAGCAGTTCTGGAGCTTATCTCGGCTATTGATTATTTTTCCGATAAAGATATAGATGTTTTGGTTATTATTCGGGGCGGAGGCAGTTTAGAAAGTTTGCAGGCATTTAATAATGAAACTTTGGTCAGAAAAATTGCTCATTTCAATAAACCTGTTATCTGCGGTATCGGCCATGAAAAAGATGTGCCTCTGGCCTCGCTTGCGGCCGATAAAATGGTTTCCACGCCGACCGCGGCGGCGCATGCCTTAAGTGTCTCATGGCAGAAAGCCGTTCAGGGTATGGAACTTAATAAAGACAGGATATTTGTTTGTTTCAATAACGCTTTTTTTCAGAAAACTGATATGATAAATAATTTTTTCCAGGCGATAAAAGACAACTTCGGCTTAATTTTTAAAAACTTTGAGCGGGCTGAAGAATCCTTAAAACGGTCTTTTGTTTCCTTGCGCTCAAGAATTATGGAAATGAAAAAAGAACTTATAAGATATCCGGGCCTTCTTTCTTCCGTGTTGTCCCGCGCGGCGGAGCAGACAAAACAAAAGATTTTATCTCTTGAAAAACTTATGCTAACATACAATCCGGAGAGACAACTGAAACTCGGATACAGCATCGTCCGTTCCGGCGGAAGAGTATTAAAGAGCGTAAATATGATTAAAACCGGAGAAATAGTGGATATTTCATTGATGGACGGCGGGTTTGAATCAGAAGTTAAAAATATACGCAAAAAATAACTATGGCTGATAAAAAATTTAATTTAAAAGAATCCCTGCGCAAACTTAAAGAGATCGCGGATTGGTTTGAAGATCAGGAAGAAGTTGATGTTGAGGCTGGACTGGAAAAAGTGAAAGAAGGAGCTATCCTGGTAAAAAATTGCAAATCCCGCTTGTCTGAAATAGAAAATGAATTTGAAAAAATTCGCAAAGAAACGGAAAAAAATGAAACCCAGAATGATTAAATTAAAAGTCGGAGACAAAGCGCCGGCATTTGAATTGCCGGACCAGAACGGAGTTGCGCGCTCATTGGCTGAATATAAAGGCAAATGGATTTTGCTCTACTTTTATCCTAAAGATGATACCCCGGGATGCACTAAAGAGGCCTGTTCAATCAGAGATAATTTTCCAAATTTTAAAAAACTTAAAGCCGTTGTTTTTGGTATAAGCGCCAATTCCGTAAAAAGCCATAAAAAGTTTGCCGATAAATATGAACTGCCGTTTGTAATATTATCGGACGAGGATAAAAAAGTTGTCAAAAAATATAATGTCTGGGGTAAAAAGAAATTTATGGGCAGAGAATACATGGGGATTTTTCGGGCATCTTTTTTAATTGATCCTTCCGGCAGGATCGCAAGAATATTTGAAAAGGTTGATCCGGAAACTCATGCCAGAGATGTTCTGGAGGAATTAAAAAATGCCGCTTGAAAAAAGAATAATAATTTTACACTTTTTCTATGCGATTACAGATATTAAAGCGCGATAAATTATTCATAGTTTTAAGGAATCTTCTTGTTTCTGAAGTGTTTGTTTATCTGGTTTTTTTAGGCCTGGCTTTATCTGCCGATTGGGGAGAAATATACGAGGGCGTCGTTTTGGCCCGCTATGTTCGGTTTGAAATAATTGAGTTTTTATTTCTGGGGATATCCCAGGCGGGCTTAATTATCCTGGTCTTTATAAGGTCATTGATCAAAGAAAATAATATTAACGATATGCTCAAGTTGGGAGAGCATGATAAATTGGAATTTAAAGCGTCTCTTCGCTGGGACATAAAACGCAATCAAGTTAATAAAGAACTTGAAAAAACAATAATGAAAACCGTAGCCGCCTTCTTAAACTCCGAAGGCGGTTGTCTTTTGATCGGCATTGATGATTCCGGAGAACCGGTCGGATTAGAAAATGATTTTGCCACTCTTGCCAAACCTGGCGCTGACGGGTTTGAGAACCATTTTAACAATCTTTTTAACAGCATGATCGGACCGGAATTCAGGCAGTTTGTTAAACTGTCGTTTAATGATATAAACAACAAGGCTGTTTGTTTGGCAAATGTTGAGCCGAGCCACAAACCTGTGTATTTAAAAACTGAAAACGGAGAGAATTTTTATATTCGCACCGGAAATGTTACCTCTCCTCTCAAAATGAGCGAAGTCGCCACATATATCTCTTCGTGGTGGTCAAAATGAATCCTCCTCGCGGTAAACCGCGAGGTATCAAGAGGAGGCTTCGCCTCTTGATACCGCCGCAAGCGGCGGAGTATTCACTCCTTTTAGCTTCGTTCGGACAAAATGGAAATTAATTTCCATTTTGCTCCTCGCTAGCTAAAATAAAAAACTTTGCTATTATTTAGTACAATAGTTTAAATAACTTTTATGAAAAAACTTAAAATTGCTCAAATTGCGCCTTTGTGGATACCGGTTCCGCCTCGCACTTACGGCGGGATAGAATTGATGGTAAACAATCTTACTCTTGGGTTGAGAAGTCACGGTCATGATGTGACTGTGTTTGCTTCCGGTGATTCAACCATACCGGGTCCGCTTATTTCGCCGACAGATAAGGCGCTTTGGCTCCAGAAGGATGCGCGCAATCCTCATGCGACAATTATTAAAATGCTTGCCATGATAAAAGAACTGGGCAAAGAATTTGATATAATTCACAATCATTTTAATTTTTTCATGTTTCCTCTCGCATTAATGGGCGATATGCCTCCGATCTTGACTTCAATACGCAGTCCGTTGGATAAACTTTATGCCGATACGATTAAGATGTTTCCCCAGATTAATTTTGTGACTATTTCCAACGATGCCAAAGTTGCCGCCAGTGATTTTGGCATTGAAGTGAAAGATGTTGTGTATAACGGCATAGATATAGAAAAGTATCCTTTCAATCCACAGCATAGCGACTACCTTCTTTATTTAAGCAGAATAAATCGGGGAAAAGGAATAATAACTGCCATAAAAGTCGCAAAATCTCTCGGCAAGAAACTAATCATTGCCGGCAATATAGTCGGATTTAACGAATGGAATTATTTTATGCAAGAGGTCCAGCCGTATTTAAACGACAGTGAAATTAAGTTTGTGGGTCAGGCGAATTTTAACGAGAAGATAGAGCTTATGAAGAACGCTTACGCGTTTCTGTTTCCCATAGAGGTCAGAGAAGCGTTCGGAAATGTAATGATCGAGGCCATGGCTTGCGGCACTCCGGTCATTGCTTTTAATCGCGGTTCCGTCTCTGAAATAATTGAACATGGTAAAACCGGTTTTATTGTTAATAGCGAAGAGGAGATGATAAGTTCCGTTTCCAGGATAGATTCAATAGATCGTATGGCTTGCCGCAAGGCCGTTGAGGAAAAATTTACTTTAACTCATATGGTTAATAACTACGAACGTGTTTATGAAAATATCATCAAAAAATAAGCCCTTGCGGATAGCTCAAGTAGCACCTCTTTGGTACAAAGTTCCGCCTGAAGGATATGGCGGCACTGAACTCATAGTATCTCGTCTTACGGAAGAATTTGTGCGCAGAGGTTATGATGTGACACTATTTGCTTCCGGCGATTCCAAAACCAAAGCCAAACTAGTATCTATTGTAGATAAAAACCTGTTTGAGCTTAATGTTCCATGGCTCTATGGCAGTCAGAATATGGTCAATCTTATTGAGGCATTCGAGCGGTATGAACAGTTTGACATAATACACACCCATATTGACGTATTTGATCCGGTTGTCAGGGGATATAACCAACATATTCCGAGCATTGCCACTTTACATAACCCGTTTTGGCCAATGCCGAATGATCCGGATAAGAATAAAAGATGGCACGCCTTTAATGGCCGTGTTATGCTTTATGATAAATTTCCTAAATTGCCGTATGTTTCCATAAGCGACAATTATCGTAAACAATGCGTAGCGAATATTAATTTTGCAAAGACGATATATCACGGCGTGGATGCGCAGGCTCTAAAATTTAATTCTAATGGGGGGGAACATTTTGTGTGGTTGGGCAGGATAAGCCCCTCTAAAGGAGTTCATGTCGCGGCCCAGATCGCAAATAAAATGGGTCTTAAACTTAAAATAGCCGGAAAGATAGTTAATCCTGAAGCAAACGACTTTTTCAAAAAAAGAGTCAAGCCATATCTGAATAAGGACATAAAGTTTATCGGTGAAATAAAAACTGATAGTGAAAAATCAGAGTTTTTCGGCAATGCGCGGGGATTTTTGTATCCGCTTCAGTGGGAAGAACCATTCGGAATAACAATGATAGAGTCGCAGGCTTGCGGTACGCCGGTGATAGCATTAAGGCGAGGTTCAACTCCGGAGATTATACGGCATAATGAAACCGGTTTTGTCGTGGACACACTGTCCGAATTTAAAAAAGCGGTTAAACAGATAGATAACATTGACAGAAGAAAATGCAGAGATTGGGTTGAACAAAAATTTACTATAGAAAAAATGGCAGACCAGTATGAAGAACTATATCATGATATTATTGAAAAATGGCCGCAAATTTTAAAAAGATAAGGATAGCGGCGTTTGATAGCAGTCAAGCACCTTTTCCATTGCCCGATGACTTTCCCCGTCCTTTAGCGCCGCTCATAATTGCCGCTGACATAGCGGAGGGTTTGGCTAAAAGGGGACACGAGGTCTATTTTTACGGGCCTCGCGGCTCAAGGGGTCAGACATTTAAAGCGGTTGAGATTGATTTTGAACCTTTATACCAGAATAAAATTTTGGAATTACCGGATGTACGCGGCACCGAAAAAGAAAAAATAGCTTCTCTTTTTGACCAATATGTCATCTTAAATATATTTCAGGAACATCAACGAAAACCTTTTGATATTATTCATATCCATCCGGTAGACAGGGTATTGGCTTTTGCGCCGCTTTTCCCGGAAGTTCCCGTAGTTTCAACCTTGCATGATCCTATTTTTAAATGGCGGGCGGAAGTTTTAAAAATGATGGCCGCTCCCAATATCCATCTTATTTCCATAAGTAACGCTCAAAGAACGCCTGCGCCTGATCTTAATTATGCCGCTACCATTTATAACGGCATAAGGACGGATCTTTTTCGGTTTAACGAAAATCCTGAAGATTATCTGTTTTTTGCCGGCCGACTTGAGGAGAAAAAAGGCGTTTTTGAAGCAATTCAAGTTGCGCAAGCTACAAACTCCAAATTGTTGATAGCCGGATCGCCTTCTGAAGGCAAGTATTGGGACGAGAAGATAGCTCCTCATTTAAATGATAAAATACGGTATATCGGCTTGGTGCCGTATAATGAAATAGCCAGGTATTTTAGAAACGCAAAAGCATTTCTATTCCCAATATTATGGGAGGAGCCGTTCGGTCTTGTTATGGCGGAGGCCATGGCTGCCGGCACGCCGGTAATTGCCTTTAACCGAGGTTCGGTTCCAGAAGTTGTGGTTGACGGTAAGACTGGATTTATAGTAAAAACTGTGGAAGAAATGGCGGAAGCAATCAGGAAAATAGGTCAGATTGACCGCCGCGAGTGCCGCAAGCATGTGGAAGATAATTTCAGTGTTGAAAAGATGGTAGACGGCTATGAGCGGGCGTTTTTGAAAATTTTAAATGAAAATAAATTTTTTCTACAGAAAAGGAAATAAGTCTGCTCAATATTGGGCAGTCAAGATAGAAGATTACATAAAGAGCAAATATCCTCAAACATCTTTTATCCGCAAAGACCCGGATGCCGTAATAGTTCTTGGCGGAGACGGCTCCATACTTGAAGCGGCAAGAAAATATCATCACGGATCCAATCCGATGATATTCGGTTTCAACCTCGGCAATGTTGGTTTTCTGGCTTCGGTAAGGAACCCTAAAAATTTTATAAAGAGCGTTGATCAGTTTTTAGAAGGAAAATTCTCTTTTTCGGAAAGGATAGTATTGAACGCCGATGTTTTGCGCGGCGGCAGGAATGTCTTTAGCGGCGAAGTTTTGAACGAAATTGTCGCGCAAAGTATTCTCGGAATGGTTGACCTTGAAGTTTTTGTCGGCAATATAGGTATCCGCAAAATAAGAGGCGGCGGGGTCCTTGTCGCGACCGCTACCGGCTCCACCGCTTTCAATCTGTCGGCGCATGGCCCTATAGTAATGCCTAACATCAAGTGTCTTATTATTACGGAAATAATGGACCATAATATACCAACTCCGAGTATTGTAGTTAAATACAGCGAAGAAGTAGTTATTAAGGTCAAGGGTTTCAGGCAGAAAGGAGTACTGTCTATTTCTAAAATTAAAAATAAAGCCGATGTGGTTCTTGTGGCTGACGGCGATAAGATCTTCCCTCTTCAAAAAGGGGATGTCATAAAGATAAGAAGTTCAGACCACCTGGTTAAGTTCATAGAGTTAGAACAGAACTACTTTTTTAAGAGTTTGAAAGATAAGTTTTCGGTCAGATAGTTGTAAAAGGGAAATGTCGTTTACCGCATATTAATTGCAATTTGGCGGAATGCCGGCTGGGTTGGGGCTGGGTTCGTGTTTCAGAAGCGGAACCAAGTCAAATGTTTTTTTAATCAGAGCTTGCGCTATACTCCCCATGTCTTTTTTAGAGTTCTTTAGCTGTTCTATCGTATTTTGTGATTCTTCTATAATTTGTACGGCCTGCTGAATGGACTTTTTGTCTTGAGAAGAGACTGTATCTGATTCTAATAGAGGCGGCGCGACGGATGAAATTAGTTTATTTAAATTTGAGTATTGCGTTTCAAGGTTTTCAATCACAATTTCATTTTGTGTTTTTGGGAAAGCAAATCCACTAATTTTGCTTCTTAATTGATCCCATAAACTACCGACAAAATTAGTCCCGCTTATGGACGAAAAAATAAAACCCAACATTAATATTAAGCCGAGTATGTATCTCATATTAAATCTATACGCCAGGCAGAGTCAATGCGCCTCCGATAAGATCAGGGTTTATGGTGTAAAGAATTATCCAAGCCCCAAGAAGAATAATAGCCCCAAGGACAGCGTTGCTAATTTTTTCTTGTGCTTCATTGACTCTTGCGGTATTCGAGCCTGCCGTAAAATACAGGAATCCGGCATAGAATATTCGTACGAATATCACAATACCCAGAATACTAAGAGACCAGGTAAATATAAGGGCCACTAATTCTCCAAAGCCAGGCAGACCCTGGGTAGGTATGGTCGGTTGTGTCGGATTTTGGAATGGTTCAGCGGCTTCACTAACAAGAGCATTACCGATAATTACAGACAAGGCGACAAAAAAAGATAGCGTTATTACTGTGGATTTTTTTAATCCTGGATTAAGCATCCCCTTTATTGTATAATTATTTACCAAAATAATCTATGTCAGATATCAACATTACAAGTTTATTTAAACTGACAGTGACTTATGCCACATTGTGTTTATTGATATTAAGTACGGGGTATTTTGTCGTTCAAGCTTCAGTTCAGGATGAAATAAGCGAACGGCAAAAACAGATAGAAGAACTCCAGAAGCAAATAGAGGAATATCAGAGTCAGATAGATATTACTCGCGGCCAATCGAGAACCCTTGAGAATGAAATAAAGCAGTTGAACGCCAAGATAAATCAGATAACCCTTGAAATAAGAGGGCTTGAGCTTTCAGTCAATAAAACTAAGTTGGAAATAGGCGAAACGGAGAAAAAAATAACCGAATCGGAAGACGCGATCAATAAACACAAAAGCGCCCTGGTTCAATATGTCAATATCGCTTATCAGAATGACCAAAAAACTATTACGGAAATTTTACTCAATAACGACAATATTTCTGATTTTTTTAATGAACTGAATAATTTAAACGCCACTCAAGACAATCTCCAATTAACGATTAAAGACATCAGAGACCTTAAAGTCGGACTTGAGAACCATCAAAACCAATTAGAGGAAAAAAGAAACGAACTTGAACAAACTAAACGGTTGCAGGAATTAGAACAGAGATCCCTAAATTCCAGTAAAACTGCGCAAAATAATTTATTAAAAGAGACTAAGGGACAGGAATCAAAATATCAAAATCTAGTTAAGCAGTCCCAAAAAGATATTGAGGCCCTGCGCGCACAGATAAGTTATTTGATTCAGAACGGCGTTACCGCGGAAGAGGCGGTAAAATTTGCCCAGCTTGCGGCCATTCGAACCGGTATTCGTCCGGCATATTTACTTGCGGAGCTTGAGCAAGAAAGCGCATTGGGGAGTAATGTCGGGAAATGCTATATAGTTGATTCAAGTAGCGGCGCTACGCGCAGGGTTACAAACGGCCAGATTTACGCAAAGGGTATACACCCTACAAGGGATCTTCCTTTATTTATTAAGATTACCGCAGAATTGGGCATGGATCCTTTCCAAACTCCGATCTCGTGCGGTTCCAGTTGGGGAGGCGCCATGGGGCCCGCTCAATTCATACCCTCAACTTGGGTGGGGTACATAGATGAAGTGGCCAAACTAACGGGACATAGTTTGCCTAATCCTTGGAATGTGGAAGACGCATTCATAGCGGCCGCAGTCAAACTTTCTAAAGACGGAGCAAGCAGTCAAAACCGCGCCGGCGAAGTAGCGGCATCTAAAAGATATTACTGCGGGAGCGCCACAAGCACAAAATCAGGCTGTATTAATTATGCTAATTCCGTTCAACGCCTGGCCGACGAGATTGAAAAGAACTTGTAGAAGAGTGCCGCAAATGTTTAAATTATAACCATGTCCTTTTATAAATAATGAGGATATCTCAAAATGAAAATTAAAACTCGCCCGATTGTGTTAGATTTTTGTTTGCGGCAGTTTTTGTGATTATTGCTTTTGGGGCGGTTGGATGCGCGCGGATATCAAACGCGCTTCCGGTAAAAAATATAGAAATCAACAATAACTCTTCGTCTGATGTTATTCAGAATACGAATTCGCAGGCATATCAGTGGAGTATCTTATATAAACTTTCTGAAAAAGACGATGAATTGGCAAAAATTCCTGTTTCTATCGGACCGAGAGAAAAAAATTATTATGAAAACAGAATTTCTTTCCGGAATAACGGCATGGAATCTGTAACGAGAAAACGGCTCTCCGACAAAGAAAGAGTTCTTGGACTAAAATTGCTTAATGTAAAAACGGGAAAGATCCAAATTATTAAAGTAAGCACAAAAATAACCTCCGACGGCGTAAGTATCGTCTCGCCGGATGGGTATCAGATAAACATAGTTGAACGGCCGAACGGAATAAAATGGAATCTGTGGAATACTTTATATAGAGTTTCAGCTCCAAAAGATACTGTTGTAATTAAAAATAATTTTCCAAGAGAAGAAAAGATTACCGTAACTAAAATTGTCAACGGCAATCCTAAAAAAGAGACCAAAAAAGTCACAATGGGATTTATGTATATTCCCCATTCCGAATATTTTGAGCAGAAAGAAGAAAATAAAGTTCTTATTAAAGTTGGCAGTGATTATGTCAAGAAGATTGTGAATGACGCATTCTCATTGCTTCGTGAACGCGGTGTGGAATCAAAAGCATTTCCCGGAGAATTAGTCGCTGATTTAAAAGCTCTGTCGCCTAAATTTTTTGAACGGCTTCCGCTTCTTGAGCAGGGAGATTTGACGGAATTTATGCTTGAGCCTCAAAGAACTGTGGATAGGGCGCTGACAATTCTTGGCGCCAACCGCGAAAGTTCATGGAAACATACTTGTAATCGGGCTGATGCCTGTGGCTGGATCCAATTTACCCCTGGTACTTACTCGTATATGAAACAAAGTTACCCGCTTGCTCAATTAATGCCTAATTTTGAAGAAGGAGCCGGTAATCACATTAATTCCATGATGGCTGCCATTTTACTGCATGACTCTAATTTAGCGGGTCTTGTAAGAAAATATGGCGAGAATATAGCGAATGATCCGCGGCTTGAAGAATATCTTGCCGCATCATATAACGGTTCTCCGCGATGGGTATGGAAGTCCCTTGATGCCACATTGGGTAATACATTTTATGACTGGACAAAGCACTTGAGAACCGAGACGCACGGTTTTATGTTTAAGTTAAGATATCTCGTTGAGAATAAGTTGCCGTAATTACGTCCTGTGGATAAACGACATCGCAAGTCGTTTATCCACAGGTAATCTTAGAAATATCTTTCCACGATTCAACTCTAACATGGCCGGAGTTTTTGAATACTCCGAGAGCGTCAAAAAGAAATTTATTCTTAACCGAAATAAGAGCGTTTAAAACTTTTTGCTCATCGTCTATGTAATGAGTAATGCCTAATTTTTTGGCTGTTGTCTCTTTATCAGCAACTTCCTTAACAAAATGCGTATTACTTTCATTAAAATATTTTGGCCACAGTCCGTGCTTTGCAAGCAACTTCATAGCTATGGTTCCGTTTTTTCTTCTGGAGATAAGGAAAATGAGTATATTCATTTTTTGTATAATTGCAAGTGATTGCTTAACTCCTGGCATCAGGGGCGAGGCCATGCCTATATTTGGGTGATTATATAGTAAGTTCAGCAGTTCTCTGTATGATGTCAGGGGTATTAAGTTACTCATTAATTCAGAAGGGGTTTGGGTTATTTTAATATTAAAACCAGCATTTTTTGCCAGGATGATTTTTTGTTCGGAGTGATCTATAATTACACCATCCATGTCAAAACCCATAACGATATTGCTTTTAACTTGTTTTTTATTCATTTGTTTATATACTAGATTAAATTTGTAATTTTACAAAGGTGTTGATGTGTCCGAACAACAACTGAATCTGTTTTAAATAAGAGTTGAAAGAATTCTTAAATATTTAAAAGTTGATCATAGATACGGCGAATCGTTTCTACCGCGTCCATTCTTTGTTGAGTTTACTGGTTTGCCTGATTCGGGTAAGAGTACAATTATCAATAATCTCTATCATTCATTTAAGTCTCTTGGTTTTAGAGTATTCAAACCACTTGAAGGCGCTGAAGCTATTCAGCATATTTCTCGTTCCACCCCACTTTACAACATCCGTACGGCTATCTATGCTATTACACAGCTTATAGACCTTAGCCATAATCATATGTATGATCTGGTGCTTTTTGACCGATGCGCATTTGACGGATACTACTGGATGATGTACTGGTTTGCTAAAGGCAAACTCACTGAAAAGGAAATGAGGCATTGGCAGGAAACATTCCTATCAGATTTTTATGTTAATAATCTTGATGTTGCTTATTTTGTCATCTGTGATCCGATAGTTGCTTTAGAGAGAAATAGAATGGATGCGTTGATTACCAGATTTGGTGATATCACTAACCCTAAAAATATGGAAATTTTAGTTGATAGGGCACGCCAAACTTATAATGAACTTTCACCGAGATTCCCCCAGCTTAAATTTGTAGACACATCTACAATGGAGAAAAGGGTAATGGTTCAACACTTTGCCGATGATATTCTAGCCACAATGGAAAGGAGAGCAGGAGATAAATTAAATACCCCGCAGTAGGCGGGGCTTTATAATTCAGGCAAGGCCGAGTAAAAACAAAATTAGATTCAGTCACTCCTTCATTCGATGAACATCCTTGTAAAATAATCTGATTGTCATTATAATAAACAGTTATGAAAGTGTCAAGTAGCAAAAAAGTAGTTTATGTAGCGATGTCAGGAGGAGTGGACAGTTCCGTTGCCGCCGCTTTGCTCAAGGAGCAAGATTTTGATGTTGTCGGAGTATTTATGAAACCCTGGCAGCCTTTGACCATACACAATGGCTGTATGTGGCAAAAAG
>ERZ1292645.387-Hain-H14-02um-R2-387-length-16418-cov-12_pt1 | contig 16418 bp, 16 predicted proteins | sample MGYA00564401_ERZ1292645 | MGnify/ENA primary metagenome ERZ1292645 (study PRJEB36523, sample SAMEA6512644) | groundwater metagenome | collected 2019-01-09 | study: AquaDiva: Metagenomics assemblies of 32 groundwater samples | reverse complement strand
TTTATGAGTATATTCTCCCCGCTTACCCTTTATAAATGATTTTCAGAAAGTCTAGATGTAAATAATACTTTACAAAATATTATTAAAAAAGAAGTGCCATAGTATGAATGAAAGTAAATTTATAATTATTCTGTGAATATTAGAATATGTAATGCACTTGGTTGTGGTCCATGGGCTGTAGCTTCTTTAGAAATAAGAGCTGGGATTAATCCTTTATGTTTGCCTTTACCACAACCGGATTGCGGTCCTAGCTGTCGTGTTACTGATCCGTGTCCTGGTTCTAGTTGGTGTACTAGGGACAGTGATTGTGGAGGTACTAATATTTGTTCAAGTAATTGCTGTTGTCCTGAAGGATGGATTTGGAATCCTTTTGAGGCTAGATGTATTCCTCAACCCTTTGAACCAGGCCCCTGCCCCGGTGGAGCTAACCCTGGGGATATATGCAATGCCTGTGGGGGCAGGTATGATATTAATTGCCTTTGCCCGATTTGTCCTGGTGTTGGTGTAGGAGTTGGTGGTCCTGTTTGCGGCAATGGAGTAGTTGAAGGAAGTGAAGCATGCGATGAAGGAGGAAATAATGGAGCTTGTCCAAGAACGTGCAGCCTAGGATGCAATTTAAATACCTGCGGACCAGCATGCACTATTATTGTGCCAAATGAGCCTCTGCCTTTTGGCGCTGGCTTTTATGTTGAGGACAAAGGCTCCTGCAGTTTTACAGCTTGGAGATACAGCGGAAATCCTATGGATGGCGATTTTAGATGGTATGTTGATAGCCTGAGCGCTTATCCTGTTGTGACAACTTGTCCTTTTATTGGCTACGATCCTGGCTGCAGTGTAAGAATCCCAGTTTCTATGCCTCCTGGAACTCAAACTAATGGCGTGCACAGATTTCAATTTACTATAGGTTCAGGGCCTAGAGCTGGAACGTCAATATGCACTGATGCCAACATGAACAGCTGCTGCCCGGCAATGGAAACTACATGCTCAGACGGCATAGACAATGACTGCGATGGTTTAGTCGACTGCAATGACGGCGACTGCGGTGGAATATTGACGGGCACTGTAAGGAATGAGCTTTCAAGCCCAATTGCATTTGCCAAAGTTGATTTAAGAGCTGGGCTCTCAATACTTAAGTCTGCAACAACTGCAGCAGACGGAACTTATTCAATCAGCTCAAACTGCGGAATATTTGATATTTCAGCTTCTCATACAGATTACCTGCCAAAAATAATAACCGGGGTTAACATTCTTGCCCGGGGAGCTGCCACAATTGATTTTAAGCTGCTTAAGGGAACATCTTGCGAGGAAGACTGCACTTATGTTTCAAACAACATTGTTCATGCGGAATGCTCCGGCAAAAACGGATGCAGCTTTTGTGATAACAAAGCAAAAGACGTTTGCGACTTATCGCAGCCTGGCTGGATAAGGGATTACAGTGCAACCCATGAAGTAGAATGCGGGGAAGGGTGCCCAAGGCTCAAGACAAAAATACCGGCAACTGTTACATGCACTAAGGGAACTCTCGTAAAGCTTACAAGGGTTGTCTCATATAACGGAAAGGCAGTCAAGATGGTTGTGGTGACCTGCGGCTAAAGCTGAAAGCTCAACAGCAATATAATGGGGCTGTTAAGCCCAGCAACTGAAAAATTCATAGTTATTTTACCGATTTTTACTCAGGGTTATTTCAATAGTTGAAACCCTTACATCTCTTCCTTCAGTGTTCCTGAAGCCCTCTGAATCAATTTTAATGCCGCTGACTGCAACTGAATTTTCCAGGAATCTTTTTGCTGTTACTTCTGCAACATCAACTGCTCTGCTTATGAACTTTCCCCTTGCCTTTATGATGACATCATCCGCATTCTTGGTTGTGAACTGCATAACCACTCCTGTCACATAGTTCATGAACGGCTTTCCGCCAATAAAAACGTTGTTGTCAGTCATTTTACTCCCTCCTTTCAAAGTTGTTTGAAGTAAACAATGAACGGCAATTGATACCCACAAGATTATGTAATTTGAGAGAGAGGTATTTAAAGTTTTTGGGAAAATCATATCTTGAAATATTTTCTTTTCAATCCTTAACTATCCTTGCCCTCAAAACCTTTTTGCCTTGGACATCTTCCATTATTATTTTGAAATTTTGATAATTTAATTCCTCGTTTGGCTTTGAGGCTCTTCCAAGAGTCCCAAATATGAAACTGTCCAAATTATAGTAATCAGATTGCCTGATTGAAAGTCCTGTTTTTTGATTTATTTCCTCAGTTTCAGCGCTGCCTTTGACAATCCACTGGTTTTTTGAAATCTGAACTATGGCTGGGTCTATCCTGTCGCTTTCATCTATAATCTCTCCGACAATCTCTTCCAGTATATTTTCAATTGTAACTACCCCAGCTACATGAGCTTTTTCATCAATGACTATTGCCATGTGTTGCTTCCTAGACTGGAATAATCTGAGCAGCGAGTCAATTTTCTTATGCTGAAAGACAAAAAAAGGCTTTTGCATAATCTCCCTTATCGGAACTTCGTGTTTAGATTCTCTTACAAATTTCAGCATATCCTTCAGGTAGACTATTCCAACAACATTATCTTTATGCTTATCATAGACTGGGAAGCGGGAATACATCTTTGCACTTGGAAGCCGGAGAACATCTGTAATTTTCATATCCGCGCTGACGCTGACGACATACCTCTTTATAGTCATTATATCGCTCACTGTTGTGTTATCAAAATCAAATACCCTTTCTATTAGTTTTTTCTCTATCTCTTTTAACGAGCCTTCGTCCCGGCTTGCTTTGAGAATGCTCTTAATTTCCTCTTTGGTTATCATCGAAATTTTTTTGGGACCTACCAGTTTATTAATGGCCTTCAAAAAGTAATCAAGCATTTTTATTAATGGGTATATGGCTATATACATATTCCATATGACAGGAGCTACAATTGGAGCCAAAACCTCGCTGTTATTTGCGCCAATCGATTTGGGGGTTACATCGCCAAAAATCAGGATTATGAATGCCGCGGCTCCTGTCGCAATTCCAATTGCATTATTTTCAAATAATTGGAGTGCGATAGATGTCGTAATGGCTGCTGCTGCCGTATTCGCAATATTGTTTCCCAGAAGCACCGTAGACAAAAGTATTTCAGGATTATCCTTTAATTTTTTGACATAAGTTGAGCCAAATCTTTTCTTCTCAACCCAATGGCGGGCTTTAAATTTGCTTACTGAAATCAAGGCTGTTTCGGCCATTGCGAAGAATGCTGACAACACTATTAATATTATTAATAAGATTGATTCTGTATGCAGCGTCATTTTACATCCTATCCAACACATCAATCCCAAGCAGATTTAACCCATTTTTTATAACTTGCTTTACGGCACTTATCAGCAATATTCTTGCTTCTTTTACGTCATTTTCTGCTTTTAAGATTTGATGAATGTGGTAATACTCGTTGAATTTTTGCGCTAATGTGTGAAGATAAACCGCTGCCAGGTGCGGCCTTAATTCGTCCGTTGCTTTGCTTATCATCTCAGGGAATTTAGACAGCAACACGATTAGGCCAGTTTCCTCTTTCTCTCTTAATAATCCCAAATCAGCCCGTGAATTAATTTTTTTGTTTTTCTTTAGAATGCTGATTATCCTTGCATAGGCATATTGTATGTAAGGCGCTGTTTCACCTTCAAACGACAATGCCTGCTGCCAGTCAAATATTACATTCTTTTCCGGGCTCACGCGCAAGATGCTGTATTTTATTGCACCATAAGCGATTATTTTTGCTGATTTTAAATCCGTTTTATTATATCTTTTCCTTATCTCTTCACTCGCTTTATCGGCTGCCTCTTTCATAAAATCTTCCAGCAAAACAAGGTTGCCCTTTCGAGTTGACATTTTGCCTTCCTGCAATAAAACAAAAGAGTAATGCACCACTCTTGGCGGCTTTAGCTCGAGCTCTTTCAATGCAGCTGCTATCTGCTCTTGGTATAGTTTTTGGTCTTCTCCAAGAATTAGAATATTGCTTCCTTTCCCTAATTTTTCCAAGTTGAAAGCAATGTCCCTCAATGGGTAAAGTGATGTGCCGTCAGCCCTTGTTAGAACCAAAACCGGCATCTTCATTCCTAATCCATAGCCCTTTTGGTCAAGGACCCATCTGTTAAAGCCGTCAATGAAAAGCTTGCCTGTTTTTTCCAGCAGTTTTAATGCCTCATCTGTTTTCTTGTCCCTTAAATATTTAGACTCGTAATCAAAGAAATCATACTTGATTCCAAGCTCAGAAAGAATATTTACCTGGCCCTTAACGCAGGTTTTGACTATTTTTTCAAACTTTTTTCTTGTTTTCCTGTCCCCTTTTTCCAGCAGATTCAATAATTCTAAAACCTTTTTTTCCAACTCGGGATTTTCTTCAATTTTTTTGTTTATTTCAATGTATATACTTAGCAAATCTTTAAAATCGATATTTTTTTTTCCTTCTGCTCCCAAAACCAGCATTGCAATCTGCTTGCCAACATCATTTACAAAATAATGAGTTTCTACTTTATAGCTCTGAAACTTTAGAATTCTTACAATTGAATCTCCTATTAATGCATTCCTTGCCCTGCCTACATGGGGGGAGGCATTGGGGTTTATGCTTGTGTGCTCAACCAAAATTTTTTTATTTTTTCCAATGCCGCCGCTTCCATACTTTTCTTTTTCCTTCAGTATTTTCTTTATTGTTTCTTCTGCAATTTTGGTTTTATTAACAAAGAAATTTAGATAAGGGCCTATTACCTTGACTTCACTAATCAGTTCATTCGGCTTGAACTTTTCGCTCAGATGCAGCGCAATTTCATTTGGAGCTTTTTTCCATCCTTTAGCCAGGGCAAAGCAAGGAAAAGCATAATCACCCATCTCAGGATTTGGAGGGACTTCCAATTCTATATTTTCAAGACTTGTTTCTTTTTTGAGAAATTGGAATATTGAGTTTTTAAAAATGTCCATTATGGGATTAATTTAAATGGAATGATTTAAAGGTTTTGGTTGGGTACTGGAAAAATTCTATCATAAACTTGTTGAAGATAATGTGCTCTTTGTGCGGCATCCTCTTGTATATTATTTATATTTGAAACACTTACTATAGCATTTAATCCGCCAAGAAGTGTCAAACCGCCAACAGAATAGCCAAGTCCTTTGAGGAAATCCCTCCGACTTTCGCGGAAATCTCTGCGTCCAACTTCACTGGTTGATACAGCAATTGCAAGTACGCCTCCTGCTGCGCCTCCCACAGCGAGTCCACGAGGAACACCTTCTCCAAAGGTTTTTATAGGCCAACTACCATAATACTTCCCAATACATTCTTCTAAATCTGGGTCAATTTCAGGTCTTTTAATTGCCTCAGCGAGTAGTCCATTAAAAGTATCTTTGCCATCCATCACCCTACGAACAGTAGAACTACGAGTGTACCACCAATCGAACCAATTCATTAACACAACATCCCCTTTATCCCATGAAGGCAATTTTCTGAGAGCCAGTTTTCTGTAAGTATTTTCCACCCTCAAAACATCATCATACAAAGTTTGTGCCATTTTAAAGTATGTTAATTAATATCCTATATAAATTTTTTTATAATTACCGGCATTAAAAACCGAAAAGCTTAAATAATATTACAACAATACTGCAATATTGGTGAGCCCGAATGGTAGCAAAAAGCGAAACAATGAGTTTTACTGTCCCGAAAACTTTGAGGTTAGAGTTGGGGGCAATTCCTGAAACTGGATACTATGACAGCGTTTCTGAATTCTTAAGAGATGCTATGAGAACTATTTTGGCAGCAAGAAAAGACCTTAGGATTGCTGTAGCAACCGTTCTCTATAAGCAGGGTAAGATATCACTGGGGAAAGCTGTAGAGATTGCAGACATCAATTACGAAGACATGAAGAAAATCTTAGTTGAGAAAGGAATAAAAGTCAGAAGAGGAGCAGAAACAAGGAAAGAAGTTGAAGACGAACTGAAAGATTTAAGGTCTTAAAATGGTTATTGTTGATACGGACTTTTTAAGTTCCTTTTCCAAGATAAATAGGCTAAAACTTATTCTAAAATCTTTGAATATTAAAAAATTTGTTGTTCCCTCGACAGTTTACGGCGAAATTCAAAATTCCAATTTTTTCGAAAAGATTTCGCATTTATTTGTCTTTAAGGAAGAAGATTTAACAGAAGATTCCTTTATTTTAGTTAAAAATGTTAATCTTAATACTTCAACCCAATACTTTAAAAAAGAAGAGATAAGTGTTTTTGGCAAAGGGGAGATAGGATGTTTTTTATTAGCAAAGGAAACAAACGACAAAATATTAATTGACGATAGAGCTGCTAGAGATTTTGCGAAAGAAAATCATGTTAAAGTTGTTAGCGTACCTGCATTTTTGATGGAATGCAAGAATAAGAATATAATCTCTTCTAAAGAAATGAAGCAAATAATTAAAGACCTTAAGGAGAAGGATTACTATGAATTTACTAAAGAGATAGAAAAACTTTTCTTTGAAAATGGAAAAAAGGCATTAAATCGTTAAATTTGAGAGATTATTGCGTCTTTAATTTAATATAATTAACCAACTCCCTTATCCTAATAATCCTCAAACCAAATTTTTCAGCCATCTTCTTTAACTCTGTCATCTTCGCCATTCTTCCATTCTCTCCAATAATTTCGCAAATAACTGCAGCAGGGTAAAGCTTTGCTAATTTGGTTAATTCAATCGCTGCCTCTGTATGACCTGCTCTTTTACTTAATCCGTTTTCATCGCATCTTAATGGAAAAATATGCCCTGGCCTTGCTAAATCTTCTGGCTTTGTTTTTTTGTCAATTAAAGCCTTTATTGTCTTAGCTCTATCAAAAGCGGAAATTCCAGTTGTGCCATTTTTAGAATCGACAGAAATTGTAAAGGCGCATTTTGTAAACTCTGTATTTATTTTTGTCATTAAAGGCAGGTTTAATTCATCCAATCTTTTGCTGAGCATTGGAACACAAACTAAGCCACGGGCATTCTTAATCATAAAATTTATTTTTTGAGGTGTAACTTTTTCTGCCGCAAGAACTAGATCGGCTTCATTCTCTCTTTGCATATCATCAAGGACAATAGCAAATTTTCCTCCTTTAAAATCTTCAATTACAGCTTCTATTTTTCTTTTTAGATTAAAATTAAGGTTCATATTTCAAAGGTAGCCTTCGATAAGCATGTCTTTTCCCGTTCTTCTGCAAAAGGTATTTTTCAGTTCAATTGCATTGTTTATTTTAGTGATTCCAAGCCCTTCAATAGCCCCTATTCCGTTGCCGATGATTTTTGGCGCAGTGAACACCATAACTTTGTCAACTATTCCATCTTTTATTGCAGAGCTGTTCAGATGAGAGCCGCCTTCAATCATTATGCTTGTGATATCATGCTTTCCGAGCTGAATAATTAGGTCCTGCAAATCTACAAGCCCTTTTCTTGATTTGGTTATTATAACATTAACCCCTTTTTGCTGCAATCTCCTTATGCTAGGCTTGGAAGTCCTATTGGTGGTTGCGATAATCAATTTTGCAGGATCTTTCATCAAATTGCAGCTTTTTGGTATTTTTAGGCGGCTGTCAACTACAATCTTTAATGGGTCTTTGCCTTTGTACAGCCTTGTGGTCAGTTCTGGATTATCCCTTAATACTGTGTTTATTCCAACCATCACAGCATCGACTTCGCTTCTTAGCTGATGTACATAAGTCCTTGCCTCCTTGCTTGTGATGTATTTTGAATCGCCTGTTGTGGTTGCAATTTTCCCGTCAACGCTCATCGCAAGCTTAAGAATGACGAAAGGCTTTTTTGTTCTAGTGTACTTAACATAAGCCTCATTCAATTTTTTAGCTTCCTTCTCCAGAATGCCAATTTTTGTTTTTATGCCGCGAAATTTTAATTCCCTGTAGCCATCAACCAGAGAGTTCGGGTCTTTCATGCCTATTATTACTTCCCTTACTCCAGACTCGACAATTTTTTCAGTGCACGGAGGCGTTCTTCCCCAGTGGGAGCATGGCTCTAAGTTAACATATAATGTGGAGTTTATCGCTTTTTTGCCGGCATCGCTAAGCGCAATTACCTCAGCATGCTCTGTTCCTGCCTTTTTGTGAAAGCCCTTTCCAACTATCCTGCCTCTTTTTACAATGATGCAGCCAACCATTGGATTTGGACTTGTCAAGCCGCGACCTCTTTCAGCAAGCTTAATGGCTAGCTCCATGTGTCTTTTGTGAGATATCAAAATAAAACCCCAGTTAGCGTATTTTATAATTAATATTTAAATGTGTGGTTTTAGAATTAGCTATTATTAAGTAGTTAATATATCGAAATATTTATAAATAACCCATTCTTTGTTCATTACACAAAAGTAGTAAATATATTAAGGGCATTTAGAAGGGGTAGAGATTTAATTGTAAGGAGGTTAAATGGCACCAGTTTATGCAGGCACTAATGTTGGGCAGGAAAAAGCGAATGGAAATAATACGTTGTTAATAGAAGATGCATTAAATTCACCTGAAAATTACGCTCCATTTGCTAATGATGCATTATACCGAATGCTTGGACAAAATCCTAAGATTGGTCCTCTTATGGCAAGTATTTTGAAAGAACCAATAGCCAGGTGGTATATGCGCACTGTTGCTCTTAAAGATCAACCGGATTTGGGTCAGCACGGTATTAGAACAGCATGCATTGGAATGGGACTGGCAAAGGCCTTATATAAGGAGCTTAAGATATCTGACCATGAACTGCGCGAATTAGGTGTTTGCTTACTTTTGCATGATGTAGGTAAATTTGCCGTTCCCAGAGAAATACTGTATAAGCCTGACTCTTTATCTCCTGAAGAAAGAAAGGTTATTGAATTTCATACTGAGTATGGATTATATTGTTTGAATGATATAGTTCCGCTAAATGGAATGACACCTCCAAAAGCTGCGTATGTTGCTTTATCCCATCACAGAGGAGCTAAAAAACCATATCCATATGATTCAGAATTTGAAAGATTGTCATTTAGTATAACTTGCCTTAGCAAAGCTGAAAAAGAGCGCATTATTAAAGAATTATTGGATGTAATAGGAGTTGCCGACTTGTTTGAAGCAATGAGCTCTGCGGATAGGGGCTATAGAAGTAAACCTATGACTAATGAGGAATTGTGGGCTAATATTCCTGGCCAATTAAACGATATTAATCCTTTAACTATTAGTAAGCTAAGGAATATGGTAAGTACTGCAATCGATCAACATATCAGCAAAGACAAGTATAAAAAAAGGCCGTTTAATGATTTCAATCCTGCATTACACAGGCGTATGGCATCACGTTTAGTCGACGTAAGTTATTTCCTTAGAACTGGGCATCCTCACAAAGCTAATATAGTGCTTGAAAGCTTAGTTAGAGAAGCGCATCCAGTAACAAGATACTAAAATAAGACAATGAAAATCCTAGTATTCATCCCAACTCTTAATCTCAAGTTCTTCCATCTTCTTTTTATAAATGGATTCAATAAACAGTTTTGTAATCTGCGCATTAAATATTGTCAAATTTTTCTCTTAACTCACTTATTTTTCGCTCATCAAGTTTACTTAAAGTCTCTTTTATTGAAACCATAAATTCTGAGAGTTCTTCAAAGTTGATATTTACAGGTATATTTTTGAGATAATACTGATTGTCTATTCTGACTTCTTTATCACCTTCTAGAATTTTAGCTACTCCATATTTTACAATGCCTTCTTTTTCCAGAAATTTTGCTATTTCTATTGTACAATCATGTATCTCAGACTTGATTCCTATTTTCATTAATACAGAATAAACAGCAAAATACTCAATATAGTATTTTGTAGTTGCTAGCCACATATTGGATTTGGTTGCAAATATGCTTCTAAGCACTTTTAGACTCTCTTCTGCATTTTGGTAATATTCCTCACTTAAGTTTGAATTTGGTTCAATTAACTTAATACCCCTTTCTTGCTTTTTACACCAGTTTATTTTGTTCATAAAGACTGCCAAAAAATCTTATAACATCCTCTGTATTGTTAAAAATAAGGTGTTTCTTGTAAATTTCTTTGATAAATGTTAAATTAGGTGATTCTAGATTTTTTACTTGAATTTTATGTACATTCTTATTGTATATTTTTTCAAAATCTGCTATTTGCATAGCTGTGTTTTGCTTTCCTATAACCAATAAATCTATATCAGAACCCTCTTGAATTTTATCAACAGCAGAGCCAAATATAATGAAAGTATCATCTCTAAAAAAAACTGAAAGTTTTTCAAATAAAATCATTAAGTAGGTATCGTTTTGTAGTCTTTCAATTAGCTTTTCTTTTTCGGCAATAACTAAATAATCATACATTCTTTTATCTTTGAAATTAATGCTATATTCAGTAACATTTTTCCTTATGTTTTTAGTTAATATTCCTTCCTTAACCAATGCTTCTAAATATGGTTTTATTGTTTGGTGAGGTTTTTTAAGTATAGAGGCCAGTTCCCTTATATAGTATCTTCTGCCATAGTCAGCCAAAAAATGCTCGATAATCTTAAATTTGGTAATTTTTTTTACCATTTGGTAAGTTTATTTACCTTTATTTATAAATGTTTCGTTTTAAATTATAGTTATTTGAAAGTGGTGAATTTAGCAAGAGCATTTAATACAAGAGGAGCAACATCTACAATAATGGGTGGAAGTGTTCCACGGGGAGTAATTTTAGTTAAAGATGATTATGGAGGTAAAGGTTATCAAATCTGGAAGCTTCAAATAAACTTCGGTAATAGAGACCCCAATCAAAGTTACACAGTTACTCTTATAAAGAATACTACAAAATAAGTTTTGATTTCTTTTAGAAATTTTCCCCTTCAATAAATTAGGAAATCCCTTATTCTTAAAGTGAAAATTCGATTGAGAATAGCGTATGCGATCGCTGTTATGCGCACCGAGCCTACGAAGTAAAAGCCTATATGTGGTTTTTCAATACTCATCCCAACTCTTAATCTCAAGTTCTTCCATCTTCTTTTTATAAATAGATTCAATAAGCAGTTTAGCAATCTGCGCATTGGTCAATAATGGAATATTAAAATCAACTGCTTTTCTTCTTATTAAATAATCATTTGTAAGCTCCTCCTCTTCTAAACTTTTTGGTATGTTAATGACTAAATCAATTTTCCTTTCTTGAAGATAAGTTATTGTATTGGGTTCTTTGTTATAAAGCGGCCAATGCAATACTTCTGAATTAACCCCATTCTGCCCAAGAAATTTAGCAGTTCCTTCAGTAGCATAAAGGTTGAATCCCATTTCTGCTAGTTTTTTAACGCTTTCAAGCAGATATGCCTTACTTTTTATAGGACCTGTTGAGAGTAAAACATTCGAATGGGGCATAACAAAGCCCACAGATAAAAGCGATTTAAGAAATGCTTCATTAACATCATTGCCCAGACAAGCAACTTCACCAGTTGATGCCATCTCAACACTTAAAACTGGATCTGCTCCATGCAATCTTGAGAATGAAAACTGAGGTGCTTTAACCCCAACATAGTCTAAGTCAATGGTGTCATATCTTCCACGTATATCAATCCCGAGCATTGATTTTGTTGCTAAGTCAATGAAATTATATTTTGTAACCTTTGAAACAAAAGGAAAGCTTCTTGAGGCTCTTAAATTACACTCTATAACCTTGATTTGATTGTCTTTTGCAATAAACTGAATGTTAAATGGACCTGTTATTTTCAATGACTTTGCAATGCTTTTTGTAATTTCCTTGATTCGCTTAATTGTTTCAAGATAGGTGTATTGCGGCGGCAAAATCATTGTTGCATCACCACTATGGACACCTGCATTTTCAACATGCTCAGATATTGCGTAAATCACAACTATGCCATCTTGAGCAACTGCATCTATCTCTATCTCTTTGGCATTTGTTATGAATTTGCTTACCACAACAGGATGCTCTTTTGAAACCTCGGCTGCTTTTTGCAGGTATTGCTCAAGTTCCCTTCTGTTAGAAGCAATACTCATTGCAGCCCCGCTTAAAACATAAGAAGGCCTTATTAAAACAGGATATTCAACTCTTCCTGCAAATTTGTCTGCCTCCTCTATCGATTTTGCCTCGATCCATTCTGGCTGGTCTATTCCCAACGAGTCAAGCAAGGCAGAAAACTTGTGCCTGTTTTCTGCATTGTCTATGTTTAGTGGGCTTGTTCCAAGTATTTTTACGTTCTGCCTGTGCAAACGCATAGCTAAATTGTTCGGAATCTGGCCACCCATTGATATTATTACTCCGCAAGGGTTTTCCTTTTCGTGAATATCAAGTACTCTCTCAAAGCTTAATTCATCAAAGTAAAGCCTGTCACAAACATCATAATCAGTGCTGACAGTTTCAGGATTATAATTTATCATAATTGCGGAATATCCAAGCTTCTTCAGAGTAAAAACGGTGTTTACACAGCACCAGTCAAACTCGACAGAACTTCCAATCCTATAAGCTCCTGAGCCCAGAACAATAACGCTATTCCTGTTTTTGAATTCAATATCATCTTCTTCTCCATTGTATGTAAGGTAAAGGTAGTTTGTAATTGCTGGATATTCTGCAGCCAAAGTATCAATTTGTTTAACCACTGGCAATATTCTTTGTTGTTTTCTTAAATTTCTGACCTGCAGCAACTTTTCCTCCATATTATTTTTATCCTTAAACAGCAATTTTGCAATCTGAAAATCAGAGAAGCCCTGCTGTTTTGCCTGCCTGAGCAATTCTTTTGAAATATCACTCAAGCTGTATTTCAATAACTCCTTTTCTGTCTCAACAACATTCTTTATCTTGTGCAAAAACCATTTGTCGATTTTGGTTAGGTCATGAACGCTATCAATTGAAATTCCATTTTTGATTGCCTCAACAATGACAAGCAATCTTTTATCAGTCGGTGTTTTTAGTTCTTTTTCTAAGTCATTAAACCTCAAATTATTTCCGACCAATCCATGAAGATTGAGATTAAGCATCCTTATTGCTTTCTGGATTGCTTCCTCAAATTTTCTGCCTATTGCCATTACCTCCCCTACACTTTTCATCTCGCTTCCAATCTCAAAGCTTACATTCCTGAATTTTTGTAAATCCCATCTTGGTATTTTTACAACAATGTAGTCCAAAGCAGGCTCAAAGCAGCTTTTTGTAACCTTAGTTATCATATTTTCAAGCTCAATTAGGGAATAGCCCAATGCGAGTTTTGCAGCAACAAAAGCTAATGGATAACCTGTTGCCTTTGAAGCCAAAGCAGAGCTTCTTGAAAGCCGTGCATTTACCTCAATGATTCTGTAGTCTTCAGAATAAGGGTCAAGAGCAAACTGAATGTTGCATTCGCCTACAATCCCAAGGTGTCTAATAACCCTGATTGAAATACCCCTCAGTTTATGGTACTCGCTATTTGTCAGGGTTTGGGAAGGAGCAACAACGATGCTTTCCCCAGTATGAATGCCCATAGGATCAAAATTTTCCATGTTGCAGACTGTGATGCAATTATCATAAGTGTCTCTCACTACTTCATATTCTATTTCCTTCCATCCTCCAAGGTATTTTTCAACAAGAATCTGATTAGAGTAGGCAAAGGCTCTTTTTGACTTATTTTTCAGTTCTTTTTCGTCGAGAGCAACGCCGGAGCCCTGACCGCCTAATGCATACGCAACTCTGAGCATGACAGGATACCTTAATCTTTCAGCAACTGCAACAGCCTGTTCAACGCTATTTACCGCTTCACTTTCCGGAGTTTTGAGGTTTACTTCATTCAATTTTTTCACAAATAGGTCCCTATCCTCAGTATTTTTGATAGTATCAATTTGTGTGCCAAGAACATTTACTTTATATTTTTCAAGAATGCCCTTATCAGATAATTCAACTCCGCAATTCAATGCCGTCTGCCCTCCGAAAGAAAGCATTATTCCATCTGGCTTTTCCTTTTCAATAATTTTTTCAACGAAATATGGCGTGACAGGAAGAAAATAGATTTTGTCAGCCATGCCTTCGCTTGTCTGGATTGTTGCGATATTTGGGTTAACTAAAACAGTTTCAATCCCTTCCTCTCTTAAGGCTTTAAGGCATTGGGAGCCCGAATAGTCAAATTCACCAGCTTCGCCTATTTTAAGCGAGCCAGAGCCAAGCACTAAAACTTTTTTCGGTTTATTCATTTTGTTTTTATTTTTCTGTTTTTAATTCATTGGGTTTTTACATTAAAATTGATTTCCAGTGTATGCTCAAACACAGTTATCCTTTTTGTTGATTTGATTGTTTTTTTCCTATCGCATTATTTTTATAATTAATAATTCTAAAAATAAAATTATTTCATCATCTTAACAAAATCATCAAACAGGAACTCTGTGTCAGTGGGTCCAGGACTATGCTCTGCATGAAATTGAATTGACATAAACGGCTTCGTCTTATGTTTTATTCCCTCATTTGTCCCATCATTTGCATTTACAAAAAATTCCTGCCATTCATTGCTTAATGATTTCATGTCAACAGCAAAGCCATGATTTTGAGTTGTGATGAAACACCTTTTGGTTCCAATTAATGTGCATGGCTGGTTTTGCGAGCGATGGCCATATTTCAACTTGTATGTATCTCCTCCTGCAGAGAGAGCAAGTATTTGATTTCCTAAGCAAATTCCAAATGTTGGAATATTTTTCTGAAGAGCTTTTTCTACATTTTTTATTGTTTCTTTGCACATCTTTGGGTCGCCTGGACCATTTGAAATAACTAATCCATCAAAATTATATTCAAAAAAATCGTGGTTGTAAGGAACTCTTATAACTTCGAGATTTCTCTTAATAAGATTTCTTAGGATATTGTTCTTTATTCCGCAATCTATGACTACGATTTTTTTGTTTTTTTTATTTCCATTATATATTATTGGTTCCTCGATGGAAACTTCTTTTACTATATCAATGGTGTTGGGGTCATAGAAAGGAACATCATCATTATTGAGTATTATTTTACCAAGCATAGCCCCCTTTTCTCTCAATATTTTTGTCAATTTCCTTGTATCAACCCCATAAATTGCAGGGATATTTTCTTCTTTCAGCCATTCTGCTAAGCTTTTTTTTGCATCCCAATGTGAGTATTCAAAAGAATAATCAGAAATTACCAAAGCCTGAACTTGTATTTTATCGGATTCAAAATTCTGCAATAGACTGTTTTCAAATTTTTTTTCTGGAACACCATAATTTCCTATCAAAGGATAAGTTAAAACAAGGATTTGTCCCTTATAGCTTGGGTCTGTCAATGACTCTGGATAACCCACCATTCCTGTGTTGAACACAACCTCTCCAGAAATGCTGTGCTCTGCGCCAAAAGAAAAGCCTTTGAACTCCTCTCCGTTTTCAAGAATTAGCTTGGCTTCTTTAAAGTCAGTCATTAAAAAAAGGAAATAATATAAACATGTTAATAAATCTTTCGGGTTGTTGTTTTTGATTTTATAATAAAACGGAATTGTCTGTTAATATTCTAAGTGTTTCAAAGTGTATATTTCTAAAAAAGGTTGAATCAATAATACCTTCAATGCCGATAGTTGCAATACCTTGTTTTCTTAATTCCTCAGCATTTATCCTCCTTGGGAGGGCGGTGTATAAAACTACCCCACTAAGTTGGCTTATTCCACTTATGTATGATTTACTTCCTTTATAGAATCCAAGTCGCCTATCAGGATGCCACTCTTCTTCTAAAAAAGAGATTAATTGAGCTAAATTTTGTTCTCTACTAACCAGAGCAAGAGCTCCATCTGATAAATTTAATTTAAGACGAGGGTCATGATAAAGAAGTGCCTTAGCAGGGATAGTATCAACTCCGGCAAGTGCATCTCTGACTTTTTCAGCAGTTAGTTCTAAATCATCAGGAGTTATTTCTAATTCCTCAGGAATCATTCGTAATTTAGCAGAATCTCTTGTGCCTCTCAAATCTGCATCAGTCCAAGGAGAAAATGTCTTCTGAGTTCTAGGATACCTGTCTTCCAAATCCCCTTGTTGAATTAGGGCAACTTCATATATACGTGCTACGTTTGGTCTGTCTCCTTTAATCCTTTCAACATCAGCGAATTTCACTGTTTCACCTATAATAAAAAGTTTATCTTCGCTTCCTTCTAGAGTTACATCTTTTCCACCACCAACTGGTCTAACTACATAATCTCTACTGCCCCAACGTGTAGCTCTTCCATGTACCGTTCCATACGCCCATTCTGTTGGTGGTTCTTGAGTTGGAGATGTCCTATTGCCTCTATACTCATTTTTTGGTGGATTAGTTATTACCTGATACCACGTCACAACACCCATATTACCTTGAGGTTTCCCCATATTACCTTGAGGTTTCATCAAGAATTTAACATAATCTCCTATTTCGGCAAAGTCAAGTTATGTGTGCTGACTTCCTTTTGTTAAAGTGATAGAACCATA
>ERZ1292645.386-Hain-H14-02um-R2-386-length-16439-cov-35_pt1 | contig 16439 bp, 11 predicted proteins | sample MGYA00564401_ERZ1292645 | MGnify/ENA primary metagenome ERZ1292645 (study PRJEB36523, sample SAMEA6512644) | groundwater metagenome | collected 2019-01-09 | study: AquaDiva: Metagenomics assemblies of 32 groundwater samples | reverse complement strand
ATCACGGCACTATCGGCAACTCAGGCCTAGACCGCGATTACCCGAGCTCCACACATGACAGCTGTGTGAAGGCTACCGCTTCTTCAGGCCGCCCATGATGCCGCGCATCAGTTCGCGGGCGATGGTGCTGCCGGCCTGGCGCAGCAGCGACTTGGTGAAGGCCTCGCCCATCGACTGGCGGCTCGAGGCCCGCGGCTTGGGCTCGGCCCTGGGGCGCGGCGCGGGGGCCGCGACCGGCCCCGGGTTCCACGGCGAGTTCGCCGCCGGCGCATCCTCGGGCGCCTGGGCCGCCACGGCGCGGGCCTGGAGCTTTTCGTAGGCGCTCTCGCGGTCCGCCGTCGTGTCGTAGAGCCCGCGCACCGGGCTCTGGGCCATGATCGCCGCGCGCTCGGCCGGGGTGATCGGCCCCAGCCGCGAAACCGGCGGCCGCACCAAGGTCTTCTGCACCACGGTCGGCGCGCCCCGCTCGTCCAGCACCGAGACCAGCGCCTCGCCGACGCCCAGGCCCTGGATCGCCTCGGCGGTGTCGAAGCTCGGATTGGCCCGGAAGGAGTTGGAGGCGGCCTTCAGCCCCTTCTGCTCGGTCGGGGTGTAGGCCCGCAACGCATGCTGGATGCGGTTGCCCAGCTGACCCAGCACGGTTTCGGGAATGTCGGCCGGGTTCTGGGTGACGAAATAGACGCCGACCCCCTTGGAACGGATCAGGCGCACGACCTGCTCGACCTTTTCCAGCAGCGGCTTGGGCGCGTCGCGGAACAGCAGGTGGGCTTCATCGAAGAAGAAGGCCAGGCGCGGCTTTTCCGGATCGCCGACCTCGGGCAGCTCTTCGAACAGCTCGCTCATCAGCCACAGCAGGAAGGTCGCATAGAGCCGGGGGCTGGCGATCAGCTTGTTGGCGGCCAGGATGTTCACGTAGCCGCGGCCCGAGCCGTCGGTGCGCATCAGGTCCGAGAGCTTCAGCGCCGGTTCGCCGAACAGCCCCGCCCCGCCCTGGTCCTCCAGTACCAGCAGCTTGCGCTGGATGGTGGCGACGGTGGCCGGCGAGACATTGCCGTACTTGGCCCCCAACGCCTGGGCGTTCTCCGAGGCGAAGGTCAGCGCCGCCTGCAGGTCCTTCAGGTCGAGCAGCAGCAAGCCTTCGTCGTCGGCGGCGCGGAACACCACCGTCAGCACGCCCTCCTGGACGTCGTTGAGCTCCAGCATCCGGGAGATCAGCAGCGGCCCCATCTCCGAGACCGTCGCGCGGATCGGGTGGCCCTGCTCGCCGAACAGGTCCCAGAACACCGTCGGCGCGGCCGCGGGGTTGAGGGTCAGGTTCATGGTGGCGGCGCGGGCCAGCATCTTTTCGTTGGGGGCGCCGACCGCGGCGATCCCGCAAAGGTCGCCCTTCACATCAGCGGCGAACACCGGGACGCCGGCGTCCGACAGGCCCTGGGCCAGGATCTGCAAGGTGACCGTCTTGCCGGTCCCGGTCGCCCCCGCCACCAGGCCGTGGCGATTGGTGCGGTCGAGCCGCAATAGCTCGGGATGATCCGAGAAACCGATCAAGACATCGTCGGACATGGTTCGCTCCGCAACTTCACACGTCTGGCGAAGCTAACCGGAGCGCGGCTCGGCTTCCACCGAACTCGTATTCTGGATGGCGATTGCCGAATTTTCTGCGGACACGATGAGGTTTGACCACAGTTCAACGTCTTAACGGCATAGACCCTCCCCTCCCTCCGCAAACCGGGGTAGGGATGGTCAAAATTGACGCGGCCGGCCCCGACGCGGACAGTCGGCGGGGAAACCACGGCCGCAAGAAAGATCCATGACCGTCTCAGCGCTTGAGTCCAAAACCACCCGCGTCTCACTCGTCATCCTGGCGGTGATCGCGTCGGGCGCCGCGCTATATATGCTGCGCGGCATCCTGACCCCCCTGGCGCTGGCGGTGTTCCTGGCGGTGATGATCGACGGCTTCGCCCGCGTGATCCGCTCGCGCCTGCCCTGGGTCAGCGACCGGGCCGCCCTGCCGAGCGCCATCGTCCTGTCGGTCCTGCTGTTCGGCATCTCAACCTTCGTAATCGCCGAGAACGCCACCAGCTTCGTCGGCCAGCTGGTCACCTACACCCCGCGCCTGAACGGCCTGATCGCCCAGGTCGCCGGCCTGCTCAAGATCGACGTCCCGCCGACGCTCAACGAGCTGTTCGCCCAGCTCAATCCCAGCGCCTATCTGGCCGACGTCGCCAAGGGGCTTCAGGGCTTCGCCTCCGACGCCTTCTTCATCCTGATATATCTTGGCTTCATCATCGCTTCGCGGCGGGGCTTCCAACGCAAGGTGATCGGGCTGTTCCCGCACCACGCCGAGCGCGGCGAAGCCATGCAGGCTTTCCTCAGGATCCGCGACGGGGTGGAGCGTTATCTGTGGGTGCAGACGGTCACCGGCCTGATCATCGCGGCGTCCTCCTGGATCGCCATGGCGGTCCTTGGCCTCGACAACGCGGTCTTCTGGGCCTTCCTGATCTTCATCGCCTCCTACATCCCGGTGATCGGGGGCGCGGTCGGCATCCTGGCGCCGCCGATCTTCGCCCTCGTCCAGTTCGAGAGCTTCTGGCCGGCGATCATCCTGCTGGGCGTGCTGCAGGCCATCCAGTTCGTGGTCGGCAACATCATCCTGCCGCGCATGCAGGGCGACAGCCTGAACATGGACCCGGTGGTGGTGCTGCTCAGCCTGGCCTTCTGGGGCGTGATCTGGGGCATGACCGGCATGTTCCTCTCCACGCCGCTCACCGTCATGGCCATGGTCATCCTGGCGCAGTTCGACGGCACCCGCTGGCTGGCGGTGCTGCTGTCGGCCGACGGCCAGCCCGAGAAGCTGCGCGACCACAAACCCACCGGCTCACCTGCTGAGAAACCCGCGCTGGAACGACGCTCTCCCGCGTCACGCAAGCGTGAACCCAAAGTCTGAAAACCAGGGCCTTCAACTTGTTCGTTTACTCCCTATCTAAAGTCCGTTCGGGCAACCCCCGAAACAAAGGCGGCTCTGGCGTTTGCCCCCGCCGTAGCGAGCCCCGAGCGCTCTGCCTGTCCCCCCCAGGTGGAGCCATGCGCCGCCGGACTCTCTCCTCCGGCGGCGTTCTCGCGTCCGGATATCTGACCGGAGCCCAATCATGAGCAAGCGCCCCAGGATGAGCACGGCCCAGCGCGGCCTGATCACCGCCTTCACCCAGCTGGTCGGCGACGAAAGCCCCGCTGCCCACGCCTTCATCGCCCAGGCCGCGGAAGACGCCGCGCCGGACGAACTGCCCGAGTTGCCGACCAAGGCGCTGGCCGCGCTGGCGGCCGACTTCTGGGCCTTCGCCGCCACCCGCAAGGGCGCGGCCCCGGTCATCCGCCTGGCGCCGATCGACGGCGCGCCGATGCTGGAACGGCTCGAAATCCTGCAGAACGACGCCCCGTTCCTGGTCGACAGCATCATGGGCGAGATCGCCGACCAGGGCCTGTCGGTCCGGGCGATGTTCCACCCCGTCGTCGAGGTGGCCCGCGACCGCAAGGGCGCGCGCGTCGCGGACGGCGAGACCCGCCGTGAATCGATGATCCAGGTGATCCTGGAACGGGTCGGTTCCGACCGCGAGGCGGCCCTGGTCGCCGGCCTGCGGGCCACCCTGGCCGACGTCCGCGCCGCCGTGGACGACTTCCCCGCCATGCTGGACCTGATGGCCCGCACCATCGGCGAGCTCGAGGCTTCGCCGATCAGCGCCGCGCGCGACGAGAACGCCCAGTTCCTGGCCTGGCTGCGCGACGAGCACTTCGTCTATCTCGGCGCCCGGGTCTACGAGTACCCGCGCCTGAAGGACGGCGCCTACGCCCCCGAAGAACCGCTGTTCCAGCCGGAAGACGGCCTGGGCGTGCTGCGCGACCCGGCCCGCACGGTGCTGCGCCGCTCCTCGGAACCGGCCGTGCTGACCCCCCAGATGCAGGCCAGCCTGACCACCGATCCGGTGACCGTGGCCAAGTCCAACCTGCGCTCGCGCGTCCATCGCCGCGGCTACATGGACTATGTCGGGGTCAAGCGTTACGGCGCCGACGGCAAGCCCTCGGGCGAGATCCGCTTCGTCGGCCTGTTCACCGCCGAGGCCTATGACGAGCCGGCCCACGCCGTGCCGCTGATCCGCGCCAAGGTCGCCAACGTCCTGGCCCGCGCCGGCAAGGCGCCGGGCAGCCACAACGAAAAGCGCCTGCGCAACATCCTGGAGACCTACCCGCGGGACGAGTTGTTCCAGGCCGCCGAGGACGAGCTGCTGGCCACCTCGCTTGGCATCCTGCACCTGAACGATCGGCCCCGCGTGCGGGTGTTCGAACGTCGCGACCCCTTCGACCGGTTCGCCTCGGTGCTGCTGTTCGTGCCGCGCGAACGCTATGATTCCGACCTGCGCGCCCGCGCCGGCGAGATCCTGGCCGAAGCCTATGGCGGCCGTGTCTCGGCCTATTACCCCAGCTTCTCCGACAGCCCGCTGGCCCGCGTGCACTTCATCATCGGCTTCCAGCCGGGCGAGCACGCCGAGCCGAACCTGAAGTCGGTCGAGGCCCAGATCGCCGCGGCGTCCCGCACCTGGGAAGACCGTTTCGCCGCCGCCGTCCGCGCCTCGGGCCGGGCGACCGCCGAGGTCGCCGACATGGTGGCCCGCTACGCCGAGGCGTTCACCGCCGGCTACCGCGAGCGCTATGACGCCGACGAGGCCCTGGCCGACATCGCGATCATCGAAAGCCTGGGCGCTGACGAGCCGATCCGTATCCGCGCCTTCCGCCGCGCCGCCGACTCCAAGACCCAGATGCGCTTCAAGCTCTATCGGCCGGGCTCGCCCGCGCCGCTGGCCGACGTGCTGCCGGTGCTGGAGAACATGGGCCTGAAGGCGATGGTCGAGACCGGCCATCCCGTCATGCGGGCCGGCGGCCGCCGCGTCTGGGTCCACGAGTTCGAGCTGGACGACCAACACGGCGAACACCTGGTCTTCGAGGACGTGAAGACCGCCTTCGAGGACGCCTTCACCGCCGTCTGGACCGGCGAAACCGAGAGCGACGGCTTCAACCGCCTAGTGCTGGAGCTGTCGATCTCCTGGCGCGAGGCCGCCCTGATCCGGGCCCTGGCCCGTCACCGCCAGCAGTCGGGCCTCGATCCCAGCCAGCGGGTTCAGGAAACCGCCCTGACCAACCATCCGGGCGTCGCCCGGCTGATCCTGGATCTGTTCCGCACCAAGTTCGACCCGACCATCAAGGCCGACTTGGCGACCCGCACCGCCCAGGCCGTGCAGGTGATGGACGAGATCGTCCAGGCCCTGCAGCACGTCGACAGCCTGGACGACGACCGCGTCCTGCGCCGCATCGCCCTGCTGGTCGGCGCGATCAAGCGCACCAACTACTACCAACTGGACGCCGAGGGCCGCTCCAAGCCCTATATCAGCTTCAAGGTCGCCTCCGGCGAGCTGGCCGACCTGCCGCTGCCCAAGCCCTATCGCGAGATCTTCGTCTGGGCGACGCATGTCGAGGGCGTTCACCTGCGCTTCGGCCCCGTCGCGCGCGGCGGCCTGCGCTGGTCCGATCGCCGCGACGACTTCCGCACCGAGGTGCTCGGCTTGGTGAAGGCCCAGCAGACCAAGAACGCGGTGATCGTGCCGGTCGGCTCCAAGGGCGGCTTCTATCCCAAGCAGCTGCCCAAGGGCGGGGCGCCGGACGCGGTCCGCGCCGGGGCGATCGCCGCCTACACCACCTTCCTGCAGGGCCTGCTGGACATCACCGACAACCTGACCGCGGACGGCAAGATCATCCACCCGGACGGCGTCGTGATCCACGACGGTGACGACCCCTATCTGGTGGTCGCCGCCGACAAGGGCACGGCCAGCTTCTCCGACATCGCCAACGGCATCGCCGAGTCCTACGGCTTCTGGCTGGGCGACGCCTTCGCCTCGGGCGGTTCGGCCGGCTACGACCACAAGGAAATGGGCATCACCGCCCGCGGCGCCTGGGAAGCGGTCAAGCGCCACTTCCGCGAGCTGGGCAAGGACATCCAGGCCGAGCCCTTCACCGTGGTTGGCGTTGGCGACATGTCGGGCGACGTGTTCGGCAACGGCATGCTGCTGTCGGAACAGATCCGGCTGCAGGCCGCCTTCGACCACCGCCACATCTTCCTCGACCCTAATCCCGATCCGGCCTCGTCCTATGTCGAGCGCCAGCGGATGTTCGAGCTGCCGCGCTCGTCCTGGGACGACTACGACCGCAAAAAGATCTCCAAGGGCGGCGGGGTCTTCCCGCGCAGCCAGAAGTCGATCCCGCTGAGCCGCGAAGTGAAGGCGATGCTGGGGATCGAGGCCGACAGCCTGGCCCCGGCCGAGCTGATGACCGCGATCCTCAAGGCGCCCGCCGAGTTGCTCTATGTCGGCGGCATCGGCACCTATGTTAAGGCGCGGAGCGAGGGCAACGCCGAGGTCGGCGACAAGGCCAACGACGCCCAGCGCGTCAACGGCGCCGACCTGCGGGTCAAGGTGATCGGCGAGGGCGCGAACCTGGGCCTCACCCAGGCCGGCCGGATCGAGTTCGCCCTGCGCGGCGGCCGGGTGAACACCGACGCCATCGACAACTCCGCGGGCGTCGACTCCTCCGACCACGAGGTGAACATCAAGATCCTCACCGGCATGCTGGAGCGCACCGACGTCCTTAACCGGACCAAGCGCGATAAGCTGCTAAAGTCGATGACGTCGGACGTGGCCGAGCATGTCTTGGCCCACAACTACGACCAGACCCTGGCGCTCTCGCTGATGGACCTGGACGCCGCCGGCGAACTGGAGCCCCACGCCCGCTACATGGCCCACCTGGAGACCCGAGGTCAGCTCGACCGCGCGGTCGAGGGCCTGCCCGACGCCAACGTGCTGGCCGAACGCCGCCAGGCCGGAAAGGGCCTGACCCGTCCGGAAGCCGCGGTGCTGCTGGCCTACGGCAAGCTGGAGCTGAAGGGCGACATGGCCCACAGCCCAGTGGCCGACGACGAGCACTTCGAGGACCTGCTGGAAGGCTACTTCCCCAAGGGGGTCCGCAAGTTCGACGACGCCCTGCGCCGCCACCGCCTGCGCCGCGAGATCATCGCCACCGTGGTCGCCAACGACGCCATCAACCGTTGCGGCCCGTCCTTCCCCACCCGGCTGATGGCCGCGGCCTCCTGCGACGTGACGGCCTTCGTCACGGCCTATGAGGCCGCCAAGGCGGTGCTGGGGCTGGACGCCATGTGGGACGCGGTCTCCGCGCTCGACGGCAAGATCCCGGCGGCGGGCCAGATGGCCCTCTATCGGCGCCTGGCCTACACCCTGCGCGGCGAGACCTTCTGGCTCGCCCGGCGGGCGGCGCGCGGCGGTCAGAGCGTCGAAGCCCTGATCAAGCGCTACGGCCCCGGCGCGGCGACCCTGAAGAAGCTGCTGCCCGAGATCCTCTCGCCGGTCGAAAGCGAGCGGCTGGAAGCCCAGGTCAAGCGCCTGACCGAAGCCGGCGCGCCCGAAGCCCTGGCCCGTCAGGTGGCCAATCTGCAGCCGCTCACCGTGGCGGTGGATCTGGTCGACCTGGCCGAGGCGTCCAGCTGGTCGCTGCCCCAGGCCGCGCGGCTCTACTACCAGGTCGGCCGCGCCTTCGCCTTCGACCGCCTGCGGGCGGCGGCGGGCGGGTTCACGGCCGGCGACGCCTTCGAGCGCACCGCCGTCCGCCGTCTGGTGGAGGACCTGTTGGCCGAGCAGGCGACCCTGACGCGGGCGGTCATCGCCTTCGCCGGGAACGTCAAGGCTGGGGAGAACGAGGAGGCCGCCCAGGCCGCCATCGTCGCCTGGGCCGCGCTACGCCGCGACACCGCCGAGGCCGCCCGCAAGGCGGTCGAGGAGATCGAGGCCGCCGGCGGCGGCTGGACCTTCGCCAAGCTCACCATCGCCAATGCGGCGCTGCGCGAGCTGACCAATGTCGAGACGAAGGGGTAGGCTCCCTTCTCAGATCGTCATGGCCGGGCTTGTCCCGGCCACCCATCAACTCCCCCGATCGAGCATGATCGGCGGAGTTTTGCGTTTATGGATCCCCGGCCGTCCGCTTTGCTCCAGCCGGGGATGACGAGCGTTGAGTGCTAGTGCCGGAAGACCCGCACGCCGGTGAACACCATGGCGATGCCGCGCTCATCGGCCGCCTCGATCACCTTGTCGTCGCCGATCGAGCCGCCCGGCTGGATCACCGCGGTGCAGCCGGCGTCCGCCGCCTGCAGCAGCCCGTCCGGGAACGGGAAGAAGGCTTCCGACGCGCAGGCCGAGCCCTTCAGGTCCAGGCCGAAGTCAGCGGCGCGCAGCGCGGCGATCCGGGCCGAGTCTTTGCGGTTCATCTGGCCGGCGCCGACGCCCAGCGTCTGGCCCTGGCGGGCGTAGACGATGGCGTTCGACTTCACGTGCTTGGCGATGGTGAAGGCGAACAGCATGTCGCGCACTTCCTCGTCGGTGGGGCTACGCTTGGTCACCACCTTCAGGTCGGCGGCCGTCAGGTGGGCGGTGTCGCGGCTCTGCACCAGGAAGCCCCCGGAGACCGACCGGAACGTTTCCCCCGGCGCATGCGGGTCGGGCAGGCCGCCGGTGACCAGCAGCCGCACGTTCTTCTTCTTGCGGAACAGCGCGACGGCGTCCTCGTCGGCGTCCGGCGCGATCACCACCTCGGTGAAGACTTCGAGCACCTTGGCCGCGGTGGCCGCGTCCAGCCTGGTGTTCAAAGCGACGATACCGCCGAACGCGCTGGTCGGGTCGCAGGCCAGGGCCCGCTCGTAGGCTTCCGCCAGACTGGCGCCGGTCGCCACGCCGCAGGGGTTGGCGTGCTTGATGATCGCGCAGGCCGGAGCCTTGGCCGGGTCGAACTCGGCGATCAGCTCATAGGCCGCGTCGGTGTCGTTGATGTTGTTGTAGCTGAGCTCCTTGCCCTGGAGCTGCTTGGCCGTCGCCACCCCGATCCGCGGGTTGGCGAAGCGATAGAACGAGGCCGCCTGATGGGGGTTCTCGCCATAGCGCATGGTCTGCGCCAGCTCGCCGGCATAGGCGCGGCGGCGCGGGGCTTCCTCGCCCAGTTGCCCCGCGAACCAGGCCGAGATCGCCGCGTCGTAGGACGCCGTGCGGGCATAGGCGCGGGCCGCCAGCTTCTTGCGCAGGGTAAGGCTGGTGGTCCCGGCGTCCTTCAGTTCGGCCAGCACTTCTTCGAGGTCGGCGATCTCGGTGCAGATGGCGACGTAGCCGTGGTTCTTGGCCGCCGAGCGGACCATGGCCGGGCCGCCGATGTCGATGTTCTCGACGCAATCCTCGAACGAACCGCCCTTCGCGACGGTGGCCTCGAACGGATAGAGGTTCACATAGACGATATCGATGGCGCCGATGCCGTGGTCGGCCATGGCCTTGGCGTGTTCGGGCGCGTCACGCACGCCGAGCAGGCCGCCGTGGACGATGGGGTGCAGCGTCTTCACGCGCCCGTCCATCATCTCCGGGAAGTTGGTCAGCTCCGAGATGTCCTTCACCGCCAGGCCGGCGGCGGCGATCGCCGCGCGGGTGCCGCCGGTCGACACCAGCTCGACGCCATGGTCGGCCAGCACCTTGGCGGCTTCGACCAGGCCGGTCTTGTCGGAGACGGAGATCAGCGCGCGCTTGGGGGCGACGCGGTCGGGCGCGGGGGGAAAGTCGGGGGCGGCGGGCATGGCAGTCTCCTGTGGGGTTACACGGAAATTGCCCAGGCGAGCGGCATGCTGAGATTCCGCGCTCCCCGGTGGTCGCCCACCTTCATTCGCCAGTCACGCGGAATGACGTCGAATTAGGCCTGCGCGACCCTTGCGTCAATGCGCGCAAGTGTCATCCCGGAAAGCCCACAGGGCTTGTCCGGGACCCATTCGCGCCGAGTCGGCGGAAGGTGGCGCAGCGGCGCCATGGCTTGAGCCATCAGGTGTTCATGGGTCCCGGACAGCCGCTGCGCGACTTCCGGGATGACAGCTTTTGGCTACCCGCCCTAATGCGGCGGGGGCCAGGCTTCGGCGGCGGCGAACTTCCAGCGCAGGCGCGCGCCGCTGTCGGCGCGAGCCTGGCCGCGCAGCACGATCTGCTGGCTGCGGCGCGGCTTGCCATCCTGGAAATAGACCGAGGTCTCGATGTCGGCCGACTGGGCGTCGTTGCGCAGCCACCAGCCAGGTTCGCCCTCGTGGACGCGCAGCAGCACGCTCTTGCCGTCGCGGGCCAGGCTGGCGCTGGCGTCGGGGTGGACGTGGAAGCGGGCGGTGAAGGGGATGAAGCGGCGGCCGGCCTCACCGCCCTGGCCAGGCTGCACCGCGACCAGCGAGTCTTCGCCGCGCAGCTCGTCGGCCGCAAGATCCAGATAGAGCCGGCGTTCATGGCGCAGGCCAAAGCGCTTGGCCCAGCCGTCGTGCGCCAGCTCCAGCCACAGCGCGCCCTCGGCCTCGTAGCGTTTTGCCTCGACGTTCTCATAGGCGCCGATCAGTCGCGGCCCCAGGGCCGAGGCGCGGAAGCCGCGCAGCGGTTCGCCGCAGGCCTGGTCGGCCAGCGAAAGGGTCGAGGAGGCGTCGACCAGGCGCAGCGCCTGGGGTCCGGCGGCCTCCGGCGACCAGGCGCTGGCGGCGATCAGCCGGCGACCGCCGATCATGACCTCCATCGCCAGCGGCTGGGCGCAGGCGGTGACGCTCCAGGCGCCTTGCGCCGGCGGCGCGGCGTCGGCGAACACCTGGATGCTGCGGCCTTCCAGCCGATGATAGCCGTTGCGCGAAGCCGGGACCGGAGCCACGGCGTTCTCGGTGGCGCGGGCGGCGGCCACATAGGCGCGCGCGCCGGCCTCGCCGCCCTGGAGCTCGGGCAGGGCGCCGTCGGCCAGGGTGAAGAAGCGCACCGCGCCGCTCAGGCGGTCGATGGCGCGCATCATTTCTTCCGGCGCGGCGCGGCCGCGCTGGACCAGGGCCTCGTCGAGGGTCTGGAGATCGAACAGCAGCTCCAGCGCCGCGCGCGGACAGCGCGAGGCGTGGCCGCCGTCGGGCTGCACGCTGACCGGCAGGGTCTTGGCCAACCGCGCCAGGCCTTGGGCCATCAGCTTCTCGCCAGCCTCGCCCGAAAGCGCTGTCCCGGCCAGGGCGGCGGCGGCGGCGCGTTCGGCGGCGCGCGCCGGGCCGTCGACCAGCGAGATCAGGCGCCGCGCCTGACGCGCCAGGTCCAGGGCGATCAGCCCGGTCTCGAGGTCGGACGCCTTGGCGCAGATGGTCTTGGCCCCGCAGGCCAGGTGCAGGACCCGCCGCTCCAGCACCTCGGGGCTCCAGGAGAAGGCGTTCCAGCGCCCGAACACGCCGCGCCAATCGAGCGTCAGGCGCAGGGCCTCGGCCGCACCCTCATCGCCCAGCGCCAACAGGTCGCGCATCCAGTCGAAGCCGTGCAGGCCGACCGCGAAGCCATGGCTGGGGCTTGGCCGATCCCAGGGATCGCCGCGGGCGCCGACTTCCAGCATCACGCCGGCGAAGGTGAAGCGGCCCGCCAGGATGCGGCGGCCAACCTCCTTGTCAGCGGGGCGAGGATCTTTCGGCGCGGCGGACAGGCCGTCGGGCCGCGGCCGCGCCAGCAGCCAGCGGTGCATGGGAGAGCCCGCCCACTCACGGCGGACCTGGCGCAACGCGCCCTGCGTCAGGGCCAGCCCCCAAAGGCCGCCCGATGTGTTCGAGATCGCCGGCAGCCCTCCGGCCACGCCGCTAGCCGCCCTTCAGCGCGCGGATGTTGTCGGCGTACTTGCTCGGACCGCCCTTGAACACGGCGGTGCCGGCGACCAGGGCCGTGGCGCCGGCCGAGACGCACAGCGGCGCGGTTTCCGGGGTCACCCCGCCGTCGACTTCCAGCTCGATATGGCGGCCGGTGGCGTCGATCATCTTGCGCAGGGTTTCGATCTTGCGCAGCTGCGAGTGCATGAACTTCTGGCCGCCGAAGCCCGGATTGATCGACATGACCAGGATCAGGTCGATGTCGTCCATCATCCACTGGATGACGCTGGGATCGGTCGAGGGATTGAAGACCACCCCGGCCTTGGCGCCCAGTTCGCGGATGCGCTTCAGGGTGCGGTTCAGGTGCGGGCCGCTTTCCGGGTGCACGCTGATGAGGTCGGCGCCGGCCTCGCGGAAGGCCTCCAGATAGGGGTCCGCCGGCGCGATCATCAGATGGACGTCGAACGGGATCTTCGCGTGTGGCCGCAGGGCCTTCACGATGTCGGGACCGAGCGTGATGTTCGGCACGAAGTGGCCGTCCATCACGTCCACATGCACCCAGTCGGCGCCCGCCGCTTCAATGGCGGCGACTTCCTCGCCCAGCTTGGCGAAGTCGGAGGCGAGGATCGAGGGGGCGATGATCGGGGAAGACGTCATGCGCAGGACTTAGCCAAGCCTCGCCCCAGGGACAAGGCCGGGCTCAACCTGCGCGGACGAACCTGGCCACATAGAAGCCGTCCTGACCGCCCGCGCGATGGTGCGGCAGCAGCCGCAGGGTCCCGTCGGCCAGCTGGCTGGCCCAGGGCGCGCCGCCTTCGCCCGGCTGGGCGGGGCTGAGCTTGAAGTTCCGATGACGCAGCAGGAAGGCGGTGGTCTGGGCCTCGCCCTCCTCCGGTTCCAGCGAGCAGACGCAATAGACCAGCCGGCCGCCGACCTTGGTGCGCTTGGCGGCCGAATCCAGCAGCCGGCTCTGGACGCTGGCCAAGGCGGCGACGTCGCTCGGCCGCGCCGCCCACAGCACGTCGGGGTGGCGGCGATAGGTGCCGGTGGCGCTGCAGGGCGCGTCGAGCAGCACGGCGTCGAATTCCCGCTCGTCAGCCCATTCGCCGGCGTCGGCGGCCACGACCTCGGCGGTCAGCCCCGTGCGTTCAAGATTTTCGTTCACCCGCACCAGACGGGCCGGCGAGCGATCGACCGCGACCACCTCGGCGCCGGTGGCCGCCAGCTGCATGGTCTTGCCGCCGGGCGCGGCGCAGAAGTCGAGCACGCTCTCGCCGGCCTTGACCTCAAGCAGCCGGGCCGGGATCGCGGCGCTGGCGTCCTGCACCCACCACAGGCCCTCGTCATAGGCGGGCCAGGCGGCGACATCGCCCTTGCGCGGCGTGCGCAGGGTGCCGCCGGCCAGGACTTCGCCTTCGAGTTCGGCGGCCAGGCGCTCGGCGTGATCGGGCGATTTCAGCGACAGGTCGGTGGCCGGCTCGTCGGCGATCAGGGCGGCCATGGCGTCGGCGGCCTCGCGCCCGAAGGCGGACGTCCAGCGCGCATAGAGCCAGGGCGGGCACAGCGCCTCGGGCAGGTCGAGGTTCGGCGGCTCGCGCAGCAGGCCGCGCAGCACCGCGTTGACCAGGCCCTTGAAGGCCCGTGTCGAGGAATGGCTGGCCGCCAGGTCGACGCTGGTGGTGACGGCGGCGAAGGCCGGCACGTCCATCAGGAACGCCTGGGTGACGCCGATCCGCAGGATGTTGCGGACCTCCTCGGGCGGGGCCCGGGTGAGCTTGGCGTCCAGCGCCCGCTCGATCGGCCCCAGCCGTCGCAGGGTGGCCATGGCCAGCGCCATGGCGAAGCCGCGGTCGCGCGGCTCCAGCCCCTTGAACAGCGGGCGAGAGAGGGCTTCGTCCAGGCCGGCGCGGCGGGCGAGGCTAGCGGAAAGGATGTCGATGGCGGCCCGGCGAGCGGGCAGGCCAATATCGCGTTCTTCAGTCACCGGCGCGGCGTGCCCTCATCAGAGGCCCGAGGCAAGCGGCGATTGCGCCCACCTGCACTGGCGCGCTGGGCCTCAAGCGCCTAAATCGAGGTCATGAGCGATCAAATCCCGCCAAACGCGGCCCCCGGCAAGGACCTGACGCCCGCCGCCCGCCGCGCCCTGGAAGAAGCCGCCGCACGCCACGCCGCCCAGCAGGCCGAGGCCGACCGTATCGCCGAGCTCGGCGGCCCCAAGGGCCTGGAGCCCACGCGCTTCGGCGATTGGGAACGCAAAGGCATAGCGGTTGATTTCTAAGGGCTGACGCTCCCGTCCCAGGGGCAATGCGTCGCGCGGCCACGATCCTGGCCCTAAGGTTCCGCCAGATCCTTATCTGGAGGCGGTCATGCGTCCCATCCTCGGCACGATCCTCACCTTGGCGCTGGCGTCCGGCGCGAGCGCCGCTCTAGCTCAGAACTACCAACCGCCGCCGACCTATCAACAGTGGGGCGACGACCGCGGGGGCGGCCATCGCTACGCCTATGGCGATCCGAACAGCCGCGAGGGTTATGTCGAGGAGGAATACTATCGCCGGGCCCTGCCGCCCGCGCCTCCCCCGCCGCCGGCCTATGACTACGGTTACAGCCAAGGCGGCTACGCCTATGGCTCGCCGCCGCAGTACGAATACGCCCAGGCCCCGTGCCGCACCTGCAACGGCGCGCCGGTCGGCGGCTACGAGGTCCCGACCTATGGCTACGCCTCCCAGAACTACGGCTGGCCCGGCGCGGCCTGCGGCTGTGGCGCCGGCGAGCTGACCTACGGCCATATGGGGTCCGGCTATCACGGCGGCGTCGGCGGCCCCGCCAGCTACGGCTACAGCGGCGGCTATGGCGGGGGCTACATGTACCAGGGCGGCGGCGGTCACGCCCGCAGCTGGTCGAACTCCAGCGCCTCGGCGAGGGCCTCGGCCTATTCGTCGTCCAGCGCCAGCGTCCGGATCAGGTAGTCCGGCCCACTAGATGCTCCCCCGCTGGGGGAGCTCCCGGCCGCTTGGCCGGGTGAGAGGGACTACGACTCTTGCCGGAAGCCCCCTCGGTCGCGCTTCGCGCGCCACCTCCCCCAGCGGGGGAGGATCTAAAACGAAAACTAAACCCCCAGCATCTCCTCGGCCACGCGCCGCGCGGCCTCGCGCGGATCGTTGGCGGCGGTGATCGGGCGGCCGCAGACGATGTGGCTGGCGCCGGCGCGCAGGGCGTCGGCGGGCGTGGCGGCGCGGGCCTGGTCGTTCTTGGCCGACCAGTCGGGGCGTACGCCCGGCGTCACCACCAAGAAGTCCTTGCCGCCGATGGACCGGGCCAGGGCCGCCTCATGCGGGCTGGCGATCACCCCGTCCGCGCCGGCCGCGATGGCGTGGTGGATGCGGCGCTCGACCAGCGAGCGGGCGGTCTCGGAGAACCCCATCTCGATCAGGTCGGCGTCGTTCAAGCTGGTCAGCACGGTGACGCCCAGGATCTTCAGGTTCGAGCGCCCTTTGCCGCGCACGGCGGCGGCCAGCACCTGCGGCTCGGCATGGACCGTCAGGAAATCGCAGCCCACGTCGGCCAGCACGCTGGCGGCGCGCTGCACCGTGGTGCCGATGTCGTGCAGCTTCCAATCGAGGAACACCTGCTTGCCCTGGGCCTTCAGTTCGCGGGCCAGCGTCATGCCCTCGCCGGTGGCGAACAGCTCCAGCCCGACCTTGTAGAAACTGGCCCCGTCGCCGATCGCCGCGACCATGGCCCGGGCCTCCGCGAGGGTGGGCACGTCCAGCGGCACGATCAGGCGCGGATCGGTCAACACGGCGGCTTGCGCGAGGGCCATGGCGAAATCCTTTCAGGCAGGCGCGCGGACGGCCCCTTGCGAGAGGTCGGCTGGCGCTTCGAATTGGGCTAAGACCGCTGAATGAGCCAGTGGGACTTCGCCGTCAACTTTTTCGTCGCGCTGTTCGCCCTGATCGATCCGATCGGGAACGTGCCGCTGTTCGCGGCGGCCACCAACGGCGTGAAGAGCAAGGATAGCCGGCTGATCGCGGTCTATATCGCGCTGTTCGTGCTGGGCTTCCTGACCTTCTTCTACTTCTCGGGCCTGTCGCTGCTGGCCTTCTTCGGCATCTCGCTGCCGGCCTTCCGCATCGCCGGCGGGGTGATCCTGTTCCTGCTGGGCCTGGAGATGGCCCGCGACGACTTCACCGCCACCTTCGCCAACGCCGCCGACGAGGCCGGGCCGCCGATCGAAGGCCGCGCCAATGCGCGCCGCCGGTTCGAGCGGATGATCGTGCCCTTCGCCATGCCGCTGCTGATCGGGCCGGGCGCGATCTCCACCGTGGTCATCTACGCCAGCGAAGCCAAGCGCTTCGGCCTGGCCGGCGCCGCGGTCGGCGTGGCGGTGATCGCCGCCCTGGCCCTGGCCACCATGCTCTGCTTCTGGGCGACGCCGATCATCACCAAGCTGCTCGGTCGGATCGGCCTGACCATCGTGGTGCGGGTGCTGGGCCTGATCCTCTGCGCCTTGGCGGTGCAGTTCATCCTGGCCGGGATCGCCGAGTCCACCGCCGGCGTCATCCTGCGCGAAGCCGCCGCCCCCTACGCGAAGTAGGGGCGACGCCGAGCCAACCGCACGGGTGTCATCCCGGTTTGCGAAGCAAGACCGGCGACTGTGTTGATGGTCAAGGCTGGT